>SXGS01518671.1_pt1 | contig 24983 bp, 18 predicted proteins | sample 3174681 | NCBI WGS metagenome assembly SXGS01 (sample SAMN11356861, study PRJNA531348) | freshwater metagenome | isolation source: freshwater sample F1-80 | place: China: Fuxian Lake, Yuxi | collected 2017-12-25 | reverse complement strand
GCTTGGTGATGGCGTTCAAAAACCTCAAGCCTTGCCCTTCCTGAAGTCGCTGAACCACCGAAATTCACCAGAAATCAGATGCTCGCCATGGCCATTCAACTCTCAACTGTTTTCTCCAATGACTTTGTCACAGCCGTGATGTGATCCTCACTGCCGTGCGCTCGGTCCTTGACAATGCTACGTACCTTTCCCCGACCGTCACCACAGCGCTCGTCGCGAATCTCAGGACCAACTCACCACCGCAGACGTCCGCACCCCAGCGCGCATTGTCCGAGCGAGAAGCTGAGGTGCTCCTGCTTGTCGCTGAAGGATTGCGGAACAAGGAAATGGCCATTCGCCTGGGTGTGGGCGTCAAGTCTGTGGAAACGTATCGAGCACGCTTGATGAAGAAAGTGAACTGCAGGAGCACCGCCGAGCTCGTTCGCTACGCATTGCGTGAGGGTTTGACGAAAGCGTGATAGTTCACAAGTGCGTCCGTTGGCGAGCTGTCGTCTCCCCATCTTCTGGACCAAGTGCTGTGTCCTCTCGAAGGAGTTTGGAGATTTCGGATTTAGTTTTGGGAGCTGTTTCCAGTCTTGAAAGGCTTTTCTATTTCAAATCTCCATCCGGGAGAACGAGAACCGAACGACGACTTATCCTTTCGTGCCACTCGCCTACTCTCCGGCAAACCAGGCTCCAGTGTGTCTGTCAGATTCTCCTGATGTACACCAAATGTCATTGTCGAAGCAAAATTCACAAAGTTTTTCAAACTTTTCGCTTAAGTAAGATTTCCGCTGACCGATAAATCGAGTGCAAGCTTCCGATGATGCGAAACCTTGGCAGTCCTTTCTCAGACAGAAAGGCTGGGTGAAGTAACCACCAGGCGGAGATCGGTTCATGGACATCGCCGGATAGCCATGTCGGTCGATGGATGAATCAAAGTCGGCACGAGCAGCAGTCACTGGCCACACGGTCACCAAAGTAAACGCAACGCAAACAAGAAACATGAATCGACAAATCCTCGCCAGCACCTGTGCCTCATTAACCCTGGCTGTTCTGGCGGCAGCGAACGCCGCAGAGAAGATTGACCTGACCAAGGTCAACAAGAGTCAATACTCTCTCTTCAACCGCACTCCCGCTGAGTTTCTCCGGGAAATGAGCACCGACCGCCCTGACAAGACTGAAAGTGCTTACACAGTCGATGCCGGCCATTTCCAGATTGAAACCGATCTTGTGAGCTATTCCCACGATCGTGACCGCTCCGGCGGCGCTGACACACGTGTGGATGCCTGGGCCATCGCTCCGATCAACTTCAAAGTTGGGCTCAACAATCGCATCGATCTCCAGACGGTCATTGAGACTTACAACCATATCACCACCAAAGATCGCGTTGCCGGCACCACGGTTCGTCAATCGGGCTTTGGCGATGTCACCAGCCGACTCAAGGTCAACTTTTGGGGCAATGATGGAGGCACGACCGCGTTCGCGGCGATGCCCTTCGTGAAGTTTCCGACCAGTCAGGATCAGATAGGCAACAACAGCGTGGAAGGCGGCATCATTCTTCCCCTCGCGGTGGAACTGCCAGCCGGATGGGGCATGGGTGTGATGACCGAGCTGGATGTCATCCGGAATGATGGCAGAAGCGGCTACCATGCCGAGTTCATCAACAGCATCACCTTCGCCCATGACATTGCGGGTGATCTGGGTGGTTATGTGGAGTTCTTCAGTGCCGTCAGCGCGGAGAGCGGTGCCAAGTGGATTGGCACGGTCGATCTGGGCCTCACTTACGGTTTGACGGACAACATCCAACTCGATGCCGGGGTGAACATCGGCGTCACCCGTTCCGCAGATGACATCAATCCGTTCATCGGCCTTTCATGGAGATTCTAGCACACTCATCAACTCATCTCTTAACAAACCATCATCGAACGACGAAATGAAAACATCCCTCCGTCTCTCATTGTGCTCTGTCCTCGGGCTGGCGCTAAACCTCGGTGCAGCCGACAAGGTTGCCATCGAATCACACTTCACGAGCTACCACGCCGCCGGCAAAGCAATCGTGGAAGCGTCCCTGACCAGGAAGGTCGATGCGACTGAACTTGATAAAAAGGTCCAGACCATGGTTGCCGACGCCGTCTGGTTTGCGGGCGAATACGCCAAGGCGTTTCCGACTGGCCAGAAGCTCCTCAAGGCTGTCACTGACAGTGTCGAGGCCATGAAGAAACTTTCCTTCAAAGATCTGGAGCATGAGTGGCATGACATGCACCACTTCGAGGCAGCCGACAAGGACATCGGTCTCGATTTGAAGTCTGAGGATAACGAACATTTCACCGACCCGATCCATACAATCGTACACCCGCTGCTGGCCCTCAAGGCAGCGCAAGATTATTCCAGCTCCAAGAGTGCGGATGCACTGAAATCCATGAAGGAAGAAATGGAAGAAGGCCTCGAACAGATCGAGAAGATGAAGAACGTGTTGCTCAAGAAGTAACCGCCGCCACTCTTGCAAGGCGTCGGTTGACGCAAATGCCACACCAGCGCCAGGCGACCTCAAAAAGCACAACTCTCCCAACTTACTTACCCCATGCTCAAGCGAATCCTCTCTGCTGTCGGCATCGTCGTCCTCGGTTTCATGGCTGTCGTAGGCGTCGTCATCTGGCAGATCAACGGTATCATTGCCATCGTTCATCAGCAGGGAAGCGAAGACATCCCTCTCTATCGCCAGGCAGTGGCGGTGAGCGGGGAAACAAGCGAGCTGGAAAGAATCGTTGCGGGCGCGTTCCTCAGCGCCAGCGCTGCGGACGTCGCGCAGGCTCAGGCGGCTGCAAATCCGGCCCTGGAGCGGCTTGAGGCTTCGATCAAGGAACTCTCCAGCTCAAAGTTTGGAAATCTACGGAACAAACCTCTGGCCCTGGCGCACACAAATTCAGCTCCAGCCACCAACCTTACTGCCGGGGTCTCTGCCACCAGCTCCACGAATGCCGGACCTCCAACGGTGGGCGCTTTGCTGCAACAGTTGACCCTGGATTTCGCTTCGCTAAGAGAAGCGACGGACAAGGCGTTTGCGCTCGCGGGACAACAGGTAGCCCTTCGATTCACCCTCAATGAGGTTCGAACCGAACTATCCCAAGCGTACCGTAAATCCTTTGCTCTGGCGAAGGCGGATGAAAAGGGATTCGCCATCTTGAGCCGTGCCGTGCTCGTGGCTCTCTCCAGCACATCCACGCGAGATTTGAATTTTATCGGGCGTGCCAAATTCAAGGAAGGTGTGACTTCCTTGGAAAGGGCTGCGCTCACCCCCGAGATGAAGACGATGCTTGGGGATGTTAAAAACCAGTTTGAAAAAACTCTTAGCGTGGCGATGCAACATTCCGCAAGCGATGCCGATTTCGCGTATTTCTGCAGCAAAGTGCGCGACATCCGCCTCGAAGTGGAAAGTTTGCAACAGTTCGCTGATACAAAATTCGATCAAGGGCAGAACGGTGTCAGTGGTCTCAATGCCAAGGCCGCGAGAACCGTGAACATCAGCCTCTGGCTCTCGATCCTGACAATAGGGTTGGGCTCCTTCATCGCATTCCTCCTTGCACGTGCCATCACACGAAAGGTCGGATTGCTAACCCAACAGATAAAAGAGACGGTGAAGGAAGTCGCCGGAGCTGCCGGACAGATGCAAGGGGCTAGTGCTTCCGTGGCGGAAGGCGCAAGCGAGCAGGCCGCCAGTCTTGAGGAGACCAGCGCTTCTCTCGAAGAGATGGCCAGCATGACGCGACGCAATGCCGACAACGCGCTCAACGCCAAGGCGCTCGCCGCCGAAACACGAGTGGCTGCTGACTCTGGCGCAAACGACATGACTGAAATGTCGCGCGCCATGGATGCCATCAAGGCATCCAGCGCCGAAGTTGGAAAGATCATCAAGACGATCGACGAGATCGCGTTTCAAACAAACATCCTCGCATTGAACGCCGCCGTCGAAGCCGCTCGCGCCGGAGAAGCCGGCATGGGCTTTGCCGTTGTCGCCGATGAAGTGCGCAATCTCGCGCAGCGCTCCGCGCAGGCCGCCAAGGAAACCGCGGCGAAGATTGAAGATGCCGTCCTCAAGAGCGAGCATGGTGTCCGGATCAGCGGAAAGGTGGGAGCAAGCCTTCAGGAGATCGTCGGCAAAGTTCGCAAGGTGGACAATCTCGTGGCCGAAATCGCCTCCGCTTCGAATGAACAGAGCCAGGGCATCAGCCAGGTCAACACCGCCATCACTCAGATGGACAAAGTCACCCAGAGCAATGCCGCCAGTGCCGAGGAAAGCGCCAGCGCCGCCGAAGAATTGCTAAGCCAGGCAGGTTCGTTGAGCGATGCCGTCGTCGAGTTGGAGACGCTGGTTGGAGGCAGCGGCAGGCGGCAGGCAGCAAAGTCTGAGGCTCAATCCGAAGCGGCTCCCATTCAACCACGATCTCCGGAAGAGCCGGTGCCCAAGCGGGCGAACCGTGACGCTGTCAGCAGGAGGAACGGCCAAGCACCCACCACTCCCGCCAAGTCAGCGAGCCACAGGCTGCCATTGGAGCATGCGGGAGACTTCAAGGACTTCTAAGTTCCGGCGATCCCGTTTCTTTCGAGTTTACATGCGGCCTGCTGGCAAGTCCGGCAGGCCGTTGAACTTTTTGAGATTCGGTGGCAACACGAGTGGCTCGACCATGCAGAAGCTCTGATCGTGCTCTGTCATTGCTATCTCAAAGCCCTTGACGGGTCCCCGGCGCGGCGAGAGAGTTGAAGTCACTCGATCCTCAAAATTTTCATTGTGCCGCGGGGAGCTCACGTGCCATGAGCAATTTGATTTCAAACGCAGGTGGAGCTGCTCAGCAGGGCAGGGTGCTGATTATCGATGATGATCCTCAGGTGTCGCTGGCTTTCCGGAGAATCCTGGAGCGGCGAGGGCACGAGGTCTTCACTTCCGCCGCTGGTTGTGACGGACTCGCCAAGGCGCAGGAGCAAGCGCCAGAACTCATCCTGCTGGATTTGAATCTGCCAGTCATGGGCGGTCTGGAAGCATTGGGCCACTTTTCGCGGCTGTGCCCAGATGTTCCTGTGATCATTGTCTCCGGCAGCGGAACGATGAGTGACGCCATTCAAGCGTTGAAGGCGGGTGACACTGATTATCTCATCAAGCCGCTGCCTGAGAGTTCCGCGCTTGTTCACACCGTGGAGGCTAATCTGGAACGAGCCCGTCTCGCCCGGCAGAACAGGAGAATCCGCCACGAGCTGGATTTGTATGACGCGCAAATTCGCGAAGACGAGGAAGCCGGCAGGAAAGTTCAGGCACGGCTGTTTCCCCAACCCGACTGGTCTGTCGGCCAGTACCGTTTCCGTCATCGAGTCATTCCCTCACTCTTCCTGAGCGGAGATTTTGTTGATTATTTCGCCGTCAACGCGCAGTTCGCGGTGTTTTATTGCGCGGATGTATCCGGGCATGGAGTCTCTTCCGCGCTTGTCACGGTGCTGCTCAAAGGACTGATCACGAAGTATCGCGAGCGTGATCAGGACCGCCATGACCGCCTGATCCTGAAACCGGAGCGCCTGCTGGCACAGTTGAATCGCGATATTCTTCAGGAAGAGCTCGGCAAACATCTCACCATGTTCTACGGCGTGCTCGACTTGAGCGCACATACGCTGTGTTACGCCAGCGGTGGACATTACCCTCCACCACTTCTATTCAGTGAAAGCGGCGTTCAACCGATGAATCAACCGGGCATGGCAGTGGGGTTGTTTCCGTTTGCGACATTCAGTGCAGAAACCATGGCGCTTCCCGAAGCATTTCGCCTGCTGGTGTTTTCAGACGGCGCTCTCGATGCCCTGGCATTGCCGACGCCCGAAGCGAAACTGGATTACCTGAAAAGCCTAGTCACGCGGGAATTGCTTCAGCGTTTTGTCGAGGACGCGGAATCCAACAAACATTTGCCGGATGATTTCACCGTGCTGTCGGTGAGCAGGGGAGGGATGTCATGAGTGCAGGGAGCATCTATTACGCGGTCGCAGACGATCGCGCATTTCTCAAACTGGTTGGCTCCATTCGCTATCCCTTGAGCCAGCGGTTGAGCCTGGCGGTAGGTCGCGTGTTTGAGAAAGCCGATGTCCAGGGAGTGGTGGTGGATCTTCAGGAGGCTGAGTTTATCGACAGCACCTGCCTGGGGCTCCTGGCGCGAGTGGCCACTCAAAGCCTGGAACAAGACCGGGCCCGGCCCGTCATCGTCTCAAAGCAACCGGAGGTGAATCGCGTGCTGCGCAGCATGGGTTTTGACCGGGTGTTCCTGCTCGTGGAAGATCCGGCCTTCCCCTCTCTTGCGCTTGCCGATGCCGCCGGACTGGCGGAGTTATCCAGCCGGCCCGAACCGCAACTCATCCTCGATGCCCATCGTGCGTTGAGTGAAATGAATGAGAAAAATCAGCACCTTTTCCAGAACGTCATCGAACAATTGGAAGCAGCACTCGGTGAATCCTCAGACCCGCGAGCCTCTCAGAAAGTCCGTTTCTGATTTATTGTTCTTTCTCGAATCGCTCTGGCTTTGGAGCCTCGCCGACGAATTTTAGCGAGTCTTCGACGAGGATGTGGCCGGTCATCTCACCAAGGCAGACGCGGGAAACGTAATCGTAACGCTTGAAACTGCTCCAATCCTCCTTTGTCAGGATGTAGCCGAATGCATCGTTCGTCAGACCGAAGAGAAGGTTGTGGTCGCCGCTCATCTTTCGCTTCAGATAGAACCCAATGTTGGGAAGTGCCTCGCCCGGGATGGTCAGAATCTGAGCGTTCCCCAGATTGATCAGATTGAACTGGGTCTCGACACGGCCTGGCTGGGCTTCCTTGTAACCGAGGGGAGAGATCTGCATGACCTGTCGCAACTGAGGCGAGTCCACCGGGAAGGAAATCGTGCGAGCGGAACACCAGAGTTTCGGCTCCCGCTGAATCGGAGCAGCACCGATAATTCGAAGAGCCTCATCCGCCAGCAGTGTTCCAATGCGTGAGCACTCCGCCCATGTTTGAATATCACGGCCGTTCGGTCCCCGGCAATCGGCTGTGACCATTCCACCCTGCGCGCTGTTCATGAAGATTCCAATGCCCCCGCCTTGAGCGGCGATTCTTTCATAAAGCGGCCCGATCAAATCAGGGCTCACCACGCCCGCGCTGGAGCCCAACACTTCCGGATGCACGGCGTAATTGACCAGGGTTCCGAAAGGCTTCCCGTCCAGCCCAAGCAGTTGGATGACATGACAGCGTGGATCGTAGAGGTCCGGCGCGTAGTAATTGTAAGCAATTTTTCCCTTGGCGACACCAGTGGCGATCTTGATCGTGGCCGGACGAAGGTTGCCCAAGGCTTCATTGATTGCTTCCGCCAGGCGGTCACAAACGGAATCGAGATACTTCAAGTCACAGGCGAATCCGCCTTTGCCGTCTGGAAATCCGTAACAGTCTGGCGCGCTGTGCGTGTGCGTCGCGCCGATGAGGATGTTGGCTCCTGGAATCGCGGAGATTTTCGCCCGAACCTTGTTTCCGAGTACTGAAGGAAAGCCAAGAAAGTCCACGCTGCAAATCGCCACCCTGGTTCCGTCGCTTTCAAGCACCAGCGCCCGGACCGTTAAATCGCCCAGCTTGTTGGTCACAGGGTTTGACGGCCCCATGCCTCCCGAGACCGGCAGCAGCGGATCAGGCGTCACGTTGCGGGCCGCGATGCCCGCGCGAAATGGAGCGGGTGTTGCCACGACAGTGAGCAACCAGACCGCAAGGAAGCAAATGGTGACACGAGAATGGAAACAGATCCGGATGAAGATTTTCATGAACTTCAAGTAGCAGGGCGAGAGGCTGTGGTCGAGCGGCAGAATTGACGCAGAGACCTGTTCAGAGCATCCCGAAGTCATGCAAACCGGGCCAGACTCATGGTTTGGAAATTCTCTCACCGGGGCTTGCCAGCAACAATGTTCGCAGGGCTGCGCTCAATTCCGAATGCTGAAAGTCGTATCCGTTGGAGATGAGTTTCGCAGGATAGACATGCTGGCTGGCGAGGATTGTTGAAACTGCCATCTCCCCAAACAGGAGCCGCAAAACATACCCTGGAACAGGCAACATCGTTGGGCGTCGCAACGCATCACTCAGAGCTCTGGTGAAGTCACGATTCATCACCGGTTTGGGTGACACGACGTTTACCGGCCCATCAATTTCATCATGCCGAAGCAACCATTCAATCACGTGGACAACATCATCGATGGAAACCCAGCTCATGTATTGCATTCCACTTCCGATCACACCGCCGAGGCCGAGGCGGAATATCGGAAGCATCTTTTTCAACGCACCTCCCCGAGCACTGAGAATCACGCCGAAACGCAAATGGATCACACGCACGCCAACTGCGGCTGCTGGAAGGCAGGCTGCCTCCCAATCCTGCGCCAGTGTGGCAAGAAAATCAGAACCGCCCGAGCTGTGTTCGTCCAGAATTGCATCATCGCGATCGCCATAAATCCCGATGGCAGAGGCGCAGAGGAACGCATGGGGCTTCGTGTTCATCTTCGCCACGGATTCGGCCAGGAGGCGGGTGCTCTTGATGCGGCTGTCACGCAGAAGTTTCTTCCTGGCTGAAGTCCACCGCCCCGAGGCGATGCCCTCGCCTCCAAGGTGAATGACCACTTCGCAACCTTCCAGCAATCGCGCGTCCAACTGATGGTTCTCAGGGCTCCAGTGAATCTGTCGTGCGCCTTGGAGTTTTTTGTCGCGGACCAGGCGGATCACTTCATGCCCATCAGCTTCAAGTTTTGGAATCAGGGCCGTTCCGACCAGCCCAGTCGTGCCACTGATTAGGATCCTCACGGAAGCAGCACGATCTTGCCGTAGGCGCCGGGTTCCATGACCGCATGGTGAGCCTTTGACGCCTCGGTGAGTTGGAACGTGCGTCCAACAACCGGTCTCAGCTCACCTTTCTTCAATCCAGCCGCCAGGATCTCATGAATGGAAGCCAGTTCCTTCTCTGGAGCATTGAATAGCATCAATCCCATGATCGAGGCATCACGAGCCATCGCATCACGCGGATTGATTTCGATTGGGCCACGGCTGCCTACGATGACGACGCGTCCATTTTTTGCCAGCAGGGTGAGATCCCGTGCGAGATTTACGTTGGCCAGCATTTCGATGATTACATCCACTCCTCGTCCATCTGTGAGTTTCATCAGCCGTTCCGGATAATCAGATGTGCGGTGGTCCAGAACCTCGTGAGCCCCTTGGCTCTTCACCATCGCGAGGCCGCGCTCAGACCCTGCCGTGCCAATGACTCGCAATCCGAGAGCCCTCGCGATTTGAACCGCTGCGATTCCAACGCCGCCGCTGGCACCATGAATGAGCGCGGTTTCGCCGGGAGCCGCGTGTGCCTTTCGAGTTAAGGCAAGGCATGCAGTCGCGTAAGGGATATTAATGCCGCCTCCTTCTTCGAAGGTGACGCGGTCTGGCAGTGGATGAACCTGGCTCTCGTTGCACAAGGTGTGATCCGCGTAAGCTCCGGTCAGTGTTCCGGCTGTATAAATACGATCTCCCACTTTGCAGCGTGTGACGCCTTCTCCGATGGCAGCAACGACTCCGCTTGCATCCGTGCCAGGCGTGTAAGGCATGGCTGGCATCCGGGCGTACTTGCCCGCCCGAATGTAGGTATCGACAGGATTGACGCCAATGGCGTGAACTCGAACCAGGATCTGCCCGGAAGTCAGAGTCAGTGGAGGGATCTCCTCCAGATGCATCACCTCTGGAGCGCCAGGTTCATGGACTCGAATGGATTTCATTGCGGTTGAGAATCACCTTCGTCAGCGGAAACTGCGACCCAAAATCTTCACTCAGACCAAATGACTTTTGAGCAACCGGAGAGCGTTTGCCCGGTGACTGATCTGGTTTTTGATTTCGTCGCCGAGTTCAGCAAAGGATTTGTCCATTCCGATCGGGACGAACAAGGGATCGTAACCAAATCCGCCAGCGCCGCTTGCTTGAGCGAGTATCCGGCCTTCACAGACGCCTTCGAACACCGTCACGGGTGAATTGTTGGCCGGCGGCCACGAACGTTCTGAACCAGCTCCGGCTGCTTGAATCAGGGGACACAATGCCATAACGCATCTGAAGCGCGCCGTCCGCTTCGAGACAGGAATGCCAGTCATGAGGCGCAAAAGCTTCGAGTTGTTCGCAGTGTCTGAGGAATTACCCTCCATTCCAGTATCGAGCGCTGCAAACCTCGCAGAATGCACACCCGGAGCCCCGTCGAGAGCATCGACCTCCAGGCCGGAGTCGTCCGCGAGCACTGAAACATCTTCCAAGACTTCTCCGCACCCTGATAGGCCTTTGTTGGTGATCCAATTCGCCAGCTCCCAGGCTTTCTTGGTGGCATTGCCGACAAATGTTGTGGCGTCCTCGACAACGGCGGGAGCCCCTGTGAAATCGTCCAACGTCAAATAACGGAAGTGTGGGCCAAGAATCATGCGGATTTCACCGACCTTATGGCGGTTTCGTGTTGCGAGGAGTAAGGTGGTCATAGGTTTCTGGTGCTGCAAAAACATCGAGTGCTGCCTGCCAGGCGCGACAATTGGCGATCTTCTTGAGAGCTGGGAGAAACGCAAGGAACTTGAAGTTTCGCGATGCTTTCGCAGGACGGCTCACGCCTGGAAGGAGAAGCCTGTCGTTGGAATTCGTCCGCGCGGCTCGCTCTCAAGTGACGTGTGACCGGACGCTGGACGTGAACGAAGCCACGCAGTGGACATTCCCTGATGGTTAATGGTGCATCCGCCTGGAGTTGAACCAGGAACCTTCTGATCCGTAGTCAGATGCTCTATCCAATTGAGCTACGGATGCGACCGAGGGTGGGAATCTACAAGGGGACCCCTTTCCGTCAAGCGCGATTGCCGGACAATCGAGGATTGATGTTCTCCCTGCTGCGAGAGCTCATTCAGGCTACCTGAGGTCTCGGATGTCTGTCACCGTCTTGTCTCCAACCGTGGTCTCGCCTGCTCGTGCTTTGCTTCCAGTTCTGGCTTGGCGGAAGACGAAGCGGAAATCTCCGATCTGAATCTCGTCTCCATGCCGGAGCAATACCGCCTGGGTCACACGACGACCGTTCAAGAATGTACCGTTGGCGCTGCCCAGGTCAGCCAGGAGAAACTCATTATTATCCTGGGCGTGAATCGTAGCGTGGCGACGTGACACCTTTGCATCAGGAAGGGCGATCTCATTGGTCGATGCTCTCCCAAATGAAAGAATCCCGCGGATGCGCACACGATCACCGTCCTGTTTCTCCAGCTCAGCATCGGGGCAGTTCGCGGCAACCCATCCCAGGTCGAAAACCTGTTGATAGACCCGGTTGCGAACTTTGAGCACACCGTCCACCACGCGGGTTATCCCCGCGAGTCGAAGGGAATCTATCAGCGGGTGGCCATCCACATCTCGGACTTCCTGGCCGTTAAGAATCTGCTCGTAAAGGCTCAACAGGCTCGCCAGATCAGCCTCGCTTCTGAGAATTCGCTCGCGAACGAACAGCAGGTTGTCGTTGGTCTCACGCGCTCGCGGTGAGAGAAAGAGTTCGGTGCAAAGCTGGTCCACTGTCGTGGCTCCTCCAGCGGGTGAAATCAGCGCAGTCGTGTCCGTCACCCTCGCGGTGGAGCGCCGGGACTCCACGAGCGCACGGCAAAGACCCTGGGTCAGGTTCGGATGGCCTCCGGTCCAGAAGAGGATCCGCTCCAGCAGGCGCGTCACGATCTCATCGGGTTTGCCTTCGAGCCCGAGACTCGATCTCAAACCGGTCGCCAGGACTGAGGCTTCTTCGGCGGTGAAATCCGTCAACTCAATGCGATGCCCGATGTTGAATGGTGTGCTGCGCGCATCCCTGATCAGATCGGCGGGAGTCGCCACTCCCAGAAGACAGAAGGAAAGCCGGTTGAACTCCGGATCCTCCACCCGTCGATTGTAACTCTCACGGATCGCCGAGAAGAAATCATCCGTGGAAAACGGGAGGCTTCTCACGACATCAATCTCATCGATAAACACCACGATTGGTTCGCGGCGGGCCACGAGGACGACTTCACGCAGGGCGGAGAAGAACCGCTGCACAGGATTCAACCGCTGTTGAGCCTTCCAATACTCTTCCACCTCATCTTCCAGCTTCAACTTCTATCTTCCAGCTTCAACTTCTGCCCGACCATCATCGCCAGTCCGTCGTACCATTGGTCAGGCGTCAGATTCTGTCCGATCGCCGCCAGATCCAGCACGGCCACGTGACGGCCCTCGGCGCGCAGGCGCAATGCGGCCCGCACCATCAGGGACGATTTGCCCATTTGCCGTGACGTGAGCACATAGCAGAACTGCCGGTTTGCCAGGCCCGAATAGATCTCCCGGTCGGCGCTACGCTCGACGTAGGAAGGCGCGTCGTAGCCCAGCGTGCCGCCAGTCACGAAAAATCCTGTTGCAGACATAATCTTGAATGAAAGTTGTGATGCACACTCTATCGTGAATGCGAACCGCCGTTAGGGAAAATGCTCAATGTGTCCGTGAAATCGCGAACCGCAAAATGGTAAATCCTTCGAGGATTGTGACATCCAATGCTTCTTCAACTCCGACCGTAGAGGGCGAAGTATAAAGAACATTCAGGATTTTCGCCTTTGACGCGGGCTGTGATTGCTCGTAGAAACACTCACAACTCTCAACAGTTATTTGCTTATGAACAAGTCTCACAGGACCACTGTGCCGGGCTGCGTTTCCCGATTCGCACCATCCGGCTTCACTCTCATTGAGCTTCTCGTCGTCATCGCCATCATTGCGATCCTTGCGGGCATGTTGCTGCCGGCGCTGTCGAAATCGAAGACCAAGGCCCAGGGGATCTTCTGCATGAACAATCTCCGCCAGATGATGCTGGGATGGCGGCTTTACGCTGATGATCAGAACGATCTTCTCCTCGCTGGTCGTGATTGGGGCGGGATTGCGGCTCAAAAGAGGACCGTATGGGTGACCGGAGGTGTGAATTTCGATGGCGGAAACCGAAGCAATTATGATCCGCTCCTGGATGTCGCCAAGAGTCCTTTGGGGCCCTACCTCGGCCAGAATAATTTCTCCATTTGGAAGTGCCCTTCCGACCGGGCGACTGTGACCGTCAAGGGGCAAAAGCTACCGAGGGTTCGAAGCAATTCCATGAGCCAGACGTTCGATGAAGGTTTCTGGCTCCCGGCAGCCAAGTGGAGGACATACGCCAAGGGCAGCGACATCGTGATTCCCACCAAGACATGGGTTCTGGTGGATGAACATCCGGACAGCCTCAACGATGCCGCCTGTGCTGTTCAGATGCCAGTCCCGGGAGCGAAGACAGCGCAGATCATTGATTTCCCGGCCAGCTATCACAACGGGGCGTGCGGCTTTGCCTTCGCGGATGGCCATTCTGAGATCCATAAATGGAAAGGCTCCAAAATTCAGGCTCCCGCGAAGTATAACGGCACGCTGTCCTTGAATGTGCCGGCGGGAGATTCCGTTAACGACATCATCTGGTGGGCTGACAACTCCACGGTGGCAAAATGACACGGCTTCCTTTCCTCGATAGAATATCGACACAAAATATGAAATCCCATCGCTTGTATCATCCTGCTTCCCGCCCTCAGAGAGGCTTCACTCTCATCGAACTTCTCGTCGTCATCGCGATCATCGCGATCCTTGCGGCGATGTTGCTTCCGGCATTGTCGAAATCAAAAGAACAAGCCACCGGTGCGCGGTGCCAGAGCAACCAGAAACAGCTTGGGCTGGCCTTCCTCCTTTACGCCGATGACAACGAGGACAAAATCGTTGGCATGAGCACGTATCGCCAGGGACGGGACTTCTGGACTGGCCCCAAGCCCGTGAAGAACTTCACCGGATCGCCTCAATCCCGCGCTTTGGAAGAAGCGAAGGAAGGGTTGAGGCAAGGAAAGCTTTTCCCTTACGCGAGCTCGGTGGATGTATGGCACTGCCCTGGCGACCGGCGGATGCGATTGAAAGCCGGCCGGGGCTTTGCGTTCGACAGTTACGGCGCGGCAGGCGGTCTCGATGGGGAGGACGAATCCAACTCGATCTACAAATACTCACAGATTCTCTATCCGACACGGAACTACGTCTTCGTCGAGGAGGCTGATGATCGCGGGTGGAACCTCGGCTCCTGGCTGATCGATCCGACGCCTTCGGCCTTTACATGGGTGGATGCAGTCGCCATCTGGCACATCAACAAGAGCACCCTGAGTTTTGCCGATGGCCACGCGGTGACGCACAAATGGCTCGGTGATAACATGCTCAAAGCTTCGGATATTAAATTCGCCTCGAAGTTCGGCACCGTGGCCAAGACGCCTCAAGACAAGAAGGACATCCTGTATATGAAATACGGATATACGCACAAAAAACAGGCGGACTTCGAAAAGCTTTGGGCCACTGTTCCATTCAGTCCGTGAAATTCAAAGCACCTGCCCTGCTGGAAGTAGAGTTGGTCTTGGGGTTGGAACGTGCCTGCTCTCCGGACACAGGTCATCGTGAACTCCTTCGCACAGTCATTCCCGTAGGGCGTTGGTAGCATTGTCTAGTTTTAAGACGCTCGGTGATCCACAACAGACACTGTTGAATCAGTGTGTCACTTTTCACCCAAACCGATTCCATAAATCCCGCATCTTACACACAGGTAACGCACGCCTGCCCCGGAAGATTGGGATTCACAACTCTTATCTCACGGCCTGCCTCCAGAGGACTGGGGGAGCACAGCTTTCGTCACGCGGCGTCCACCTAGCTCGCTGGGGACACATATTTTGTCGCGCGGCGTCCACCTAGCTCGCTGGGAGCACATATTTTGTCGCGCGGTGTCCACTTAGCACGCTGGGGACACAACTTTCATAGCGCGTAGTGTCCATCTGCAGACTCGGTAGCACAATTCACAGCGACGGAACCGTCCATGGGAGGGGAGCCGGTTCTGTCATTCACGTGGCTGCCAAACGTGCGGCGGCTGCTCCCGTCTGTGCTTGCAGACGCACAGTTGTTTGGTGTGAATGGAAGAACTTAGTCTTTGACACGAATTTAATGAATCTCCTACAACCAGCGCAATTTAACTCAACTGAAAAGCTATGAAAATAAATAGTTCTACCTCACGTCCCTTCCGGCAGATGCGTTCCGGTCACGCTTCTGGTTTCACCCTTATCGAGCTGCTGGTGGTGATTGCCATCATCGCGATCCTTGCCGGCATGTTGTTGCCCGCCTTGTCCAAGTCAAAGACGAAAGCTCAAGGCATCTTCTGCATGAGCAACGGCAAGCAGATGATGCTGGCCATGCATTTATATGCGACCGACAATCAGGAGTACAATCCCCCAAATCCGGATGATGGTAATATCACTCCAGGCTGGAATTGGTTGGGTGGTCAGGCTGGTCGCGGTGGTGGGCAGGAGTTCAATCCAGATGTGCTGAACGATCCAGCGACCTCGCTACTTCAGCCTTACGGTGCGAGCGATAAGATGTACAAGTGTCCGGCAGATCGTCGTATTGGTAATTACCAGGGCAAAGACCCAGCCAGGAAGGGAACCAAGATCCCAGCAGCCCGTACCTACGCCATGAGTCAGGCTGTTGGGACCGATCCCCGTGTAGCAGGAAGCAAAGTGGCCATTGATGGTCCTTGGCTCGATAATGCCCATGGCCACAATCGAAATGGCATCTACCAAACTTATGGAAAGTCCAGTGACTACAATAATCCCGGTGCCTCTCAAGTCTGGGTATTGCTCGATGAGGATGACCGCAGTTTGAACGATGCTGGCTTTGCCGTCGGGATGAACACCGCAGAGTGGATCGACTGGCCTGGCACTTACCACAATGGAGCTGCAGGATTTTCATTCGCCGACGGCCACTCAGAAATTCGCAAATGGAAAGATTCGCGCACCATCATTCCCAAAGGAGGATCGGTCTCGCGCAAAGCCGTCAAGGGCAGCGTTGATTACAATTGGATTCGCGAACGCACGACGGCTTTGAAGAGTGGACTTCCACTTCCTCCAGCCAAGTAATCGCAGTCCATAGAATCTGCAACGCCGTGCCTCGATCCATTCGGGGCACGGCGTCTTTTTTTGGCTGAAATGCCCTTTGACACGATCTACGTGCATCTTCTACAAGTATCTCAACCAGCCAATCCCATGAAAAAAACACAGCCATCGTCTCCCTCAAATCGCCGGGCGCATTTTGCACCGGCTTCAGGATTCACCCTGATCGAATTGCTCGTGGTCATCGCCATCATCGCGATCCTTGCCGGCATGCTTTTGCCCGCTCTGTCCAAATCCAAGACCAAGGCGCAAGGCATCAAATGCATGAACAACGGCAAACAAATGATGCTGGCCTGGAGGCTTTACGCCGATGATTACGAGGGCCTGCTTGTCGAATCGCTGGAAGGCGGACCGGAGACGAGCAAACGTGCACTTCTGGTTGCCGGCAACGCAAGCGACAATCCGACGAACACCGTGGACAAAAGCCCACTGATGAAATACATGGGCAACAGTCGCGAGGTGTGGAAATGCCCTTCAGATCGTACCACCAGGTTGGAGGCTGGCAAAAGAGTTCCCACTGTTCGCAGTCAGTCGATGAGCCAGGCATTTGATTTCGGCGGCTGGCTCCCCGCGCCGCCTTACAAGACCTACGGGCGCCTGGACCATATCGTGATCCCGACACAGACATGGGTGATGGTCGATGAGCACCCCCTCAGCATCAATGACGCTGCTTGTGCCGTCCAGATCGTGCTGCCGGATGCCAAGTCCGGAAATATAATCGACTTCCCGGCGTCGTATCATAATGGAGCCGCGGGTTTTTCCTTCGCGGACGGCCATTCCGAGATTCATCAATGGAAAGGAAGCAAGATCAAGACGTTCGGCAAAGGCAGCAATACCGGACTCAACGTCGCGGCGGGTGATTCTTTGATTGATGCCAAATGGTGGTCTCGGAACACGACCGTGGGTCCGAACTTTCCATGATTTGAGCCTGGGCGGCCCATTGGTCTGTATGCAGGAGCCATGACTGAGATTGCAGAAGTGCCGGGCTGCTGATACCTGGCGGTCGAACAAGAGGTCGCAGTGGGTTCTATGGATGGCGGATTAATAGCCCGTTGATGTCAGGGCTGGTTTGAGTTCTTGCTCCCGTGCTGTTCCATCAGCACGGGAGATTTTCGTTTTTCAGTGCGACTCCAGCCATTCGAGATCGGCAAAGATCGATGAACAAAATTGGCAGCGACATGCCTGTGAGCGCGGCAGAAATTGGCTTGCGCCTCTCACGCTTTCGCGGTTCATTGTCGTCCTTCGGTGGAGAGATGGCCGAGTGGCTGAAGGCGCTGGTTTGCTAAACCGGTGTACGGTCAAAAGCCGTACCGGGGGTTCGAATCCCCCTCTCTCCGCCATTTCCACATCAATCCATTCTGCTATTTCGCTCCCATCTCCATACCAATCCGTCTTCCGGATCGATGACATCTCCGACTGGTAAGCGTCGTGGCGGTTGCTTGCTTACGAGAAGAGCCTATTAACCTTCTTCAATCAGTGTGGTTGCTCCGAGTTTGATTCTTTCGGGCGGCACCGTTTGTGTTGCGCCGCGGGGCCAGGTAATGGTGACGGAATCAATCTTGTCCGATTTCCGGAACCCGAAGGTGACCGGAAGTTCGGACTGGGACATGTAACTGTGTGTCGGCATGACCTGCCGCGAAAGGTTGAGCCCTCCGGCTGTCACGTTGATCCACGCTCCGATGGCGTCCCGGTTGTGTTTCTTGCCGGCAAGTTTGATTCGCACCCAGTTATGCCCGAGCGCCTGATCATTGCGAAGGAGCAGGGGAGCTCCGCCGACTTGCGTCAACACTACGTCCAGATCTCCATCTCCATCAATGTCCGCGTATGCCGAACCGCGGCCGACAATCGGGCGGAACAGATCGCCACCTGCCTTCTCCGTGCCAACGGAAACAAAGGTGCTCGTGTCATTTGATCCCGTATTCCAAAAGAGCTGGGCCGATTGTTTGTAGTGCTGGCTTTGCTGGACTTTGTTGATCTCGTCTTCGAGATGACCGTTGGAGGTCAGTACGTCGAGCCGGCCATCGAGGTCGTAATCAAAGAAGAATATGCCGAACTTCAACGGGATCCGACTGGCGGGGCCAATGCCCTCGGCGATGGCTTCGTCCGTGAACAACGGCAGCGCACCCGGCCTCGACTGGCCCTGGGAAACATAGAGCGCGGTCATTTCGTTGGCGAAATTGCCAATCACGACGCCGAGACTTCCGTCATTGCGAAAGCGTCCGGTGTCGATTCCCATTGCTCCTCGAGATTGACCATTCGCGTCGAACGCGACACCAGAGAGGGCTCCAATCTCCTTGAAGGTTCCGTTCTTCTGATTGTGGAGAACGAAATTTTGCACGGTGTCATTGGCGATGATAAGATCGATCCAGCCGTCGTTATCGAGATCAACCGGCGCAACACCAAGTGATTTTCCCGCTGGAACACCGGTGGCCGGGTTCTTGATCTGGATGCCTGCCGCAGTGGAAACGTCGCTGAAGCGCCCATTGCCCTCATTGTGATAAAGCGTTGAGAAGGATCCCTGGAAATTCATGGGTGGGCCATAAGCGCGCCCAAGTCCCACGAGTGTGTAGTTGACCTCGATGTCGATTTCACGAGACCATTTCACGTAGTTGCAGACAAAGAGGTCGAGGAGACCGTCATTGTCATAGTCGATCCACGATGCGCTGGTGCTCCAGTCGCCTGCCTGCCCGGCCACGCCTGCTTCGAGGGTGATCTCCTTGAATTTCCCGCTGCCGAGATTCTTGAAAAGATGGTTCCCTCCGACTCCAGTGAAAAAGATGTCCACCAGACCATCATTGTCGAAATCGCCACAGGCGGCACCCATCCCATAAAAGCTCACATCGAGGCCGGAGCCGGCTGTAACGTCCGTGAAAGCGCCTTTGCCGTTGTTCCGGTAGAGAGCCATCGTCGGGCGCGGAGAACCGGATGCCGCTGATTTCCACGGCCATTGAGTTGAATTCACGAAGAGCAGATCCTGGGCGCCGTCGTTGTCGAAATCCAGGAAAGCCACTCCGCCGCCCATCGTCTCGGGCAGAAGCTTGTCACCGTAGGCACCGTTGTTGTGAATGAAACGAATGCCCGCGCCGACGGAAGCCTCGATGAAGTTCACGGTTGGAACTTCCACCGGGGCGGCTTGGCGGACGGTCGGAGCGGCTATCTGAGTAACCTTGGTTGGCGTTGGCGCTGGCTTGCGACGCGACAAATAGATGCCTCCGCCGATAAGACAGCCGATGAGCACCACCGCGACTGCGGACCAGCGGAATACCCTGCGGATCGTGTTTTCGTCGTAGTGGGCGATTTCATCGGCCTCGGGGTCTTGATTGGAGTCACGATCCGGAACAACGCCTTTGACGGATGGAGTCTGCCGTTTCGGTTTGTCGTCTTTCATTTCGAGGATTTGAAGGATGGTGAAAGCAGTGATTGCCGTGAACCCTGTGCGCAAGTGTTCAATGGCTAACGCAGGGTTATTGAGTCCGATTCATCGTGAGCCACACGGGCGTTTGACTTTGCGGGCAAGCCTGGAGCGCCCGGACGTTGGAGGTCGTAAATGACGATTGCCTGCGTTGCGTGGTCTGCAGCCTTGTCGCGCCGGCGGGCAGCTGCGATGGCGATATCGCGGGCGTTGTCATCGGGGCGGTAGCGCTCGTGCAGCGCGCGATGTTCCGCAGCCTTGGTTTGATCGCCGAGCTGAGCGTGAATCAGGGCGAGGTTGTAGTGGGCGGCGAGGTTCTCGCTGTCGAGCTTGAGGGTTCTTTCAAATTGAACCCTGGCTTCATCGAGGAATTGGCGCTGCCGAGGTTTGTTGGCTTCACCCCGCTCCAGCTTGGCGCGTTCGAAGAGGGTTTGGCCCAGCTCGTTGATGACTTCGTAATCCTTGGTGAAGTCAAAGCCGCGCTGGTCCTGCTCGGGATAGCGGTCTTCGAGAATGCTTCTGAAGTCGGTGATGGCCTTGTCCAGATACCCGTTCTGCTTGTTGACGAGGCCGGTGAACCAGGCCACCACCCAGCGGGGCGCTGGAGGCTCAAAAGTCCCCGCGCGCTGCAATGCGGCAACAGCATCCTCAAGCCGCCCTTCCTTGAAGAAGACGCGGGCTTGATTTACCGGGCCATCTGCGCGGCCCAGTTTTTCAACCGCGGCAAACGCATTCGACGCCTGGATCAGTTCGCCCTTCTCACTGCCCTTGTCGCCCTTGAGCAGGAGGCCGATGCCATAATCATTCCAACGCTGCCATTCGGGAATCTGGGATGGTGGATTTGTGATTTGAGATTTCGCAACGCCGGCGACGGGAAACGTGATCCTGTCGCCCGCCATCACTGTGATGGGGAGATCATTGATGAAGTTTGTGCCGAACACATGCTGCATGTAGATCTTGTCGAATTTACGGTAGTTGAATTTCGCTTCGAAGGTAACCGGCTCGGTCGCATCGAGAGGCACGGTCAAGGCGTAGTGGACAACGGCCGCGGCTCCAGGTGGAATCTGATTGTTATACAGGGGCGTGAAGATGTCCTGGGGGTTGCGGCGGTCGATGCGGTTGCCAGCGCGGTCAAGCATATAGACATTGGCAAAGTGCGACCAGGGATCGACCCCGCTCCGGTCATCGAGTCCACCGCTGCGTCCGATGACACGATTGCCGCTTCTGGCTTCGACATCCACCCAGAGTTCATTCGAGTCCACCGTGCCTTGTGTGAGAGGGTGTCCGACGCGCAATGTGCGCAGGACGACTTCAATGAGGTACTTCCCGCCGGGTTTGAGCGCGGGTACATCAGGGCGAAGTGGAGCCTGCAACGGGCTGTCAATGGTGCCGCCTTCCTTGATGCCGAATATATCCACTCGCACGCAATCCTTGAGGAAGTTCTGGTGCGCCTTGATCGTCTCGTCGTCCTTGTGGAAGTGGGCCAGCGCTGTGTTCGCGCCGACGAAGAGATGGTTGTGGACGTAGCGTGAGGATTGATTGGTGGGATTAAAATAGCCGGCGCCGAATTCCTGGGAGAGTTGCAACGGCATGTGGCATTCCGCGCAGTTCTTCTTCGCCTTGTCCGGGTAGTAGAAGCTTTTCGCTCCATGGCCGGAGACGCCGCTGAGCAGGTAAGTGTCGTAATGATTCTGTCCGCGGAGGAAATCCTTGTACTTGGTGAGTTCGTTCGGCAGGCTGACCTTGTGGCAGGTGGAGCAAAACTCTGCCGTTTTGTGGAGCGGCTTTAGAAAAGTCTTTTTGTGGAAGTCCGGTTTTCCTTTCACCAGTTGCTGGTTGATGAACTGCAGTACTTTGTTGGTACTAAAGGCGAACGGGTAATGGATCGGTTCTTCGATTGTGTAATCTCCGTTACCAACGGTACTGTTGACGTGAGTGATGGCGTGGCAGGAGGTGCAGGTGATGCCTGCCTTGGCCGTCGGATGCTTTTCGACATCGAAATTGGGATCGTCAAATGCGCCGCTGAAGAACGGGACGACATCGTGACATCCGGCGCACCATCGTGAAGATTTCACATTCCCATCACGCTTGAAGGCGACTTCCCGTGTCTCCTTGATGCTGAAAAGATATGCTTCGTTGTTGAAGGAGCTGAACCGATGCGCACTGTGGAACCAGCCGTTGTAAGTGTCCGGGTGGCAGCTTTTGCAATAGTCATCCATCATCAATGTGCGCGCCGGAATGAAGTTGCCGGAGGCGGTCTTGGCGAGTGATGGGTGGAAGTACTTCTCACCTTCCTTTGGGCCGGCAACGTTCCATTTCCGCGGGTCTTGGGAGTGCATCGCGGCCATCGTGAGCACGATCACCCCAACAGCAGCCGTCCAACCCAGGCCGATGTTCCATTTGATCCGAGGCCCGGACATCCGGTGCAGAATGTAAAGCCACACCGCCATGACAGGCGTGATGAAATGAGCCCAGTACATGACGGATCGCAGCCTCGGATCGGTGAGTTCGAAAAAGTCCAGGCGCATAAGAGCCACTCCCGTGATCAACAGGACGAGGCTCACGATGAAAAGTCCGTAACCCACTCGAACGGCTCGGCGATTCGGACGATCATGTGAATTCTTGATATGAAAAAAGCCAAAAACGACAACAGGCAGAATAATCAGGAGGCCCAGGATCAAGTGCGCCAGGAACATCGCCTGATAAAAGTAGTTCTGGTAAGTCTGCCCACGAAACCATTCCAGAAAACGAATGACGACAAGGTAGGCGGAGTTCGCGCCGAGAATGGCAAAGAGCCCAAGCACGACGAACAGCACGATGCGGAGCCGTGGGCCAACGGAACGGACGTATTTCCTTTTGATCGGCGCGCTTTCGGAATCGTTATTCATGGTTTCGATCTGAGGGGCTTCGGTGTTTAGACACCCAACACACCACCGAATGGCTAAAGTAGTGGTGACTTATCGCAGGGATTCAGGGGTGGAAAGGTCTGTTTCGGGGGTGAGACGGATTGAGGATGGGGCGCGGTTTCAGATGAAAATTGCTTCACGGTGGAAAACCGATCGCGAGCTTCACCGCCGAGTATTCAGGGTGAATTTTTCCATCTCGCGTGCGAATGATCAATTCTGGTTCCAGCCAGGTGCTTTCCCGAAACCATTCCGGCAGGTCATCCGCCCGCATCATTCCGAACAATGCGATCAATGGAACGTCGCCTTGGCGGAACACCACAGGGCGTTGTCGCACAATTGTCAAACCGGCCTCACGCGATCCTGTTTTCACGCGTGCGAGCTGCGACGGCTCCGTTGGGAACACGCAGGCAAAAAATCCGCCGGGGGCGAGATGCCGGGCGGCTACCGTGCAGTAGTCGGCCACCGTGCCGCGCATCTCAAAGCGGCAAGCGAGTTTTTGAGGATGTTCGCTCTCCACGCCGCTGCCTGGAGGAAAATACGGTGGGCTTCCGGTGATGAGATCAAACCGTTCATCCGATCGCAGCACACCCGCTTCGCGAAAATCGCCGTGGCGAATTTCATACCGCTCTGACAGTCCGTTGAATTGCGCTGATTTTCTTGCCAGCACGATGCTCTCCAGTTGCGCCTCCACAGTCACGAATCGGGCTCCTGGCAGCCGCCATGCGCTGATCATCCCCACCGTCCCGATGCCACTGCCAAGATCAAGCGAGGTTCGCGCAGTCGGACACCAACTCGTGCCGTACCATGCCGTGAGAATATCATCCGTGGAGAAGCGATGGCCGTCTCTCAATTGAAAAAGCCCGAAGTGTCCGCTGATGGCGTCGAGTGTTTCGTTGGATTCGACGGACACTCCTGCCGCAAGTCCGGGTGGGATCGGGCCAGGTTTGGTCCAGCCTTTGAAATGTATTCCAGCAGTCACGCATTGGAGACTAGCGCCAGTTGCCCCGCCGGCCAAGCCATCGTCATTCTCGTCTGTTGAGACGGTCTGTTTGTGGCCAACGATCACATCAGTTACGACGGTTTCGCATGGCACTTGTTATTCATCTCCGAAAATGCACCATCTCTCCGCGGAGAGAGCCTGAGGTTCGGCCACGACTGCTGTCCGCTGTGAGTTGAGCTATGCAAGGCAGTAATCTGCGCTCTGTCGGGGTTCCAGGCAGAACTCGGTTGCTATACTTTGCGCGGTCGAAGATTGCGCTTTTGAGAGTCGTGTTAACAGGGGGGGGGACGGCCCGTCCCCGCTGGTTTTGAAAGCTGGGGACGAGCCGGCCCCGCCCCTGCAAAAAAGCTCAATCTATGGCCGCATTGAGTATAGAAGCCCGATGCAACCAATGAAGGTTGTTTTGCCTCTGGAATTCAGATCGACGAGTACATCGATAAGCGCCAGACCACCGCCCCAATGCCGCAGGCAGCGATGGTTCAGTGTCCGGACCCTGGATGGCTACTCCTTCTTGGCTACCTTCACGTCGATGTAGAGGTCGCGAAGTTGTCGTGCGCTGACCTGGCTCGGGCTGTCGGTCATGAGGCAGACGCCCTTCGCGGTCTTCGGAAAGGCAATCACGTCGCGGATGCTCGTGGTGCCACAGAGGATGGCACAGAGCCGGTCAAAGCCAAGGGCGATGCCTCCATGTGGGGGCGCGCCGTATCGGAAGGCTTCGAGCATGTAACCGAAGCGCAGTTTCGTTTCGTCCGGCGGAATCTGGAGGATGTCCTCGAACACCGTTTTCTGTACGTCGGGCTGGTGAATACGAATAGAGCCGCCGCCGAGTTCCACGCCGTTGACCACGATGTCGTAGTGCTGGCCGCGGACCTTCTTCGGGTCGGTCTTGAGCAGCGGGATGTCCTCGGCCACCGGCGCGGTGAACGGATGATGGCTGGAGTACCAGCGGTTCTGTTCGCGGTCGAAGCCGAGCAGGGGAAATTCAATGACCCAAAGGAAATTGAACTGCTTCGGATCAATTGTGAGTTTGCCCTGCGTCTTGAGCACATCGGCGCAATAGAGGCGGATCTTGCCGAGTATTTCGCACGCGTTGAGCCATTGATCGGCAGCGAATAGGATCAGGTCGCCTTCCTCGATGGCGAGTCTGGTCTTGAGCGCGGCTTTTTCAGCCTCGCTGAAAAACTTCACGATGGGTGATTTCCATTCGCCGTTCTCGACCTTGATGTAGGCGAGACCTTTCGCTCCGAAACTCTTGGCGTATTCGGTCATGGTCTCGATTTGGCCCTGCGTCGCGCCGGCCATGCCTTTGGCGTTCATCGCTTTCACCACGCCGCCGTTGGCGACGGCTCCTGAGAACACCTTGAACGTAGAAGCCTTGAAGTCCTCGGTGAAGTCCACGAGTTCCATGCCGAAACGGGTGTCGGGCTTATCGATGCCCCAGCGGTTCAGCGCTTCCTCGAAGCTGATCCGCTTGAAGGGCGTGGGAATGTCGATGTTCAGTGCGGTTTTCCATACCTTTTTCAGCAAACCCTCGATGAGCGCGTAGATGTCCTCGCGATCGATGAAGCTCATCTCGATATCTACCTGTGTGAATTCGGGCTGGCGGTCGGCG
>SXGS01708456.1_pt1 | contig 24994 bp, 30 predicted proteins | sample 3174681 | NCBI WGS metagenome assembly SXGS01 (sample SAMN11356861, study PRJNA531348) | freshwater metagenome | isolation source: freshwater sample F1-80 | place: China: Fuxian Lake, Yuxi | collected 2017-12-25 | reverse complement strand
GCTGATTGGCGAGCGTGGTCGCGAAGTTCAGGAGTTTATTCTTCACTCCTTGGGCGAAGAAGGCTTACGAAAAGCCGTGGTGGTTGTGGCGCCGGCCAATGAGTCACCGCTGATGCGCCTCAAGGCCACCGAGCTATGCCATTCCATTGCGGCTTATTTTCGTGATCAGGGCAAAGATGTCCTGTTGCTGGTCGATTCGCTGACTCGCTATGCAATGGCCCAGCGCGAGATTGCCCTTGCACTGGGTGAGCCGCCGGCTACCAAGGGTTATCCGCCATCCGTGTTTGGTCTGCTGCCCGAGTTGGTGGAGAGTGCCGGCAATGGTGAAAGCGAACAGGGCAGTTTGAGTGCTTTATATACCGTGCTCGCCGAAGGTGATGACCAGCAAGACCCCATTGTTGACTGCGCTCGGGCGATTCTCGATGGTCATATCGTGTTGTCTCGTCGTCTGGCAGATGTAGGTCATTACCCGGCCATTGACATTGCTGCTTCGGTCAGTCGCTGCATGAGTCAGGTCAGCGCGCCTACACACCAGGGGGCAGCCCGGCAACTTAAGGAGTTCTCTAGCACGTTCGAGAAGATTAAGGAGCTGATCCCCCTGGGTGGTTACACCCCGGGCATGGACAGCAAGACAGATCGTTCAGTGCAGTTGGCGCCTGCCATTGAGCGCTTTCTGCGTCAGGAGGTCGGTGCTGGTGCAGATCTTGACCAGAGCATCAGCCTGTTGCAGGGCATCATCAAGTAGGGGGGTACGTGAAAGATCAGATCGACGTACTGTCTCGGCTGGCCAGCCTGCGTGGTAACCGCGTAAGGCAGATGCTTGGACGCGTGACTTACCAGCAGAATCTTTGCCAGCGTTATCGAAACAACATCACCGGCCTAAGTCGCTTATGTGGTTTTACCGTACCGATGACCACGCCATTGCAGCGCGACAACCAGCAGCGCTATAAGGCGACCCTGCATAAAATGGTCGAGCTGCAGCGCCGCGAGCTGCAACTGGCCGAGGAAAACCTAGCCCGTATCCAGGCAGAGTTGCTGGCCGCCATGCGTAGCGAAAAGGTGGTGGTCCGTGTCATCGACACGAAATTGGCCCAATGGCAGCACGTGCTTGCGCAGCAGGAACAGAAAATTCAGGATGGGCTGGCGGCGCAGGCTTGGTTGCGTGCACAGGGCGCGTGAGCCGGGTGTTATTTTTCAGAAATAATTTAAGCCGAGATTGGCAGCGGTCGCTTATTTGTGTGTACCACAAGGGTTGGATGAAATCATGGAAATCAGCAGACAATACCAGGTCAATTTCGGTGTTCAAGCCGAAGTCTCTGCCATGGTCAACGTAGAGCGTTGCGGTGAGGCAAAAGCGCAGGAAGGGGCTTCAGCGAATACTGCTGAGTCGAATTTAGAAGTGCTGCGAGACGCTATGCGTAGCGTGGCTGACGTCGATCTGGAGAAAGTTGCGGCGATAAAGCAGGCGCTGAACTGCGGTGAAATTGTAAGCGACAGCGTGGCCTTGGCCGGAAGCATGCTGGCCTACCACGGCGGTAGTGATGCGTGAGCCGACGTGAGCAGTTGCTAAATATAGTTGAGCAGGATGCCCAGCACGATTGTGACGATTATCTGTGTTTGCGCGCCTTGATGCAGGAGCTTTATCAGCAACTCCTCAGTCGTAACTGCAATGAGGTCGATCTTCTCAATGCCAAGATTGCTGGTCTGGTTGGTAGGGTCAGTGCTCGTGCCGAGCGGCGAAGCAAAATACTTGTCGCATTCAAAATGGGTGCTGGCGCTGAGGCCATGCAGCAACTGTTCGGTCTTTTCCCCAGGGGGCGTGGTGATCGACTCGGTCGTGTGTGGGTGCAGCTGAATCAGCTGGTGATTGAGTGCAAGCGTCTCAATGATAGCAATGGCAGGCTTCTGGCGATGCATAACGAAATACTCGACCAGCTTATCGGTGGTGGACGCAATAGCGATCTGTATGCGCCGCATTTCTTCTGAGTTTCGTCTTTTCTGGGCCTGTTCACTTGCGCTCGCCGCGCTGTCCTGATTGTGTGCACTTCTCTGTTGTGGCGCTTAAGAAAAGACTAGTTACAGTCGCTCGTGCGAGGGTTTCTGTGCTGCTCGTCGCAATGCGGAAGCAGTATTTCCTCTCCCTATGTTGGCGATTGGTTTTTGGGGAAGTTTACCTTCTGCGCTTGGTGGTCTGTAACCCCTATGAAGCGTTGATTAGGCCTATTTGGAACAGTTTTTGCTTATACCGTATCAAAGGAGCGTTTTTTAATGGCAATCGATTCCGACTACATCAAGCAGATGTCCTCGCAACTGGCCTCTTATGAGGTGCAGGCCGCTTTGGCGAAAGCCAAACGTAACGAGGCAAGTTACAAGGCCCAGCTCAGTGCTATGACCTCGTTGGAGAGTGCGCTGAAAACCTTCAGCTCATCGATCAAGAGTATGAAGAGCGCTAGCGGCACAATGCTGATCAATAGCGCTAAGTTCAGCCACGAGGGCTACGCCAGCGCAACGGTCGGTACCAGTGCCTTACCTGGAAGCTATGAGTTCTTTGTCGAGCAGTTGGCTAGCCGTCATCAGGTTTCGGTTGGTGGCTTACAGGCGAGCGATCTAGGCAGTGGCAACTTGACGATTGGGCAGGATGGTCAGTCGTTCAGCATTGATCTCACTGCCTCCTCAACCCTTGAAGAGTTGGCCAGCTCGATAAACAAAGCGGCTGACAATACGGGTGTCAAGGCCACGCTGGTTCGTAGTAACGGGGAAGTTTCTCTGGTTCTAAGCAGCGAGGTCAGTGGTGCGGCCAAGGCCATTACGTTGTCCTCCAGCAACGCTAATGTGAGCGCTGCCTTGGGTAAAAAAGAGGAGCTGAGTGAGGCTAAAGACGCCAAGGTACGCCTGGGTGGTGAAGGAAGTAGCATGGTGTTGACCAATGCCAGTAATACATTCGATAACATTATTGATGGTGTGAGTCTGACCTTTAACAAAGTCCATAAGGGCGGCGAGCAACCGCTGAACATCGATATTGGTCACGACAGCAAAGCGACCAAGGAAAAGGCTCAGTCCTTCGTGACAGCCCTTAACACCCTTATGAGCAGCTTCGACTCGCTGACACGGCCTGGTGGGGAAAGCAGCGAGCGTGGAGTGTTAGCTGGTGACTCAAGCATTCGCTCGATCGAAAACATGCTCAACCAGGTGCTGCGTGGCGCATACGGCGGCGTCAGCCTGATGGAGTTTGGTATCGTCGCTGACCGCAACGGCAAGCTGACTATCGACAGTGCTCGTTTCGATAAAGCCGTTGCGGCCAATCCGGAAGGTTTCGAAAAGCTGTTTACCGACAAGGGCAATTTGCTCGACAGCATCGACAAGAACCTTGGGGTTTATACAAGCAGTGCTAATGGCTTGATGAAAACCCGCAAGGAAAGCCTCAACAGCATGATTAAGCGCGTTGATGATCAGTTCGACAACATCCAAAAGCAATACGACAGCTACTACAGTCGGTACCTGAAGCAGTACACCAGCATGATGCAGACCATGTCGGCGATGCAAGAAACCTACGGGATGTTTTCATGATTAGCTATCAGATGAATGAAAGCTATGACAGCTATCGCTCGGTCGACCTTGAAGCACGTGCGTCCGCTGCATCGCCCTATGAGCTGGTGCTAGTGTTGTTCGATGGTCTGCTCGATGAGCTGGCTCGTGCGCGTGGCCACATCGAAAGAAAGCGTTATCAGCAAAAAGGCCAGTCGCTGGATAAGTGTATGAACATTCTCAATGGCCTCAACAGCGCCCTGGATTATGACAACGGTGGTGAGGTGATACAGGGGCTTTCCCGGCTCTATGACTACTGCATCTATCGACTGTCCGATGTCAGCATAACGCTTTCCTTGGATGGCTTGGACGAGGTTGTGCAGCTACTTGGTGTGTTGCGCGAAGGTTGGGAAGGTGTCCATGCATCACGGTGACGAGCGCAAGCTGCTGCTGATGTTCAGCATGGTCCATGGCCAGTTGCGTGCAGCGTTAGAGACGCGTGACTGGGAGCGCTTCGCTTTGATCGATAAGCGCGTTCGTGAATGCCTGAATGCGCTGTCAGCCTGTGCTAATCCAAGTGCCGAAGTGCTGCAGGCCAAACAGCTGCTTAAAGACCTTTACGGCGCTGCTATGGTGGGATGTGCAGAGACCTGTGAAAAGTTGCGTCAGGTTTTGTTGGAGCATCTCCAGTACGTGGAAGGGCGTTCGGCTTACCAGCGCATTGATCTGTTACAAGGTGGGAGATAGGCCGTGTTGCCGTTAATGTGTCAGGGTGGCCCAGCCGGCCCGACCACGCTTGCAGCCGTAGAAGAGCTTCCGGTTTCGGCAGGTTTTAAGGGTGCGATGTCGGCACAGCCGGAGGCGGTGCTGAATGTGCAGATTGATTTTTCCACTGAGCTGGAAAATGCTGACGAACTGCTTGCCGAAACCGAGCAAGCGGTTTATTCGAGCGCATTGGCTGCCCCGCTTGAGCCGTTGCAAGAGCCTGATGAAATTACCTCCGTAGAGCCTGAGCAGGATGTCGAACAGTGGCTGCTGAGTATGCTGGGCCAGCGCGAGACTCAGGTGTTGGCGCGCGATAAGCAGCCGGTGAACTGTGTGGGTAAGTCACCTGTACCGGACGACTCAGTTGCAGAATTCGGCATGCGTGAGCCGCTTAACCTGGTGGCGAATAACGTCACGGGCCAGGCGCCTGCGTATGAGCCAGGCGCCAAGGTGATGATTACCGCGTCCAGCGCCGTTGAGTCGGGCGCAGCATCACCCAGAGTGCCGCTGTTTGTTGTTGACGAGGCCACCGCAGAATCACTTTCCACCTCGCACGGCAGTGCTCTGGATCGTGCTGTTAGCCAAGCCAGTAGCAGTGCCGAGCCCGTTAAGGCGTCCACGACAACTCAGACTACGCCTAGCACATCGCCAGAGGGCACGCTCAAGTTGAGAGGGTCTGAACACAAGTGGGGTGAGCAGATGCTGCATGCCTTGCGCGAGAACGTCGAAATGCAGGTGCAGCAGCGTATGCAGAGCGCGACAATCCGTCTCGATCCTCCAGAGTTGGGCAGCATGGAGATTTTCCTCAGCCATGAATCCGGCCGTCTCAGTGTCCAGATATCTGCGGTCCAGGCGGATATTGCTCGTCTGTTGCAGAGCACTACTGATCGCCTTCGCCAAGAACTGGTCGGGCAGAATTTTATGCACGTCAGTGTTGGGGTTTCCAGTGATGGACAGCCCGGGCGGCAGCATGCTCAACAAGGTCGTGTGGGATTCTTTGGGGACGAGCCAGTGGTTGCGAATGCAATTGATAAGTGCGGCTATCAGGGCGCTAGCAAGCGGCGCAGTGACGTATTGATCACGGTGTGAAACGAGCGCCGCGAGGTGCGTCTTGTAGCATGTGGAAATTATTAAATCAGTAGCACTGGATTGAGAGTTAGCTATGACGATGCAGCGGATCATTCTATTAATGGTTGTACTGAATACGGCTACTGCCATGGGCTGTGTTGCACTTACCTATACCATGCTCAACCCTTTGCGTAGCTGCCTACCTGCACAGAGTAGTGTCGACGTGGGAGAAGGTAATGGCGAGTACAACTTCTTCCAGATCCAGAAAGTGATAGTCAGCCTGCAAGGTGAGGGGCGCGAGCACTATTTTGTACTCGACCTGGTGTTGCAGGTGGATGCAGAAGTCAAAAATCTCGAACAGATTGACCCCGTGGTGCGTAACTCGGTGGTTACTTACCTGTCGACCCTCTCCTTTACGCAATTGCGAGCCATGTCAATTGTCGAGCTACAAACCGTTCTGGAAAAAGTCCTGCAGGACGACTTTTCCAGCAAGAAACTTGCGATGCCTATTGCCCATGTGTTGGTCAGCAAGCTGATCGTGCAATAGGCTGCGGCAATGAACGCGAATTGCGCAAGAGAGTATGCCTACAGCGCCGACCAGAGTGGGCTGCCGTTATTTTCACCTGGAGTGGAGCAGAGTTGGCTCATCCAATATCTGCCACTGGTCAAGCGCATCGTCAACCAGTTGTCGTTCCAAGCCAATCAGGTTCTCGACCGCGAAGATATGGAGCAGATTGGCCTGATGGGGCTGCTGGAAGTGCTGCGCCGTTACGGCACGCCGGACGAAAATTTCGGGCGGTTTGCTGCGTTGCGCGTTCGCGGGGCGATTCTCGATGAATTACGTCGTCAGGACTGGCGTCCCCGGGCGGTACGGCAACAGGCGCACAAGGTTCGCGACGAGATCCGTGCCTTGAGCCGTCAGCTTGGGCATGTGCCGAGCTGTGAAGAAATACTGGCTTTCACCGGCCTGGCCGAGAAGGACTATCAAGAGTTTCTGCGGGCCGAGTCCTGTGAGGCCATCGAAAGTCTCGACGAGTTATTGCAGAGCGGCCACGAGGGGTTTCTCGACGGCTCGGTTGGCATCGAGGAGCGGGTGTTCAAGGAGCGACTTCTGGCCCAGGCACTCAGTCAGTTGGACGAGCGTGGACGTCTGGTTTTGACGCTCTACTACCAGCATGAATTGAGCCTCAAGGAGATCGCGCTGGTACTGGAACTCACCGACGCCCGTGTGTGCCAGCTCATTAAGCAGGCGATAAACAAGGCCTGTTGTTATCTAACAGAGAGAAACTAGCCGTGCAGAAGATTATTGGTGCATTCATCATCGTGACTTGTGTGCTGGGCGGATACACTGCTTCCAGTGGAGATATACGGATGCTCTGGCAGCCATACGAGTTGATTATCATTCTCGGCTCCGGTCTTGGTAGTCTGATTGTGGGTAACCCGAAAGAAGTTCTGATGGAGATGTGCTCGCAAATCAAAGGTGTGTTCATTTTCAAGCGCCGCAGTGAGGAGTTCCAGCGGCAACTGCTTATGCTGCTCTATGAACTGTTAGAAATGGTTGATGTTGGCGGCCTTAAGGTACTCGATGCGCACATCGAAGAGCCTGAGCAGAGTGATCTGTTTCGCAAGTACCCGCTGATCCTTCAGGAAAAAAACCTGATGGCATTTATCGCTGACAATTTCCGTCTTATGGCTATGGGCAAGATCAGCGCCTACGAGCTTGAAGGCTTTCTGGAGCAGGAGCTGGATGCCATGGAGCACACTTTATTGCTGCCGTCGCGCTCCTTGCACAACATAGCTGAGGCCATGCCGGGTTTCGGCATTCTGGCGGCGATAATGGGCATAATCATTACCATGAACGGTCTCGACGAATCGGTGGAGTTAATCGGTACGCATGTGGCGGCAGCACTGGTCGGTACCTTTATGGGGACCTTCTTTTGTTACTGCCTGTTTGACCCCCTCAGCAATGCCATGGTTCTGCGGATCAAGACCGAGTTGTCCGCCCTCGAATGTGTGCGTACGACGCTGGTGGCGCATGTAGCCGGCAAGCCGACGCTGCTGGCCGTGGATGCCGGGCGCAAACTCATTGAGCAGGATGTGAAGCCCGCCTTCAAGCAGCTGGAGACCTGGGTCAACCGTTACGAGGATGAAAGGGACGCAGCATGAGAATGGGCAGTGAAAAGGGCCATGTGGTTATAATCAGGCGGCGGTCCAAGAAAGGTGATCACGAAGTGAATCGTGGTGCCTGGAAGGTTGCCTTTGCTGACTTTACCCTGGCGATGATGGCCCTGTGTATGGCGCTGTGGGTCATAAAGCCGCAATACGAAATGCCTGCGCCGGCCCAGACCGATATGCTTAATAGCTCATTACTAGATGGCGGTGCTGGAGTCTTTGACGGCAGCAGTCTTACTCCGTTGGACCTCGATGGCTTGCCGCTGACGGTGAGCCGCCAGGTTGATGCGCATAACGACGCCGAGCAACCGCAGGATGGCGAGCCTGACAAGGCGCAGAGCAAGAAATACTTCGGCACACCAGCCGAGATGCGTGAGTTGGCTGAATTGATGAAGGCGCTGGCGCTGGAGGTCGATGCCTTCGCCAATATCGAGGTGCATGTGGTGCCGCAAGGCTTGCGTGTACTTATCAAGGACGACCAGCAGCATTATATGTTCCAGCGCGGCAGTGCGGTGCTTAACCCGCATTTTCAGCGCTTGCTGACGGGTTTGTCCAGGGTTCTGGCGAAGGTCGACAACAAGCTGATTATCAGCGGCCACACCGACGCTACCCAGTACAAGCAGAAGGCGGGTTACAACAACTGGAACTTGTCTGGTGATCGCGCCTTGCGTGCACGCAACGTTATGGTCGATGGCGGGTTGCCGGCTACGGGAGTGCTGCAAGTAAGCGCCCAGGCTGACGTTATGCCGCTGCGCCCGGAGCAGCCAGAGGACGGTACTAACCGTCGTATCGAGATTCTGCTGTTGACCAGTAAGGCTGAAGGCCTTTACCGTGAATTATTCGGTGAGGGCTATGCCCGGACTCATTATTCGCAGAATGGCATCCAGTTCGTTGCACCGCCTGCTGGGTAGCCGAAACAGGCACCTCTTTAAGGTCAGAGTGAGCTGGATTGTTTAGTGTCGCGATACACCTGGCGAGTTTCTAGGTTGTACAGGCACGAACGGAAGCCTGCCATTCTATTGTCGAGCTTTTGTGGCTTTCGTTAATCTGTTTGACCACAAGCTCCTTGTGCTTATCGCCCGTTATGGCTGTGACATTGCCCTCCAAGACGCATTAACGATAGCGCCCGAGAAATCTGTGTTCGACATGTGCCGAGGTTACCATGAACCCATTGTCCTGTTTGTTCATAGCGTAGAATTGGCCATTTTGAGCTGGATGGTATGCGATACATCGATAATCTTGCTGCTGCTCAGCTACATCTGGGCAGTACAGGTTGAGCATGTAGCCGCGTCGCGGCAAGGTCTGGATGATTTCTCGGTTTTTCTCATCGGTGAGAACCTGACACAGCGTGTAGACCTGCTGGTTCAAGTTGCCCTGGCCGAAAACGCCATCTGACCAGACGTGGCTCATCCACTTATCGCGAGAGACGAGCTCTCCCGGCTTTTGTAGTAAGCACTCAAGTAGACGATTGCCAGGCAAGCTCAGGACGACTTTCGCTTCTACACCATCCTGGATAAGAACCAATTGGTTCTTATCGGGTCAACGTGCGCATAGTAGCGAGCGCGGCCGCTTCTGATAATCAGGCAGCAAAACACTGCCCCAGTACTGCGGTGTGATGATCGGTCGATGTTAGCTATGCTATCTCATTGCGATGAGAGGGTGTCCATCGTGACATATGCCCAGTGCTCTTGAGTTGAGGGCACTTTGGCATCACAAAACTTCTCAAGTCTTGTGCCACAGCTGTTTACTCGATATCGCGTACGCTTATGCAGGTTATGTTCAGTAAGTGATGCATGCCAGTGTACTGTCATTGAGGCGCGCCGCATTGAGTTCTGGTCCTGGTAAACTTTGCCCTTGTATGATGACGATTGATTGGTATACGCCGCTTCTATGGGCAATCTTAGGCAAAGACAGAGTTATTGTTTTGCGCGATGGCCAAGCAGTTGTGCTGCCATGGCTTGGGCCAATGCAGAAGCGATGATTTACTGACATGCAAAAAAACGCCCCTGATGGGGCGTTTTTTGTTGCGCACTCCTTTGCGCTGGTTCGCTGTATGCAGGCTTAGCCTAGCAGAGACATAACCAAACCTGGCATCTGGCCTGCTTGTTTTAGCATGGAGATGCCTGACTGCATGAGCATGGAGTTCTTGCTCATGCCTGCGCTTTCTTTGGCGAAGTCAGCATCCATGATGCGGCCCTTTGCAACATCGGTGTTGTCTTTCATGTTAGCCAGGTTTGCAGTAGTGTGGTTAAGACGGTTGATGTTGGCGCCGAACTGAGCACGCAGTGAGCCGATATTGCCCAGATGAGTATCAATGGTAGCAATCATGGCCGTGGCTGTATTTTGTGCCGCCAACTCAGTCCCAGCATTCGCTGGGGCGGCGTAGGACGCTGACATTGCGACAAGGCCGGCAGCTAAGGCCCTAGTGGCAACGCTCACGTTCATAGACATTGTTGACGTGTTGGAGGCGCCAATCTGGAAAACCACTGCAGCGGCTCCGAACTTGCCGGCAGGAGTTGCCGTGAGCCCGAACAGCGTCTCGCCTCCGTAGGTGGTACCGCCCATGATGTTATTCAATTCTTTACCCAGCTCGCTGTATTCACTTTGCAGGGCCGTACGGTCAGCAGTTGAGTTTGTTCCGTTGGCGGCCTGAGTGGCTAGGTCTTTCATGCGCTGCATGATGTTGGTCATTTCGTTGAGCGCGCCTTCAGCGGTTTGCAACAAAGATATTGCATCGCTGGTGTTGCGCATGGCCACATCCATACCACGAGATTGTGCGTTGAGGCGAGTGGCAATCTGCAGGCCAGCGGCGTCGTCGGCGGCGCTGTTAATGCGCAGGCCAGTACCCAGACGCTGCTGATGAGTCGATAGGGCATTGTTGGACTTATTCAGGTTGGTCTGTGTGACCATGGATGCATAGTTGGTATGAATAGACAGAGCCATTAGAGTATTCCCTTTGCGTAAGAACTTGAGTGAAGCTAGCTGTGATTGCTTGCTGAACATTCAAGACGACAGACTCTTGCCGCTGCTTAAATGGCGTTTTGATTTTTTCTGCAGCGCGGATGTTCTGCGATGTGATGAGTAGCGGCTTGGCAAGGTTCGGCGCGCTACTTTCAGGCAAGGAATGCCTTATGCGCGGTATTTTGCCGGGGTTGCTGGCAGGCTCTGCTGCAACTCTATGAATGCCACTGCGGGCGACCAACCGCCCGGCAGTTTGACGCCGCTGGGCTAGCGAAAGGTGCTGGTGACGACGCCCGTCTCCAGTACTTTGGTTTCTATGGTTTTTCCGCTGTTGACGTTTTTCACGCGGATTACGGCGTTCAGTTGGCCGTTTTCCAATGCCTCTCCTAAGGTCGATGCCTCAATTCCGTCATGGTTGGCGAGAATCTTCACCTGTTGCCCTCGCTTGACCAATAACGGCATGGCCAGCAACCCTGGATTCAATGCCTGGTTGGCGCGGATGCGGCGTTTTGCGCTCATGCCAACGACATCATCGGTGTCATTGAAAAAGCTCCGCGATGCTTTGCTGATGTCCAGCTCCTGCAGCGACAGCTGTTCGGCGCTAATGCGTTGGCCGCGTTCAATCGCTCGGTTGGTGAACACCACCGGCAGGAAGATGCTCGTCTGGCTACTGACCACGATGGTCCAGCCCGGCTGATCCTGACAGCGCACTTCCAGGCGCTGGCGTACCAGCAGTGACGGGCTGTCATCGGTGCGGTTGACTGCAAGTGCCTGCGTGCATTTCGGCAGGTTGGCTGTGTTGTTCAGCGGTGTGCTGTTGTGGCTGAAGCGCATGCCTCTCCAGCTTTGTGCTTCGGCCTCAGTAGCGATGGCTTGGGACAGATGTTGTTCGATGGCCTGATCGATTTGCTCGCTAGTGCCGGAGGCTGCATGCAGTGCGGCCGGTAGCAGCACGGTCGCCAGAAGTGATCGCCGCAATGAGGAAAAAAAACTTCCGAATTGGCGTGATATCCGTAGCGTATGCGGAATAAAAATGACGCAAAACCTGCATTCTGCTTTATTTTTAATCAATAAAATCAAGTGCTTATCCGTTTTTAAGGGTTTGGGCATGGTTTGTGCTTAATTGATTCAGGATTAAGCATCGCTGAATGGTATTAGATTATGAGTATACGGATTAATGAAGCGTTGGGCGTTCACGCGAGGGCTCTCGAGTTGCGTCTTGAGCGCAGCGAAATTCTCGCAGCCAATCTAGCCAACGAAAGCACGCCGGGCTTCCAGGCTCGTGACCTTGATTTCGCCAAAGAAATGCAGCTGCTGGAGGGTGGCGTAGGTGGGTTCTTTGCTGCGCGTTCTCCGGAGTATCAGTACCGCGTGCCGAGTCAGGCTTCGCAGGATGGTAATACGGTCGAGCTGAACGTGGAGCAGGCCGAGTTCTCCAGAAACTCGATGGATTTTCAGGTCAGTCTGACCTTTCTCAACAGTAAATTCCGTGGCTTGAAACAAGCCATTGAGGGGCGTTAAGCGATGTCATTTGACTCAATCTACCGCATTGCCGGCTCCGCCATGAATGCACAGACCTTACGCCTTAACACCGTTGCCAGCAACCTGGCTAACGCCGATTCCGCCGCTGCGCGTCCCGAGGATGTGTATGAGGCACGTAAGCCGGTATTCGCCTCAGTCTATAAGGACAGTCAAATGACGCGTAGTGTTGGCATGGGCGGTGCCTATGTTCAGGTTCTGGATGTGGTAACTGCGGGGCGTGAGCCTGTGCGTCGCTATGAGCCGGATAATCCGCTGGCTGATCGCGATGGGTATGTGTTCTACGCGGATATCAACGAGATCGAAGAAATGAGCGACATGATGTCCGCCAGCCGCAGCTTTGAAACCAGCGTGGAGGTCCTTAATCGCATCAAGGGCATGCAGCAGGCCCTACTCAAGTTAGGAGAAGCCTGATGGCTGTCGTGAATGCCGCTGTAGTTTCGGCTAATCCCTACAGCATTGATCGGGCTGTGACGCGGAACGTGAATGTCAGTGATGCGACGCAGCTGGAAAACAACTTTATCAGCCTGATGGTTGCGCAGATCCAGAATCAGGACCCGACCAAGCCGATCGACAGCACCGAATTCCTCAATCAGTTCTCCGCCATGTCTCAGGTCAAGAGCATGGAGAACATGACCGAGTTGACCAAAAATAACCTGGTGTTGCTGGACAACTTGCAGACTCTTACCGCAGCTGGCCTAGTCGGTCAGGAAGTTAAAGTAGCAGTGGACAGCCTGCAGCTGGCTGAGAAGCCGGTGCGGGGTCAGATCAATCTGGAGTATGCCTCCGCCAATACGGTTATGACCCTGACCGACAGCAATGGCGTTAAAACCGAGGTGCAGCTGGGCAATCAGCCTGCCGGGTTGGTGCCGTTCGAAGTCAACCCGACGGCGCTGGGTTTGGCGCCGGGTAGCTACAAGATTGAAGTGACCACCGCTAGTGGCGAGTTCCCTAAAGTTGAGGTTGCCGGACTGGTGACGCATGTGCGGGTCAGCGGCGAAGGTCCGGTCCTCTCCATTGAAGGTGCTGGCTCTGTGCCGTTTTACAAGATCACCGAATTTGGTCAGTCGAAACTGGCCGGTCTGCTCTAGTCGAGCATCCACATCTTGCACAAGGTTGATACACCATGAGCTTCAATATTGCCCTGACCGGCCTCAACGCCGTCTCTGACCAGCTGAATACCATCAGCAACAACATCGCCAACGTTGGCACCACGGGCTTCAAATCCTCGCGCACCGAGTTCGGCAGTGTGTATTCCGACAGCCAGGCCATGGGTGTGGAAGTGCTCGGGTCGACTCAGAGCATCAGTACCGGCGGTTCGCTGGTTAGCACCGGACGTAGTCTAGACCTTGCAATTTCCGGCGGCGGTTTCTTCGTTGTACGAAATACCAGCGGTGATGTGAGTTACTCCCGCGCTGGTGTTTTTGGTGCGGACAAGCACAACTTTATCGTCAATAGCGCTGGTCAGCGTCTGCAGGGCTATCCGGTAGATGCTGCGGGCAATCTTCAGGTGGGTAACGTTGGTGATCTGCAATTGCAAAACGGCAGCCTGCCGGCGCGCGCCACCGATGCCCTGTCCTTTGTGATGAACCTGAATTCGAATGAGGCTGTGCCTGCTGTTAATGTTTTCGATCCAACGGATGCGGGCAGTTTCAACTCGACTTACACCACCAAGGTGTTCGATTCGCAGGGCCGCCAGCACACCTTGACCCAGTATTTCGTCAAGACCGCCGCCAATGAATGGGAAGCGCACTTCTACTCTGACGGCGTTCTCGTGGGTAATCCACAGCAGCTGAGTTTTAACACCAGCGGAGCTCTCGTGACTCCAGCTGCCCCGGTGACCATCAACTATACGCTGGCGGGTGTTGAGGATATGAGCGTCGCAATTGACTACACCGGCAGCAGCCAGTTCGGCTCCAACTTTGTGGTTACCACCAACCGTGCTTCCGGCTATGCCGCGGGTGAGCAGACCGGCCTAGCCATCGAAAAGAACGGCATGGTCTACGCCAACTACCGCAACGGTGAGCGCATGCTGCAGGGGCAGGTAGCACTTGCTTCATTTGCCAACGCCGGCGGCCTGAAGAATGAAAACGGCACGGCCTGGAGTGAAACCGGCAAGTCCGGCACTGCACTTATCGGTGTGCCGGGTATTGGTGCTCTGGGCGAGCTAATCGCGGGGGCGTTGGAAAGCTCCAACGTTGATCTGACTCAGCAGTTGGTCGGGCTGATGGAGAGTCAACGCAACTACCAGGCTAATACCAAGGTGTTGTCCACCAACAAAGAACTCACCCAAGTGCTGTTTGGCGCGATCTGAGGCTGACCTATGGACCGTTTTGGCTACACCGCAATGACTGCCGCCAGCCGCAGCATGACTTCCTTGAAGGTCCGCGCCAACAACTTGGCCAATGCCAACACTCCAGGCTTTCGCGCCGATCTGGAGCAAGCCAAGGCTGTGAAAGTGGAGGGCTATGGTTACGACAGTCGACACCTGGCCTTGGTGCAGAGCAATGGCGTCAACCTGGCGCCTGGGGCCCACATGGCGACGGGGCGAGACCTGGACTTTGCCATAAAGGGCAGTGGTCTGATCGCTCTGCAGGGGGGCAATGGTGAGGTTTATACGCGTAACGGCAGTATGCAGGTGGATGCCGAACTGAACCTGACCATCAATGGGCGCCCGGTCATGGGTGAAGGTGGCCCTATTGTCTTGCCTGAGTACGACAGCATTCATATCGGTTCTGACGGTGTGGTGTCGGTTATGCCGCGCGGAGATTTCCTGATCGCCGAGGTTGGCCGGATCAAGCTGGTCGATGTACCTGCTGCCGAGCTGATTAAGGACGGCGCAGGCCTGCTGGTTACCAAGAACGGTCAGGGCGCGCCGCTGGATGAGAACGTCTCACTAATTGGCGGGTATCTGGAAGAAAGCAACGTGTCTGCCGTTGATCAATTGGTCGCGACCATGAGCTTGAATCGTCTGTTCGAGACGCAGGTAAAAATGATGAAAGCTGCCGAGGACTTGTCCGAGGCGGGTAACAGTATGATTCGCGGCAGCTAATCGCTAGGAGCACTTTATGAGTTCAGCATTGTGGGTCAGCAAGACCGGCCTGGCAGCCCAGGACAAGGCCATGTCGGTAGTGGCCAACAACCTTGCCAACGTCAACACTATCGGCTTCAAAAGCGATCGAGTGGTGTTCGAGGACCTGTTCTATTCCATCGAGCTGCAACCAGGCGCCCAGGCCGATCAGGTCAACACGGTGCCGTCGGGTATTCAGTTAGGCGGCGGCGTACGCGTTGCCGGTACGCAGAAGGTCTTCACTGAGGGCGGCATCCAGATCACTGGCCAGCCGATGGATCTGGCGATTATTGGCAGTGGCTTCTTTCAGGTCGAGTCTCCAGCCGGTGAGATGTTTTACACCGAAAGTGGCCAGTTGCAACTCAACAGCGAAGGCATGTTGGTGAATACCCAGGGCCTGCCGCTGGTACCGGCCATTGAAGTGCCGGCCGGCAGCCGCAGTTTCACTGTAGGCAGCGACGGCATTGTTACGGCTGTGTTGCCGGGCGATACCGCGCCGGTAGAGCTGGGGCAGATCACTTTGGTCAATTTTGTAAACCCCGCCGGGCTCGAGGCCATGGGTGGCAACCTCTACCGCGAAACGGTTGCCAGTGGTGAGCCGGTGGAAGGTGTGCCGGGTGAAGAGGGCTTAGGCAGCCTCAAGCAAGGCGTACTGGAAGGCTCCAACGTGCAGGTGGTCGAGGCAATGGTGAACATGATTTCCATCCAGCGTGCTTACGAGGCCAATGCCAAGGTGCTGGATGCATCGTCCGGCATGCTGCAATTTCTTAACCAGACAGTGTGACCATGATGATGCGCTTGTGTTCGCTCTTGCTTGTGCTGCTGCTCAGTGGCTGCGCCAGCTTCAACGAAATGCTCCCCGGTCCGGACTCCAGCGAGTATCAGCCGCTGGAGCTGGATTACAGTCTGCCTGCAACCACAAGTGGCGGCTTGTACCGCGCGGGCTATGCGAGTTCGTCGTTGCGGGATCAGCGTGCGGTGCGTGTAGGTGACATTCTCACAGTCCTTCTCGATGAGTCGACTCAGTCGAGCAAGAGCGCGGGCACCAGTTTCGGTAAGTCGTCGAGTGTCGGCATTGATGTGCCAACGGTGCTCGGTAATACCTATCCGGATCTGGAGAGCTCGGCGTCGGCAAAGCGTGATTTTAAAGGCTCGGCGCTCAGCTCACAGCAAAACTCCTTGCGTGGTGCAATCGCTGTGACCGTACACAAGTTGCTGCCCAACGGCACGCTGGTGGTCAAGGGTGAAAAGGCCTTGCGCCTGAATCAGGGCGATGAGTACATCCGTTTGACCGGTTTGGTGCGTCTGGACGACATCGACCGTAATAACCAGGTTTCGTCGCAGAACGTTGCCAATGCGCGGATCTCCTATGCCGGGCGCGGGGTGCTGAACGACAGCAACTCTGCTGGCTGGCTGACGCGATTTTTCACCCATTCACTATTTCCTCTCTAGCCGGAGCCTAATGGCATGCGTCCGTTTCTGAAGCTCCTCACCTTTTGCAGCCTACTGCTCTGCCACCTCTACACCTCGGCTGTACCGATGATGGATCTGGTGGACATCGAAGGTATTCGTGGCAATCAGTTGATGGGTTACGGCTTGGTGGTCGGCCTGGATGGCACCGGTGACAAGAACCAGGTCATTTTTACGCGCCAGTCAGTGACCAACATGATCAAGCAGTTTGGCATCAACCTACCGCCAAACGTCGACCCCAAACTGAAGAATGTCGCGGCTGTTACGGTGACGGCGGAAATCCCACCGTCTTTTAGCGCAGGGCAGACTGTGGATGTCACCGTGTCATCGCTGGGGGATGCGAAAAGTCTGCGAGGTGGTCAACTGTTGATGACGCCGCTGGTGGGCGTAGACGGCGAAGTGTATGCGCTGGCCCAAGGTGCGCTGGTGGTTGGTGGTCTTAACGCGGAAGGGCGCAGCGGCTCCCGTGTGGCGATCAACACCTCGAACAGCGGGCGAATTCCTAACGGAGCCACGGTGGAGCGAATGATCCCCAGCGATTTCGCTGAGCGCGCCGAAGTTATGCTTAACATTCGCCAGCCAAGTTTCCAGACCGCCAGTCGAGTGGTTGAGGCCGTCAATGCCCGTTTTGGCAGCGGCACCGCCACCGCGCTCAATATAACCAAGGTGTCCTTGCGTGCACCGGTCTCGAGCAATCAGCGAATCAGCTTTATGGCCATGCTGGAGTCGGTGGAAGTGGAAGAAGGCCGTACCCGGCCCAAAGTGGTTTTCAACAGTCGCACCGGAACCGTTGTGGTTGGGCAGGGAGTGCGGGTCAAGGCTGCCGCAGTCGCCCATGGTACCTTGACGGTGACCATTAGCGAGACCTCTGAGGTTAGCCAGCCAGGCGCTTTTTCCGGTGGTCAGACCGCGGTGGTGCCGCGCTCTGATGTGATCGTCACCCAGGAAACCAACGCCATGTTCAAGTGGCCCGAGGGTGCGAGCCTAGAAAGCATTATTAATACCGTCAACAGCCTGGGTGCGACCCCGGACGATGTCATGAGTATCCTTCAATCCCTGGAAGAGGCCGGCGCGCTCAACGCCGAGTTACTCGTCATTTAAGTGCAGGCCGTCATGAGTATCGTCTCCCTTTCGAAGTACCAGAACAACCCTCGCGGTGCCGCTGATAGCGTTGGCTCGGCACGCCGCGACCCACTGGAAATAGCCGCTGAGCAGTTCGAGGCATTGTTCCTGCAGCAAATTCTAAAGCAAATGCGCAAGGCGGGGGACGTTCTGGCCGCAGACAGCCCGATGCGCAGTCGCGAACTGGATACCATTCGCGGCTTCTACGATGAAGTGCTGGCTGATACTCTGGCCGGTAAGAAACAGGTCGGTATCGCCGATCTGTTGGTCAAGCAGCTGTCGGGTAGCACCGAGCCAAGCCTTGATATTGAGCGGGCTGGCGCAGTGGCAAGCAGCGCTGAGCTGCCAGAGCGTTCCCCCAGCTTTTTTGATCCCTTGCGTAGTACCTGGCAGCGAGGTGTTGAGCATCTGAGCAGCACCTGGCAGCGTGGTGCCGAAGGGTTTATGGCCTTGGTAGACTGCGTAATTGAGCGGGAGTCTGCTGGCCGTGTCGACGCTGTTTCACCCAAGGGCGCGCGCGGCCTTATGCAGTTGATGCCGGAGACTGCTCGGGAAATGGCCGCTGAACTGGGGCTGGACTTCAGTGAGGAGCGGCTGACCAGTGATCCCAGCTACAACAAACAGCTGGGCACGGCTTATTTGAGCAAAATGCTTGATCGTTACGATGGTGAGCATGCTCTGGCACTCGCGGCTTACAACGCCGGTCCAGGTCGTGTCGATGAATGGCTACATCGTAACGGTGACCCCCGTACTGGAGAGGTCAGTGTCGGGACCTGGGTCGAACGCATTCCTTTCAAGGAAACGCGCGATTACACCTACAACATTCTGCGTGATTTGCAAGCCGCGGCACGCAGCGTACCGCTTGAACGCCCTGCTCCGTCGTTAACCCCTGAACAGATGTCCAGTCAATTGTCTGCGCGGACTCAGGCACAGGTTGATGCCGCTCCGGAGAGCATGCGTGGGTTGGTTCTCGGAGTCGTAGTTGGCAAGCGTATTGACCCGGAGAATTCTGCGCGAATAAGTTTGAGCGAGACGAATTCAGTCTTTCTCACGACGCGATTTAAGTCGCCGGCCGATTACGTCGTTTTAGAAAACAGAACAACCCATTTCGCGGCTGGCGGCGCTTATCAGTCCCGTTCAGCCGCCTTTGCTCAGTCGATACCCATTGAGCGCAAGGAGATTGAAGCGTGAGCACTCTCAACCATATCGCTTTCAGTGGCGTACGTGCCGCCCAGGTAGCGCTATCCACTACTGGGCAGAATATTGCCAACGTCAATACACAGGGTTTCAGCCGGCTGAATACCATTATGAGTTCTCTAGCCGGACAGGGAGGTTTGAGCATTGGCGGCGGTGTTGAGGTCACCAGCATTCGTCGGTTGTCCAATGACTTTCAGAACCAGCAGTTGTGGCGGGCTACTACTGAGCAGAATTACTTCAGCAACTCTCAGCAATACCTGACATCGCTGGAAGGCTTGATGGCTGGCGTGGGCTCGAGTATCAGTGTGGGTCTCGACCGTTTCTTCGCCTCTCTCAGCGAGGCCAGCTCCACGCCAGACTCGTTGCCTTTGCGTCAGCAGATCATCAGCGAGACCCGAAACCTCAGCCAGCGCTTCAATGGGCTCAATAGCAACATTGATGCGCAAATCGGAGCTTTACATGATCAGCGCACCGCCATGGCCACCGAAATCAACGGACTCACAGAAAACATCGCCCGGCTCAACAAGAAAATCGTCGAAGCCCAGTCGAGCGGCGGCGATACCTCGGCTCTGCGCGACCACCGCGAAAGCCTGGTGAATAACCTCAGCCAATATGCATCGTTGCGTATCAACGAAGTGGCGGATGGTTCGCTGACTGTAGCTCTTGCCAACGGTCAGCCACTGGTTTCCGGTTCTACACCCGGCCGCTTGCAGGTCAGCAAAACTCCTTCCGGTGAACAGGAAGTCGCCCTGTCGTTCGCTGGCACGAGCTTCCCGCTGAAACAGGGTGGTTTTGGTGGCGCCTTTGGTGGTTTGCATGACGTGGAGTACAAAAACTTGCGGCCCTCGCTAGAGGCCCTGCATGACATGGCCAGGCAGCTGGCACAGATGGTCAATACCACCCTGGCTACTGGTTTTGATCTTAATGGCAACGCAGGGCAGCCGCTGATCACCTACAACCCAGCCAGCACAACTGCCATGTTTACACTCAACGATGTGGCTCCTGAAGCACTGGCTCTGTCATCGGATTCGGGTGAAACCGGTAACAACGAGGTGCTACTGGCGCTGCTGGAGCTCAAAGGCCAGACCATCACCGTGGGCGGTAGCCAGGTCACTTTGAACGATGCCTATGTCGGGCTGCTCGGCCAGGTGGCCAGCGCTAGCCGGCAGAATCAAGCTGATCTTAAGTCTGCGACTGCAGTGACCCAGCAGGCCCAGAGCCAGCGCGACAGCGTCAGTGCTGTTAGCTTGGATGAAGAGGCAGTCAACCTGATGACCTATCAACAAGCCTACGTGGCCAATATGAAAGTCATAAGTACCGCCAATCAACTGTTCGATGAAATGCTCGCCTCCTTCTGAGCGCCGCACCGTTAACCAGCCGAGAGCCGACCGCCATGCGGATTACCAACGCGCAGACCACTGCCCTGATGCATAACTCGATGAACGGTAGTTCCGTTCAGTTGGCCAAGCTTATGCAGCAGATGGCCCTCAACAAGCGCATATTGCTACCCTCGGATGATCCAATCGCCAGCGTTCGAGTGCTGCGCATCCAGCGTGAAGAAGCCAGTCTGGAACAGTACCGCACCAATATCGCCAACGTTTCTGCCAACCTGGCGATCCAGGAAACCAACCTGCAATCGACGTCCAATGCCATTCTCAATCTGCGCGATCGGCTACTGTGGGCGGCCAACGGCGCGAACACTAGTGCTGACCTGGCTTCTATCGCTAGCGAACTGGAAAACATCGAAAAGATCATCCTCACGTTCGTCAATGCACGTGACGAAGAGGGCCGCTATCTGTTTTCTGGCACCCTTAGTAATGTTCCGGCAGTGACTTACGATCTTGGCAATCAAAACTACGTTATGAACGGCAATGACAAGCAACGGCAGGCGGTCGTGGCCAATGGAGTATTGGTTGCAGAAAACGTTACCGCCCTCGGAGTTTTCGGTCAAAACATGGACATGCTCAACGATCTGCATAGCCTGGTCACTATGCTTAAGGATCCGCAGCTAGATGCCACGGACCCTAACGTGCTCCAACAGATCACGGACACTCTTAGTCAGCTCGATGCGACTCACAGCAGTGTGTTGGGCGTCATTACCGAACTGGGTGGCCGGCAGAACACCCTGACATTGCTTACCGACAGCAATGAGGAAGTCTCTCTTGTCAATCAGAAGATCGATGGTGAGTTGTCCACGTTGGACTATGCCGGTGCGACAATCGACCTCAACAACTACCAGCTTGCGCTACATGCGACTCAGAAGACTTACCTCAAGCTTAATGAGCTGTCGCTGTTCAGCTTGCTGTAAGCCGCCGAGGTAGCTCATGAAGATTGATAAGCAGTTACCTGTTACGACCTTACTGGACTCGCACGCGCGCAGCCAGATGCAGCTACCGTCCTCGCACATTGTGCCGCGGCGCACCACTGAAGCGTGTACAGGTGAATCTTCAGGCATTGAGAAGCAGCTAGGCAAGGGATCCGGCTTCAGTCTGCAACTTAACCAGCAGTTGTCTTCCATTCAGTGTGCCGAGCGTTACCTCAGCGAATTGTCAGATCAGCTATCTGCCGCCAAGCTCAACCTCAGTCGGCAGATCAGCTCGCCACAGAGCGCAGGTGAACGGTCTAACATCGTAAGTGCTTTGCAGCAGATTAACAGCATGCTCGAGCAGCGTGCCAAGCGCTCTGGTGAGTCTCTGGATGCCACATTCAAGCTGCGTCTCAACGAGGACCTGCGCAGTCGCTTCAGTTTGCAGGGGCTGGAGTCGATCGAAGCGGTACAGCGTTCCGGCAAGGAAACGCTGCTGTTTAGTGCCGGACGCTACATGTCCGAGCCGCTTGCCGTCGTGCTCGACAGCGATATGAGCGACGAACAGGTGTTGCGCCGTTTCAACAATAGCCTTGGGCAAGCTGGCATCCGCGCGGAGCTGGATCAAGACGGTGCTTTGAAGTTTTCGGCACCGGAGGCCGACTGGCAGATCATCAAACAACAGCTGCGGATCCAGGGTGAAGACAAGCTGTTTAGCAAGGCTAGCACTGCGACTGTTGCTAGCTATGAGGATGGTCTGCTCGCCTTCCCCATTGAGCTCAGCCAGAACACTTTCCGTGAGCTGCGCCAATTGCTCGATTCTGTCGTCTCTGCACTGGAGCTTATAGGCGCGCTGCGTGAGCAGCTTAGTCAACGTAAGACTGATATTCGGGATCTTCTCGCGCGTCAGGAGGGCCAAGACGAAAAGCGGTGGGCGCTGGGCTTTGCCTCATCGGTATTTGACCACCTAGGGCGTAAGTCCCTTGGGTATTCCCTGGTGTCAAAAACTGTGCTAGCCCAGGCCAATCTGACCCGCTTCGCAGTCGTCAATCTACTTTCATAGAGGGATGGCTTTGTGCGGGCCGTTTCTCATCACTGTGCGCATCGCATTAGCGCAAGAGCGTGCGTTCCTTGGCGGCGAGCATCACCCTAGCTATCTAAAGTTAAAAATAAAAAATTGAGATCACCAGCGAGCAATATAAGTCCGTTCAATTCTTAGTCTTACAGTTTTGGGAGATAGATTTTCTGAAAGAGGCCTCGCTCCGTGCGATATATCAAAGGGAGGTAAATCTTACTAGCTTAACCGATCGGAGACATTACCGCCGCTCTTAATGCAACAGAAACCCAATAAACCAGTTGACAATAATAATTATTTTATTGCATTGTTTATTACATGTGTCTGAGCTTGCACTTGTTTCTATTTAGATATTTACGTAACAGCCATGTTTTTAATGAGGAAAAAATGAAAAAGACGCTTCTGGCTTTTGTTTTAATGTCTAGCATTAGCCTAACAGCAAATGCGGACTGGGTACGGTCTGTTTACATCGTAGGTGTGCAGAATAATTGCAATAATGAGTTGCGGGTTAGGGTTTTTTGGGACTATAAGCCTAACCAGAAATATGATTACAACAAGGCGTCGTGCACAAGATTAGACCTAAAACACCCATTTACCAAAAGTTTTCTGGTATTAAGTCACAGTGCAATGTCCCTGGGGCAAAAAGTTGATTTAGAATTTTCCAGCGGGTATTTGAATGATATAATTGTAAGAGCTGATTGATCATCCACCCTGAATTCATAGAATAAGTGCAACGCTTGAAACGATAGGCAGAGAACCAGCCGCCGGTAGAATCCAGGCTCTCACACCAAAGGATTCAAGCGCAGTTGACTACGCCTTACCGGCAGCTGACTCAGGTCCAGCGTTATCAGATTGAGGGCGGCTTAGTCGCTGGAGAAAGCCAAACCAGCATTGCTAAACAGCTTGGCGTGCATCCCTCGACGATCAGCCGCGTGGTCTGCCGTAATAGCAGTCAGGCGAGTTATAAAGCTGTTTTGGCGACCCAGAAAAGCGATGCCCGTCCTGCAAGGCTCGCAAGTACTACAAGCCTGTGACGTGGCTCAGTCATTATCTGCCGCTTTGGCTCAAGCACGGCATGAGCCCGGAACAGATTGCTCAGCGACTGAAGCAAGAACAACCGGCGCACATGGTTAGCCATGAGTGGATTTATCGGTTTATTGCCACCGACAAATGTGCCGGTGGCGCGCTTTACATGTATGTGCGGCACCGCAGGAAGCTGTACCGAAAACGTTATGGAAGTCACGACCGGCACGGGCAGTTGCGTAATCGGGTATCGATAACCGAGCGCCCTACCGAAGTCGAAACCCGCGATCGGGAGTGTGACACAGTGCATGGAGTGGGCGGAAATCTGGTCACGCTACTTGATCGAAAAAGTGGCTACCTAAGCGCCTACCTAGTCAAACGAAGGATGTGCTGCCAAGTGACGCGGGCAATCAATCTCTTGCTTCAGGGGCATGCTGTTCACACGCTGACGCTGGACAACGGCGGGGAGTTTGCCGGGCATGAACGCATCGCACTAAGGAGCCACTGCCAAGTCCATTTCGCAGACCCATATTCATCGTAGCAGCTCGGTACCAATGAAAATACCAACGGCCTGCTTCGGCAGTATTTCCCCAAGGGCAGCGACTTCAGAAAGTTGACCTTGGAGGTGGTAAATCAGGTGGTTGCACGGATCAATTTATGTCCGCGCAAACGCCTGGGGTGCAAGACACCGTACGAAGTGTATTCAGGGATAAGCGTTGCACTTATGTGTTGAATTCAGGCGCCGAATCTCGTATGCAGTGGCTGGAAAAAGGTATTTTCGGCAGTAATCTTAAAGCATTACAATTTAAACGCCCCTTCCATTCATAACCTAAAATATAGATAACAAACATGAGAAAAATTATTGCTATTGTTTTGATAATTTTTTTATCAACACCTCCGCTTTATGCAAATGATTTTCTGTATCGTGTAGATACAAGACCTCCGGAAGAAATTTTTATAAACGGCAGCCAGGGGTTCAATGCTAGAGGAGCAAACTATAATCTTTCAATGCATGTCAGCGGTGCAACAGCCTCAATAAATGGTTCAGGAAGTACCGGTTTAATTTCAGTCACTGATAACTTGACATGGGCCAATAGCTACGCCCGTAGACTATTGGATTGGAATTTGGCTGAATTAGGTCTTGAAAGTAGGGATGTATATATTTATCAGATAGCGCAAACAAGAGGTTTTTATAACGTTCAAAGATCACTTCAGGAAAATGACCCAAATATAGTTAGCAGCATAAGACAAGGGGAATGGGTTGTCGAGAATACAATACCACAGAACTTGATAATGGGTGCATGGCACTTATACGATCATGGTCCTGCAGGAGCGGCACGCGATACAAGCCAGGCAAACTTTCTTTCTAACTCAAGATACAACCCGGGAACAAATGCTGGCACCAATCTGGAACCATACAATGGAGGCCAAAATCCAATTTACCAAAGAGATCCATTGGCTGTTTCACTATCACCGTTGGTATTACTGCCACTGTCTGCAACGTTATGGTGTAGAGACACCAGTGATTCGTATTTGCGCAGCAACACCTGCTCTGAACAAACAGAAAAATACTTTAATACCAGAACACTGATCAACATGGCACTTCACCCTAGAGATTTTTTAATTAATCCTGAATTCATAGAATAAGTGCAACGTTTGAAACGATAGGCAGAGAGTCAGCCACCGGTAGAATCCAGGCTCT
>SXGS01518753.1_pt1 | contig 24999 bp, 24 predicted proteins | sample 3174681 | NCBI WGS metagenome assembly SXGS01 (sample SAMN11356861, study PRJNA531348) | freshwater metagenome | isolation source: freshwater sample F1-80 | place: China: Fuxian Lake, Yuxi | collected 2017-12-25 | reverse complement strand
GAGCGTCTCGATGTCGCGAGGCGTGACGACGCAGCGGGTAGAACAAGTTGCCATGCTGTTGAACCCAGCGTAGCCTGAATCTCCTCGCCATGCTTCCCCTTCGACTTGATGCCTCCCATGAAACCTGGCTATGTGAATGTTGACGAGCTGATCGCGCAAGTCACGCCACAACAAGTGGCGGCATTCTTTGGCGTCCCGTTCCCGGCGTGTGCCTCGGGCGAAGTCCGCATACGCTCGGTGTTCGCTGAACATGAGAAAGGTGAAAACTCCTACGGGGCGCTCACGATCAATCTCGATGAACCGCAGAATCCGATCTACTGCCACGTCACTGGCACTCGTGGCAATCTGCTGACACTCATTCACGGTTTCAAACATCATCGCCCGCCTGTGAGCGGCAAACTCCGTGGCGATGAGTTCAAAGAGGCGGCTCGAATTCTTCAGGAGATCGCAGGCAGCGTCGATCGTGTGATGTCCGGCCTGCCGGTGCCGGACGTCGCAGCTCCTGTTTCCTCTGAGGCAAAACCGCAAACCACTGAGCCGATTCGACGCAACATTCCACTGAAGGATTCAGAAAACGAACGTGCTCGGTCGCTCGTGACCATGCACGATCAGTTCGTTGTGGACGTGGCCGAGATGTCGCCAGCGGCCGCGGCGTACTTCCGATCGCGGCCGTTTCTCACGCCGGAAGTCTGCCGGAAATGGCGGATGGGCTACTTGCCGCACAGTGCATCCAGCCTGCTGCGTGGCCGATTTGTTTATGCCTACACCGACGAGCAAGACCACATCCTCTCGTACTTCGGCCGCGATCCGCAGTTTGATCAGCATTGGCTGGAATGGGAGCAAGCCGGACGTCCGGATGACAAGCGGCCGATGAAACATCGGTTTGTGAAGGACTTTCATCGGGGCTTGGAACTCTACGGTCAGAACGGAACGGCCAGATTGAAGGAGCCGCACGTCCGCGAAGCATTGGCCAGCATTGGATTGGTGGTCGCTGAAGGTCCGAACGACGTCATCAAACTCGACACGCTGGGAGTGGCGGCCGTGGGCCTTTGCTCGAACAAGGCCACCAACGAGCAAGTCGAAAAGATCGCTCGTTTCGCCAAGCGGTTGGCTGCTGGCCGAGTCGTCTTGATGCCAGACAACGATGCGGAAGGCGAAGACGGATTCAAGGAACTACTCTGGCGACTCAGCCAACACGATGGCGTGACCGTCCGGCTCGGTTGGTCGAGCACGATGGCCGGCGGAGCGTTCGCTGGCCGTCAGCCGGAATCCCTTTCTTTTGAGGAGTGGAATGTCCCCTTCGGTTCCGTAGGCCGGCAAATTCGAGAGCGATTGCGGGGGGATTGATGCCGCTTAGCTAGTGGCAGTCAAGCACTTACAGACTGCGTTGCACAACTCTTCATGCAGCTCACATTTCAAGATTTTAGTGCAGATTATCGCCGATTCCAGAGGATTCCGTGCCGAATCCGTGCCCAATAGTGCGCAGCTTTCAAAAGCCCGAAACTCTCCGCAAAGAGTGTTGGTCTTCCGGCACAAACCGGGGTTCTCTGGCGGCTGAAACCGGGGACATAGCGCGGTACAACGAATGCGCCACTCTCCACCTCAATACCATGTTGCGACAATAGCATGACGACGAAGATTTGGCATCCGCTGCTGGCCTTGATCGCTTCCGCCACCGACAAAGAGCTGGCTCGTTACGTCGAATTTCTGAAGGAAGAAAACAAGATTCTGCGGGCGCGGATTCCCGGTCAGATTCACACCAAGCCGGATGAGCGATCGCGATTGATCAAGTTCGGCAAAGCCCTCGGCCGAGCGGTCGAAGAATTGCTGACGATCGTTTCACCGAGCACGTTCTACCGCTGGTGCCGCGAAGAAAATCAAGCGAAGCCAACCAAGCCCAAGGGCGGCCAACGCAAGCCGCGAGAAGTTCGGGAACTGGTTATTGAAATCGCCAAGACGACGGGCTTCGGCTACACGAAGCTTTACCCATATTGCCCTCCATTGAGATTGTGATCACGAGTTTTCGGAACGATGGATGCGGTGGTTTCCCATTCTAATCTGCATGACTGATCGGTCGTGGCCTGGGAGTGGTGAGGTCTGTTGGATAGGCGTTAGTGGACTTCGAGTGGGTTTGCGATTGCGCTCTGAGGCGACGGAGCCGGTCGAGTTCCGACGTGTCGGCCCAGACGATCCAGCGTCCGCCAGCAATGTTGACCTTGCGCGTGTGAATCCAATCCGATTTGCGCCAATAGGTCATCGTCCTGCTGGGCATGTGGAGATGCTCCGCCAAATCTTTCAGCCACCATTCGTCGGGCTGAAGGTGCGGCGAACCGGGCTTCGCTTCCGTGCGTGGCCGGTGGATGCCCTTCTTGAGCAAGATGCGGCTGAGCATTGCGGCATTGAAGTGCGAACGTGCTTTGGGCGGACGGAAGCCCTCTTGATTGAGTTGCTTGGCCACTTGAGCGAGCGTCTTTCCGGTCTTCTGCAACGCCACGATCCGCGCCACCAGTTCATCGAGATACGACAACTGGGCATAGCTGGTGACGGTGCGTGTGTGACGATGTCGGCTGACGAATCCGCCGGTCCAGTGGAGTGTGATCTCCATCCGCTCGCTGTCCTCTTCGATGTTCACCTCGATGCGATCCAGCAGCATTCGCACAATTTGCTGCCGGTCCTGGGAGGTCGTTTCCGGAGCATGCCAGAGGGCCGGGATGTTCTGCGCGAGTTGCCGAATCAACGTCCGCTGATCGTCCGTCAGACACAGCGGTTGCTCGCGTTGAAATGATTCGTAGTCGACGCGAAGTTGCTCGTGCTCGCAGAGTGCTGATTCCCATTGCCGTTCCAGTGTCCGAGCGACAAGTCGGTTCTCCGGTTCCACGGCATGGTACTGACGGCTTGCTCGATCCACTTGCTGGGCGGCTCGTTCGAGACGATGACGCCAGTGCTGATGGAGTCGTTGACGTTCTTGTTCGAGATCTGAAGTGGCAGCGAGCCTTCGGTTCCGTAGACCGAAAGTGCTTTCCTTACGCGTTGCTGATGCTTGAAAAAGCCCCTGGTTTCCAGGGGCTTTTGCTTTAACCACGCTTGGAGGATGCTTCGACCAAAGTAGGAGAACGCGCATTAGTGGGGGGATAAGTGGGGGGACTTGGCAGCGAATTGAGCTGATGGTTCGCCCCTGATTGAGCCCACCTGTAGACCGGGCGTCTGCATTCCTCGACCACCCCAGCAGCCTTGCTGGAATGGCTCCGACGAGACATCGCTTCGCGTTCGCAAATCCCCCATCACGGACCGGTCATCGGCCGGTCTGAATAGGGACATAGCGCTGTTCAACGAATGTGTCAGACTCCACCTCAATAACGAGTTGTGAAAATAGCATGACCGCCAAAATCTTCCACCCACTGCTGGCGTTGATCGCCTCGGCGAGCAATAACGAACTCGCCCGGTACGTCGAATTCCTGAAGGAAGAGAACAAGATCCTGCGGGCGCGGATTCCCGGTCAGATCCACACCAGGCCGGATGAACGGTCGCGGTTGGTGAAGCTCGGAAAGGCACTGGGGCAAGCCATCGAGGAAGTGATCACTTTGGTCGCGCCGTCCACTTTCTATCGTTGGTGCCGGGAAGAGCTGTCGGGCAAAAGCAAAAAGAATCCCAAAGGTGGCAAACGCAAGCCGCGTGAGATTCGCGAGCTAGTCCTAGAAATTGCGCGAACCACGAATTTTGGCTACACGCGAATTATTGGCGAATTACGAAAACTGGGGATTCGTGGAATCAGCCGGCAGACCGTCCGCAACATTCTCAAAGAAGAAGGCATCCAACCGGGGCCGGATCGAACTTCAGACTGTTGGGACAATTTCATCAAACGACATGCCAAGACGCTTTGGGCGGTCGACTTCTTTTCGGTCAAAACGGTGACAATCAATGGTTTACGCGACATGTACTTAATGGCGTTTTTGTGCCTTTCAACGCGCGAAGTGATTGTTTCGTCGTCCACCGAGCATCCAAACTCTGCGTGGGTGGTGGAACGGACGAAAGAGTTCCTCGATCAAACGATGAACCGAAAGAAGAAACCGTCGATCGTGATGCACGACCGCGATACAAAGTTCACCAAGGATTTCACAGCGACGCTGACCGACAAAGGCATTCGGACCAACGTCTTGCCGGTGGCGTCACCGAATCTCAATGGACGGGTGGAACGGGTCATCCAAACGATCAAGTACGAGTGTCTTTTCAGATTCATACTTTTTGGCAAACGACACTTGGACCACATCGTTTCGGAATTTGTGGACTACTACAACGGCCGACGAAGTCACATGGAACGCGGTTATCTACCGCCAATCCGGAAGAGGGCACCGAAAGCGGTTAGCAACTTGTCGCGAGACAAAATCGAAGTCCGATCGTATGTCGGTGGACTGGTGCAGTCGTTTGAACGCAAGGCGGCATGACGGGCCGGTGTTTGAACTTTTCTCACTTGGTCTTGGCGGCTGGTTGGGCGACCAGCGGAGACTGCTCAACGAACTGCGTCTGTCGATGTGACCGACGCGAGTTATTGGTAGGCCACTGCAACTCGCACTCGGCCGCGTGCGTTTGTCCTTCCTTCATGATTGTTGTCGCTCACCCAAGACCACGGCCGGGCATCAGCGGTTAGCCGAGTGATACTTGAAGATCGCGCCAGGGTCCGCGTCATCTTCAAAACCTGTCACATTGATGACGGCCTCTGCAAGCCGGTCTTTCGGGTTGCGTCCCTTGAACAAGGCGCGGCGCTGCATTCCGCCCGCAATCAGGTCGGCACATTCGAGAAGGACTGTGCGGCCCTTCGTGACGGCCTCTACTGGCAGTACAGTCACATCACCTGGGAACTCGAGCGCCACCACCTCGCCGAGTTGCTTCGTCATCTTATGAAGGAACACGGAGTCGAACCCTGACTGAGCTTCCTTGATGACACGAACGCTGCGGTTCTCTGTCAGGCAACCGCACTCACGGAGGTACTTCAGCGAATCCACCACAAGCTGAATAAACAAAGTGAATTGATCTCGGTCAGTGCGCCCACGAGAGGCCAACGAGTAGCCAAGGAAGAGAACGCCCGAGCGCCGAGATTGGAGTTGTTGAAGCAGAGACACCGCCCGCTCTACTTTGTCCGCACCTGTTTCGGAAAAGTGGATCGTCTCGGGCCAGCCCTGCTTGGAGCGCCACTGCTCCAATGCGGCGTGGTGCTTTTCAAACTGCTTCCAATTGATGATGCACACACCGGCAATGCCCGTGTAGGTGCCCTCATTACCTGTTTCGTCCAGATAGAACCGCACTTCAGGGAGTGAGTCGCGATGCGCTGCAAGGTACTCGTGAAATTCGGCCTGCATCGCTTCTCGCGCGCGTCGCGTGTCTTCTAGACCCCGAAAGAGCCGCAACTCGTTCTGAATCATGCGCCGCAACCGACCAATTGTCTCGATGCGGTCGAGTTCAAACAGCACTTCCAGTTCAAGCGGCCGCCAGTGTTCGAGCACATCCGCCTGAAACATCTTCCAATACCTGATGCACAGCGCCGTGTCGCTATCGCGCGTCTCGGGGAATCTTTGAAGTATGCGTGCGACCCGCTGTTCACCAGTCGCCAAGTTGGAGTTGGCGATGTCCGCCAAAATCTTCTGCCGACGCGCAGCTTGTTCAGGCGACAGTTCGGGCTCATGACGAACCGACCACGGTTGAAGATCGTGAATGGGGGCGTCGATGGGATCATCAACGGGGAACAGCAAGCGGTTCTTTTCAGGGGCACGAGAAATCTGTGCGAGCGGACTCGGCGGCACCACCGATCGCCCAGGCTGAACGGGGATGACAGGCGAGGCTTGGTGTGGAATATCTGCTTCGTCTGGCGAGACGTTCTGTCTAAGGCCAAGCAGCTTCTCCCACACGCGATGCTTGTCCTCAGTTGTGGCCCCGGGATTAATCCGCTGACAAACGGCTTCAAATTCTGCGGTGTAGGGAAGGTGAACAACCTCTGGCCCTTCGTTTCGGGCCAAATCGAGCAGCAATTGATTTGGATCGCGTCTCTTGCTCATCACGAATGCTTGTCCGCCTCTTACAGAAGTCCATTGTACGACGGCCGCCCCGCGGTTGAACCCCGCCCTGTCGTCGCTGCCTTAGCAGTTTATCCTGACGCGCGAATGATTGCCGCCGCTTACCTGCGTTCGCTGGGCAATTGGCTGACTTGCCTCGCCTAAGCAGCGAATTGAGCTTTGTTGAACTGGTCAACATTGCCAGCCCGTTAGGCCGAGGCCATGTCGACGATCGATGATCAGGGGGTGATGCTACTGCGCTTCATACCGCAGTTGAGCTTGCCATACTTGTTCCACTGCTCCACCAGAGCTTCGCACGCGGCTTGGTTGCAATTGGGACCGGCCCAGATTTCCTGGATATAGGTCTTTGGATCGAACCGCATTTCGATGAACCGTCGCTTGCCCTCGACCTTGGCCGGATAGTCACGCTCGTCAGGGTTGATTCGCATGTACCGCTTTTCGACTTCTGGTTGAAACTTCGGCTGCTTGATCGAGCAGATTGCCTGGTACACGCTGACGGCGAGCGGGGCAGCCAGCCATTGATCATACGGTCGATACCGGAACATCGTCGGGTAGTTCTTCGGATTGAAGAATCGGTCCGCGACAAACGCCGCCAAGTCGAACGTTCCGTCGTAGCGGCAGGTCGTCCAGTGGGCTGGCTCAGGGCGTAGCTCATTCTCATCAGCGCCCGGGAATCGGTGTTTCATGCTGACGAGGAAGCCCTTGTGGATCATCTCGGAGAACCCTATCGCGACGTCGCCATAATTCTTCCAGTGATAAGGAGAGTCTTGGATCTCCGTCAGTGACAGCACATAGACCTTCAACACACCGTCTCGGAATCCTTCGATGCCCTCTGTGAGAAAGTCCCGATACGGAATATCCCGATCCTCAACGGGGTGCTTGCGAACTGCTCCAAGAACCATGTCGATACCGAGCCGTAGTTCATCTTTATCATCGAATGAGGCGAAGTGCGTCGCTCGAATGATCCCACTGTCGATGATCTTCTGGAGCGTCTCAAGCCAAGTGTAATGATAAAGCGTCGACGGCATCGACGGTCCTCTGATGTCGGAGAAGTTATTGCCCGCCTCTCGGAGTTCTAATTATGGACGCCGGCGAAAAGAAGTTCTAACCGTGTCACCCCGAGATTTGTGATGGTACTGTACATCGGTTGGACACTCCGCGGGCGATGTAACCGACGCTCTGACCAATACGACGAATCGAACAGTAAGTAGAATCGGCCGCTCGGGCGCGATCACCGCCGGCATTAGATTGTCGATTGAAGGGCGAGCCATGCGTCCCCACAGGTAGGATCCCCAGATGAGCGTGGAAAGAGAGACCTACTCCCAGCCACAGAAGAAGAAGGCTAGGGAAACCGTCCTACTGCATGCAGTGCGATCGCTAACGGAGGAGCGTACAAGTAGTCCGCTAGTGTCGGTCAGCATGTTCGACAGTCTGTCCCGATACTGCGTGAATTTTACCCGCGAGCACTTAAGGCTCGATCTCTCCGAGCCAATGAAGACTCTCCGCGACCATTGGGAAAGAGTCCACGCATCTCGCGTCGGCATTCGCGCTCCAAGCGACCTGAAGGTGCTGTTCCTATGCGGGCCTGAGCCGCTCAACGACCTTGAGGAGCTTGTCGCGCTCGGCGTAGCTCCTGAGAACGTTTGGGCCATTGAAGGGGAAGAGAGGGCCTTCAAAAAGGCCGCCAGTCGACTTCGCGAAGGCGGGTGGTCGATCAAGCTCCATCAGGGGTCGCTGCATGAATTCCTTTCCATCATTCCTGAGCAGTTCGACATCGTCTATTTCGACGCTTGCGGCCCTCTTTTCGGTGGCAAGCCAAAGACGAGCACCGTCCTTCGCGAGCTATTCCTGCACCAGCGTATGGCCCCACTCTCGGTTCTGATCACCAACTTCGCTGCGAAGCCGCGCGACACGGAGGATGACTGGATTAAACGATTCCATGCCTGGTACGCACCTCGATACTTTCAGCCCATCTGGGGTGACGTTGATGGGGCGCTTGCCATCGAGCGGATCGACGACCCGACGGAGTTCGATGCGCACCTCAGGGAGAACTTAGAGGGTTACTACAGCGACTTCGTGACTCGGTTCACCATTGAGTTCGCCGGTGAACTCCTGCCTTGGTGGCGAGTCCGGGCGCTCCCAGCAGCGAAGAAGGCCTACTTCGCACCCGACCAGCAACTCGCAACGGCGGTCGAAGCGTCCATCGCGGGCGGAGAAATCGTCACCGAAGACGGGCAGTCTTCGCTCGAGATTCTTCTGGAGTCAACGGGGCACGGCCAGTTGGCACCAGATGCATACCAAAAGTTGTGGACCGTCAAACTGGCCCAAAGTCGCTTGAAAGCCAACGACGCACTTTTGGAAATCCTCACAGTGGATACTTTGGGCCCGGCGGGTACGAAACTCCGTGACGCGATCAACGCCGTGTCGCTAGTTAGGAATTACTTCGAGAGCATCGGCGGGGGCATCGCACAGCACAACAGCGACGCATGCAGCGAAGCTCTCCGCAAGGTATTGGACCGCTTCCATTGGTTCGACTCCCCTGGTGCGCCAGCCCATCGTCTCTTCTGCGACACACCGCTTCCGAACCTTGCCATCGACCTCCTGATGGGGGTCTATGGCTACCCTTACCATGTGAACCTGCAGAAGCTCAAGCGGATCGAATACACAGCCAAAGTGACGCCGATGTACACGGACGTATTTGTGCTGGATCAGTGCCGCTACATGTATGACCTCGTGCCGACTCTCGCAATGTTCGGGGACGGTCTGCCTCACACGCTCCAGCTTCAACTCCGGATCTGCATGAACTTGATTCGGTTGCATACCCACGAATCATGCCGCGATCTGTACCGAGGCTCGGCACTCGCCGGCATGGAGATTAAGGAGTTTAACATTCACGGCTGGCCCGATCGGGAGCTGTTGAAGTAGCTGCTACTCGTGCGTCGTCCGACATTCTGGGGGCGTTGTGACCGATGTGAGTTAGCGGTGGCCGATGTGCAACGCGGAAACGACCGCTCGCCACGCGGCCCGATGTGTTCGTGGCGGAGCCACGACGGGCTACGTCGCTTTCTCGGAAGCTACGACTTTGAAGGCTTCTGAGTGAGTGCGATTTGCGGCCTACCTCGATTGAGTTGGGTGGAAGTTTTCAAAGTCACTGATTGCTTCCTCAGTCGCGATCAGTGATTATGTCCATCGCATTGGTCATTCATGCCTCCGTCCTGCCAATCTTGGCTGCGTGCGGCTCACTTAACTGTTAGCATTCAAGGACATGTCTTCTGCCATGCCACCAAAAGTGTTCATTTCATACTCTTGGGACGGTGATGCGCACCGAAGCTGGGTTCGCGAGTTCGCCGCACGTCTCCGGATGGAAGGCGGCATCGACGTAACGCTCGATCAATGGCACGCAGCGCCGGGCGATCGCCTTACTTCTTTCATGGAAAGGGCTGTTCGCGAAAGCGACTTCGTTCTGGTTGTCTGCACGCCTGCTTACAAATCCAAATCCGATCTTGGTACTGGAGGTGTCGGATACGAAGGCGACATAATGACTGGAGAGGTTCTGACTGCTGGCAATCACAGCAAGTTCGTTCCCATTTTACGAGAAGGCGAATGGAAAGATGCTGCCCCCTCTTGGCTGGCTGCGAAGTACTACGTGAAACTCACGGAAGGCATACCTGACCACGAGCCGTTTAGGGATCTGTTACGCACATTGCATCGTGCGCGCCCAGCGGCCCCTGCCGTCGGAACCCCACCGAGTTTCATCGAGAATGATCTGATCTCCATAGCCAGAGATGTGCTGACCGCAGCCAACGAGATCCTTGACGCAAATCAAGCGGCACTCGTTCCGTTCTTCACTAACCCTGCTTTGCGTTACTCTGTATCGAACCAAATGACCGCCCTTTTTCACGACCAAGCGTACCGTTCACGCTTCTCAGGTTGGCGAGCGTTTCTTGGTTCACTGATGCAGACTACGCGTGACCCAGAGCACTTGTCCGTGTGCGACAGGTTGCAAAAGCAAATCGCGACGCTGCACTCAGCATTTTACACGTATCAGCAGACACTAGACGACAAAGGCGAATTTGAAACTCACAAGCACTTCGTTGAATTGGTGCTCGGTAATCGGGCATCCGACCCCCAGTGGTACTGTCTTCCCGATGATGAAGTCACTCGAATTGCAGAGAAGTATTTGGAAAGGATCAGGACGGCCGTCGAGACTTTGGGAGCTATACTCGGTGAATTACAAGCGCAATAAAGAATGCTAAAAATCGGTTGAACCGGAGCTCTGATCGGGCGTAGGTTTTGAAATCTACGTCAACTCCTCGAGCCCGGTGAACCAAGCGGTTCGGTGTGATCGACTGAAGTTGCGAACCACGAGTTTGCGAAACTGCATCGGCCCGACACTCCGAGGTCGATGTGACTGACGCACGCTGGCCGCCGTGCGACACGACGGCCATTCCCCAGTTCTCGCTCTCTTTTATCAATCAAGAAAACCAACTCTTGATCTTCTGCCAGAGGCTTTCCCGTGGTTTTGCAGCGACCGGCGGTGCGATTAGCGGGTTTGTCTCCGCAGCCGCCGCGGCCTGGACCTGACTCATCCTGCTGAACTCCGTCGCGTCAGAACTGCAGATGTGGTGGCGCAGGTTGGGTCAATGCAAACTTAGGATTCCGAACTTTCAAGCTGCACTGAGTTGCGCACGGACCTCGTCCAGAACGACGAAGAGATCATCCGTCGAAACCGATTGCTTCTGAAAAGTGATGATCACTTTCGCCTTCGAGGTGACGAACGTCCGCAGAGTGGATCGTGACCGAGGTCTGTCGCCGCGAGTCAGACGTTTCGCGACAAGCTGCTCGGTTTCGAGCGCGGTCAGTCGCTTTGTCTGGATCTCGCGAGCAAGTTCTTTTTGGGCCGTCGCGTCGGCGAGCTTGGAGATGTTGTAAAGATGCCGCATGGTGAGCGACGAATCAGCCACGGACTGCTCGCGAACCAATTGTTGCACTTCGGGGACGACGCGGTCGTGAATGGCCAAGAACTTACTGATTTCACTCGTCGGCTTCCCGGTGAGTTCGGAGATCCGCTTTTGCGAGAGAGCGAATTCATCGCGGAGCCGAGCGAGAGCGTCGGCGGTTTCTTCGGGACGAAGATCGGCACGCTGCCAGTTGTGGACGATTTGATCGACCAGCACGTCCTTCGAGTCTCCCTCTTGAATCCAGCAGGGAAGCTCTTCAAGACCAAGCCGCTCGGCGGCGAGGAAGCGACGGCCGCCGTCGATGACCATGTATTTGCTGGTCGCGATGTCCCAGCGAACCGTGAGCGGTTGCTTGATCCCGCGTGATTGGATCGACGCGGCGAGTTCACTCAGTTCCCGTTCATCGAAGATTCTTCGTGGCTGCTCTGGATCGGCGGTGAGTTGCTCACGCCGAATCAAATACGAGTTCGGCAAACGACGGCGGCCTTGTTGGTCCGGCGGGACAGCGGCTTGAGTCGGATCAAGCGACAGACCCGACCGGCTCCCGAACGCGCCCGCGGCGGCGGTCATCGCGGACTGCTCGGAGCCTTTCCGCGCGGCGTTCGAGTTCGACGAAGAATTCGCGGGCGACATGACTGGCATGGGAATGAGGGGAATGAAGATTGACGGGAATGCGATCCGTCACCGCTTGCTCGTAAGTTGAGAGATCGGGAATGACGGTTTCAAAAGCATCAGAACCAAAGCGTTCCTGAAGCTGTTTCAAATACGCCATCTGATATTTTCGCTTCCGCTTGAAACGATTCACGACGAAGCCGAGCAGCTTGAGGCCGGAGTGATATTGGTCGCGGACGTGCTCATAGGTCTTGAGAATGTGCTGTGTGCCGAGGGCTCCCCATTGAGCGGCTTCCAAGGGGATCATCAGGAAATCCGATGCACACAGTGCCGCGTAGGTGATCAGCGAGATGTCAGCCGGGCAGTCCAGCAGGATGTAATCGTAGAACGCGGACAACTCGCGGAGCGGATCGACCAGTGATTCGACGAGACCGGACGACTTCCACTGTGCTGGATCAGTGAGGTTGTATCGCTCCAACGAGAAACTCCCTGGAATCACGTCGATACAAGAGAACGTTGTCTTCCGCACCAATGCCGAGAGATCGGCGTCGATTGCCGGATTGAAGAACGCATCGGTGCCGACACTGCCGTCGAAGTTCGGAAGCAAGCTGGTGGAGATGTTGCCTTGCTTGTCGAGGTCGAGCACGAGGCACTTGCGGTTCTGCTCTTGGCAGACGCCGGCGATCAGCCAGCAGGCGTGCGTCTTCCCCACTCCACCCTTGAGGTTGAGTGACGTGATGATGGTGGCTCGACGCGCGGTTGGTTCAGGCACGGTGGCAAGACTACCACGCTTTACGCGATTGGCCGATTGACAAACAACGCGCTCTGTTGGCCGCTCAAGAAAGTTTCTCGGAGAAACTTTCACGAACAGGACATCATTTGTTTCCGCGTCAATCAGCGCTTCGCGGCAATCGTGGTATCGTTCGTCATCGAGATGCGCCGTAGCTTTCCGATTCGGCCACACAGACATTGCTCACTGGCGTCAGCGAATGCCCAACTGAGTCTCGTCGAGCACGCGCTCTGCCCGCTCGACTCGGAAGTCTCACTCCAGCCGAACTCCGTTTTTGAAACGTCGTATTTCTTTTCGGATCGAAGCCGGAACCGGAAGAAGGCCACGGTTCGGACCGGCGGACTGGATGGTCTCTCGGCTCACGATGAACTCTATCTGTGGGGACTGCTCTCGCTGGCCCTCTCTCAGTCGGAGCCGAATGCCGAATTCATGGCGACGCCGTATTTCTGCCTGCGACGGCTGGGCATCATTGATGGCAACAACAAGGGCGGGCGCGAGTTCGAGTTATTTCGAGCCGCCATTAAACGACTTGCCGGCATTCGCTATCAAAACGACTTCTTCTACGACCCGATTCGCGGTGAACATCGGGCGGTCTCGTTCGGATTCCTCAGCTACAGCCTGCCGCTCGGTAATGACTCCGGCCGTGCATGGCGGTTCGTTTGGGATTCGCTCTTTTTTGAACTCGCTCGTGCGACCGGTGGTACCTTGCGATTCGACTTGGCCGTGTATCGACAACTCAGCCCTGCCGCTCGGCGGTTCTATCTGTTTCTCAAGAAGCTGTTTTGGCGGTCCGAAGAGACTCCCGTACTTAACCTGCGACAGGTCGCCGTGGACGTGCTCGGTTTTGCGGCGATGACGGAGACCACGCCACTCCGGTGGAAGGTCGCGCATTGCATCGAGCAATTGCGAAAGGCGGAGATTGTTCTACTCCCGGCCGGAGTGACCGATGCCCGTCACCTCTTTCGGAAACAATCGAAGGGACAGTACGTCTTTCAGCTTTTGCGTGGTCCACGATTCGATGCTCAGGGCAACGAACAGAGTCCCGAACCGACCGACACGCCACTTTATGAACCGCTCAAGTCCATCGGCTTGGATGACCGCACGATTACCCGCGTTATCTACCAATACTCACCACGGCTGATCGAACAATGGGCCGACATCACACTTGCAGCGCGGGATCGCCAAGGCAACAGCTTCTTCACGAATAGCCCACAGGCATACTTCATCGACAACTTGAAGGCCGCAAAGGAATCTCGCCGCACTCCGCCCGACTGGTGGCATGAACTCCGCAAGCAGGAGCTTGCTCGACAACGCGAACAAGAGAGATCCAAAGCTCAACTATTCCGATCGGAGGATGATGCGTTCGAGGAGTACCTTCGTGATGAAGCCCGCGAAGCTTTTGACTGTGTGATGTCACGTCTTGTCGACGATCTTCAGAAGGCCGGCCGCTCCGTCAACGACTGCCAGGAGCAAGCTCGACAATTCACACGGGCGCATTTTCTGAACCGCTTCCGGCAAGAACATCCTGAGTGGCAGAGCGTCGGCCCAACGCGATTGGGGCAGTCGTTGAAGCGGCCTAACTGAAGCGGTCGCAGGTGGACTCCGCAGACGGTTTCCGATCCGCACTGGTGGACTCGGCGAACGGTTCTTGGTTCCCGCTGGTGGACTTGGCAGACGATTTTTTGTCGGCCGAATACCAAAATAACTGTTGGCCGTAGCGGAAATCGCCGCTGGGAACGGCTACGCCAAAAGATTGTTTACAAACTATCTGAAAACAAAGGGCCGTGCAGAGCACGGTGCTTCTGAAAAAATTGATGAGTGATTGATGAACATTGGGACGCACCGTGAGAATCGCAAAGACGACTCCACAACAAGTCTTCTGCAAACGCCGACACAGAGGTTGAAGAGTCCGCCGCGCCCGACGGGACTGTCGGCGGGAGCGCCGGCGGGTGGAACCCGACTCGGCAAGGGCTTGGCGGAGCCAACACCGACACCACGAGCAGGGCACACCGTCGCGAGGCTATCGCCCGCGACCCCCACACGATTACGACACGCCGACGGGCCAAGACTGTCCCGATCAGGCGGCTACGTCGTGTGGGGGTCGCGGCCTCAGGCAAGGCCCGCGACGGTGTGCCGCACTCCGCTCTCGACGCCATAGGCGACACCACCGGCCGACGACCATCGGCCAGACTCGGCACTGCTCTGCTCTGCCGTGGACCGGCGGCGTGTCGGCGCAAAAAAACCACTCCGCTGTTCGCCGCGAACGCCACAACGACGAAGCAAGTCATCGCCACACAAGACGCCGCACGATCACCACGCGAGGCGGCGATTACTCGCCAGCGTGTTTGCGGATCACGTCGCACTCTTCAAATGTGAGCGACTCCGGCTCTCGGCCTGCGAATGCACCACCAAACATCGCGCTGGACCAGCCGAGCTTCACCTTGATGCCATCACGTTGACTGAGTCGCCACAACAGTTCCTTGAACCCTTCCTCGCCTTCGGGATCGTTGTCGGGAAGCAGGACGATCCGGCCGTTCGCGGTCTTTCTCGCGAAACGACTGAGCTTCTCAATCTGTTCGTCAGTCGCTTTGTTTGAGCAGAGTCCCACAGCCGTGACTCCCAACGTGTCGAGTCGAATCACATCGTTCGGGCCTTCGACGACGACCAGCCCCACACTCTGCAATGATTCACGGACATGCGGTTCTTGCAACCGGGCCGCGCCGTTCTCGCCGTAGAGTTCCAAGCCGCGATGAAAGTCCTTCACGAAACGATGCTTCATTGGCCGCTTGTCATCGGGCCGTCCGGCTTGTTCCCATTCGAGCCAATTCTGTTCAAACTGCGGATCGCGGCCGAAATACGATAGGATGTCATTCTGTTCGTTGCTGTAGGCGTAGACGAATCGACCACGCAGCAAGCTGGACGCGCTGTTTGGCAGATAGCCCATCCGCCACTTGCGGCAGACATCTGGCGTGAGAAACGGCCGCGAGCGGAAATAGGCAGCCGCCGAGGGCGACATCTCCGCCACGTCCACGACGAGCTGCTCGTGCAATGTCACGAGCGTGCGAGCACGTTCGTTTTCCGAATCCTTCAATGGAGTGTTGCGACGAATTGGCTCAGAGGTCTGTGGTTCTGAAGCCGCAGGTGCCGAAGCTACGGGCGTGGGCGACGCGATGGCCGGTATTGGCTGGCCGGACATCACAGCATCCACCTTCCCCGCAATCTCCTGAAGGAGACGAGCCGCCTCTTTGAATTCGTCGCCGCGGAGCTTGCCGCTCACCGGCGGGCGATGATGTTTGAATCCATGAATCAGAGTGAGCAAGTTGCCGCGCGTGCCAGTGACGTGACAGTAGATCGGGTTCTGCGGCTGATCGAGGTTGATCGTGAGTGCCCCGTAGGAATTCTCGCCTTTGCCGCGTTCCGCGAACACCGACGGTATGCGGACTTCACCCGCAGTGTCCGCCGGAAATGGGACGCCGAAGAACGCCGCCACTCGGTGCGGCGTGACCTGCGCGATCAACTCGTCAACGTTCACGTAACCATGTCTCGTGGGGGGCATCAAGTCGAAGGGGAAGCGAAACCAGGAGGGACAAGGTACGCTGATTCACACGACATGGCAAATTCTTCTCTCCGCTGTGTGATCACGCCTCGCGATCTGGAAGTGCTCGCGGCTTTGGACCACTGCCCGCTCACCGCGCAGCAACTGTTGAAACTGAGCCGCTCATTCGGCCTGCCCTTCACCACCGAACGCCGCGTGCGCGAGCGGCTGCAACAACTTGAGCAGCAGCACTGGCTGACCTCGTGGCTGTACGCCACGGCCAGTCGCGGCGGCTCGCCGAGCTACTGGAAGCTGACCCGCGATGGCTACCGCGTGCTGCACGGCACCGACGCAGTCCTGCCGAAGCGGCGCTACTTTGAGGAAATCGCGGTTGGCCATCACCACCACACGAAATGTCTCGCCGACTTTCTCGTGCAGACGTTCGTCGCCGCTCACCGTCTGGGTATCGAGGTGCGATACTTTGCTCGCGAGAATTCCGTCCGTATGGAGGCCGCCGGCTCCGTGCTCTATCCTGACTGCGCCTTCCAACTCTTCACGCCTGTCGGTCGAGCCTTCAACTTCGTCGTCGAACTCGACAATGGCACCGAACGCATCCGCTCGCCTCAAGACGTCGAATCCATCGAAAGGAAAATCCGAGGCTACGACCTGCATCAATCCTCAACGCCGTCGTTCGATCACGGCCGCTTTGTCGTGCTGTTCGTGACGACCCGCTCGGCGGATCGGCTGACTCACATCCTGCAAGCCGCGGCTCGCATCATGCGTAACCCGCGACGAACTCTGTTCCTCGGAGTGACGCTCAGAGCATTTCTCAATCACGATGCGCCGCTGACCACACCGCTGTTCCTGTCGCCGACCGATCACCAGCAATCGTTGATTCCCGACGACTTGGCGAGCCGGCGGACGTCAGCCCCCGGACAACTCGCAACTACTCTGCATCATCCGATGCTTCACGGGAACCGGATCGCGAGAAGGCGCGGGACTCCGAAACAGCTTCCCATCGTCGCGTGACGATGCAGTACAAACCGTGATAGGCTCAAAGTCCTGTCGAATGACCGACGATTGGCTGTGTGGAGCCGGTGAAAGAACCGCTCCTTCCACTGGTCACCACACGTCCCCGGAGTTTATTCGCGAGATCGCGTCCCCGGCGCTTGTGGTGAGCGCCCCAGGACACTCCGGGTGCTTCGGGCCAAAATCCCGATCCGTCCGCCAGTAGAACCATCACGCCCCGCCCGGTCGCGGCAGGCCCGCCCCGGCGAGGATTCACGGCACGACTCAATGGGGCGGGAGTACATAGCTGTTCGGCAAAGACCATCCGAGCTGTCTGAGTCGCGGATCGTTTTATTGGTTCTACCGATTAAGCAATGGAAACCAATCGTCGGCGCGACCTTTTCAATCCGGGACTACGGGAGGGCGGAGACGGCATCAGGCCAGCGGCGATGGCTCCGCCTAACTCTTCCAATCGCCAGCGGGTTTCGGGGTCGCGAGTGCCACGAGCGACAGCGGTGACGGCGTTGGTCAGACCGAATCTTGTTCGATCCGGCTCACCGAAGAACTGGTCCATGATTTGACAGAGCAGGCCGGATGTGTTCTGCAATCCTGATCGAGAAAGCAGAGACAAAAGATTCAAAGCGAGATCCGCTTTCACTTCAGTGGCCGATCGGAACTCACGGACCGATTCGGTGAATGCCTCTGCCTCACAGCAATCTTGGATCGCCTCGCGCAGCGCTGCCTCGGCGTCCCAAGGGTCTCGCAAATCAAGTTCGGTGAGATGCCGCGTGCGCAGCGAATGAGCCATGATCGCTCCGTTGCTGCACACCTGGCGAAATACATACGGATGCAGCCAGATGTCCGACTCCGTCGCTCGCAGAGCCACCCCACCTTGGAGCCGATCCCCCGGCCGAACCTCTTCAACACCCGGCAAGACCGACCGCGCGAACAATCGGGTTGCATCATGAAAGGCGTCATTGACAACTCCCGAACGAGCGGTGATTTCCTCGCGGAAAACTTCGGAAACGCTCGCAATCGAAAAGTGCTGCTGAGCTGACATGGCATTCCTCCTTGAGTCGTCCGTTTGAAATCACTCTCGGAACCAATTGACCGTGAATTCGTCGTGGTGCGATTCGCGGTGCTGTACTGATTGGCTTACTTTCGCCGCTAGCGAATCAACACTGGCTGTAGACCGACGGGTAGTGGAACGACGGCTGGTGGAAAAACGGGGGGTAGTACGAAGGGTCGCGGATGCAGCAACATCCCATGCGGAAAAGACTGAGGGTTTGGAATCAGCGGGTTTATGCCTATGTGCCCTTGCGCGCCCGGTATTGGCGATCCTGTTATTCCTGATTGACCAAGCTGCGGGGGTGAGCCAATCCCTCGCTGTGAACCAAGTCGAATCGCTTTCTGCGAGATGATCAATTTGGCTTCGTCTCGAAGATTTGGCTCACGGAGTACGCTGTCGGTGTGACGGGAAACATGCTCAGTTGCGGAAAGATACCACCGCTGACGATCAATCAGCGATTGCTGTGAAAGTGCGAACTCAATGGCATTGGGAAGACTTCGAGTTGCGACCAGCAGTTTTGCCGCCAGCGATGGTGGATATCCGAATTGTTGCAGCACATCGCAGGGGCCGCCGAACATCGTTTCGCTTTCGAGGTATTCGACCAGCTTCTCGATTTTCGCCAATTCATCGACTGGCAGCCGCTTAGCTGGAGTGAGTGGTTCTAAACGTGCAAACTTCAACGGCTTAGTGGGAACGTCAAGATGACGTAAGTCTTGAAACGCTGGTTCCAGCGCGGCATTGTCATGCGCTTGCGTGATTGCCTTCGAAAGCGTTGCAAGTACCCATCCACCAGAACCAGGAACGCTCCGCTCGGCAGCCCGTAACATCGTCTCCAGCTTTTGAATCGTCGCGAAACTACTCCAAATTCGGGCGTCGATTCCGTATTCGGCGGGGTGGAAGCCAACGATCCCTTCGGGAGTGGCGGGGATCGCCGTTGAGAGATCGAGGTAGAACGCACAGGTTCGAATCGCTTTTGATACGCCTGCGCTTTGAAAAGGAATCGCAGCCTCGCGGATCGATGCCAAGTGTTCCTGACTCTTGGCCTGACGAATGATTGGACGATCAATCTGTCGGAGTCTTTCGGCAAGTAACTTGAGAAACTTATCGCCAGAGCCTTGCTGGGTGCGTTCTGAAACGCGGTACAACACATTGAGTTTTTGAACTGTGCTGAGGCCATACCAACCATTGTTCTTGTGGTCGCTGAATGGAGGGGCGGACTCGATTTGCCATGCGAGCAATAAGTTGTCCTTTGGCCAATCGAAGTAGTACGCGAGTATCAGAATTGCCTCAGCGGGGGAATTTGCCCTCTGGGTCGAAGCACGAAATTTCGGACTCGTGGTGTCCGCAGTTCGTGGGGCACTGCTTGGCTGCGCGTCTTTCATCGGTTCGACGAGCACAACTTTGGTGTCGCCGCGATCCGCAGGTTCTTCATCGTTTTGGTTAGGTGGCTGATCTTCATTGTTCGAGTCTCGATCGACCGGAACACTCGCGACAGATTCCTCGATCGGGTCTTTCGATTTGGACTTGGGTTCGACGATTCGCTCGGCGGGCAGTGTCGCCACGGCAACAGTCGTCAAGTCGGAGCGGTACCGCGTCTGTGGTGTTCGGTCGTTGGTTTGCACATACCAAACAGCGAAGACAACACAGGCCACGATTGCCAGCAAGGTGGCACGGCGAGCCATTGATGAGCGTGACGGCCTCGGCGGTTGCTCGTGGCGCATTTCGATAATGGTGCCAATCGGATGCACAATAAAGCGGGCTGGCAAATTGCAGCCACGATCGTCGGCAGCGACATCCGCAGGGATGCCCGGTCCCTGAAAACGGTCAGGAGAATTCTTGTCGCCGTCGTCGGCAGGTTGTTGGCTTCTTGACATCACTGCGGCCCCTTGAAATGACGTTCGCCGTGATACTTTCGCACCCGTATTCTCTCAATCCGCAGATCACCTCAGATGTGATACGAATTTGTTGGAATTCTTCGAAGATCTTCAGAACTGTTCGATTTCTTCGTCCTTTGGAGGATTTCGGAGCCGTTCCCAGAGCGAATCTCGCTTCTCGACAAGTTCGCTGGGCATCAACCTTGTGGGCAAGACGAGCAGAAAAGCGGCTAACATTTGGGGGCCTTGCACACATACGGCTGCCAAAATACCCGACCAAACTTGGGAGATGGTCTTATCAGACGACGGAAGGTGAATGTCTTCGACAATGGTTTTACGCGGATTGACGCGACGAACCAACTCGCCGGCGCAACGCACGGTTGCCACGACATCGTCGTAGTTCGGAATGAGTCGGGCCACCTGTCCGTAAAAGTCTGGTCCAAGAATTTGGTAGGCGTTCAGACCTGGGCCAGGCGGGATTTCGGACAGTTTTTCTTGCAGCATGGCATCGGGCCCTTCCAACTCGAAAGACGGCAGCCCAATGGCGCGTCGCAGGTCACCCGCCAATTCCAGGCAACTTCCGAAACGCTCGTGATGATCAAGAGAAAGCGCTTTCAAACAAACCCTTTCCAGCGTAGTTGTCACATCCGGAACACAGGTCTGGCAATCACGCAAGGCCCTCGGTGATCGCCGATCTTTGAGGATTTGCGCGTAATTTGCATCGTTTGGAACATCGTCGTATTCATACGGGTGGCAACGACCACTCAGCATCTCGTAAAGGATCACGCCGATCGCAAAAATGTCACTTCTCTCGCCGACGAGATGAGGTCGATTGAAGAGTTGTTCGGGAGCCGCATATCGCGGCGTACCGCCAGTCGATTTACCAGAAACCAACTCCCGAATCGTTGCGGACAACCCAAAATCGGTGACAAATGTCTTGCCGGACTTGTCGATAAGAATGTTTTGCGGCTTGAGATCGAGGTGGACGAGACGTTCGCGGTGCGCAGCATGGAGTGCATCGACAATTGGCAACAGCATTTTGACCGCTTCTCTTGCCGTGGGGCTGTGATGCTTTAGCCACCGAGCGAGGTCACTGCCATCAATCAGTTCGTAGGCAATATAGATCTCGTTCCCCACTGTGCCGTTATCGAGGACACGCACAATGTTTGTGTGGTTCAGCTTTTTGGCGTTGTCCAGTTCACGGGAAAGTGATTCACGATACTTGGCGTTGTTCGACCATTCTGCCAACAGGCGTTTGAGCGCAACGTGACAGTGCGTTTCTTGATCAAACGCACAGAACACGGAACCAAACCCGCCACGACCGAGTTCCGTCTCCAGCGTGTACTTGCCGAAGGTTCTCGGCAACGGCATTGGCTGGCTGATTTCGATTGCGGAGTCGCGCTGTCCCTTCAACTCGTTTTCAAGCCACGTTCCATCCAGAGCGGGGAAGCGGGTCCGATAGTCGTGAGCCAGTGGGATTTCGCCGTATTTACGGCGACATTCGATATCAATAGGAATCAAGAGATGTAGAAGATACCTTCTGAGCTCTTCATCCGTTTCGCACTCAGCGACATAGTCCTCAAGACATGGAGGCGGCGAGTCGCCGCGTAATGCGGCTTGCCAAGCCTTGTCGAAGCGATCTCGAATCGGATCGATCAGGAGCAGAGTTTCCTCTCCGATGTTTTCGCTTTGACCGTTTTCGGGCATGGTTGTGTCACTCGTCGGAGTTGAAACTGTCGCCTGCCATCCGTCGCCATTTGTCAAGAATTCGTTTGATCTTTTGCCGCACCGTCTGAACAGCCCAGTCGGTCGCGTCGGCAATCTCTTGAGTCGAGTGGCCGAGCAAGAAAAGTTCCGCGATGTTCCGCTCATCTTCCGTCAAGGGATTCAAGTAGTGCGAATAGAAGTCTTTGAGCGTTGCCTTTTCAGTCGGTCCAAAAGAGGACTCGACGAGTTGTGCAATTCCATCCGGGACTGAAGAGTCACCGAAACCCGCGAGAAACGCCAACGCTGATTCACCTTCCACGCGAACAGTTTTCGCGTGCTTGCCGCGCGGGAAGCGATTGGCCGCCTTGCGCACGGTGATGAGGGTGAGAAGCGCAAACAGATGATGGCGGTTTTCCAAGCGGGGAATCTTGCCAGCCTTGAAACTCCGAATGAAGCCCCAGAAAGCCTCTTGAGCGACGTCTTCGTCGTCCATTGATGCCCGTCGCCCGCCGCCAAGTTTCTCGTGTGCAAGTTTGACGAGGATGGGCCAACACTTTTGGCGTAGTTTTTCTAATGCCTGTTCGTCGCCTTCTTTGAACGGCCCAATCAACTTCGTGAATGACCCAACGGACGGCATGTCACGAACTCCCGATCCGAAGCAACGCAGATTGCCAACGCGGTTCTCGCTCTTTGGCAGATCCGCAAACCTGTCCCACTTTGAGTAATCGGGGGGCGATTGTATGCCGCCACTTGTGCGTCGCAAGCAGCAACAACAGTGGCCGGCCCAGGACTTGTGGCTTCGTCTCGTGCCATTGGCGGGACAATTTTCTCGACATTTTTCAAATCCCAACGAATTCCGTAACACGTCTGCGGTGGATTTGCGGATGGGACCATTGTCGAGATTCGTCAACTACCTCATGCAGAACCGGGCAACCACGAAAATCGTTTGAGTCGATGGCGAAAGGGAAGTTTCATGCGCAAAGATTTGACAGACATCACGGTCGTCTTGGATCGGAGCGGTTCGATGGCATCGTGCCTGAACGAAGCGGAAAACGGGCTGAATCACTTCATCGAAGAGCAGAAGAAGCAGCCCGGTCATGCTCTATTCTCTCTGATTCAGTTCGATACCGAATATGAGTTCATTCACAAGGGACTGCCGATCCGAGACGTGCCTCGCTGTGTCCTTCAGCCTCGCGGCATGACGGCTTTGCTGGACGCGGTGGGCCGCGCGATCAATGAAACGGGGCAGCGGCTGGCGGCGAAGCCGGAACGCGAGCGTCCGGGACTTGTCGTGTTCGTCATCGTCACCGATGGGCAGGAAAACAGCAGCCACGAGTTTCGGAAATCTCAAATCAAGCGGATGATCGAAGAACAGCAGAAGACCTACAACTGGCAGTTCACTTTTCTGGGTGCGAATCAAGACGCATTCGCCGAAGCCCGCGGCATCGGCATTGCGGTCATGGCGGCGGCGAACTTCAACCCGCATTCGGCGCGTCTGGCATTTGAATGTGCCTCGAACAACGTCGTCAGAATGCGGGGCGCGATCATGCGTGAAGAGCCGCTGAGCAGCTTCTTCACGCCCGAGGAGCGCGAGTCGATGGCGAAATCGAAATAGAGCACTCCAGTTTGCCGGAGCATGACCGAGAATTTCAACACGTCAGAGACTCTTTTCGCGAATCCACCAGTGCCTTCAAGTGCCAATTCGCCAATTTGACGTTCGGAAGGAGTCCTTGAATGCTTCTCGATCCCAATCGCACGATTGTGTTGCTCAGAAACAATGAAGAGCTTGCGCGAGTTACCAACTTGGACTTGGGAGGCGGCGCATTTCGACTCGCGGTGAGCACGGCTCCCGGCGTCACTGTGTCGGACACACGGATTCCGATCATTGACGAGTCGCCGCAATTGGCGGATGTCATGGACTTCTGGCCGATCCTGGCACCGACGATCCCCAGAGAAGTGGTGGTGGCTAAGACCGTCCTGGGAGTTTTTCAGCAGGCCGACCTGCCGGCCGAATTGGATTACGATGGAGACGTCTTGGTCTCGCTGCACGGTGGCCTGACCGTCAGCGTTCAAGTGGTCGCGGGCGGCCCTTACCTGAAGTTCGTGTTGACTTTTGCGTTGCGTGCTGATGCCGACGAGCTTCACAAACTCAGAATGGTTAATCGGCTGAACCGATCGACGAATAGCGTATTCACGATCCCGCAGCTTGAGACTTTGCTGGCGGTCAGATTTTTTCAGTATCCCCACGGGCTCGTGCCCTACCAACTGGTGGACGCCGTCAAAGACTTTGCGCAGGACATTCGCAACAGTTTCGCCCAAAACGACGATGACGCACTCGTCGACTTACCGGAATGGCTGGTCTGAAGGCGTCGACGAAAGGAGTCGTGTCCCATGCCGCGAGTCATACTCAAGGTCGGTGTCGGCCGAGCGCTGAAAGTCGAAGCTCGCGCGTCACCCAGAAACGACAGACTTTCGTCGAGCTTCCACGCTGTCGATGACACACAGTCGAATCGGGAAACCTGTGACTTGGCCCTGGTGCGGCACAGACAATTGTGTCGCTTGTCAGAGGAAGTTGAATTGATGATAGCGCTCGCCGAGCAATGTCTTGAATCCATCCAGCATTGGATCGAGCAACGTGAAAAGCGATAGGTGGTGGTTTCCGTCGCATGACTCTGAAAGGACGCAGAGATGTTGATTCTTGGACGCCGACGAAACGAGACGATTGTTGTGATTCAGGATGGGCGAATCATTGCTCGAATCACCGTCGGAGATATTGCTCGCAACGCGGTTCGGCTCGTGTTTGATGCGCCGGCCGACGTGGAGGTTTGGCGCGATGAAGTGCTGCGACGTCGCGGCGAAGTGGAATGACCGAAGTTCGTTGGCCTTGAGTGTCAAGGAGGGCTTCCCATGTGGGTGCTGGAGATCGTCCACAATTATTGGTTTGCCTGGGCGGGTGCGGGGCTGAGTTCGCTAATCGCTGTCTGTACCGTGTTCCGCGCGCCGTTGGGGCTTGAGGCACTGATGATTCGACTCAACACCCAAGCCCTCGCGACGCAAGCACACATCATCAAGACTCAGGGACGGCTGATCGAAACCCAGCAGAAACTGATCGAAACCCAGCAGAAACTGATCGAGACACGTGAGAAACAGTTACGAATGGAAGGGATCATGCCGCGGGACGATCGCGATGACGATGAGGTGGAATAGTTTCGGACGGATTCAAAGCGGGACTGGAATATTGGCGCTGCGTCATCTCAAATGCAATTTGAGGTTGCAGATTATTTGAGGAAGACTTCGTTGGGGGTTCTGTAGCCGAGGCAGCGGCGCGGGCGGTTATTCAGAAGATTTGCGACGCGTTCTAGCTCGGCCCAGGTGACG
>SXGS01720172.1_pt1 | contig 25013 bp, 23 predicted proteins | sample 3174681 | NCBI WGS metagenome assembly SXGS01 (sample SAMN11356861, study PRJNA531348) | freshwater metagenome | isolation source: freshwater sample F1-80 | place: China: Fuxian Lake, Yuxi | collected 2017-12-25 | reverse complement strand
GCCGGAGTGCTCTACCCATTTACCGGGCTTCTTCTCAACCCCATGATCGCAAGCCTTGCGATGAGCTTGAGTTCCGTTTCGGTCATCGTGAACGCCCTACGGTTGCGCCGAAGCTGATGATGTTGGCGGTGTCTGACGAGGCGCATCCCGGAAAGGTGCCAGGCACCGATAGAGGAGGTAGCCGATCGGGCCGAGGTAAAACGTGAGGAAGAGGATCGGGAGCATCACCCAACGGGAGATGCCCCGAAGTTTCGCGTCGTCCGCGATCGCCGTACCGATCACGAGATCGAAGGCGAGATAATGGAGCCAGCCCGCGAGGAGAAATCCGTCATTCTGGAAAAGTGTACGGAGATTCGTGATCGTCTCGAAGCTATCGGGCTTGAGAACTCCCAAATTGGTCGCAACGAAGACCAGGTACATGAGCGAGAGCGAGACCGGGAGCACATGTCGGCGGACAAGATAAAGTGTGAGCTTCGTGGACGGAAACGCGACAAGAAGCACCCATCCGATGACGGAGAGGAGATTTCCGATTTCCAAACACCTTTGAGCGTCCATCAATTCTCCAGAAGGCTTGCGTAAAATCCTTTTCTATCCTCAATTTCCTCTACTAGACTTACCAAGTCATGACGCAATCGGAGTTTCACTGGCAACCTTTTGTCATCCTCTCGCTCTCGACGTTCACGGCCCTCGTGTCGCTCGAATCTTTCGTCGCCCGGCGAAGGAAGGTAAAACTCTATAAGCGTGATAACTCGATTGCGAGCGTGATCGTTTTGTTTGGCTACCTCACGACGACCACGCTCTGGAATGCTTACGTGGTTCATCCAACGTTCGTGTGGTTCCACCAATTTTCACTTTGGCAAATTGGTCCAAAGCTCGGGGATTCGCTCAGCGCGTTTTTGACTCCCGCGTTTTTAGCACTCGTGCTTCTGGATGACCTCACCTACTACATCCATCATCGCATCAGTCACCGCGTTCCGTTCTTGTTCGCCATCCACGAGACGCATCACACGTCCAAGGTTTATAACATTCTGGTGGCCGCGCGGGTTCCGTGGATCGACTTCACTTCGTTCGTGTTTTGGATTCCGCTCGTTCTTCTCGGATTCCACCCCGCCGTCGTGATGATGCAGCATGCGCTGAACATGACGTACAATCTCTTCTTGCACACAGAACTTGTGCGGAAGATGGGATTCTTAGAATCGTTCTGGAATACGCCGTCGCATCACCGCGTTCATCACGGCACGCAAGCGAAGTACATCGACAAAAACTTCGGCTGCCTTCTCATCATCTGGGATAAGATGTTTGGGACTTTTCAACCAGAAGAAGAACAATCCGAATACGGCACGGTTCCCGATCTCAAATCCGAATCGGTTTACGACATCGTCACTCACGGAGTGAGGTCCTACTTTAAACTCCACGTTCGGCCACTTTTTAAAGGCGCTGCACCCTCGACGGAGTCGGCGCCCTCAGAGGAGTCGGCTTCGACCCTCAAGCCCCTCAAAGGGCCTCGAGTTGCCCGCCCGCTGCCAAATCATTACGTGAGTCCATCGGTGATCGCCGCGAGAGATATTGAGTTATCTCCTCGCGCAGTCGCAACATCTCCGGATCACCCGGTCGCCGCGGGCGCGGAGTTGCCACCGACACGGTTCGAACCACGCGGGCCGGTCGCGAGCTTAAAATAAAAATGCGATCGGCGAGCTGAAGTGCTTCTTCCACGTCGTGAGTGACCATTACAACGGTCTTCTTCTCGCGCTGCCAAATGCGTTCAAGCTCCTCACGCATCTGCATGCGCGAGAGATAATCAAGAGCGCTAAAAGGCTCATCCATAAACAAGATTTCCGCATCGGCCGCTAAAGCTCGCGCAAGCTCTAGGCGCTGTTTCATACCACCCGAGAGTTGGCGAGGATAATGAGTCTCGTGACCGCGGAGGCCGACGAGTTCAACGTAGTGCTCAACCTTTTCTCGAACGAATTGAGCCTTTTCTCCGCGGATACCGAAGGCGACGTTTTCTTCCACCGTCAGCCAAGGAAAAACCGAGCTCTGCTGGAAAAGGCAAAGCCTGCGTGGATCCGGTTTCAGAATCGGCTCGCCGTTTGCTTTTAGCTCTCCCGTGAAAGCAGACTCAAAGCCCGCAAGAATATTGAGGAGAGTTGTCTTTCCGCAGCCTGAAGGCCCCAGCAAACAGGCAAATTCTCCGTGGCGAATCCCGAGCGAAAGACTCTCGATGATCTTGTACGGCTCAATTCCCCGCCTCGGAGCGGGATACTGAAACTGAAGGTTTTCGACGTGAAGATGAACCGAACTCATTCGCTAAACCCCCAACGAAGAGAATCGAGCTTTTCGATTCGGCGAACAGCGTAGTCCATCATGAGACCTACCGCGCCGATCACGATCATTCCTGCAACCACGAGGTCATACCTCATTCCCGCATTGCGCGCGTCGATGATCAGATAGCCCAAGCCTGAGTTCACCGCGATCATTTCGGCAGCGACAACAACGAGCCAGCCAACCCCGAGCGAGACGCGAATCGAAGTTAAGAGCTGCGGCAAGATCGCAGGAAATATCACCTTCGAGTAATACTCCCAGCCCCGCACGTCGAAACTTTTAGCCACTAAAAAGTAAGTCTTAGGAATGTTGTGAACTGCGGCGGCACTCGCCGTCATCAAAGGGAAAACGCAGGAGATGAAGATCAAAAAGATCGGTGCGAGATCACTCACGCCAAACCAAAGAATGGCGAGCGGAATCCACGCGATGGGTGAAATTGGTCGCAAGACTTGGATGAGCGGATTTAAATTTCTTCCGGCGCCGGTGTTTGCTCCCATCCAAATGCCGATGGGCACACCAATTACGACCGCGAGCAAGAATCCCGTCATGACTCGAAACAAAGAAGCGACGATGTACTTATGTAACACACCGCCGGTTACGAGTTCCACGAGGCCTTTCACGACTTGCAGAGGGGAAGGAAAAATCGGATTGCTGGTCACGAGCATCGTTAGCTGCCAGATGGCAAGCGCCGCAACCAAACTGAGAAGCGGCGTGAATCTTCTAAGTGAGAATGCCATCATTGCGGCACCCGATCAGAAAAGCGTGCATCTGCGTACTGCTCAAACGCGATAGGCTGTTTCAAAAGTCCTGCTTCGAAAGCGAGGTTTTCGATCACCGCGAATTCCGAACGCGCCAAGCGCAGCTGAGAATACGTCACGCGATCTGGCGGTTTTGAAAGCACGTGACGAAGAAGCTTCGGATCTTGTTTGTAATAATCGCGCCCGATATTGTCGGCTGCATTCATGCGGTTCTCTGGATCGGCATCGAGCCACTTTCCGCTTCTCGCGATTCCATCGACTAGTTGCTGAACTCTTTCGGGTGATTCGCGGATCAACCTTTCGCGCACAACCAAAACGCAAGAGATGAAGCCAGGCCAAATATCTTTGGCTTGATACAAGACTCTGCCGAATCCTTCGATCTCGGATTTGGCCATCCAAGGTTCACCTGACGTGATGGCATCAACACTTTTTGTTTGTAACGCCGCCGGCATATCTGGAGGCGGCATCTCAACGAGCTTGACGTCGTTGAGCCCGAGCCCTTGGTCTTTTAGACCTTTAAAGATCATCAGGAACTGATTCGAGTAGCGGCTGGGGATCGCGATCTTCTTTCCAACTAGATCGCGCACGGAGCGGATCTCGGAGTCTTTGTGCACAACCATGGCCGTTCCGTCACGATGGCCAAGGAATACGACTTTAGCTTCTGCTCCCTGCTGAATCAGCGACATCGAAAGCGGAGCCAAAAGAAAAGCGGCATCAAGATGATCGGAGAGAAACGCCTCTTTCATCTCGGGGAAGCCGCTAAAACGAACCGGTTTTAAATCGTTACCCGCGCTCTTGATTCGTTTGTTGATCCAATCAGTCACCGGACAAGTCAGATGACATGTGACCGGCAAATAACCGATTCGCAGAGTCGATGGCGTTGCGCTCGCAATTCTTGGATCACGATTGAGTGAGAAATGAAGAGCGACGATGCAAACGTAAAAGACAACGATGCCGAAGATGACTTTAAGACCACTCATGGTCCTCAATGCAATTCGAGACGATGGTATCGGTCAACCTTTAATTGACTTTTTACCTCCCTGCGCACTCCACACCAGTTAATTTCAACTGTGACATCGCCCGAAAAGTCACCCAGCCCAAAATGGAGTCGTCGATCTTCTTGGGCAGCGTAGCCATTTGAAATCTGCATCGCTGTAAGCTGCGGGCTCTGAGAGCTTGGCTCAACGATTTTTACGTAAGTTCCCACGGCATCTCGATTACAAACGCTGCCATCGCCCACTAATTCGAAACCGATCCAGTGGTTTTGCTTCGTCGCTGTTGGTGAAGCTTCGTTGCGATAGAGAACCGGCGGCGTATTGATTCCCGTAATCACGAGATCGCGTCGCCCGTCGTTATCGAGGTCGATCGAGCCTACCCCTCGCGTATTGAAACGTAAATCGACTCCAGAGAGATGGGTCACTTCATCAAATTCGAGATCTTCGGTCTTGCGGTTACTCTGCCAGACGCGCACGGGTTGGTTGTTCGCAAGGCAAGCACCTCTCATACTTTCCCAGTAAGCGGCGTTTCGATGGATGGAACTCGGTGCACGCACTAAGTTCGCAAATAGATAATAGATGTCGACGCATGGCTGCCCCGGCAACAAGGAGTCATCGTGAAGCATGCCGTTTGTTTGAACTAGCTCTAGCCAACCATCATTGTTTAGATCCGTAGCACTTGCGCCCCAGCCGTGTCCGCCCTCATTTGCGACTCCCATGCGACTTGCTTTGTCTCGCAAGCGCAGAGGGTTTCGAGCTGAGCGCTCATCAAACATCCAGAGAAGACTGCCTTCCGTCAAAAGCGGAAGATGGATATTTGAAACGTAAACATCAAGAAAGCCGTTGCTATCAAAATCGGCCAACGTAACGTTCATACCTTTGTAAGTATCGCGTCCGATCTCTCCGAACATTCCACCCTTGACGGCAGAAAAACGAACTCCTTTCTCATTCATGTAGAGTTCATCAGGCCCGTAGTCGTTCGCAATGTACAGATCTTGCCAGCCATCATGGTTAAGATCCGCGCTCCCGACAGCCATACCAAAGCGTTGATCCTCCAGACCCCAACTCGCATTGTTCTGCAGCTCAAAGCGTCCCGAAGAATTCTGGATAAAGAGCTGCTTAGTGCCGCCGTTATTTGCGGCAGACCAACTCTCCGGCATGACTTGAAGAGCTCGCGTGTCGCTCGGAGAAGCCGCGGGAGGAAGCCCAAACATATTGAAGAGTGGCGTCCCTTCAATCCAGTCGTAGCGTTGAACCAAGACGTTCGTCACGAGGAGATCCAGCCGCCCGTCGCGATTGAAATCTGAAAATACGGCACTTAAGGAATTCTGATAAACATCGACGCCGAAGTCTTTCGTTACATCGACGAAAGTGGCTTGTCCGGTTTCCTTCAAAAGATTTTTTAAAAGCAGAGGTCGGCCCGCCATAAACCCGATGTACATGTCTTGATCACCATCGGAGTCAAAATCAACGAAGAGGCTGTAGGTCGGGAGACCACGCTCTCGCGGCTTTGCTAAAGATTCCAAGGCTGCTGGTCGAATGCGCTCGAATCGAAACGCGCCTAGATTCTTGAAAAGCATCAGGCGGTCATCAGGCGCCTTATGCGAGTTTACGAAGAAAAGATCTTGATCACCATCGCCATCAAAATCAGCAGCCGCAACGTTCTCTGAACTCGACAAAAGCCATTTTCCCACGTGCTGCAGCCGCGGATCCACGTCTTGGACCACGTCATAATCGCGCGGTTGAATCTGCGTGTGATACGACGGCACCATTCGCAAGAGATAATCTAAACTCGCAATTCTCGTTCCGGCCGCCAGCACGACCTGATCATAAACTGCGAGCGATGCGATAAGAGTCGCCGCTGCAACCGAATATCTAAGACTCAGGGAAAATCGGGCTTCAAAGATCTTATGTCTTCGTGCCAGGAGCGCTTTTCCATGAAACCAAACAAAGCGAAGCAAGCCGACGCTTGCCGCCGCGTAAAAAAGCGTGTGGTACGACCAAAACAGGTGAAATACGAAATCTAGGAGAGCAATCGAACAACCGACCAAAATCTGATCACGACGCCCAGGCGGTGAAGTTTGCGGATCCGTCATCATGAAGAGACTGAAAAGAAAAAACGACGGCGTCGTAAGAGCTCCGACAAAGATCGTCTCGAAAGGAATGTGGGCCTGAAAAACAAATCCTCTCAATAGAGTGGCTACGGCGTACGTCGAAGCAAAACTGATGACGAGCCAGTGACGATTAATTTTTGGCAAAAGAAAGAGCGTTCCCGTTACGAGCAAAAGAAGCGAGATATACGCAAAGCCGTTCCATTGAAATGCCGGTGCAAGGCCGATATGATCACCGAAGAGAAGAACGGAGAGAGTCACGCCGATCAAAGCAGGATTGAAGAAGTGTCGACCGTTGAGAGTCAAAATGAACTTCGAACCAATCGCGAGAAGCGGAGGCAATATCAGCAAATGATATTGGTGCGGATAATCCAAGAGGATCGAGAGCGAAAGCGACGTGATCATCGCGCTCAACGGAAAAACGAATGGTTTACCGAACCATTTTCGAAAGAGAAGCTCAAACACCACACAATAGAAAGTCGTCAGTAAAGCCTGCGTCGGCGATCGATTAAAACCAAGGACGGTGAAGCCAAGACAAAGAAATAAGAGCAAAAGCGAGAAGATGATGAACCGTGGATCCACGCCCGTTTTGAGTCGTGCAACAACTTTTCTCATTTCGTCACCTTCGAGTTTTCCCTAACGCAGTCGTAGAGATGTTTTTCGAAAAGACATTGCCACTGCTCGGACGAAGGAGGCCGCTGAGGCGGCCGACCCATGACCAGATCCGCTAGCGCCACGGTCGCAAGAGTCAACCTCTCTGATTTTTCGCGCTCGCTGAAGTTCGCCTCGTTCCCGGCGAATCTGCGTGCGAAGACTTGGCCGGCATGCATAGCGGCTTTAACTTCCCCCACGGTATTTGGCGTCTCCAAACTCAAGAACCAATGCGCACGGCCGACGCCCCAGATGCAGTAAGAACGCAAGTCTTCCGTAAGTTCTTTTAGACAGGAACTCAGCGCAACGGTTGGCCCTTTTGCGAGAGCCGACCCAAAACCCCAGCCGTCGACGAGGTACCTCCGCTGTCTTGTCAGCTTCGAACTCTGAATGAACTCTCGAAGTTTCTCGGGACGAGCTGAGCTTAGATACATTCCAAGTCCCATTTGCTCTTCTGCACGTTCACCCAGAAGCCTCTGCATATCTTCTTGACCCAGGTTATGACCTACGTACGGAATCGCTCGCGCAAACGACTCCCCCTCTACGCAAAAAAAATAAGAACGTCCACCGAGTGCCTCACAAACGCTCGGCTCGCCACGCACGCGGCGCGAGAGCCCCGTGGTAAAGTCTGCTTCCGCGGCTGCGGTCGCAAGCCCACGCTCCGACCTTCCCAGATGAATGACCGACCCGCGAGTTGCTTCATCTAACCAAATTTTATTGTAAGTCGCAGAAGGACGGAGCCACTTCCAAATGGCAAATGCATTAGCAGCGAGCGAAATCACGAGTGCAACGCCTAGCAAACCAATTAGCATTTTGGGCTGAGTCTTCTGCGTGCTCAAGCGATGACCTCACTGAATAGGCGATCTCTTCTACCTTGATTCATACATAGTCGACTCGCGAAAGCGAGGACGAAGTGAATCTATGAACTCCGCAGAAAAGGCCAACGGGGAAGAGCCTTGCTCTTTGACTCAGCGCTACTTTCGGGCTGCCATTCGGGTGGTCCAAAGACGCGAAGAAACCTCTCACGCAAAGTCTTTGAGTTTTTGAAATCGCTCAACAACCGAAGATGCTCGTGGAAGTTGACGCCGATCGGATTTACGTAAGGCTTTAAACCCTTTGCTCCGAAAACAGGTGTTTCCTTTTCAGGTTCGTAGGTGCCGAACAGACGATCCCAGAACGAAAAGATCGCACCGTAGTTTTTATCGAGGTAATGCTCGTTGAGACCATGGTGGACGCGGTGAAACGATGGCGTAACAAAAATCTTTTCAAGTAACGGAAGTCGCCCCACTTTATCGGTATGGTTCATGATTTGCCAAATCAGAACAAAGCGAATGCCGGCGCCGATCCGAACGGGGTCGAAGCCAACGAGCAGAAGAACCACAGCCGGGATCACAAACCCGAATCCGTCAAACCAGGACATCCGAAGAGCCGTCGTGAAGTAAAGCTGAGTTGAACTGTGATGCACAACGTGGTTTGCCCAAAACAGTCGGCAGCGGTGCGAGAGCCGATGAAACCAATAGTAACAGAAGTCAGCGGCAACGATGAGCGGAATCCAAAGCCATCCGCTAGATGGAAGCTTGATCAACTGCAACGGCTCAAGCCAAAGAAGAATCATAAAATTCACGGCATGTGAACCAAAGCGTGCGATCAGATCATGCGGGACCAAGATAGCTAAGTCGATGAACGTTTCGCGGTAATCTCTCTTGCGCCCAGTTATGCGATCATAGAGCACGTCGGCAACCGCCAACCCGCTAAGGATCCACGCCAAACCTGCTACCTGAGAGAATTCATTCATTCCGAAAAGAGCTTCCTCGTTAAGTCCTGACTAAGAGCTTTGCGAGAAAGCCCATCGCGGTCAATGAAACAGGTTCAGCAAAAAGGCTGCCTTAGGATTTAGCAGCACTAAACAAAACCCATCGAGTTGCGAAGGGAGTGTAAAGGTCAGATCAAGTTATACACTTCACATCTGCCGCAGAGCGCGAAATTGCGTGATTCTCTTTGGAGAGCTAAGCACGCTCCTTTAACCTATTGCCCCTATGACCGAACTTACCGTCATTTTTGCTTGTCTTGTTCTCAACGCCCTTTTTGCCTGTTTCGAGATGGCCTTCGTCACCGTTGGTAAACCTCAGCTCAGCCAACTCGCAAAAGCGGGAAATCGCGCCGCGACTCACCTGCTCCGACTCCGGCAAAATCCCGAACGAACTCTCTCCGTCATTCAGGTGGGCATCACTTTGGTGGGAATCATTTCGGCCGCCGCTGGCGGCGCAGGCGCCGAAGAAGCCTTCGCTCCCTGGTTTGAAAAGACATACGGGATTACGGAAAATACGGCCGAAGCGATTTCTATTGTCATCGTCGTCGTGCCGCTCACTCTCTTAAACGTCGTCTTTGGCGAGCTGATTCCAAAAGCGATCGCGCTTAGGAGTCCGGTTCAAGTGGCTACGTTCGGGGTTCGTGCTGTTGCGGTTGTTGATAAGCTCTTCTCACCCATCGTTTGGATCCTCGAAAAAGTAACGAAAGCGTTTCTCAAACTCCTGCCGAAGAATCGCGCTAGCGCCAACGTCGATCAAGTTGCATCGGTCGACATTGATCATCTCTCGCGACAAACGCAGCAGTACGTTCTGAATTTAGTTTCGATTGAGCAACGCCGCGTACAAGACGTCATGGTCCCTTGGTCGAGAGTCGACGTCCTCAACTCTGGAAGCACTCGAGACGAAGTTGCAGCCGTTGCCGTCCGCTCGGGCCACACGAGACTCCCCGTTCTTCAAGACGGAAAAGTCGTTGGCCTTCTCCACACCAAAGAGTTCATCACGATGCTCGCAAACGGCTTCGACGATTGGCCGTCTATCGTACGCCCGGTGATTCAAGTGAGCCCTCACGCGACTGCATTGCGCGCTCTTCGCGAGATGCAGATTAAAAAAAGCCACATGGCCCTCGTGATCAAAGATGAAGAACCCGTTGGCATCGTGACGTTTGAAGACGTGATGGAAGAAATCGTCGGCGAATTCTTCGATGAAGACGATGACGGCACTGTCCGCAAGCTTCTGATTAGCCGCAGCCAGCGCCGTCTCCGCACATAACCACCGAAACTAGCGTCTTACGCAGCCTTCTTACTTTGCGATGATCTCGGCCGAGCGATGGCTTCTTTCGAGCTACGTACGCCAGAGAAATTGCCAGAAGACTGGTCAGGAGATGGGCCTGAAGGCTGTCCAAAGCCTTGCCCATTCCCTTGCGACTCGCCGCTCAACAGGTGATCGAGCTCTTGAGCATGCTGCTTGAGAAGCTCAGCTTGTGTTTGCAGACGCTGGGAATGTTCAGCTGCGTCTTGCGAAATCGAGGCGTTCTCTTGCGTCGTGCGATCAAGCAGGTTCATAGCTGTCGAGATCTGATCGATCCCGATGGCTTGCTCACGACTTCCGGCCGCGATGTCTTGGTTTTGGCTCGCAACGGCTCCGATTGCAGTCAATATTGACTTGAACACTTCGCCACTGCTTTGCGCTAGATGCACGCCTCGATCGACTCGCGTGGCGCTCTCGCGAATTAATTCCGTCACTTCGCGGGCAGCTTGGCTGCTTCGTTGCGCAAGGCTGCGGACAGCTTCGGCAACCACGGCGAATCCTTTGCCTTGATCTCCGGCGCGGGCCGCTTCAACCGCCGCGTTCAGAGCGAGGAGATTTGTTTGGAACGCGATATCGTCAATGACGTTGACGATCTCATCGATTTTCTTCGAACTTTGTTGGATGCCGGCCATCGCGGAAACAAGCTCCCGAATTTCGGCTTCACCACGTGTTGCCGACTCTAAAGAAGCTTGTGCTTTGTTGGACGCCGATTGCGCGCCTTCAGCGTTTCTGTTCACGATGCTTGAGAGTTCTTCAAGAGAGGCTACCGTTTCTTCAAGCGAGGATGCCGATTGCTCAGCATTCGTAGAAATTTTGTTTGAGACGTTAGAAACTTCGCCGCTAGCGTCTGCAACGTCTGCTGCCGTACGTCCCAAACCTACGTTCAAAGCTTGAATGGCGCGAATCGGCTTATTGATGAGAACGTAGCCGCCTAAGAGTGCCAACAGCGTCACTCCCGCGCCCCAAAAGAGAATGTTCATGGTCGAAGCTTGAGTTACTTTCTCAACCTCGTGCAGGCTCGTAATGATCGCGAAGCTCCCCTTTAGATCCCCGTCTTTCATGTCTTCCATCTGCGCACCGAGGATATCTTTTCCGTTCTTCCACGGGCTTGTGGAAGGATGGCCATGACAAGTCAAACATCCCTGAGCCTGCGAAATGCGAACCGGCCGAGCCACGATGAGGAATTTTCCATCTGCTGTTTCTTCAACGATTTCGGCAAGCTCGGGGCTTGCTTTAAAACGGGCCAAGAACTTCTCTTCTTCCGGCGTTGCTTGGTTTTCTTTCCGACGAGGATTGGAATCAAACACGCGGAACTTGTAGTTTTCTTTCTCTGCGCCGGAGCTTCCAAGCTGAAATGCCGCGAAGACAGGAACGCTTTTTAAAACTTTAAGTTTCATCGCATCCGGGAGTTGTCCATCAGGATGAGTGCGCTTAGCTTCTTCAACCACGGCGCTGAGGGTGTCCATCTTCGCGACGTACTCACGGCCAACTTCGAGACGAGAGAGGATGGCGCGAGATTTTTCCTGTAAGGCTTTTCGGCCGTTGTCGGCGATTCGACCAGAGGCCACGATAATGGCGGCAACGGTACAAACAACGCACGATAAGCTGATACCAACAAGAATTCGTGTTTTAAAGCTCACTTTCATGCCACTCCCCGCTCTCCAATAAACTCTGTTTAGAATTTATCGACTTCGAAAGTTGGGAGATAAAGCATGTCGTGTTTACTTCTCAACCAGGATAAGTTTATCCCGCTTCGAGACACGACGGTGCCGACCAACTAAAGCATTCACATTTGAAGAGCTTAAAGAGGACAGGTAGAATTAACCAGGAGGAGAGGCCGAATGAGAAGCAAGGCGCAGTGGCTTGATGAGTACGCGCGAACGCACCAAAACCGTGTCAACAAACGCATTCATTACGTCTGCGTACCTCTGATCTTTTGGTCCGTGCTCGCATTTTTATGGTGGCTCCCGACTCCGTGGGAGAAGACCGCCCTTATGAACTGGGCGCTCCTCAGTGCCGCCATCGCTCTTTTGTTTTACCTTCGTCTCGGCTTCAGCGCTTTTGCCAAAATGATCCTCATTGCTGCTGTCGCTATTGCGATCAGCGCAGGCTTAGAGTCCCTCGGTGCGCCACTTGGCTATATTGCGGTCGTGATTTTTGTTTTGGCCTGGATCGGACAGTTTTATGGCCACAAGATAGAAGGTAAGAAGCCCTCGTTCTTTGACGACTTGGCTTTTCTTTTGATTGGCCCGCTCTGGATCATTGAGCATCTAACTCAGCGAGATCAGAAGACCTGATCTCGCCTTGCCTTAATCATTTCGTTCACTGACGAACGTTTGTGCTTTCGAAAATCTTGTCGGCGCTCGCCGCAATGAAGCCCTGATACAATTTGCCATCCGCCTGCGGATAACGGCGCGCGAATTCATAGTAACAAGCCGGAATTTCGTGAACACCATCGGAGAACTCAAGACGCGTTTTCTCAGCTAGCGTGGAGGATTGCTCAAGAAGTTGAGCGGGCGTTCCCTTGATCTCACCACCAGACGTGTTTAGCGCGTAGCCTTTTGCGCGAACGAAGCCGTTAAGCTCCGGAAGATCCTTGAAGGACTTCAGGTGATTCACGGAGATCGTAAAGTGATTGGAGCGGAAACCGAAAGCGTAAACCCACGCTGCGTACTCGGACTCTGCCAAAAGTTTCTGATAAGTCGCGTGGCTCGCTTGCCATTTGCGGCGCGACCAGAGAAACGAAGGTTTTTTGATCTCGGCTTCCGTGATTTGATCCGAAACCTCTTTCACCATCGACTGCACAAGTGGCGAAAACTTTTTCGTTTCAAGTTCGCTGATGAAGACTTTGGGCAAAGTTTTGTCTTCATGCTCAAAGTGACGGGCAAAAAGCTTCTTCTCTTCGAAGACGTACTCTCCACACGCCTTATATCCGAGCTCTACGAAGTGGGCACCGAGCGCATCGACGCCCATTTTCGGAAGGTCAAACGTCCTCAGCGCCACGTGATCATTAACGAGCGCCCGGATCGAGGGGTCTTTGGTTCGCTCATTGTCGAGAATGAGATCGTAGATCCGCTTAGCTTGCGGATTGAAGGCCGTGTAGTCGGCCCAGAGACTATCGAAAAGATCGTGGATACGCTTTTGCGCGTCAGCAGCCATCGCGGATTCCTCCCGAAATCAAGGTGGCTTTAGCCTACCTCCAAGGGACTGTGAGTGCCAATGAGTTTCAAAGGCCTCCGACCGCAGGGTCGACCCGCCCTCTCCGGCCGGCCGGGAGATGCAAGAGGAGCCGCAAGTCGAGACGCGATGCTCCCGACCGCAGTCGAGGCGCTCAAAAAGAAAAAGGCCCGGTGAACGGGCCTTCTTCCTTTTGCGAGATTTTAGAAAATGACTTGGGCGACCTCGCGATTTCGCCCAATTTTCGGGCTCTGACGGTCGATTAAGGGAGATCGACGGATTCAGAAACCTAGCTTCAATTAAGCGCGCTTGCCGCGGCTTTTCGAAGCGTAGAACTCACGGTGAAGATCTGCTTTCACATCTTCAACGAGAAGTTCGAACATTTGGTCTGCAGGAACTTTGTACATCTTCGTGAGATCGCGAAGAACGAATACGGGCGGATTTGCGAGCCCGCGCTCCCAGTTAGAAACAAACTGAGGCGAGGAGTATCCGAGCTTGCGCGCAACCTCCGATTGAGTCAGACCTGCGGTGACCCGCTTCTCTTTTAAAAATTCAGAAAGACGTCCACGCTTTTTCAAAACAAACTCCTCTGTTCTATAAACTGATCAATTTCTAAACTGATCAACAATCAAATCTTCGAACGTTTTGAGAGCTTTCGAAACTCTCGTCGCGGTCCCGAACTCACTTTCGTGCTCGAGCTCGCTGAACTTCTGCTTCAGTGAGCGCGATCATGAACTTCGGTCATCCTCGGTCACTGCTTGAGTCGCCCCAGCAATTTCCACAAACGATCCGCGATAACGATCGCCAAACTTAGGCAGGCTTATCTACTGTCTTTAACATTCATCGACAATCCGAAACACCCCCTCAAGCTCGTCTTAAAACAACTTTTACATTCGTCGCTCCATTTGAACTCAACAAATGAATCCACTTTAGCTCGACCGATTTCGCCTAGGGAATCAGCGTCGGCGCTAGTCTGTCGCTTGAAGTCTCTAAACATCGGTTGATTGGGACTCCGGCAAACCGGCACCAGGCGCGGCTTTCCGGACTTTATGGGACTACTATATTTGTTTACTTCGAAGCGACCTAACCTCCGCGAGAAAGGCTAAACAGACGCAATTGAATTCAATACTCTGCAAATCCGGAGCGCTCGGGCCTGGCTCTGGTCTTTGTTAAGAATTCCTTTATGCACGCACGAAAACAGGTCCTATTTACAACCGCTCACTCACCACGAACTTCGTCGTCAGTAGTCCAAGTGAGTGGTTCAGGAGGAAGTCCAATGAGATTAGTCATGAGAACCTTAAATGATTACCTTCGCCAGAAACGGCTCGACAGCGGTTTGAGCCAACTCGACGTTGCCAGGGTGTTGGGGTACGCGTCTCCGCAGTTCGTGTCGAACTGGGAGCGTGGCCTTGTCTCCCCGCCGCTTGAGACAATCGGAGTTTTGATCGACCTCTACAAAATTCCGCCGGATGAGGTCGTGGATCGGATCTTGGATGAGACCCGCGATTATCTCGAATCTCATCTTGTTTCGAAGGGGCGTCGTCGTCCTAAAGCAGGCGCGCGCAAGAAATCCGCTCGCCGCGAAAACGCTCACGCGTAATCCCTGAAATAGGGGCTGGAGGCCAGTACTCCAGCCCTGCTCTTCGACTCGACTTCGCGCTCTTCCGCTCACAAAACTAAGGGCTCCACGCTTACGGCTCGATCACTTGTCAAGAATCCTCCAAAGAGCTAACGTTGGGCGTGTCCGAAAAACATCAGCGCCTGCTCATCATTCGATTTTCAAGCTTCGGCGACATCATCCAGGCGACCGGGGTTCCTCAAGCTTTCCGTCAGCGCTTTCCCCAAGCTCGGGTCGAATGGCTCGTGCGAAGCGACTTCTTAAATCTTCTTTCTTCACATCCAGCGATCGATGAGGTCCTCGCCTTCGATAAACAAGAAGGATTCAGTGGACTCATCCGCTATGCTTGGAGTTTAGGCGACCGCGGCTATACCCACGTCTATGACGCCCATAGCAACCTGCGCTCTCGGGTGGTGACTCTCGTGCTTCGCACCCGCTCAATTTTGCGGCAGCTCTCCGGACGTCAGGGCTCCTATTCTTTTGCGAAGCGGTCGAAGCAACGTCTGCGGCGTCTCCTGTTTTTCCGGTTCGGACTCAAGACCTTGCCGCAACCCTACCGAGGGGCGAAGTCGTTTCACGAACCGCTTCAGCATTGGGGCTTAGCGGGGGACGTCCCCAGCGGACCCCAGTTCTATACAGAAGCTTCGATCCCGCAAAGTGTCCTGCTCGAGCTAAAGGACCTGCCGCATCCTTGGATCGCTCTTGCGCCTTCGGCCGCCTGGGAAATGAAACGATGGCCGATTGAGCATTGGCGCGAACTCATCCGCAGTTATGCCGGTGCAAGTTTTCTCCTTCTCGGCGGCAAGGAAGATCAGTTTCTTGAAGACCTAAAGAAAGAGGCGCCCGGTCGCTGTCTAAATCTGGCGGGCCGGCTGAAGCTTGCTGAAAGTTCCGCCCTGCTCAAACTTGCGGACCTCGTGATCGCAAATGACACCGGATTACTCCACGTCGCCGATCAAATGGAGAGACCAACGATTGCTTTGATCGGACCCACGGCTTTTGGTTACCCAAGCCACGCAACCAGTCGCACGCTGGAAATCGAACTTTCCTGCAAGCCCTGCTCAAAAGATGGCCGCGGCGGATGCGTCAATTCTGTCTACAAACGCTGTTTAGTTGAAATTGATCCAGCACGTGTTGTCAGCACGGCTCGCGCCCTCCTTGAAACCAGCCGGGAAAGCGGGACTCAAAGATGAGGAGCGTGACGCAGTCAGCGTTCTATCTTCTTTATCGACTCATTGCTTGGCCCGCGCTGAGAGGAGCCTTTTCCCTCCTAGCGCGTTTTAACAAAAAGATCGCGCTCGGTCTTTCGATGCGAGCGCCAGACAAAGACGGACGTCCGCCTTGGCTCAGGTGGGAAGAAAACCAGCAGCCCATCTGGTTTCATTGCGCCTCTATGGAATTTGAATACGCCAAACCCGTGATCCGCCGATTGAAGGAACTTCGACCCGAGCAGAAGGTTTTAGTCACTTACTTTTCTCCGAGTGCCGCGAAAGCAACGTCCAACTTTCCGGGCGTTGACTTCGCGACTCCAATGCCCTGGGACACTCCGGCAACGATGCGAAAGTTTCTCGAATGGCATCGTCCCAAGGCGCTCTTGATCGCACGCACGGATACTTGGCCCGAGATGCTCCGTCAGTCGAAAAACTTCGGGATCCCTACGCTTCTATTTTCAGCAACGTTTGGTCAGGGATCGGGGCGCGCCCGGGGACCCGGACGTTGGATCGCACGCGCGTCGTTTTCACTGCTCGATCAAATTTTCTGTGTCGGTGATGAGGATTTTGAAACCTTCCGCAGCTTGGGCTTCGCCGACCGAGTGAAGATCGGCGGTGACACTCGCTACGATCAAGTCTCCGCCCGCCTCGCTGAACCTAAACCTCTACGCGAGGACCTCTTTCTCGGAAAAACTCCCGAAACGATTTTCGTTGCGGGATCGACTTGGCCTGAGGATGAAGACGCTTTGATCGATGTGATCCGCGACGCGAGAAACCATCTTAACTTCGTCGTCGTTCCGCACGAACCGACGGAAGAACATCTCCAGGCGATCGAATCTAAACTCGCGGCGAAGGAAATTTGGAGCTGCCGCTATTCTACCGCGACGGAGTGGACCGAAGGTTCGGTTCTCCTTGTTGATAAGATTGGAATCCTTGCGGAACTCTATGCAAAAGGTCGATTCGCGCTCGTCGGCGGCTCGTTCAAAAAAAACGTTCACAGCGTCATGGAGCCGCTCGCGGCAGGTGCCGTCGTTTTTGTGGGGCCGCATTTCGGGAATAATCGCGAGGCGGTTGAGTTTCAGAACGTCAAGCACGGACTCATCGCGGCCGTGCAGAGTACCGAGGACACGCAGGATCTCTTCGAGAAGCTCGAACTTGTGCGGGTCAATTACACGAGCGACGTCACGAAGACGATCCTCGAAGCCGTTAGACAACGGAGCGGCCGCACCGAGGACGTCGTCAGATGGTGCCTGGCACCTTTGGGGGATGCGTCGCATTAGGCGACCCACCCACCTGGGCGCCAGGCGGGGGAACCGCGGGCGTTACGGGTATTGCCGGCGTAATCGAGACGGCAACGGGTTCCAGCTTCATGAGTCCCTTGATCGACTCGTCATACGAAAATGCGCCGGCTGTATTCTTGGCTTTCATCTTTTCGGGAAGAATTCCGACATCCATCAGCTGAGCATGTGAACCAAGGTCGATTGCCGCTTCAAAAGATTGTAGTTCTTGAGGGCCTTCGTCCGCGACGAGCTTGATCACGAGAAGATATTTCGCCTTCGATAGATCGGCCGGACCCCAATTCATAGCAAGGGACGCGACGAATCCTTCTGGCGCTTTCTTTACCGCAATGGGCTGAGCCGACGACCAGGCAAGGCGCTTTTGTCCGCCGCTTGCAACGATCAATGCCGCAGCCAGTTGCAATTTGGCCTCCTTCAACGGGACCGCGATGCTTTGAGCTTTGAAATCCTGAAGCAAGAGTTCCGTATCGAACGCGAAGCTCAAAGTTTTCGCAAAGGGCGCGGCAACGACTGTCGAGCCCGATGTTACATCCGGTGCCCCCGCGGGCGGCGCCGACGGATCCACAACACTCACGCCTGGGTTGGGAGAAGGGCCAGAAGAGGGACCAGCGGCCGGCTCGCTTTCGCCCTCGCTTGCAAGCTCAAAGCGGGCGATCGAAAGCTTCTTTGGAGTAGCGCGCGTGGGCTTGATCTGTCCGCCTAGGCGACCGGCGAGTTCTTCTTCCTTGGCGATTGCGCCTTCGACGGATCCTTTTCCGAGATCGACCACGTCAGCGTTCTTGCCGGATAGGTTCCAAGGATTGATCGCGATCTTAAGCTCTGCCGCACCAGCATGAATTCCTGGCTGCGCACGCAAAACTCGATTTAGCTCGATATAGGTTTCATCAGCGATAAAGTTGTACTCAAACTCCTCGTTCCACGAAACGCAGCCGCTCGGATCAGACACGAGAGTTTCATTTAATTCATCGCCTTCGATTACAAACGAATAATTTGCGATGGCCGAATCCGTCTTCCGATCTTTCGCGCAGGCTTTGAAGGTGAACTTCTTGGCCGTCGGCATCGAGTACCCTTCAAGAGTTGTTGTGACTTCGGATGACCCCTTAACTTCCTCCACGGTGAATGAAGAAAGTCCTTCGGCAGCTTCGAGAGCGCTCTTGCGCTGAGGCTTGAAACAACCACCGAGAACCATCGTGAAGCTAGCAACAATCGTAAAACCCAGCACCCAACGTTGAGACATCGTGCGAACCTCGACTCTTTTGGAAAACAACGACTTAGAGGAGTTCATAGAGCGTCTCGAATTTTAAGAGTAAGAACTGTTGGCGAACTTGAATCGGATGAGGATTGATGGGCGATGAATCGTAGAGAATCGCACCCATGCGGAAGCCTTGATTCTTGAATGTCGTATCAAACGACGCAATCCAGCCTTCGCGGTTGTTGTGGCCTTGCTCGGCCGAATTGTAAACCGAAGGACCTAAATCACTTTCCGCAAAATAGATCGCACCTTCCGGCTCGAGAATGATGTTACCCGGAAGCGTGATCGAAAGGCCCGTACCCAACATTTGTCCATTGCGGAAATTTTCCGGAGCCTGAAGATTTTGTGCGACTTGACCCGAGAACTTCCAAGAGAAGCCCTCATTGAAATTCAGTTTGGCCTCACCACCCGCAAGCCAGCCCTCGAACTCGTAGCGAAATCGAGTTTTGCCGTCGACTTCGATGAGGGTGTTGCCACCGATATCGCTATCGGCTGCCGCGCGTGAGGCGAGGTTGTGAAACGCATAATGCCCGCCCCAAGCTTTCACGTGAACGAGACCATCTTTAGGTTCCGCCGCTACCGAAAGTGTTTCCATCGTGAACGCGGGAGTCGACTCAGCACTGGTTGCTTGAGTTGAAAGGTCACTTGCTGTCGGAATCGCTTGTTCAGCCTTGAATTCAACCGAATACTCTTCGCCGATCTCAAGCTTTTGAACCAATCCCGGCCACGGAATCTGGTCCAGGATTAGCGGAGCGTTCATCTTGTCTTGATCGAGAATGCCGGCCTGCAGAGCCAACGGCTCCCAAGGCTTCGCCTCGATATAACCTTCGAAGGCACCGACCGCGCTTCGCGGTTGGTACTCTCCATATTTCGACTGCGCATAGCTCGATTTCAGTGAAGCAAACAAATTGGCTTTAAACAAAACCGCATCCGATACGCGCCGAGTGGCGTTCGCTTGCAACAGCAAAGACGCCCACTGCGTCAGCTCCTGACTATTTTGGTAGTGCTGACCCGACACGCGCGTTCGCCATTTAATCTCCGTTTTCTTCTTCGGCTTCGGAGATTCCGTCTCATCAAGCGTGAGTTCCAAAGCGCTTTCGGGAGGCAAACTCAAATTCGAAGCTACGCTAAACGCGCTCGCGTTTTGCGTCGACGATGAACCGCCCGATCCTTGCACGGAGGCACGCGACGACGGACGCCCACTGGAGCGGACGCTCGAACGCGAAGGCACCGCGACACGTGAAGGAGTCGTTGCGAGCGCATGAGAGGGAGTTGAGACTGCAGAACCAAAAGAGGAGTTAGCCGCCATGACTTTGCGTGCAGCCGGCCGCGACTGGCTTACGCCTGCTTGGTTCGATGCGGATGACGCTCCCGTTTGAGCTGCCGAGGCCGCCGAAGTTATTAGCGATGCGCTAAGAATCAGCAACGAGAAGACAGAGAAGCTAGGCTTATTGATTTTGATCAGCTGGCGGGAGCCTAGAATTCGACCTGCTTGATGAGCCATGTCCGAGCTTCCTCTCATGATCGCTGTCATTTTCATTCCGGACGCCGCCGTCGGCTCCGGAACTACGGTCCATGAAGAGTTCAATTTTTGTTCTCGACCGTGAAACGGTCTGGAAGCTTTTATATGGTCGGGCGCACCCGCACAAGCTCAGTTCGCTTGAGAAGTTTGGCCAATTTTGAGCGGCCGTGCCGAAAATGGTCGCTATGGGACAAGCCGTCTCTGTTGAAGTTCTTCGATAAACAAAAGAGATCGGAGTCCGAACCAACTAAACGCTTCGCCATCTACAAGTGCTGATGCGAAAGGCAGAGACGCAATTTCTTCTTTGAATTTTGCAAATGGAAAAGGCTCTGATGAGAAAAGCAAAACCGAATCAGGCGAGAGATCTTCGAGATCAAACTCTGGGTATTTAGCCTGCGAAAGTCCCTCACCGATCCTCTCGCGTAAGCAGAAGGTGAGCTCAAGCATCGATGAAATGAACGTTCCGCGATTTGCGGCCATCCAAGGCTTCTTCCAAATGACATAGATCACTGGGCGATCCTCGAGACCTGAAGGTACCGGTGTGAGCCACTCAATGACTCCTGGAAGCATCCGCAGATCCGCGGGAACCACTCGCTTCCCTGCCAAAACGCTCTGCCACCTCTTTGCTAAGGCACGAAGTTCAGCACTCACCTTTCCGTCAAAACAACCAGCAAGATTCTCAATCTCTAAGGGTAGATCTTGTGCGCTCGTAACGTGCGAAGCATAAACTTTGTAAGGAGATTCGTCGGCGATTGATTTTGGATTTTCCTCTCGATCCAAAATCAAAAGATCCGGTTTCAATTTGTCGACTTTGTCCCAATCGATCTCTTTGGTGCCGCCAACTACGGGAATGGAAGTTCTCGGATGAATGCAAAAGCGCGTTCGACCCACGACATCGGCTCCGCAAGCGATGAGAGTCTCGGTCCACGAGGGCACCATCGATACGACTCTCATTTCCCCGTCTCCGATAGGATTTGTCGCGATCCCTTTTGGCCGCGAGGTGAGTAAGGACAGTTGCGACAGCCTGAGCCGCAGCACTCACCGCGCTTTAGAAGATAAGCCCGCTTAAGAACAAAGAGGCCATTTTCGATTTCATAGTCGACGCCCTCCACAAGGGGTGCGGACGACGGAGTCACGTTCTCATTGCTGATTTGGGGCATTCGAAATTTCACGCTAAGATCTAGTCTACTAGCGTGATCCGCAGGCTGGCTCCAAAATCTTTTTAAGATCGGCGTCTGAGAAACGCAATTGGTCAAAGAAGGATTCTGGCGCCGCATGCACGGCAGCCGCAAAACCCGTGGCGCCTTCTGCTTTTTTGTTCGCTTGGCACTGAGCTGAATCTTTTGCGCCAGCATCGAGCCCCAACCACTGCGCAGTTAGGACGGCAAACTGTTTACAGAAGGCCGCGTTAGCGGTGCGCCGCGATTTTTCGATACATTCACGTCGATTCGGCATTTTATCCGGGCATTCAGCGGCGTAACCATTGGGCATGAAACGACCGCGATCGGGCGCCTGGACGAGTGAGAAAGCAGGGAAATAATCTTTCCCGCCGAGTTCAATCGGAGCGAATGCAATCACTTGATCAAACTTTTTATGTTCGAAAACAGACACCGGCACTTCACCCAATGTGATTTCGAGCGAAGCGCTGAGATTTGACTCGCGCCAAGCCTTGCGAATTTGACCAACGCAAACCTCGTGAAGCGTCTTCATTGAACGCTCGGTCATCTCCTTCGTGAGTCCTTCGGGCAGCAGAACTCCCACATCGAGGGCGACGCGCAAACCATTTGGCTCGTGACTGACGCGGTAACTTAGCGGCGTTTCTTTGAGAACGTACGGCACTTCTTTCTGAAGATCAGGATTTTTGGCGTGACCCGTCGTCGCAAGCTTTTCGGAGTACTTTTCAGCAGCCTCTTCGTCGCTCGATTCACAGATCATAGCTACGGGCTTTGCACCGCTTGCTGTCTTTATCGATTCGTTTACCAGAATCGACTTTGCGCTCGGAATGCGCGTTTGGCATTGAGTCGTCGGTTTTTTCGTTTGGTTCGGCTTAACGATGTTGACCGGCACGCGGTCATCACCTGGTCCGCAGGCCACCACGGCGACAGCGGTTGTCACAAAACTCATTGTAACCGTGATCAAACTTCGACGAATGAGCATAGGCTCGCTTCCTAATCTCTTTAAGAAGTCTTAGAGGCCCTCGGGCGGCCGCCAGACTTCATTCCCTGGATCTCTAGTTCCAGATTTGAGCTTTCAGTTTTCAATTTCTAGCCTTCAGCAACTGCTGTGCTCAGCTCTCCGGCGTGACAATCAATCTGTCGAGTTTCTCGACACCGCATCGTGAAGAATTTGCCTCGTCAAGCCGCGGTAGCGACGCAAGTTGCGTCGCCCCATGTTCGTTCTTTCAATCTCTCCGCCCGGAAGGAAAGCAGTATTGCGCGAAGTCAAACGCCCCAAGAGAGCACCCCTTGTTTGCCTCTCGTACATGATTGTCATAGGCTTTTCCTTTCATCGCAGAGGAAAGGACCGAGGTTATGACGACTTCTTCCCCAAACGCCACGAATTCCAATAAAGCCACTCGCTCGTTTTTGCCGATGCGCACGCTTCCGAGCGCTGCGAAGTACAAAAAGGGAGACGTGCTCGTCGTCTTCGGTGAACTCTTCTCTCGCGGTTACGCAAACGGAATCGTCGACGAAGCCGAGCGAGCTGGCCTAACCGTGGTGCGCTCAACCGTTGGTCGTCGCGATGCGGACGGAAAACTCCGCGCCCTCAACGCTGAAGAATTGGAAAGCCAACCAAAGCCGTTCATCAACATTCCCCTCGAAGCCGGCTTTGACATGGAGCCAGCAGCCGATGGGACAACGCCGGTTGATCAAATCAAAGGCGTGAAGATGAGCGAATGGGAAAACGCGAAATTTGACTGGGCCAAAGTGGAAGACTCGCGAAAACGGGCGACCGAACGCTTCCATAAGAACGTTGAGGCCTACATGCGCGAACTCGACAAGCTCATCCCTAAAGGCGCAAACGTCATCTTCCTCCACACGATGGCCGGCGGCGTTCCGCGCGCGAAAATTTTGATGCCGACGATGAATCGCGTCTTCAAAGGTGTCGGCGATCGCCATCTCTCAAGCGAAACGTTTTGGAAGAGCGAGCTCGGACGCTTCACCGCTATCAACTTTGAAGAAGTCTCTGCCAACACACTTGAACATCTCATCAATATCAGCCGCCCCGTTCGCGAGCGTGTTGAGAAAGAAGGCGGGACGGTTCGCTATCAAGCTTACGGTTACCACGGCACGGAAGTTTCAATTCGCGGCGAGTATGCTTGGCAATCCTACGCTCCTTACCTTCAAGGCTGGGCGAAGATGAAGCTAGAAGATGTCGCCGAAGAAGCTTGGCGCAAAGGGATCAAAGCCACGGTCTTCAACTGTCCCGAGATTCTCACGAATTCGAGTTCCATCTTTGTGGGTGTCGAAGTTCCTCTCTATCCGTTCGTCGCGGCTCTTCGCAAAGAAGGCGCAACTTCAGCCAAATGCAAAGACGTCTTGAAACGCGCAGAGGCGCTTTTAAAACCCGAGCACAACTTCGACGAGATGGTTCGCTTCACAGATGAAGTCCTCACGTCGGAACCGATTCGTTCGGTTTGCGTTTTTGAGAAGTGGCCGCAACACAATCACCGCGAGCAAATGGATCAGCTCATTGCTTCGTCCGAAAAGCTGATTGAGATGCACCGAGATCCGAAGAACCTTATCACCTTCGTATTGAGCGAAGAGGTCTTCAGAAGCACAGGCTACGTCATGTACCATGAGAGCTTCGCACCGCGAGGGCCTGTCTATTGGCTTGGCCACGACATTCTCGCTAAAGCGCTTGCGACGGAAAAAACGCTTTAATGTCACTCGCCACGGGCTACACCTGGACTCACAAAAATATCAAACTTGTCGGCTACTCGATGGCCGGCATCTGTACGTCGGTCGTGTTTCCAGACGCCGACACTTGTTTTGATGTGGGCCCAGGTCTCCCGTTTCAAATCCCCGTCTCGAATATTCTCATCACGCACGGCCATATGGATCACGCCTCTGGCCTCCCCTACCTGATCGGTCAGAAAGCGATGACGGGTCAAACGCCACCGACGGTGTACATGCCTGAAGCGCTGCTGAATCCCATGCAGCAGATGATGCGGCTTTGGGAAGGCATCGAAGATCATACGTATCAGTATCAATTCCGAACCGTACCTCACGACGTGGAACGTCCGCTGAAGGCTCCCTACTTTTTCAAAACCTTCCCGACGTACCATCGGGTGCCTTCGCAGGGATACACGATCTTTGAACGGAAAAAACGCCTGAAGCCTGAGTACAAAGATCTTGGGCCGCGCGAGCTTGGCGATCTTCGTCGTCAAGGTACCGTGCCGGATGAGCACTACGATGAGGCTCTCGTATCGTTTACGGGCGATACGAAAATTGAATTCCTCGACTCTGCGCAAGTTCGTCAAAGCCGCGTAATTGTCATGGAAGTCACCTATTGGGATTCGAAAAAGAGCGTCGAGAACGCGCGGACGTGGGGACACATCCACATCGACGAACTCATCCCTCGTCTGGACGAAATAAAGAGCGAAAAGATCGTCTTAATTCACGCCTCCGCTCGATATAGCTCAAACCAACTCCGAGCCATTATCGACGCCCGGATCCCTGAACATTTCAAACACCGCGTAGATCTATTCCCTCGCCCCTCATGAGATTTGTCGCCATCTACTCCTAAACGACAAACTTTCTTCGAATCCGCTTACCAGCGTTCATTGGTAAGATGCATTGTTTAGGAAGGCTGATGCAGGATCTAAAGCTAAGTGAGTTTTCGGGGGGAGCCGCTACGCAAGGGATGGCGTTATGGCGAACTATCAAACGACGAATCGAGACCACCAAAGTCCGGCGGAAGCACGCGGGAGCATCCTAAGCTCGAATGCTGAAGTCGAGAATGGTGGTAACAAGAACGCT
>SXGS01324836.1_pt1 | contig 25026 bp, 12 predicted proteins | sample 3174681 | NCBI WGS metagenome assembly SXGS01 (sample SAMN11356861, study PRJNA531348) | freshwater metagenome | isolation source: freshwater sample F1-80 | place: China: Fuxian Lake, Yuxi | collected 2017-12-25 | reverse complement strand
GACTGGATGCTCGACCTGGACACGAGTGTTCATTTCGATGAAATAAAAATGTCCGTGTTCATCGAGAAGGAATTCGATGGTGCCGACGTTGGTGTAGCCAATGGCTTGGGCGGCTTTAACGGCCACGCTTCCCATGCGCTCGCGCAAGCGCTTATTCAACGCTGGCGAAGGCGACTCTTCGAGCACCTTTTGATAGCGGCGTTGGATGGAGCACTCACGCTCGCCGAGATGCAAGACGTTACGATGCTGATCCGCGATGATCTGAAACTCGATGTGGCGTGCCCGAGCAAGATACTTCTCGATATACATGGCACCGTTGCCGAACGCGGCGACACCTTCTTCGCGGGCAATACCAAACACCGCTTCCAGCTCGGCCCGCGAGTGCGCAATGCGCAGCCCACGACCACCGCCTCCAGCGGCGGCTTTCATCAACACCGGGTACCCTACCCGTTCGGCCACAGCTTGCGCCTCGCGCACATCCGTCGTGCCTGAAGAGGTGCCAGAAAGCACTGGAACGCCGGCCTTCTCCATCACCCGTCGCGCACGTGGTTTGTCGCCCATCAGACGGATATTCCGTACCCGTGGGCCAATGAACGTCAAACCAGAGCGCTGACACGCTTCGGCGAAATCCCCGTTTTCTGACAGAAACCCATAGCCAGGATGCACGGCATCGGCACCGAACGAGATGGCGGCGCTCACGATGGTCGGGATGTTGAGATAACTCGCTGCTGGAGAGGGCGGACCAATACACACGCGTTCGTCAGCCAAGCGTACGTGAAGCGATTCTCGGTCGGCAGTCGAATGCACCGCAACGGTCGGAATCTTCAACGCCCGGCAGGCGCGGATGATGCGCACGGCGATCTCGCCACGGTTCGCAATAAGTACTTTTTTGAACACGGTGTCTTGCTATCTCGCACGGCCAGAGCGGCCAGCCGTGGTCCCCAATACCCACATCGGACGATGAGACTTTGCCACGTGCTTACAGAGGCTCCAATAAAAAAAGTGGTTGTTCAAATTCGATGGGCTGCCCGTTTTCGACCAGGATTTTTACTACCCGCCCACGGATCTCGGCGCGAATTTCGTTCATCATTTTCATGGCCTCGACGATGCAGACCACATCCTCTTTTTCGACGACAGCCCCGACTTCAATATAGGCTTTGGCCTCCGGGCTTGGCGACCGATAAAACGTGCCAACCATAGGGGAGACGATCTTGAGGCCGGTGTCTATGTGTTGCGTCTGGTCAGCGCGTATGTCTTGCCCATTGACCAGTGCTGGAGACGTGGTCGGTGGTACCGCTACCGGAGCCATCATCGGGGCAAGGGATTGCAACGGTGCCGGTGCCGACACCACCGTGACTGGTGTCTGTGGATTCCCCCGCACGAGGCGAATTTTGCCCTTGCGGTCTTCCATTTCCAATTCTCGGACGTCGTTCTCGGCCATGAGTTCGACGATTTTGCGGATATCATCAATTTCCATAGTGGGAGTAAGGGACTTGGAATGAGGTTATGAGGGAGAGGAACGCCCGGTCCCGAGTATACATCGGCTACCAGTTCGGCATCGCCCTAGGTTCTGGCAATAATACCCGCCGCAGCCCGCAGTCCTAACAGGTAACTGTCCGCGCCGAAGCCGCAAATTTGTCCAACGGCTGCGCGCGCAAGATAGGAATGATGGCGAAATTCCTCCCGTTTATACAGATTCGACAAATGCACTTCGACCAACGGGAGATCGCTCGCGAGAACGGCATCAAGCAATGCCACACTGGTGTGGGTGTAGGCCCCAGCATTCATCACCAAGGCTGCATAGTGCCCGCGTGCCTGTTGGATCTTCGTGACTAATTCCCCCTCGTGGTTCGACTGAAAGGTCTCCACTCCGATGGCAAGCTCTTTCCCGAGCGCGATCAACATGGCATCAATGTCGGCAAGCGTCGTCCGCCCATAAATTTGCGGCTCGCGCAGTCCGAGCATGTTGAGATTTGGTCCGTGCAATACCAGCACGCGTGGAAGAGCTTCAGCCATAGCAATCTCTTGGCGCAGGGAAGTGTAGGGAGAAACAGGAAACCCGTCAAGGCATAATCGCACCCGTTACTGGTCGAGTTCCACTTCGAGCGCTTTCCCGTGTCCAATACGCGACCCGACCACGCTCGCGGCACGCGCGAGAAGATATTTGCTGCCGAACAAACCATGAATGCGTTCAGTCTCCTTTTCGTCGTCGATGAATTTCGCCTTTCCAGTAAAAGTCAGGGTACCGATTTTCAGCGACAGATGGGGATTCTTCTTCAAATTGAGATACCAATCCGATTTTTCGCCCTTGCCCGACTGTAAGTAGAAATGTCCTTGATCGAAGACGAACCAAATCGGCTTCATATGAGCTTGGCCGCTTTTGCGGCCCGTCGTGGTGATTTCTACCGTGGATTGATCGGCCACTTTTTCGAGCTCGGCCCGCGTCACGCCTTTTTTGTCTTGCGCCCAGAGTTGCCCGACTGTCCCGGCAAAGAAGATACTCGCAACCGCGACGACCCAGTGCGCCCGCAGGGCTTGCCATGCACCTTTCATATTTAGCCTCCTGAAAATTTTCGCCAGTATCCGTGTCCCTTGCCCATTGTGCAATCGGGGACAAAACAACTGGCTTTGCTGGCGGCGGGCAGTTTGCGATCTTACTGCCGGGGGGCGTCGCGCCCTGTAAAAAAACTGGCTATGCTTCCCCGGCCCAACGAGGCTTGCTAACGTAGCGCCAATAATTTTCAGAGGAGGATAGTCGCATGGCGACCCAGTTCCATTTCACCGTAGCCAACGAGGCGATCAACGTGCAAACAGGAAAGCATGCTTCGCCCAACATCACGATCACTATGAAAGAAGCCGATTACCTTGACATGATTAATGGCAAGCTGAACGGTCAGATGGCTTTCATGACTGGTAAATTGAAGATTGCTGGTGACATGGGCTTAGCCTTGAAGCTGCAAAGCCTCTTCCAAGCAGGTGGCGCAGGCAGCGCCCCGGCCACCACCGTTCAACAAGTGATTGACGGCATGACGCAACGCTTTAATGCCCCGGCTGCGAAGGGTATGAACGCCGCCTTCCAATTCGATCTCACCTGATGCGCAGGAGGGCAACATGCCTAAACATGTCGTGATTATTCCAGGCGACGACGCGGCTCCGGAGGCGATGGCTCCAGCCGTCGAGATTCTCAAAAGTCTCGCGCTGGATCTTACCTTCACCGAATTTCCGTCGGGTGTAGAGGGAGTTCAGCAATACGGCTCACGCGGAGCTTTTGATGCTGCACTGCGCGAAGCCATTGATCGTTCCGACTCAACGTTGTTCGGCTCGACCAACGGCACCACCGGCGGGCTTAACCACTTGCGTTGGGGGAAGCAGACCTTTGCCAATGTGCGCCCCGCACGCTGGCGTCCCGGGTTCCGTAGTCCACTCAAGAATCCCGAGCACATCGATTTTGTGATCGTGCGCGAGAACCTGGAAGACTTGTACATGGGTCTAGAAGGCGACCTCGGTTTGCTCTCGTCGCTACCGGTCACGAGTTGGCTGACGCGCAAACCGCTGGATACGACACCGACCGGCAAGTTCGCGATCAAAGTCATTACCGAAGAAGGCAGCCGCCGCATTGCCCGCTTTGCCTGCGAACTCGCCCGCAAACGTAAAGCTCAGGGTGGCAGGGGGAAAATTACCTGTACCAGTAAGTATAACATGCTGCGCGACAGCGATGGGCTCTTCCGGCGCGTGGTCGAGGAAACAGCCAAAGGTTATCCCGATCTCCACTACGAACAGTACATCGTTGACGATTTTGCACGCCGCATCGTTGCCTCACCCGGAGATTTTGATGTCGTGGTGATGCCAAATCTCTACGGCGATATTCTCTCAGATGCCGCAGCCGGCACGATCGGCGGGCTTGGGCTTGCCCCTAGCGGCTGTTACGGCGAGACCTATGCCTATTTTGAATCCATCCACGGCTCAGCACCGGATATCGTGGGCCGGCACATTATCAATCCCACCGCGACCTTGCTCTCTGCCATTATGATGCTGGAATACCTGGGGTTCGAGGCAGCAGCTTCGCGCCTCGATCAAGCTATCGTACACGTCTACGCAGATGGGCAGCCGCTCACTCCGGATCAAGGCGGCTCAGCATCGACGATGGATTTTTGTGCGGCAGTAAGGCGGTATCTTTAACCAAGACCACCGGCGGGCAGGCGGACACCGCTATCCTTGAGGTTTACTACGCGATTTGGTGACGACCAAAACGTCCTGCCCGTTCACGCGGACCATGCGCCGGTCCGCTACTGATTGCTGCGTGACTTTCCGCGCTCGGGTTTCACGCCATTGTTTCAATTGTTTCTCTAGATCCTTCGCACTCACACATTCCTCCGTGCTTCACTAACGCCTCCTCTCCGATGAGGCGTGTCTCGGGCTACGCATCAATGAACGCTTCCAGGCTCTTGGCCCGGTTCGGGTTCCGCAATTTCCGGAGAGCTTTCGCCTCGATTTGACGAATGCGTTCGCGTGTCACTGCGAAGCGTTGGCCGACTTCTTCCAAAGTGAAGTCAGTTTTTTCGTCAATACCGAAGCGCATGCGTAAAATCTGCTCTTCTCGCGGGGTTAACGTCGCCAAAACCTTACGGGTTTGCTCTTCGAGGCTCAGTGCCATCGCGGCGTCTGCTGGCGACAGGGTTTGTCGGTCTTCAACGAAATCGCCCAACGAGCTTTCTTCGTCGTCACCGATAGGAGTTTCTAATGAGACCGGTTCTTTCACGATCTTGAGGACTTTGCGTACTTTGTCCGGCGGCACTTCCATCTGCGCCGCAATCTCTTCCGGGGTGGGTTCGCGCCCGAGTTGCTGAACAAGATAGCGCGAGGTACGCAAGACCTTGTTGATAGTCTCGATCATGTGGACTGGGATGCGGATCGTCCGGGCTTGGTCGGCAATAGCGCGGCTGACGGACTGACGAATCCACCACGTCGCGTAAGTGGAGAATTTATACCCGCGTTGGTATTCAAATTTTTCGACAGCACGCATGAGCCCGATGTTGCCCTCTTGGATCAGATCCAAAAATCCGAGGCCACGATTCACGTAGCGCTTGGCGATGCTGACGACCAGGCGCAGGTTGGCTTCGATGAGGCGACGTTTGCCTTCTTGGGCTTGATACTCGCCACGGGCGATAATATCGAGCGAACGGTCCAAATCGGCATTGCTCGAACCGAGATCTTCTTCGATTCGATGAATCTCTTTGCGGGCATTCTGGATAATCTGGCTGGCCTCCAAAACATGAGGCACCGTCGATTTCCCCAATTGTGAAGTCAATTTCGTTGCTGGGGGTCCGCCAGCCTTAAGTGTGCGGGCAAAGGAAAGGATTTCTGGGGTCTTGTGCTTGAGATAGTTTTCTTGCCGGGCACAAATTTTATGTTGCTGTTCTAGCTGGATCCCGGTCTCTTTGAGCCGCTCCACGAGCGCAGTGATGTGCTTACGACCGAGTGGCAGCGCGGTGAGTGCGCCTTGGATTTTTTCGCGCACATCATTGAGCTTCTTGTGCAGCTTTTCTTTTTCCTTCACCGTCATGCGCTTGTGTATCGCTTCTTCCAGCTTGTCACGCTCATGGGTGAGCCGTTTCAGCGGCCCCATGCGACTCAGAAAGAACTCGATCCGCTGGTCTTCCTTGCCGGAAGCGTCAATCTCTTCCTCGTCGTCCCCAAAAATATGACGGGGCTCAATCTCCCCTTGCTTGAGTTTCTCTCCCAGCGAGAGCACGGAGCGCAGCGCTAATGGCGACGAAAAGATCTCCCACTTGACCCGTTTTTCTCCGGCTTCGATTTCTTTGGCGATGGCAACTTCTTCTTCCCGGCTCAGGAGCGGGATATTGCCCATCTCTTGCAGATACATGCGGACAGGGTCGGAAGTGTCTCCAGCCGTCGGTTCTTCCGGTACCGGGACTTCCTCCTCCCATTCCTCTTCTTCCCGCTTGGGCAGGTCGATGCCTAACGCAGCGTCCTCTTCCAGCACATCGACGGCTTCGATATCAATGTCTTCGAAGATTGAGATAACGCCGTCAATTTCTTCAGAGGGCGAGACATCCGCCGCGAGCGGATGAAGCGTCTCAGGCGCGCCCAGCAAAGACTTGTCTGATGCGTGCGAAAGAACCTGCAGCCTTTCTTTCCGTTTTTCCATAGGGCGCCTATAACCCCTTTCTGTAGCAGGCCATCAAGCGTAAACGACTCCCTGTCCTTGTCTCCTGGTCGGAGCAAGCACGTCGGAGGTTCTCGGTGTTATTGGCAGAATTCCACTTACGCAAGCGCAGCAATGTCGTTGGGAAGGTTCCCCCAGCAGGCAACATCGGCCACCGGGGTGGGTAGAACTGGGCCATCCTAAGAATAGAAAGGTGCGAAGTCAAGCCGAGCAGCACTTTTTCTTGCGCCAGCCAATGGGCTGGCATCAGGGGTAAAGCTGGCGACCCTTTCGTTCTCTCGTACAAGCAACCGCCCTTGTTCACGCCATCCCCAGCGCTCTCGTGCCTGGCTCCTATCGTGGGCGATGCGAGCTGGCTGCCCGCGCGGCACCGATCGCCGTCGCGTATTCTGCATACGGTGGAATAATCACATTTTCTCGGCGATGAGGACGCAAGGCTTCTAAACGTTCGCGTAGCGAGCGCACACGCGTCAATTTGCCGGTCAGCACGATATCTTTATGGTGGCGGGCACGTGCCGCAGTAATGCTGAGGGTGAACGTCACTTCAGCAACGAGGTTGACGAGTGCTAAGGCTTTATCTTCCGGCCTGGGGTCGGCACGCACTTTGCCGAAGTTGCTCGCTGTGGCCGTCGCTGGCACAATCCCGACCGGACCGCCGGCAATATCCCCAACTGTGAGGTCAATGCGGGTCAAATCTCCCACCGCCGCCATTTCTTCCAGGGTATCCAGTCGCGTCACGCCCAGCAGGTGGCGTGCCAAACCTAAAAGCGTTCCCCCGCCCACGCCAGTTCCGCCGACGTGCTCAATCACGTGGTCCTGCACCGAGACCAACGCGGTTCCGGTACCAAGCGATACGACCAACGCCGAGGAAGTCGCAGCGAGGGTGCTTCCTCCCACGCCAATCGCCTCGATTTCTGGCACTTTCACGACGGGTACGTCAAATAAATGATCTTCCAGGCATCGTGCGCCACCGCCGCTGACGGCAACGGATTCGATATCTCCAAGTCTCCCGCCTACCGTGCTTAAGAGTTTCCCCAAGGCTCCAGCCGCAGCCGCGAACGGATCTCCGGTCTCAATGGTGACGACGACGATCTCTCCGTCGGTGAGCAGCACGGCGTCGGTTGTCGATCCCCCAATATCAATGCCGACAATCATGTCAGTGTCCCTCGCTCCGCTGAAGGCAGTTCTCGGCGGTACACGGCCGCAGATTTTTTTCGCTCGGCATCGTACCCGTGCCATTTGGCCGCAGCAACGTCTTCTGAGCTGACACGCCGAAAGCCATGGCGCTCGAAGAGCCGTTGCGCTCCCTCCTGTGTCGTGACCGCGAAAAGATAGTGCATGCCTCGCCTCTTGCCTTCTTCGATCATCGTCGTCACTAAGCGACTCCCGATGCCTTCTCCCTGAAAGCGCGTGATGGTATACAGCCCCACGATTTCTGCCGCCTGCGCTTCGGGGTACGACAACAACGCACAGAATCCAGCCATTTCACCAGGGGCCGCCCCAAGTCGCGCACCGTAGCCATGCAAGAGAAGCTGGTCAATCTCAGCCAGTGATCGGGGCTTCAAATAGCCTTCGCGCTCGCCACGCTCAATCAGTTTCTCCACTTCATGAAAGTCGTCGATACCCAAGCGTTCGACTCGGCAATAGTCCGCCAACGTAAAAAACGTACCGCAGCCTTCATACGTGAACAATTCGCGTGCTAGCCCAGGCATCGCACATAAAGAGATCGACGTGACACCGCCTTCCAACGTGGCACGAATCATTTCCAACAACGGGCGGTGCTGGCCCAGTCCACTCCATTCAGCTTCTCCTTGCCGTAACAGCTCGGACAGCACTGGACCATTCATGAACGACAACGTGTTGCCATCCACATCGATGCCGCCCTCGGCATTGAGCAGCACGAGTTTATACACCTTCAGCCGACTGGCGATGCGCTGGGTACAGGTGAGCAGCGTCGTCTCGCTGTTGCCCGGCCACACGCCCACAAAAAGCGGAGAGGTGCGCAACACCGCCCAGATTTGTGCCAACAGTCCTTCTTCACTTGTCGTTGCCGCCAATTCCACCGGTGGCGGCAACTTGCTGCGGTTCCCCAGCGTGAGCAGCCGATACAGGGACGCAATCCGCCGTTGTTCCTCACGAGTTGCTGAGCTTTCGAGGAGAATGACGACGCGGGTTTCGTTGCGTACCAGCGCTCGCCCGACTTGGCCAAATTCCTCTATCGCTTCGTTGCTCGTGAGCACGTCGGTACTACCCACGAACAATATGCTCTTACTGTGGAACTCGTCGAGGTAGAAATCCTTCTCAGCAAAAGGCAAAGCATCGGGTTTCATGCGTGGGCCTCTGGTGTTGCCGGCAAGGTGCGCACAAGCATCTCGGCAGCGCAGCGCTCTTCGTCGTTCCACGGGCAAGTAACCGCATGTTGGGGGCGCACGAAAAACACGATCACCTCAGCCACTGGGCGCTGCGTGAGGCGTTCCAGCGCCAAGGCGTAAAGCTGCACTTGCGCACGATAGCCAACAGCTCGTGCGTCGGCTTGTGCACCGGCAACATGATCGGTTTTAAAGTCCATGAGAATCCAGGCCCCGTCCTCGATAAACGCGAAGTCTATGATTCCTTCGAGCAAACGTCCAGAGAGGTGGAGAGAAAATGGCACTTCGGCAAAGCGCGACGCACTGTGCCGTGCCCGCTGCATGAGCGGTGAAGACAATGTTGCTTGTACCAGTCGGGCAATCTCGGCCTGTTCTTCCACTGTGCGCACGCTCGACGCAGCCGTTTCTGGAGCGAGACCATGCGTGGTCGCACGTCGGAGTGCGGCATGGACAGCGCGACCAAACCGTAGGCCAGAAGCTTGTCCTTCGCGGGGTGAGGCTGCCTCGTCGGGTGGCGAGGTGCGCACCCAGGGTTCTACGGCGGTCAGGGCGGTGACCGTCGTTATCGCCGTGGTTTGGCGGCCCCGCACCAGCACGTCTGCTCGTGCCTGTTCCCATGCGCGAAAGTCGTGCAGCGCTTTGGCATCCGATGCGACGTGCGGCACCAGCACCGAGGTCGCCATTTTCGTCGCCTCAGTCTGGAGAGCGGCATCCGGCAGACGATAGATGAACACATCCTTCGTATCCTTGCGCTCTTGTGCTTCAGGCTCCGGTGGTGTTGGTTCAGCGATGCGTGCTGCCAAAGCTGCGGTCATAGCCCAATGTTCGGTCGGCTTTGCCTCGGCCTCGCTAGACAAGACCACTGGAACGATCAGATGATCGCGCACGCGCGTTGCGGCGACGTACCACAGGCGGCGTTCTTCGGCAGCTTCGCGCTCTTGTTCTTGCGTTTCCGCCTCTCGCCAACCCAAGGTTGTACACTGCACGTCGCGTGAGCCGAGCTTGAGTTCAAGGCGACCACTCATGCGTTCGATAATGCCGGTTTGGCTAGCATGCTGGCGACGATAACCGGCATCGGCCAGCACCACGACAGGGAATTCGAGTCCCTTGGCTTGATGGACAGTCAGCAAACGCACGGCTGGCTCGTGCTCTTCAAGAAACGGGGCGTCATTTTCTAGCATCGCTAAAGTTTGTGAGGCAAGAAACCGGTTGAGTGCGGTCAACGTTGCTGCCGAACGCTGAGAAAAAGTGCGCAGCGTCTCTACCAACTGCAGCAGGTTGGCCACACGTTGTGCGCCATGCGGCTGGAGACTGTGCAACGGTAACAGATGCGTCTTGGTGTAAATTTCCGTCAACAGCGCCGCCGGGCTGATAGAGGTACGTCGGACATGCAGGTCGCGTAAAAATGTGAACGCCGCAGCAAAACGAGCGTCAAACGCAGGCGCAGGCGGTGCCTGCGTCATATAATCAAGCTGGCCGCCTGCGCTGACAAACGCGGCTAACTCTTCGTCGCTAAACCCAAACAGGCTTGAACGCAGGGTTGCTACCAAAGCCGTGGTATCCGAGGGACGATCCACCACGCGGAGCAGCGCCCGCAGTTCTTCGACCTCTTCACGGTGCGCTACCCGACGCCCACCAATCACGCGATAAGGAATGCCGGCTTCGCGTAACGCTTCCTCATACACTTCCAAGGTCTGATGGGTGCGGCAGAGGATGGCGATATCGCGATAGTGAACGGTCTGCTCGCCCCACATCTCCAAACCCAGTTCCCCCACGCTTCTCACCAAGAACGCGGCAACTGCACGCGCCTCCGCCTGCCGACGCTCCTCGCGATCCTGTTTGTCCTCTCTCCCTGGCACCGGCAGCATGATGACCTCTTTGCCGGTGTTTTCGAGCCGCGCCTCTTGTAATGGTCGATAGGCTGGTTGCCCGCCACCGCTCGCAGCAAACTCCCGCGTAAACGTGTCGTTGATCCACGTCAGCGCCGGTGCGCGAGTACGGAAGTTGGTGGCCAAGACGAGAGCCTCACCCTGATTGATAATCAGCTCGCGCACTCGTTCATAGACTTGGAGATCCGCGCGTCGAAAGCGATAGATCGACTGTTGCGGATCACCGACTAAGAAGAGCTTGCCCGGCTGCAGCGTGACCTCGGTCCATTCGTGTGCGCGGGGTACACGCTCGGCGAGAAAGAAAATGATCTCGGCCTGAAGTGGATCAGTATCTTGAAACTCATCGACTAACAGGAAACGAAACCGCGCGTGAAAATACTGGCGCACGCTCAGATCGCGTTTGAGCAGGTCGCGTACACACAGGAGCAGATCGACAAAGTCGAGACACCCCAGCACACGCTTTCGTTCTTCATAGGCCGTGAGATAGCCACGCAACCACGCCGCTAACGTGACCGTTAAATTATGCGCCCACGCCGCCCGCGCCGTGCCATGCACTTCAGCAAGCCGGGCGAGGCTCTGGCGTGCCTCCTCCAAAGCCGTGCTCGGCTTCCAGTGAGTTTTCGCCCCGGCTTTGCTCGAAATCGCTAGTGGGTGCAGCAACAAGCGCTCCCACGCCGCTTCATCCGGCACCGCAGCGAACAGTTCTTGCAGTGCAGTAATTTGCAGAAATGCGCGATCTGTGCGCTCGATGCAAGCTTGGGCACACTTGCCGAGGCGCTCGATTACCGCTGGAGCCTCGCGAGCAAACTCGGCAAGCCGATCCTCAACCCGCGCCGGCAGCAACGACAAGCTATCGCGCTGGTCAAGCAGAAAATCGCGCAGGGCTTCGAGATGCACCAGCGTCACATCTGCTCGTAACGCTTGCTTCAGGGCAACCGGCCCCTCGTCCATCTCCCGTGCCAGCCAGTCGCGCCAGACCTCGTGCTGAAGCAGGCGAGTTTCCAAGGCATCCAGCACGACAAAGTCGGGATCAATCCGTGCCTCGACTGGGCGCTCGCGCAACAGGTCGGCACAAAAGGCGTGTACCGTCGCAATATGCGCACGGTCAAACTGCCGCCGTGCCTCACGCAACAGTTGGCGTTCATTCTCCGGCAGTGCTTGCTCCAGCGCCGCCTCAATTTCGCGGTAGAGACGGTCGCGCAATTCGGTTGCAGCTTTCTCGGTAAAGGTGATGGCAGCAAGCCGATCAAGCTGTCCGCGACCGCTGCGCACGATGCGGAGTAGGCGTTGCACCAGCACGGTCGTCTTGCCCGTACCGGCTCCAGCTTCGACAAGGAACGTGGTCTCCAGGTCATTCGCTGCGCGTTGCCGGGCGTCGCCATCGTGGAGTACGGGGCTTGTCATGCCACTCCTCGCACCTGTCGTAACAACTCAAGCCGCCCATCTGCGCGTTTGCGCTCCGCCCGCCGCTCGTTGTTGCTGTGGCAAATCAGAGGAAAAGGACATGGGTGACATTCGTCGGGGGTTGCGGCAAAACACCCCATGCGCAGGCTCCCCGCCAGCTTCGTCACTACCTCGCGCAAGATCGGCAAATCCGTCGCCCAGCTTTCTTTGGTGAAGGTCGGGGTGTCCGCGCGGCGCTCGCGGCTTACGTAGGCATAGGTGGCAGACTCCCACTCACGCTCTGGCCACAAACTGCGGGCTGCGTACACATACAGTGGCAACTGCAACGCTGTTCCTCCGGCAAAGCGGCCACGAAACGCCTTGCCGGTTTTGTAGTCCACAATACGAGCGTGCCGCTGGTCCGCCGTAAGGTCGATACGATCAATGCGGCCACGCAATGCAATCTCCACACCGTCATTGAGGGAGAAGCGGACCGGTCCGTTAGGAAAGAGTGGAGAGGCATCCTCAGCCTCTGGAGCGGACGTCTCCACGCCGAACTGCACCTCAAACGCAGCAGGAAGAAAAACTTCATCGCTCTCGTACTCGCGTTCCAAGAAGGCAAAGAGTCGCTCAAGTAAACGCTCTTGCTCAAGTTCCCAAAGGAGCGAGAAGCCGGTGGCATTGAGGAGAGCAAAACGTTGGCATTGTTCCTGGGTCACCTGCTGAAGCAAGGTGCGCACTGCCGACTTTTCAGCTCGTGCTAGCGGCATCCATCCGGCAGCACTCGCACGAGTAAAGAAGTCTTGCAGAATGTCGTGGAGCAAGGCACCGCGCTCCCGAGGCCGCAGAGTCAGAATCAGTTCGGGGTCATCGGCTTCGCTCAATCCGAGCAGCGATTGTAAGAAATAACGAAATGGGCAACGAGCGTAGGTTTCGAGGGCGCTCGCCGAAAGGCGCAGTCCACGAGGAAAGAGCGCATGGCGTACTTGGGCTCGGACCGCCTCGTCCTCAAGCATGCCCTCAAACGGCGTCAACCGCTCGCCATTCCAGCGTGCGCTCACTGCCTGAAATGCCGAGGAGAAAAACGGTGCGACGACCGGCAAATAACCGAGCGGGGTCGGGTCGCCCGACGCCAAAGCATGGCCGGCACTCAAGAGATGATATTCGATGGGATCAACGGCGTCGCTCAACGGACCTAAGGCCACAGGTAAGAATGACGCCCGATGCTCCCAGGTGCGCAATTCTGCGAACGATGCTGATTCATTGCTCATCGCTTCAATTGCCCGCAGCAAATAAAACGAGGGCGTGCGAGCAAGGCTGCCACCGTGCTCGGCACGGGGATAGGACAGGACAAGCCATTCGCGGGCACTATGGACGGCGAGCGCAAATAACACGTGCTCTGCTTCACTCAAGCCGCGCCGTTGTCGCAATTCCACAGAGAGGAATTCTGCCAGATACTGACGCTCTTCATCCAAGAGCAACGGGTCCTGACGAGTGAGTCGCGGGAACACGCCGTCGCTCAATCCAGGAACGATAGCCACGCGAAATTGCAGACCGCGAGCGGCCAGGAGATCGCCGATGAAGACTCCGTCTCGATCCATGCTTCCCACCGGTACAGTGGCGGCAGTCAAGGCGGCGGTGGCGCCTTTCATCCATTCCGCCAGAGAGACTGGCCCACTCACCAGATCAAGATCGGCTAAGCTGGAGAGGACGTCGTCAACTCGATTTGTCTCTGCTGTGGGCGAAGCATAGCGGCGCAGCACATCCATCATGAACTGTGCCCAGTCTCGCCACGAATCGACGGTAGGGCGGTGCTCGCTTGCTGCCAAGAAGCCGTCCATAAAAACGCAAAACGCCTGGAGCGCAGGCTGATCACGTGGTCCTTCGCGCTCAATTTCCTCCTCGGTCGGTTGCTCGTGGAGGAGACGGCTGAGACGGTCGCGCCACACCGTTGCGCCTTTGACAATCCCCGCCTGCACGGAAAACGTTTCCCACGAGGCCGAGCGTGCCGCCTCGGCAAGTGTACCCAACAATGACGCGAAAGGCGGTTCGGCAACACCGAGAAACTCAAAGACTCGTGCCCTGGCGTAGTCTTCCAAGAGCACGTGGCCGAGCAGCACGAGTTGCTTCCCAGCCACGGTTTGCAAGAGCGGCAATCCACCATGAAGAAAACAAGGAATGCCGAGACTCACCAATGTTTCTGCAAGCAGGTGGCCATAGGTTCCCGAGTCACGCAGCAAGACGCCGATGTCGTGGAACTGCACTCCATGCCTACGCACGAACTCCAGTATGGCGCGGCCAATCTCGCGGGCCTCCTGCTGTTCCCCAGGAGCGGCAAGAATCAGCACCGACGAGTCGGCTTTGGTGGCTGGCCGGACATGCGTCACCCCACGTTCCTCAAAAATCCGTGCCTGAAGTCGCACGAGATTACTCTCATGCTCAGAAGCTGCCACCAGCGGAATCCGCTGGAATCCCAAACTGGTGAACCAAGTGAGCGTGGGCAAGGCATGCACGTAGGCTTCACCAGCACGCCACGGAAAGAAGACTAACGCGTCGCGGAGGTGAGTTGCCGCAGAGATCAATTGCCGTTGGAGCGGCGTGAAGTCATAAAAGCCGTAGATAAAGAGCGGCGTACCTTGAGGCTCACCTACCAACTGCGCAGCCGCACGCTTCATCAAGATGGCATCGTCGTACAATTGGCGTTCCGCAAGGAAGGCAAGATACTGCTCGTACAAGACCGCGAGGCTGGTCAATTTGCGGCGCGCTCCTACGGCCTGCGGGGCTTGGGTGAGAAAATCGCGCAGACGTGTGGGTGCCACGTCAGCGTGGAACAAGTCGGTGAGCGTCGCCAACAACGTGCGTGGAAACCCTGGGAGTGAGGCCAGGGGAGCAAAGTAGTTTTCCTGTTGAGCTTCTTCGAGAAGCTGCTTGACCAACAAAGGAGCTGCCAGCAGCGGCAATGGTCGTGCGCCCTCCTGCAAGAGCACATCCTCCGCCGCCTCGCGTGCGAAATCCGTCAGCGTACACACGCGTACCGCGAAGTGCCCCGGCCCAGCCCACGCAATCTCGCGCCGCAATCGCACGGCAAGTGGTGCGCTGGGAGCGATCACTGTCACCGGCACCAGCGGGTCCACGTCTTTCACCGTCTGTACCGCAGTCACCAGCGCTTGTTGCAGGACCGCGAAGGAATCGCTGACAAACAGACGCTGTTGAGGCATGCGTCCTGCCTAGGGGCTTTCTCCGCACTTTGCAAGTGGTAGGGGCGGTTCGCGAACCGCCCCTACTTACGACGCAACGGGATTATTTTCATCCTCCGCCCAACGCAGCGGGTTGTTGGCGATATAGTGGCAGATGGCATTGAGGTCGTCTTCGTTGCGGATGATGTGTTCGTAGTAATTGCGTTGCCAGAGCGGCATGCCAGGAGTGTGGCGAAGAAGATTGAGGCGTTTGGTGGAAACGGTTTTGAAGGCCCCGATCAATCGGCCTAACGGTTTCTCTCTCGTTTGGATTGTAGGGGCGATTCGCGAACCGCCCCTACCGGCGTCGGCAATGAATAAGATTCCGTGGAAATGGTTGGGCATCACGACCCAAACATCAATTTCCACCTGCGGATACTGGGTGGGCAACCATTGCCAACATTCGGCCACCATTGTTCCTGCCTCGTTCAACCGCATTTCTCCATTCACCACCTCGCCGAACAGGCATTCCCGATGCTGGGTGCAAATCGTAATGAAATACCCGCCAGCGGCAGTGTAATCATATCCCGGTAAACGAATCGACCGACGATGATGTATATGGGGGCCGTAGGTCATCGTCCTCTCGTTGGCTGGTGTAGGGGCGAGGTTCCCTCGCCCTGCCGGGCGGGGTCATCCCATTCCGTGGGCGTGGAGACCCACCCCTACCATTCAAATTATTGCACCTCCGACGGCAGACACAGCTCATCGACCCGCACTGCCTCCACCAATTCCGGCAGGAACTCGTTGTTCACGCGAATCTCTGTCACCGGCTGGTACTTCGCCTGCACGGAGCAGAAACTCGTCACCCCCTGCACCCCGCCACACGTGGCTTCGTTCTGACACACGCCGCCGACATTGCTCGGCGCATTTTCTGTACACACCGACCCTTTCACCTGCCGTACTCGGTAACACAGCAGGTCTTGAGTCGGGTCCTTCATGCCCTGCCCGTTGAGGTCCACCGGCGTACACAACCGCGTGGGGCGCTTCACGTCATAGGTCTTGGGCTGACCGAACTGATCCACCGCTGACAGCCGCAACCCTTTCGGGAATTTCGCGGTCTTCGGTGTCACCCGCACCCGCGAACAGGCGTAGCGATCCACATTGTTTAGCCCCGGCTGTCCGACCGGCTGGGTGAGACTCTTAGCCGAGGGTACCAACAAACGATCAATCTTGATCGTATCCACCGTCAACGGGTGCTGCGCATCGTGCAGAGCGTTGACGATCTTGAGTCTGCTCTGTTTGGGTGGCTTAGCCTGGGCTTCGCACAAATTGGTGACCTGCGTCGTACCGCCACAGTCCTCTTCCGCGCGACAGCCCTCCCCAGCATGTCGTGGTGCGGTCGCCGCGCAAATGCCTTTGGTCAGGTTGATGCGAAAGCTACGCAGATGGGTGTCGGGATCGTTGAGAGCCGCACCTTCGACTGCCGCCGGGTTGCAGAGGTTGAGGGGCCGGCGCAGATCGAACAGGCGTTCTTCGGTCGGTGAGAAACGATCCACCAGCGAGAGCCGCAACCCGCGCGGGAAGCGGTTGGGAATGCAATAATCGGTGGCTTCTTCGTCGCCGTCATCGTCTTCCTCGACGCCGCCGCAATCCACTTCGGACTCGCACGCGCCACCGACGTTCATCGGCGCATCGGCGGCGCAAATATCGCCTGTGGTCGAGCGAGTGCGGTAGCAGAGGAAGGGATCGAGCGGCACCTCCGGCGTGCGCACCGTCGCCACCGCTGTGGCGGTCAACGCAGTGTCCGTCAGCGACGAGACTTTCACCGTCACCGTGCCGACGCCTTCCGCCGTCAACTGCGCGTTCATGAGAATGCCGCCGCTGCTGAGTCCCGGCAGACGGAAGGTATCGATCCTCTGCGTAGGCTGACGGTCGAGCCCGTTGAGCACCGCCGTCACCGGACCGGTCGTCCCCATGATTTCCGCCTTGTACGCATCTTCCTCGTTACCGACATTATTGACTTGCAACAGGAACGAGGCCGTGCCAGGAATCGGCACCACCACCAAGGTCGGGTTAAACGCAGCGGACAGGCCCTTGCTCGCGCCGATGAGAACTGTCGCCGTGTCGTGATCCTGCACGACGGCATTGGTTTGCGACGTTGCCGCGCCGATCAATTCGAGACTGCCGGGGAGGGCAAAACTGGTCGCGCCCAGGGTAATCGCCACCGTTTGCATCGCGCCTGAAGCCAAGGTGACCGCCGGTGTTTCCAAGACGGCATCCACGGCAGCAGGACCGCCCAGCGCCAAGGCAAAGGTGTCGGTATCGAGGCCGGTGTTCTTCACCGTCATCTGAAAGACACTGCCGGGACCACCGGTCGGAGGATTGAGTTGGACATCCACCCCCAGCCCGAGCACCGCCACCACACCGGCGGCAGCGTCCTGTACTGCGGCCTCTTGTTGCGAGACCGCCTGGACGGTAAACGGATGGTCGCCGACGGTCGTGCCCGGTGGTGGCGTCACGGTCAGGAGTACGTCGCGATAATTGCCCAGTCCGGGCAGTAACGTCACCTGAGATTCCCCGAAGGCCCCCGTGAAGCCGGGCGGGAAAGCGCCGGACAGGGTGTACGCATCTTCCTCGTCGCCGACGTTTGTCACGCGGACCACATAGGTTGCGGGCGTCCCCTGGCCGCCCGTGGCGGTGGTCGGCGTCAGGGTCACATCGACCGCGAGATCGTCGAGAGAGACGGTTCCAGGCGGGTCGCCAGCACCACCGGCACCGCCGGCAATGACGAGTTCACCATCTACCGTATCCATGCCACCAGCAGCCAATTGTGCCTGGACGCTGAAGACGCGCGTGCCTTCCGCTGTTCCCGCCGGCACGGTAACAGAGAGCGGAACACTCGCCGTCTGCCCGGCTGGGACATTCACTGACGTATCCAGAGAGACCTCCAGTCCCTCCAACCCAATCGTGCTCAAATTGAAGGTCTGGTTTGTGGAAAACGGATTCGTCAGCAGCACGCCATACGCCGCCTGCGCCCCGCGCTCGACCGTGCGCGAGGTCGGGTCGAGGTCGATGATGTGGGCGGCAGCTATCGTAACGGACAGGAGGTTGATCGTCGTCACAATCGGATCACTGCCTAGAGGACTCAGGGTAACAACCAACTCTGCCCCTAGACTCAGTGCGCGGCTTTCCCCCGCTGCGAGATTGGGAACTACTCCGGACAGCTCGAAACTTGCCGTAGGAGGTCCACTCAAGGGAACGGAGGCATCCCAACGCACCAGGGAAGAGGTCGCTTCTTCCGCTGCTGGGAGGATACTTGCCGGATCGACCGCATAGCCACTCGTTGGCAGCAAATGGCGTAGCTCGATCTTCATGGCTGGCTGATTGACAACTACTTCCTCAACCTTGGCGGCGAAGAAATTATTGACGAAATTCGGCGTATTCACGTTCGTGATATTGAAAGAACGGCCAATCAGTCCTGCACGTAACACCTGGGCTTGGAGGCTCTGATCGAATCCGTTGGTCTCTAATGCGGCAAGCGTCGCTTCCGGATCGAAGTTGAGGAGATCGGCATCCGAAACGCTGCTCGCAGGATCGCCATATTGCGACTGCGACGGTAGATCGCTCGGGTTAATGAGGAGATTCACGAACGCCTGCTTACGAATCACCGCTTGCGCAGTGAGATCGACTTCCTGCTGCCACACCGTGTTCAGGATGGTATTAGGAGGATTAGCGCTTCGAGTTTGACCAGGGAGGACGTTAGCATCTGACGTTGGCGCGTCAGAATCTTCATCGGTTAGAAGAATAAGGTTCTTCCGTGCGTCGGGGCGGAATTGTAGGCTCCCAATCCCTCCAGTGATCGTCGCTGTCTCTCCAAGCACCATGCGAATTGCTTCTAATCCAGCCTCATCGCCGCCTCCACATGTGAGGTTATCAAAAGCAGCGTGAACAACTGTAATGTTACGGGCGAAGTTAAGCACGAGGCATGGAGTCCCCCCAAACGTAACGATGGCGAACCGAGCATCTATCCCTGCGCCTGCCACATTAGCGATAAAGCTGTTCAACCCTTGCCGAACGGCGGCAATGTCGTCGGACATAGAGCCGCTATTATCAAGTATGAAAACAAAGTCCGCCTTAATAGAGGACTGAGGCTGTACTCGATAAAGGAGGGATTGAGTACCTCCCGTTCCGCTCGTCCCATCAAGGACATACAGCTCATTGGTCGTCGGATAGAACGACATTCCGTGGATACGAGTAAAGCCAGTCGCCAAGGGATTGCTTTGCCCGTTGATGGGATTCAGGCTGTCAACACGGCTTCCACCTGCACTATCCTGTATGCCAACAAACAGTCTTCCCGAAGAAACCGAGTCGACCACAAGGTCTTTAATTTCCCCGCTTACTGTGCCAATCAGCCGATCTTTTCGATTGAAGGGTGAAAGAGTCAACTCACGCACGTCTCGACCGATTGCATAATAGAGCCGCTCTGCAACCGGATCGAAAGCCATCGCGCGTATGGTCTGACCTGCTGAAGGAGGAGGTGTATCAGCAAAACGACCGATCACAGAAAGCTCGGAAATGCCGACGGATGAGATGGTATCCTGCGTGACCGTGAATCGCACCCGCCGTACCCCGGAAACGCTGGGTACAACAACAGAAGTCGTGAACGTCGCTAGGGAAAGCGAAACAGTCCCACTGTCGAACAAAAGCGTTCCATCAGCTGCGAAAAGTTGAAAGAAGCCAGAAAAAATACGATAGGAGCTGTCTCCAACGATCTGTAATTCTTTGATGCTCGCGTCTCTGGGAAGGACGATTTCATAGAAGGGGGTCCCACCGCGGTTGACCGCATCGCCGCTCTGCGACAACCATTTGGTGCTCAGGTTTCCATCGACCGCTCGTCCTGGCGCGAATGCGGGACCATAAGTACTGCTGACATTAAAACTGCCCCCTGATACTCGTGCGACATTCTCCTCGCCAACGTCAAACACGTGCGAGAAGCCTCCGTCGAGAAGGCCGATCACTGTCAATTCTTTAATGCCGACAGATCCGAGAACATCTTGAGTGACCATGAATCGCACGCGACGTACCCCAGGTATCGACGAAAGCGAAACCACAGCACTGTAGGAGGGTGAGGTTAATGAAACCGTGCGACTATTGAGCAGAGTACCGTCAGCCGCAAACACTTGGAAGACTCCGGCGGAAATGCGATAGGAGCTGTCTCCAACGATCTGCAATTCTGTGACGGTCGCGTCTCTCGGTAACTCGACTTCGTAGAAAGGAGACATGCCAAGGTTGACCGCATCGCCACTCTGCGACAGCCATTTGGTGCTGGGATTCCCATCAATTGCCAGTTCCGGCACGAATGCGGAACCATAGGTGCTGCTGACATTAAGACTGACACCCGGCAATCTCGCTAAGTTTTCGTCGAGAGAATATTCCTCGATATGAGGAGTGCCATCTGGTTTGTTCCCCCCAACAAAGACCTGTTTGTTCACGGCATTGTACGCAAGCGGTAAGCCAGATCCGGCAAGCGGCACTTCAGGCAGGAACAAGGTACTGGCGCTGCCGTCTACTGGTGTCTTCCGGATGCCACCAGTTCTTTCGGCTGTGACAAGTGCACTATCGTCAAATGCGATCCCGTCTCCATCGCCGACGAGAGGACCAAAATCTTCCAATGACACAGGTGCTCCAGTAAACGAAGCAGGGTCGAACCGTTTGATGCGCAGACCGGCAGTAGACAGATTTCCCATGTACATCCGGCCTTGATAATCGGCGGTCATGCGGGCGAGTTCAGGTCCGGTGTGGGTCGCAACCAGCGTAAACGGCGCGCCATCGACGGTCGCTGGACCGTCCTGCGTTTGCGGAGGGTCGCCGGGAGTCGTTCCAGTAAAGTCTTGCTCTCGCTTTACCTCGATAATGGTTTTTGCCGTTGGATTCCCCGGCGCGAGGAGCGACGGCTCTGCGCGGACGGTTGCTGATACCGGCAAGCCAACAAAGAAAGGTGCGCGACCGTTACGGCCGGGCAATGCAGTCTGGTCCGTAGCGAGTAGAGAAACACGAAGCGCAAACAGCCCATTCGCTAGACCTGTTGTCGAGACCTGACCGAGATCGACATCGAGCGGCCCCGCCCCAGGTTCGAGGTCAATCGGAATGTTAGGCAACGTAGCAATGACGGCATCGACTGCATTCAGCACTTCGAGCCGCGCAAGGATCGACCGCACCGCGTTGGCTCTATTCTGGATACGCGCGCTCAGGGCAATGGACTCTCCGGCATCCACTGCATTCGGATTCGCACTGACGCTGACCACATCGGCCACGGCTGGACGCACGGCGACATGGGCATAAGCGACCTGGGAGGCGGTGCCTGCGGTTGCCGTCACCGCTAACGCAAAAATCTGCGTAGACGTGAGTGTCTGACTCAGAGTGAGCGGAACAGTGCGCACTTCGCTGGGGGCGATTGAGACCTGGGTCTCGTCGAGCGACGCTGTAACGCCGCCTGGCAATGCACCCACCGCAAGCGATATGTTGAGAGTCTGGTCGCCTTGGTTCTCCAGCCGCATGTCGAACGTTTGCCCTTGACCTGGTTCTAAAGTCACGCTGGCCGGTGAGAGGGACAACGCTAGCGACTGGCTGAGCAGAAAGACGGCGCAGATGTCGGCGAACAAGGGTTCGAGCAGCGGCGTTATCCCGGCAAGATTACAACTCGCCGCTTCCGCGCGGAGCGCATCGACCTGCGGCACGAACTGCGCCAGCGATGGCGTCGCTTCCAGCACGGCTCTGAGATTATCGAGTTGTAGTTGGGCGCGAGCGCACAGGGCGGTGTCGGTCGGGTTGGCATGCCATTGCGCCAAGGTGTCGCTGAGTTGCGAGAGTACGCTGGCGAGCTGGGTGTGGTCGGCGTCGGCGGCTTTGGCGGCGGCTTGTTCGACGGCGACCACCGCTGCGGAACGGATGCTGAGTTGAATGGTGGTGGATTGGGTATCGTTGAGCGCAACGGCGCCGGCGATGGTTGCCGTAATCGTCGTGGTCAGCGTGGAGTTGAGCGCCGCGCTGTTGCTGACATTGAGCGTCAACGGAAATGTCTGGGTCTCGCCTTGCGCGAGGGAGACGTTGGCCGGTAAACCGTTGAGCGTAACACCGGTGGGCAGGTCGGCGCTGAGGGTGGCATTCTCCGCTACGTTACCAGCGGCGGTGATGGTCAGTTCAACCGGCACACTACTGCCTGGGCTGGCGCTGGTAAACGCAGGATCAGGTGTCAACGTGACGCCATGCACATCCGGCGTCACGAAGGTTTCGCTGTCCGTAGCGGATGTGCCCGTACCTGTCACCGTCACGGAAAACGGTACACTCGTCCCCGGCGCGCCAATGCTATTGATCGGGCGCAAACAGATGCCCACCTCCGCCGTCTGCCCTGGCGGGACGGTGATTTCCGATACACTGCTCTGAATCTCATAGCCCGCCGGCGGAGGCGGGAGCGTGATGTGGAACGTATCGGTTGTCGGGCCGGTGTTTTGGATTTGCACACGATAGACGGAGGGAAGCTGTTGAGCATCAAATGGAAACTCAGGATTATTGAGAGGGAACGTAAAAAGTTCGTCCCATATTATTTGGGTTACAACCCCAGGCGTTGAGCCAAAAGAGGAAGGAGGAAATTCAGGGAATTCCAGTAGGAATGGTAAAAGAGGAGGGTCAACTTGACGAGCAATAAGGCTCAGTGCAATTAAGCCAGCACCAATAAAAAGCTTCCCTAGATCACTATTAAGTTTCCCTGCAGTCTTGAACAAATCGTCGAAAGTTGCGGCAAATTCATCATTCTTGATAATCTTCAGGATGTCTCTGAGCTTGCTAGTAGCACTTTGGTTGCTCCTGACAGCTTGGAGAATACGGCGTAGAGCCTCCAAATAACGGGCGACAACTCCCAAAAAATAGCGAACCAGAGGACGAATAAATCCAGCAACAATGACTGAATTACGTAGGCCTTGAATCGCCAAGATCGCATACTCGATAAGACCACCCGTCCCGTCGCTTAACCTATCAACAACATATCCTGTAATTGGATCTATTTCGAACCATCCTATAGTGGGAACGCCATTAATTGTCACTTCTTCATCTGGGATCAGAACTTCGACTCCCCGGTCCACTGCCGCTGCTATTCGAATCTTTGCTTCTTGTCGGATACTAAGCGTATCTATCAGGTGGAAAGTGGATTTAGTAATAAGCTTAAATTGACCACCTTGATCTCTCGTTTTTTCAAAAACGTCAACAACCGTGCTTGGGTTTACTTCTTGAGAGGCCAGAAGATCAACGACCCGCCTTTCTATTGTATTATCAACAAACCCGCGAGCGAATTCGTGAGATCGTTTCACTTCTTGCTGCTGCCCAGGTTTCGCAACAATGGTGGCACGATTAGAGACAATATCGAATGAAAGTACAGAGGTTGAGCTCCCATGATCCTCAACATTAAAGACTTTACTCAATACTACTCTAGGCATCCCGGAATATGCTCGTGTAGATAATAGATGCGCCAAAGGCGCACTAAATGAGTCGGAAAGCAAGAAGAAGAGGGAATTCGCTAAGCTTGTAACTGCAACATTTGCCGTCCTCCCGAACGAGATCGCTTGTTCCGCAATTCTAGCCGCTTCAGATTCCGGAGTTGACTCATTTAATTGGTCAAGAAGGGAAGATAAATTTTCCGCTTCTCCTACTTGAGGCTCAAGAATGCTGAGAAGAAATTCAATAGCAGACGGATCTTGAATGGAAGGCTGGACAGAAAGTGTCACAATATCAGCGCCAGTAATAGCCGGCCGCTCTACTTCTTCACTCCCGATGTTAATAGCAGCCGTGCCACCATTCTGCCGCACGACATAGCCGACACGATCGACTAAGGCGCGTTCGTGGGTCTCGACTTTTCCGTCCGGACTCTTCACGTCTATTTCCAGGAATAGACCGGTCAGGGCCGTTGAGAACGCGGAGAAGGCACCAAATACTTCCTGGAAATCGGTTCCACGGATGATTTCATCGTCTTCGATGTTCCCGTCATTTTCCCCTACGAGAATGTAGGGCGAGTAGGTATGGGTAATGGTCACGTCGAAGTAGTTCTCCGAATTGACGAAGTGGCCAATGGATAGCGGTCGGCCCACCAGAGCAGCGGTAATAAATTCGTGATTAAGTACGGTCTCGAACGGGCTGCCACTCAGCGCGGTAGTGAGCGCGGAAAAGAGATTGTGGTGTTCCGCCTTCAACCGTACCGTGACTTTGTGGCGTAAGGTGTCCGGCACTTCGGTGAAGTCATCTTGTTTGCTGGTGAAGGTCTGACCGAGGGACGCATCGGGGAAGGTCGGGTCGGCAGGGGTGAAGCTGTCGCCGTATTCCACCCAATAATGTTCTTTGGCGTCGGCGAGCAGTTTAGGGTCGTTGGCCGGGTCGGCTTTGAGGGCATCGGCGGGCGGACAGCCAACAATACGCAACACCAGCGGGAACATGGAGAGAATGACCTCCTGCGCTTCGGCGGTAGCTAACGTGCCTTTGACGTAGCGGGCTTTGATGCTGGAGGCGCGTAGCAGGGCAATCATCAGGCTGGCTTGATCGAGCGCGTTACCAGCTTTGCTCCACAATGTTCCGCGTGCGCCACGTAACGAGCCTTGATAGGCTTCGTAGCCGATCTCCTCGCGCATGAAGGCGAAGATTTGCGCGGGGTCGTGGTTCAGTTCGGCGGCTTTGTTGATGATGAAGGTGTCGGTAAGGTCGGTTTCGGGTGTCGAGGCGAGGTTGGGGTCGAGAGCTTGGCCGTACACTGGACGAGGGCCAAACTGCAAGTCAAAAGTCAAAGTCCAAAAGTCAAAAGTTAAAGAACCTGCGTCAGAAATGCGAATCTTGAGGTCAAACGTCTTGGGTACGCCGAGGGCGGCAGGATGCAGGCTCTGGAAGGCGAAGCAGAAGACAAGAAGGCGGCACAGGGTTTTGTAGGCGGCGGTTGAGGTGAAGGTCATGGGAGCAAATTCCTTCCTTGTGGCCAATGTTCATTG
>SXGS01290095.1_pt1 | contig 25034 bp, 24 predicted proteins | sample 3174681 | NCBI WGS metagenome assembly SXGS01 (sample SAMN11356861, study PRJNA531348) | freshwater metagenome | isolation source: freshwater sample F1-80 | place: China: Fuxian Lake, Yuxi | collected 2017-12-25 | reverse complement strand
ATCCCGCGCTACTTCAACTCAGATGTTGACGACATGATTAAGAATATGGAGGACTTTGCGCGTGAAGTGAAGGAACCGTCGGAAAGACCATGACCCTTGAAAAGGAGCCTCCTATGATTCGTTTTACTGGAGTGAATCACCTCGCGTTCGCCACCGGCGATATGGACAAAACCGTGCAATTCTGGCGCGACTTGCTCGGCATGCGGCTGGTAACGACCCTGGGCCAGCCTGGATTTCGCCATTATTTCTTCGAGCTGTCACCGACCGATCTGGTGGCGTTTTTCGAGTGGCAAGGTGTCGAAGGCATTGACGAGAAACCGCACGGCATGCCGGTGCGCGGGCCGTTCATTTTCGATCACGTCTCGTTTGGTGTCGAAACCGCTGATGACCTCTGGGCACTGAAAGATAAGCTGGTCGCCGCTGGGCTGGAAGTGTCGAACGTGATCGACCACGGGTTTGTGCATTCGATTTATACGTTTGATCCGAACGGCATTCCCATCGAATTCAGCTACGACGTGCCCGGGTTCGACGTGCGGCAGCAGCCGCTTTGGGGCGACCGCGCACCCACTGCTATCGCCCAAGAAGGTGCTGACCCGGTGTCAGGACGCTGGCCATCTGTCCGACAAGAGACGCCGCGCGAACGCCGCTTTGCCTTGCCAGGCGCGGGAAGCGAACTGGCGCGAGAACGACTCAAGACTGCCAGCTAACAACGAGGAGACCACGATGAAACGCAGCACAGAGCGTATTCTCACCACGCATACCGGCAGCCTGCCACGCCCTGACGACTTGGTGACCATGCTCTACGCCCAAGAGCAGGGAGAAACGCAAGACCCTGCTGCCTTTGCGGTGCGAGTCCGCGAAGCAACGGCGGAGGTGGTGCAGAAGCAGCTCGCTGCTGGCGTGGATGTGATCAACGACGGTGAGGTGGGAAAGATCGGCTATGCCACTTACGTCAAGGATCGGTTGACGGGGTTCGACGGTGAAGCCGGACCGCTGCGGTCGGCAGACGTGTTAGCGTTCCCTAACTTCGCTCGCCGCGTCTATCGCCTCACTGGCGTGAAGCGTCCAGCATGCACCGGTCCGATTACGTACAAGAACACAGCGGCATTACAAACCGATCTGGCCAATTTTGCTACCGCGCTCGACGGTGTGGCTCCGGAAGAAGCGTTCCTCAGTGCCGCATCTCCTGGCGTTATCTCGCTTTTCCTGAAAAACGATTACTATCCCAACCACGACGCCTACCTCGAAGCCTTGGCCAATGCCATGAAAGTCGAGTACGACGCGATCCACCGCGCGGGGTTTTTGCTCCAAGTCGATTGTCCCGACCTCGCGATGGGTCGCCATATTCAGTTTACCGATGCCAGCCTCGCCGATTTCCGCAAGAACGCGGAACTGCATGTTGAAGCCTTGAACCATGCGCTCGCAGACATTCCGCCAGAGCGCATACGCTTGCACTTATGCTGGGGCAACTACGAAGGACCACATCATCTTGATGTGCCGCTTCACGACATTATTGATATCGTCCTGCGGGCACGCCCAGCCGCGCTGTCTTTTGAAGCCGCCAACCCCCGCCATGCCCACGAGTGGAAAGTGTTTCGCGAGGTCGCATTGCCGCCAGGGAAAATCTTAATCCCGGGCGTGCTCGACTCGACGACCAATTATATTGAGCATCCCGAGTTAGTGGCGGAACGCCTGTGTCGTTTCGCTGAAGTAGTGGGGCGAGAGAACGTGATTGCTGGAACAGACTGTGGCTTCGCGACCTTCGCGGGCTTAGCCGAAGTGGACCCGCAAATCACCTGGGCGAAATTTCGCGCTATGGCCGAGGGTGCGCGAATCGCCTCGCAGCAGTTGTGGTGAAGGTGCGGAAGGGCAATGCCTGCCCGGCTTGAACTGACGAAGACGTGCCGGGCTTTGGCAGTGCCTTATCCGAGCTTGAGTCCTAAAGCCCAACGTTTCGGACCGCTGCCCAGACGTATCCTTTCCGAGTCATTTCGAACTGCCAGCGGGCGGTGATGCGGTGGCGCAGCGAGGCGGTGGCGCAGCGAGTTAGCCAGAGCAGTACTTCTTACGTCCCAAACGGCAAGAAGATAACCTGATTCATCAGATTTCCTGGTTCTCCAGCCTTCGCTATCAGCTCCAAATCCTCTACACATCTCCCAATCGACACCCGCAGTTGATGCGCGTACACAATCCCACAGAACGGAATGCCCGCTCGTTGTCGTTTCGTCGCCTCGGCTAAGAGATCGTCATCGCGTGTGAACAGGACCCATCCCAGTTCACTTGCCCGGTTCAGGAGGTCAACATCCTCCAGTTCACTCGCCTCGTCCTCATAGGCAGTGAGCACTTCCACTCCACGGAGCCGGAGTCCGACAGTGATCGCTCGGGGCGCATGCTGATCCATGAGGAAAGCAATGGGCATCAACTCAGCCTTCGCGCCTTCAGCCGTTCTATCAGCGTGGCGGAAGGTACGCTTTGTTGCAATTGGTCCACGCGCTGGAGCCGCCGTGCTATGTCTTGGTCAAGCTCGGCTTTATGATCCCAGTAGTATGCTAGCGCCGAGTGGATCTGCCCCATGGTGAGGTGGGGATGTTGGAAGTGGAGTTCTTCCGAGCTCCAACCATAGGCGAGATGGTCCAACACGAGTTCAATGACTTTCACCCGCGTGTCTGCAATCAGCGGCACTTGCGCCTCATCCAGCCGGATATGCTCGTAACGCGTTTCGCTCAGCACGAGAGAAACCTCCTTTCTCTGTGTGGAGTGTACGTCCAAGTCTGTCGTCACGTAAAGGGGATTGCGAGGGCTAACGCCTCCTACATGGACGCCCCCGGTGGTGGAAGGATGGTTGCGGCAATGGGTAACGGGGATCCTTATAGGCTGGGATGACAATCCCAGCCCTTCGTCTCGCGTGTAAGGCCAACTGAACATGCTGGGTTTCGTACAGCTTAGCCCAGCCTACGGTCTGCCCAGAAGAATCCAACCACGGCGATCCCTAAAGTAACCGCGATGAGGGCTGCGAGAATTTCTGTTCCGCTCATGGAACTATTTCCTTCAGTGCCCCACCATCCGCGCTACGCTGCCTTCTTCGCCGCCGGTTTCTTCTACGCCCTTGATAACGATGGGATCGGCCTTGACCAGCAGCATGAACACCGCGCCACTGACAAGTCCGCATCCCGCCGCCAGATAAAAGAGCGTCACCCAACTGCCGGTGTAGGTGACGATGAAGCCGGCAATAGTCGGGCCAAAAACGCCAGCGAAGTTGCCCATGGTGTTCATGACCCCACCAACGGCGCCGACCGCGCGGGGCGCGAGTTCGAGCGGCATGCTCCAAAACCCCGACACCGACAGCGAGAACACGAAATAGAAAAGCACGAAGAAAACGATGGACAAGGTCGTGGATGGCACCAGCACAGCGGCGACTAAGAGCGGCATGGCGAGTGCCGTACAAAACCCAGGGAACCGCGCTCGCGCTACTCGTGCGCCATAGCCGTTGCGCAAAAACCAGTCCGAGATCGCCCCTCCGGTGATCATACCCAAGAAGCCACCGAAGGTCGGCAACATGCCGACTCCACCCATGGCCATGCGCGAGAATCCTCGCACTTCGACGAGATACGTCGGAAACCACAGGATGAAGATCCAGGCGATAAAGGCGTAGAGCATGTACGCGACACAAAGAAAGAGTACCGACGGAGTGAGAAGGATTAACCAGAACGAGGGTCGTCCATGCGAGGTCGTGGTGAGCATGTGGGCTTCGACGTATTCGACTTCGGCGGCCGTAGCTTTGGGATGCTCGCGCGGGGTATCGGTCGTGTACAGCAGCCACGCGACGGCCCACACTAAGCCAACAGCGGCATTGAAGTAAAACACCACCGGCCAGGAAAACATCTGGATGATCCATGTGGTAGTTGGATACGCCAGCATTTGCCCGATCGACGTACCCGAGATGCTCACCGTTTGCGCCCGGCCAAATTCTTGACGCGGTACCCAGTGCGAATTGAACACTGCCAATGCCGGCAGGCTCACGGATTCACATGCCCCCACGAGAAACCGCAAGACAAGCAGTAAACCAAACGAGGTCTGCCCCAGAGGAGTCAGCGCGGTGAACAGTGAGAATCCCAAGCAGGAGAGCGCCAAGACTTTACGTGGACTCTTGCGATCTGCAATCAAGCCGCCGGGGAATTGGAACAACGCATAGCCAAGCAAGAATGCAGACAACGCGAAGCCAAACTGCGCTTTGTCCCACCCGGTCTCGCGCATGATGTCCGCACCAGCGATCGAGATATTCACCCGATCCGCGTAGTTGATAATAGTGCTCAGAAACAGCAGCCCAACGACTTTATAGCGGACCGGCCACGGCATTGTTGCCCTCCCTTTTGCGAACCCTCACCCGTCCTCGCTGCGCTCGTCCTGCCCTCTCCCTGCCAGGGAGAGGGATAAGGGTGAGGGTAAACGCAATCGCAAACCACTCTAGCGGGTCTGATTAGCTCCGGGACTATACCTGAAGTCGCAGGAGATGGACATAGACGCCGTGCGCCAAGCAGCCCTACCGCTTGACAGGCGCGGCGTTGGCATGCTCAAGAAAGACAGCGGCCACCAGGACTGACGCCGGGACGAGGTCCCGTTTCCGTAACCAGGGCCGACAAGGAGGGATGTCGTGAAATTTGGCTTATTCTATCAAATGCCATGCGCGGAGACGCAGTCCGAGCCTGTCCGCTATCGGGAAACTATGGAGCAAATCGCCCATGCCGATACACTCGGATTCGATTGTGCGTGGATGGCGGAATTGCATTTCTTCAAACCCTTTTCGATCATGCCTTCGCCATTGATGGTGGCGGCGGCGGTGGCGCAACACACCAAACGCATTCGTTTGGGCATTGCTGTGAATTTGCTGCCGCTCTATCACCCACTGCGGGGCGCAGAAGATGGTGCTACCGCCGATATTCTAACCAATGGTCGCTTGGAGTTTGGTGTTGGTCGAGGAGCGATTCCCGTGCATTTTGCTGGGTTCAATGTCTCCCGCGAGGAAAGCCGCGAGCGCTTCGAGGAGTCGCTCGAAGTCATTCAGAAAGCCTGGACGCTGCCCTCGTTCTCATACGATGGCAAGCACTACCAGATTCCAGAAACCAGCCTTGCACCCAAGCCGCTGCAAAAACCGCATCCACCTTTTCGCATTGCCGCCAATAGCCCGGACACGGCAGTGTTCGCTGGTAATGCGCACTATCCGATTCTGGTTGCTTCAGTGACCAACCCGCTGCCACGCATGTTTGAACAGGTGGCTGGCTATCGCAAAGCCTGGCACGACAGCACTGCACCGACCTACGCCCAGGCTCCAGCGCAGCCGGATATCTCCACCATGTTTTTTGTTCATCCCGGCACCAGCCTTGAGCAAGTGCGGGGCGACGTTGAGCCCAGCCTCGCGAATTACTTCCAGAGCGCGACCTCCATGGTGCGTGCCGGAGCACGCCCACAAGGCGGTAATGACTCCTACCGTTATCTCCAAGAGGTGCAACGGTCACTCAACGAGATTACCTTCGAGAAGATCGTCGAATCCATGGCAATTTTCGGCTCTTCTCAGGACTGTGCAGCGCGGATCAAAACTTTGCATAAGGAGTTGGGCATGAAGGAGCTGATCTGCTGGTTTAACCCTGGTGGTCTCGTGCCTCACGAGAAGGTGCTGGCAGCGATGTCGCGGTTTGCGGCGGAAGTGATGCCGGAGGTGCGGGCGTTGTGAGTAACGAGTGATGAGCGATAAGTGCCGAGCGAGGAATGGAGAGGGACCTAGTGCGAGGCCTCTCTATCGTCTCCGTTGACAAGCGCGGCACGGTGACCGATAACGAACGGACAAGACAACTGAAGGAGGGTTTTCTATGGGACGTATCTTTTTTCGCGGCGCAAACCTGATTGATGGAGCGCATGCGCCAAAGGCGAACGCGACAGTCGTTGTGGAAGGTGAACGCATCACCGCCGTTGGCACCAACGGCAATATGCCTAAGCCGACGGTGCATGACACCGTGTATGATCTCGGTGGTAAATCACTCATGCCGGGCATGGTGATGTGTCACTATCATGTGGCCTATGACAACGTCGCGCGGATGGAAGACATTGATATGCGTCATCCGCCCACATTCTTGACACTGATTGCCGCAAAGAATGCCGAGTTGCTGTTGCGTTCTGGCTACACCGGGGCTGTTGGTGCCGGCACCATGCACAACATCGACGTGACCCTGAAACGCGCGATTGATGCTGGCATGATTCAAGGGCCACGCTTCCTGCCCTGCGGTCGCGATCTCGTGACCACTGGCGATTCTGTTGATTGTCATCCGCAGTTCTGGAATTTGCAGATGCCGGGTCTGGCACGTATCTGCGACGGCCCTGACGACTTCCGCAAAGCCGTGCGTGAAGAGATCAAGAATGGCGTCGAAATTATTAAACTCTATCCGACTGGCGGGCACGGGCTGTTCTGGCCAGCGGACGTGATGACCATGAGTCAGGCAGAGATCGACGCTGCGGCTGAAGCGGCTCACGAACGTGGCAAGAAAATCCGTGGCCACATCATCTCTAAGAAAGGCATCTTGGCGAGTCTGAAAGCTGGCGTCGATGTGATCGACCACGGCGACATGATGGATGAAGAGTGCATCGACATCATGGCCAAGCAAGGCACTTTTGTCACGCCGAGTCTCTACTTTCCGTGGATGATGGTCGAGGAAAAGCGTCGTACCGGTAAGAGCGGATTCGGTGGCGTGGAAGAGATGGAAAAAGGCCTTGAGCATTCGGCTCACGTCATTCCGCTGGCGCAAAAGGCTGGGGTGAAGTTCGTGGTGGGCGATGACTTCGGCATTGCCTCGTTGCCGCACGGTGCGTATGCCAAAGAACTGCAAGCCTATGTGAAAGGTGCCGGCATCTCCGCGCTTGATGTCATTACCTGGGCAACCAAGAACGGTGCCGAACTGCTCGGAATGGGCGACGAACTCGGCACCATCGAGCCGGGCAAAATCGCTGACTTGCTTGTCGTTGATGGCAACCCGGCGAAGAACATCACCGTGCTCGAAGACCGCGACAATCTGGACGTGGTCATGAAAGGCGGCCAGTTCGTCACCTGCCAATTGACTCCCGCCAAAGTGCGCCTGCAAAGAGCAGCGTAAGCAACATCTCAGGCGAAGAGGGGAAACGGGGAAAGGGCGAACAGGAGTGAGTCTCGCTTTTCCCCGCTCCTATTTTTCTCCCCCTTGGAGAGATCGACCTCGATGCGCGGCCATATGACACGCCGGCAGAGGTCCCTGTCACCAGTTTTCTTTTTCCGGGCTCGTCTCTGAGCGGTTTTTTTCTTACACTTTCGGCATGAAGAATGGTCTCTTGATCTCAGGCGAGCCGCGTACGCATCGCCGCGCGATGCTCATGTCGGCCATCGTCGGTGCGACGCTGCTTGCCGTCAAACTTCTGGCTGCCGCCCTGACTGGCTCGGCGGCGATTCTGTCTGATGCCCTGGAGTCGATCATTAACGTGGTCGCCAGCATCTTTGCTCTCTACAGCGTGGTGCTGAGTGCCCAACCGCCGGATAGTTCTCACCCCTACGGCCACGGGAAGATCGAGTCTTTTTCCGCCGGGTTTGAAGGCGCACTAATTATCTTGGCGGCGTTGGCGATTCTGTGGGAGGCGATTCCCGGGTTTTTTGCCCCGCGTTCGTTAGCGGCGTTGGACGTAGGAATCCTCCTCGTACTGGGCGCGGCTGGGGTTAATGCCGGATTAGGCATCTTCCTGATTCGTGTTGGTCGCCGCACCCATTCATTTGCCCTCACGGCGGACGGCAAGCACTTGCTGACGGATGTCTATACCAGCATCGGTGTGTCGGTCGGCGTGGGGTTGGTGCATGTGACCGGATGGGTGGTGCTGGACTCCATCGCGGCGTGCGCGGTCGCGGTCAACATCCTGGTGACCGGCACACGACTCGTGCGTCAATCGGTTCGCCATCTCATGGATGAAGCTGAGGAGGAAGTGCTGGCCAAGATTGTCAACACGCTCCAACAGGCACGGCAGCCCGAATGGATCGATCTCCACCATCTGCGTTCGTGGCGCTCCGGCAACCTCTATCACATCGACTTTCACTTGACGTTGCCGCGCTACTGGAATTTGGAGCGAGGTCACGAAACCGAGACCGAAGTCGAAGCCTGGCTGGTGGAGCATTTAGGCGGCCAGGGAGAAACGTTGCTGCACTTGGACCCTTGCACTCCTCATCACTGTCCCTCGTGCCGTATGGAGGCATGCCCCGTCCGGGCCAGCGCCTTTCGAAGAACACCTCCGTGGACGGTGGAGACAGCGACGGGAAATCTCCCGTTCTTTCTGGAGAGCTAATGAAGGATAACCCTATGAGTGGCGAGGATAGTCAGCAAGCCATTGCACCCAAGGGAACGCGTCTTTGAGTGCATTGTGGAGCTTTTGGTCAGCCGTCCAGAATGCGCATCCTGCTTGCTCGGCAAGGTGGACATACCAGCTATCATAAACGCTTCGTTGGTAGCGGCGAGCTAATGCGTAGCTTTCTTGAGGTGGCGGCAAGGATGCTTTTTCCACTGCCAAAGTGAGCAGCAATGTGACGGCCTCTTGCCCTTCCTCTTCGGTCAATTGCCCGCGTGCTACGGCTTTATTCAGGCCATTCACCACTTCATACTCCCAGAAAGCTGGCACGAGAAGAGAGACAACGCCGCGCTCGTAGTCGTCACGAATCAAGTTGGCCTTGTCGGCCAGAGATTCATGAGGATTCAGCCATTTGATCGCGACGCTGGCATCTACCACCAGTTTAGGCACGGTCGTTCAGCTCTTCCTTTCCTTCGCGGATTAGGTCGCCAAGGTTGATGTTTCTTCCTTCTAGTCTTTGGCCAAACGCTCTCATACGTGCTACGAGCGACTGACGCTCGCTCAGCTCTTCTGGGAGCACCTCCTTTTCCTTTCCTACCTCGTCCACAATGACCATGACTGAAACTCCATTCGGGAGGCGGACTCCGTCTTCCACGATGACTACGTTGTCTTTGACTATGCCTTTACACATCATTGCTCAATCTCCTCCTCAAGATGACAATATCCCCCACTTTGTATTTGCTTCCACCTCGCTGCGCACCAAGAGGCAGTCGCTTATTTTGTCTATCCATAGGATTCATGCGGCAGAAACGGTCATACTCCTTCGATAGAGCATTGCAAACCCGTCACGCTGTCCCGACTCCACATAAGGTGTGGACTACGTCGAGGATCACGCGTGCGCCGTTCTCGAACGCCTCGCGCCGCATACTCTCGTTGGGCTGGTGGGCTTGGTCGAGATCGCCGGGTCCACAAATCAGCGACGCGATGCCGGCGCGTGCAAATTGACAACCATCAGTGGCGAACGGCGCACCGCCACTCGTTTTGCGATCGAGACGGGAGAACAGTGCGCTTTCCAGCGGCGTATCTCGTGGAGACAACAGTGGCGGCACCACAAATGCCTCACCGATTTCCAAGCGTGCGCGATGGTGCGGAGACCCGTAATCTCGCAAATCGAGTTCTTGCACACGCCGCGCGATTTCGCGATACGCTTCCAGTGGGTCACCTTGCGGTAAGGGGCGATAACTCACCTGAACGGTACATTCCTCGGCGATCATGTTTGCCGCCGTACCACCGCGAATGCTGCCGAAGTTGAGAGTAGTGTACGGTGATTCGGGAAACAGGTTGGCAAACGCAGTGCTGGGCTGCTGCCGCAATTCCTCCTGATAGCGCCCAATCGTCTCGATCACTTTACCAGCCACGGCGATAGCATTGACGCCTTGCTCGGGCATACTGCTGTGTCCACCCAACCCGTGTACGGTAATGCTGAAGATCGCCACACCTTTGTGGGTGTGGAATACCTGATAGGATGTCGGCTCGCCGATCCACGCGAGCCGTGGTTGCGGAATCTCGCTCAAAAGGGTCGGCAACACCGGCAGCAGCCGTTCTGCTCCGCGACAACCAACCTCCTCGTCGGAGGTGAAAATAAACACCAACGGACGCTGTAAGCTGGCAAGGTCAAGTTGCGCGGCAGCCTCGACACACTGGGCAAGAAACACTTTCATGTCGGAGGCCCCGCGCCCGTACACGCGATCATCTTCAATTTCTAAGCGTAGCGGGTCGCGCTGCCAGCCCGGCTGACCGATGAAGGGCACGACATCGACGTGCCCCGAGACAATCAGCCCGTCCGGTTCCGGTGGTCCTGCGACGGCGACGAGATCAGCTTTGGGCACGCCAGCGACTTCGCTGCGATGCCATGCGGTGCGGAAGCCGTGGCTTTCCAAATGTGAACCCAAATACTCCATGGCTTCAACGTTGCTCTTGGTGCTGACAGTGTCGCAACCAATCAGACGACTAGCGAGTTCGCGCAGGTAGGTAGTCATAATGAGTCCTTCTCTTGACCCTAAGGAAGTTCTCGGGGTAAGCGTGATACCTATCAGAAAAGGAGGACCTATGACCAGACTCGACGGACAAGTGGCAATTGTGACTGGTGGCGGGCAAGGCATTGGACACGGCGTCGCACTGTGTTTGGCACGTGCCGGTGCGCACGTGGTGGTGGCCGATGCGGCACAGGCTCGTCTCGCCCAAGCCGTGGCCGAGGTGGAAGCTGTCGGGGTGCAATCCCTGGGTATGCAGGTAGATGTCACCAAAGCTGCCAGTGTGGACGGCATGGTCGCGGCGACGCTGGCACGTTTCGGTAAGATCGACATTTTGGTCAACAATGCTGGCGTAGTGGTGGTGAAGCCGATCCACGCGCAAACCGAGGCCGACTGGGACCGGGTGCTCGATGTGAATCTCAAAGGGGTGTTCCTGTGCTGTCATCGCGTAGTGCGGGAGATGGTCGCGCAAAAGAGCGGTGCCATTGTCAACATTGCTTCGATTGCCGCGTTTCATTATACCGTGCCACACGTGCCCTATGCGGCCTCGAAAGCCGGCGTGGTCGCGATCACCCGTGATCTCGCCTACGAAGTAGCGCGTCACGGCGTGCGGGTGAATGCCATCGCGCCGGGGCCAATTGAAACGCCGATGATGAGTGCTGCCCTGACCCAAGCGCAAAAAGACGCCTATGCGCAAAGCATCCCGCTGAGCCGTCTAGGACAGCCACGCGACATCGGCAATGCCGCAGTCTTCCTCGTGTCGGAAGAGGCGAGCTTTATTACCGGGGTGACCTTGCCTGTCAGTGGCGGGACAGATTTGCGGGTGACGAACGCGTGAAGAGCAGTAAGCAGTTAGCAGTGATTAGTTGTTGGTAAATGAGGTGAGAAAGGGGAAGCCATGACCACACTCAGCGTCAACCTCAATAAGATTGCTACGCTGCGCAATGCGCGTGGCGGTGAGCGCCCTAGCGTCGTGCGGGCTGCGCAGACGTGCATCGAAGCTGGTTGTCACGGCATTACTGTGCATCCTCGTCCCGATGCCCGCCACATCCGTCGCCAAGATGTGCTTGATCTCGCAGCCATGCTCACAACGGTAGAGTTCAACATCGAAGGCTATCCGTCTCCTGAGTTTCTTGACCTTGTGTGCCAGGTGCGTCCGACCCAGTGTACGTTAGTGCCCGACCCGCCCGACGTGCTGACCTCGAATGCTGGGTGGGATCTCGCTGACGACGTTGCGTGGCTCGGCGCAGTGCTGAAGCGACTACGCGAGCGTGGCATCCGGACTGCGCTATTTTTAGAGCCAGATCGAGATCAGGTCCGGCGGGCGAAAGATGTAGGAGCCGACCGCATTGAACTCTACACCGAACTCTACGCCCGTATGTTTCACACGCCCGAACGCGAGCGAGTGTTCGAGCCCTATCTCCATGCAGCGATAACCGCTCGAGAAGTCGGGATCGGTATTAACGCTGGGCACGACTTGGATCTCGATAACCTGCCGTTCTTTGCGCAACGCATCCCTGGACTGTTGGAAGTCTCCATCGGCCATGCCCTGATTGCTGACGCGCTGGAGATGGGGCTGCGCCAGTCCGTAAAGGCGTATCTGCGTGCACTGGGGCATTTAGCGGCGAAGGATGTGTGAGGAAGCCTAGCGGTTGACGCCCGCCTTGGTCGCCAACGAAGCGTAGCTTACACCCTCGCCGTTCTCGGTGCTGACCGGCAGCCCTGCATCTCTCCAGCCAGGCACTGGACTGCCATCTGGAGCCTGACCGCCGCCGAACCCACCCATCATATTGCTCACCTTGCTGTAACCAGCTTGGACCATCAGGTCCGCAGCACGCTGTGAACGCACGCCAGCTTGGCAGCCGACAATTACTGTCGCGTCCTTGGGAATGGTCGCTTCGACAACGGTGAGGAAGTCTGGATTCGGTGCTGGTCGCCCAGGTGCTTGAAAGAAAAAGGCCGGGATGTTGATGCCCTTCTGGGGATGGGCTGCGGTAAACTCGGGCTCGGTGCGCACGTCCAAGTAAACGATGGTTGCGTCGTGCTGCATTTGGTCGTGCGCTTGTGGAGGAGTAATTTGCTTGACTGCCATGAGGTGCTCCTTCGGAGTTTTGCAGCAAGGAGTAGCGTCCGAGGGAAAGCGAGTCAATGACTGCCCTTCCGTTCCTGTCGTCAGGTTTGCTAGTGATTGCAAGGCAAGGGTCCACATGAAGGTCAAGAAAGGAATGAGTTATGGAAAACGCTGTACTGTGTAGTCGCGAAGGCAATGTCGGCGTCATCACGCTGAACCGCCCTGCCCAATATAACGTCATTAGCCAAGAGTTAGCACTGGCGTTTCGCACCGCTATCCGCGAGTACGCGGAGGATGGCAGCATCCGTGCCGTGGTGCTCACCGGCAATGGTGCCGCTTTTTGTGGCGGAGGCGACATCAGGTTTATGAACGCCGCGCGTGAGGAAGGCCGCACGGTGGCGAGCTTCGAAAATCTCTTCCCTATGTTGCATGGCGCGATCCTTAATATGCGCGAAATGCCCAAACCGATCATCGCTGCGCTCAATGGCGTGGCGGCTGGTGGCGGTTTAGGGTTGGCTTTAGCTTGCGATTTTCGCGTGGCTTCCCCGAAAGTGACACTCTTGACCGCGTTCCTTGGAATCGGAGCTAGTCCGGATTCCAGCTCGTCGTTTTTCCTGCCGCGCTATGTGGGCATCGGACGTGCGACAGAACTCTTTCTGCGCAACAAGCCGGTGAGTGCAGAAGAGGCGTTGGGCTTAGGTCTCCTCAATGCCGTGGTGCCGCCGGAGAAGGTGCTGGACGAAGCTATGACTTTAGCTCGTGAATTGGCCCAGGGACCAACCGGCGCTTTTGGCCGCACGAAACAATTGCTGAATCAAAGCTTCAGTACGTCGTTGCAGGAACATCTACACGACGAGGCGCGGTTGATTACCATCTCTGGATCGACGAACGATTTCGCCGAAGGGCTGACCGCGTTTCTCAGGAAACGCAAGCCCGTGTTTACCGGCAAGTGAGTGATGATGGCCGCAAGTTCAAGGAGAAATGTCATGCAAGCAATTACGTTTGCCTCCCCTGGAGGCCCCGAAGTGTTACAGTTAGCCACCGTACCAGATCCAGTTCCTACTGCTGAACAAGTGCTCGTGCGCGTACGGGCGACGGCACTCAATCGCGCTGACACTCTGCAACGGCGTGGGGCGTATCCGCCACCGCCGGGGGAGTCGGAGATTTTAGGACTGGAGCTTGCCGGCGAAGTGGAAGCCGTGGGGTCTGCCGTGCATGGCTATAAGCCTGGCGACCGCGTATGTGCTTTAGTCGGGGGTGGCGGCTATGCCGAGAAAGCGGTGGTCGATGCCCGCATGCTAATTCCCATGCCTGAGGGCTGGAGCTTCACCCAGGCCGCTGCTGTACCGGAAGTGTTTTTCACTGCGCAAGAAACCGTCTTTGTCCTCGGTGGGCTGAAAACTGGAGAAACCGTGTTGATCCACGCTGCTGCCAGTGGTGTAGGCACGGCGGCGATTCAGATGGCGCGAGAGATCGGAGCGCGGGTGCTAGTGACTGCCGGGTCTGCCGACAAGATCCAGCGCTGTCTGGAGCTTGGCGCACATGCGGGTTGCAATTACAAAGAGCGCGACTTCGCCGAGTGGATTCAGGAGGTCACGAACAAGCAAGGGGTGGAGCTGATCGAAGATTTTATCGGTGCGCCCTATTGGGAACGCAATCTGCGCAGCTTGAAGACCTGCGGGCGACTGGTGCTGGTCGGCACTATGGGCGGGGTGAAGGTCGAGACCAGCCTCATGTTACTGATGAGCAAACGCTTACAGGTGTTTGGCTCCGTGTTGCGTGCGCGTCCCTTGGTCGAGAAAATTGCCGTCACGCAGCGCTTCTGTCGAGATTGGCTACCTCTGCTGGCCTCGGGCCGTATCAAGCCGGTTGTGGATACGGTCTTTCCCTTGGACCAAGCTGCCGAAGCGCATCGTTACATGGAAGAGAACCGCAACTTCGGCAAGATCATCCTCTCGGTCTAGGAGTCATTCCGTTTGCTCGTAGCGCCAGCCGCTGTCGACCATCCACAAACGATGGCGGCGGCCTGGGCGATCCAGGTCGATATCTGGATAACCGACGTCGTCTTGATAGAGCGAACAAATCCCGCCGGACACCGGCTTGTAACGCGGCACGAAGATTTCGGGCTCGCGCTTGGTGAATGAGGCTAGCGCTTCGTGCGTGGCCCGATACGTGGCCAATTTCGTCAACGTGACAAACGTCGGCGGTGGCAGCTCAATCTCTCCTGTCCGCTGCGAGGCGAGTGCGTGATGCGGTTGTGCCCAGCGGTGATCGTGAATCTCTTCACCATCAATCTGCACGGCTTCATCCTGCGCTGCGGCAAGGAAAAACCAAGTCGAGTAGCGCTCCGGGCGTCCTTCCGGCGTTGTCCAATGGGAGATCCAGATGAGATCATCGAGGGCGATGTTGAGCCCGGCCTCTTCTTGCGACTCGCGCACTGCGGCGCGGCGAGCGGCGGCAAGCATGTCGTCCTGTCCTGGGGCATGGTCTTCGGGGTCGATGCGTCCGCCGGGAAAGACCCACGCGCCACCATGAAAAGAAATCTTCGAGTTGCGCCGTAACAGCAGCGTTTCGAGCGTACCGCCGGCGTTGCGGAGCAGGATCACGGTGGCGGAGGGGATGGGTGTCACTGGAGATGTAGTGGCCATGCAATTCCTATTCAGGTTGAAAATGAAGGCAAGAGAAAAATGCTCTAGTTGACGGAGAACTCTGCTGAACAGCCGCGATCTACCCAGATGCCACCGCCGTCGTCGTCGGAACCCCAGCTGTCATACTCGCGACACGGTGCGTCACTGAGCCGTCGGACGAGGCGGATGCGACCAGAGGTGCGCGTTGAGCAATAGTTATAGCGTCCACGGTCGGAGCGACACACGATGGTTTCCTCTCGCCTCGCGCGATCGTCGCTATAGCGACCTCCTCTGCCGGATTCGACCACGAAGACACCGCGACAGCCTTCGCTCACCCAAATACCACTGCCGTCACCATCCGAGCCCCAGGTGTCGTATTCACGGCACGGGGTATCGCTCAGTTGCCGTTCCAAAGAGACACGTCCATACGTGTCGGTGCGGCAATAGTTGTAGCGCTCGCCTTTCGATTCACAAGTGACAACTTTGCCCCCGCGTCCGCCTCTTCCCGCACCGTCGCGCCCACCGTCAGGGCGGCGTGGTTCGACGAGGAACGAAGCCCGGCACCCGCCGCTGACCCACACGCCGCTGCCATCACCATCTGACCCCCAGGTGTCATACTGGCGACACGGGGCATCACTCAGTTGGCGATCCAGGCGAATGCGCCCACGTGTGTCGGTGCGGCAATACTTGTAGCGCCCGCCTTGGGATTCACAGGTCAAGCGTTTCCCGCGTTTCATGTCGTAGTGGCGATCATTGTGATAGTCGTCCGATCCGTAATCACTGTAGCCCTCCGGTTGAGTCGATTGCCGTACGGCTTCGTTAATAATCGTCCCCAGAAGTGATCCTGCATCTTGTTGGGCCACGGCCTCACTGCGGAATCCTGGGAGCAACGCCGCACAGAACAGTAAAGTTGCGTACCATGATTTTTTCATTGCACTCTCCTCGTGAGATCAAGTTGGCAATCACATATAAGCTGGACTTTTCACGCCCACAAGAGGTCGCGTGGCAAATTTCGCTTTATCGAACCCGTTGCCACGTAATACGTGGTGCGACTTGCTCCCCGCCTTGCGGACGCGGTGGCGGCTTGAGGATGAGGAAGTCGTCGACGAATTCGAAGAAGCGCTTCTGGTCGCTGCCGACGTTGTTGGGAAACAAACTGCCTTCGACGTGATGGATGACGAAGCCTTCAGCTTCGTGAATTTCGTAGGTACCAAAGTAGGCCCCGTAGCCGTCGAAAGCGGCTTTGATTTCTTCGGGGGTGCCCTTGTCGAGATCGCCAGAAGCGAACTTTGGTCGACTCGGCTGCATGAGATGCACGCCCATGTGGCCAGTCGTGTCGTACATGATGTAGCCGACCGAGCCGGCGGTGTAGCGATACGGCACGAATTCGCCATTCGGTCGTTGCGCCTCAGCTTTGACGAGCCTCCAGGTGCCAATGAACTTGTTCTTGATATCAGTCGATGCTTGCGTCGCCATTTTTTTCTCCTCTGCCTGTGCGTAACAGAAAGAAACTGTCACAAAAAGGGCAAAAGCCACTGTGTGAAGCCAGTATTTCCTCATGTTGCCTCCGTGCCCTCGATTGGATGGAGGGCAGGCAAAGCCTGCCCTACGACTGCTAGCCTTTTCGTAGCGCCAACACGCTGCCTTCTCCATCGCCAGCGATGTAAACGGTGCCGTCGCTACCGACAGCGACTCCAGCAAACGGACTCAGCGGCCCAGGGATCAAATCCGGAATACCCGGGAGCGGCTTGGGCGTAATGCCCGGCGCTGCGCCCACCGGAAGATTGCTTGCGAGTGTTTGCCGTTGTTTAGTCGCGAAGGAAAAGCCGATCAATTCCCGGCTGCCGACGTCAAGAATCAACAGTTGATCGCCCAGTAGCGCTAACCCTTGTGGCTTCTGCAAGCCATCAAGCACCGTGGTCACACCGCCGTCGATCTGCACCACCCGTCCACTGCGCTCATCGCTCACACAGCAGGCACCGTTGCCAGCCACGACGACACCAGATGGACGACCAAGTCCGCTGGCTACGGTGGAGACTTCGCCCTTCGTGTTCACTTTCAGCACGCTGCCAGTCCCAGCTTCGGCCACGATGCACGATCCATCCGGCGCGTAGCCAATCCCGAGCAGTTCGTTCAAGCCGGTGGCAAAGGTCTGCGTGGTGCGGGTGCCGGGGTGATAGGCGGCAACGCTTCCAGCCGAAGTCGTTACCAGCAGATTCCCGCCCGGTCCGGCGGCCAAGCCACGGATGAAACCAGGAAAACCTTCGTCGAGCAGCATGCCCGGTCGGTTGCGTTTGCCGTCGGCAGTTATCGTCACCAAACTTCCACCGTCGCTGGCATAGACTGTACCGTCGCTGCCAGCCACGAGGCCCCAGGGGCCGAGGAACCCAGCCGCAACCAGTACGCGCTCTTGGCCATTACTGAGGACCTCAGCCACGCCGCCATCGACAAAGTGCGAGATGAACAAGCGGTTGTTTGGGTCGATTGCCATGTTGTCGATGCCGGGGCGTACTTTGGCGATCATGGTTTTCGCGCGACTTTGGATGTCGATTTTGAGGATCTCGCCATTCCCGGCTTGCGTCGTGGTGAGGAGCCCTTTCTGGTCAAACTTGACTGATGTGGGAATGGCAAGCCCGTCAAGAAAACGTTGCGGCGTCCCACCTGCCAGCGGCACCCGCCAAATCTCCCCAGCGGCAATCTGCGGGAAATAGAGGTGTTCGTCCGGGCCAACAGAAAGCGCGTTTGGCAGACCCAAGTTATCGGCTAACAAGCGTGGCGTGCGACCATCCGGATAGAGTTCAAACAGGCGACCGCCTGGGCGACACTCGTCCATGAACAGGCGATCCTGATAGCAAGTGATGCCGTTGGCTGCAGGGACGTTATCGGCAATCACCCGAGTGTTGCCGTCGGGTGTACGAGCACAGACACGTGAACTCATGACCTCGGTGACATACATCGTGCCGTGTGAATCGAAGGCGATGTCGTCGGGCGCGACGATTGGCCCGCCAACTGGAGAAACCGTGCGCGAAGCGCCTGTGGCAGGATCAAGGGCGCTGACTTGGCTGCCAAAAGCTTGCACGACATAAAGTTGTCCGTCCGGGCCAAAGCGCATGCCATTAGCACCGAACAGACCACTGGGTGGCGAGAGATGAGCAATCTGCCAACCGGCGGCGGCTTGCGGTCCGGTGGCAGTCGTGGTGTAGCGACTCATAGTAGAGCCCTCCTTTGCGCGGGCATTCTACCGAGAGGCGTTCGAATACTCAAGGAAAACGGCGTGGCGTCATTTCTGCCCTTCGGCTGCGCTGCTCAGCAACAAATCGCTTCCCCCGTGACGGACATTCAAAGCAACCTGTCATGCCCGCGCAGGCGGGCATCCAGAAGGCGGGGTCTGGATGCCGGGTCGCGCTGCGCTTGCCCGGCATGACGAAGAGTGATGGCCCTCCCTCAGTCCTCATCCCTTCCTACTCCTGCTCCCGCGCGAACACGGTGATGGCGTCGCTTTGGAAGGACGCGACATAGACGTGTTTGCCATCGGGACTGACGGTGACGGCGGTAGCCTCATCCAGCCCGACACCGTCGATGCAGGTGACGCCGTTGCCGGTCTCGGCGATACACCCGTGGGGATTGGACAACTGGGTCAACACGCCCGTCGTCTTGGTGCGCGCGAACACCGCCACTGCGTCGCTGAAGGCGGAGGCGACATAGGCATGCTTGCCATCCTTGCTCACGGTCACGGAGCTAGCACCATCCAGCCCGACGCCGTCGATACAGGTGACGCCATCCCCGGTCTGACTGATACAACCGTTGGGCGCGGGGAGCTGGGTCAACACGCCCGTCGTCTTGGTGCGCGTAAAGATGGCGACAGCGTCACTTAGCCGGGAGGCGACATAGACATGCTTGCCATCCTTGCTCACGGTCACGGAGCGGGTGCCATCCAGGCCAATACCGTCGGTGCAGGTCACGCCGTCACCGATTTCAGCAATGCATCCGTCAGGCGCAGCCAACTGGGTCAGCACGCCCGTCGTCTGATTGCGTGCGAACACCGCCACTGTATTGCTGAAGGTGGACGCGACATAGACATGCTTGCCGTCGGGACTAACGGTCACGTCGGCAGTGGCATGTAATCCGACACCATCGGTACACGTGACGCCGTCGCCCGCATTCGCGATACAGCCATCAAGCCCGGGTAACTGCGTTAAGACGCCGGTGGGCTTGTTACGAGCGAACGCCGTGATGCTATTGCCAAACCAAGATGCGACATAGACATGCTTGCCATCGGGACTGACAGTGACGGCGGCAGCACCATCCAACCCGACACCGTCGGTACACGTGACGCCGTCGCCCGCATTCGCGATACAGCCATCAAGCCCAGGTAACTGCGTTAAGACGCCGGTGGGCTTGTTACGAGCGAACACCACAATCGCGTCGCTCTCATAGGATGCCACATAGGCATGCTTGCCATCGGGACTGACGGTCACATCGATTGCGCCAGCCAACCCGAACCCATCGGTGCAGTCGATGCCATTGCCGACCTCGGCAATGCAGCCGTCCGGTGCGGGCAATTGCGTTAACGCCCCCGGCTCGGCCCAGCTTGGTTGCACACCACTCCAACTGATGCCTAGGGCCATGAGGGCAGTCATGAGCGTATTGCGGTCACGATGCGATTGCTGTTGCTTCTTCATAGAGTCCTCCTTGCTTGGCTATATTTTTGTGGCGTGACATTCAGAGGCACAATGTGACCCAGCCGCCAACAAGTGCGGTGTCACAACTACGCCAGGGCCACACGGAAGAAGAAAGGAGCGGGCTACAACTCCCAGGAGATGAGATCAAAAGGCGGGGGCGTGTAGGAGCAAAACAAGCCAGTTTTGATGTTGGTGGCGAGGTAGTGTTCGAGAGGAACGCAATGTTCAGCAATCTTGGTTAAGGCGAGCCTGATGCCTTTCTTGACATTCACCCGCGCACGCTCGGCTGCGGTGGAGACTGACCGAGGCCGGCCTTGCAGCCCCAAGGCGCGGGCAAGTTCGGCGGAGAGAAAATCGATTTCTTGCTGCGCCTTCTCTTGCCGCCCGAGATCATTGAAAGTCTGCGCTTCGTTAAGTTCCACGCGGAGTTCTGCTAACCGGCGTCGGTACTGCTCTCGTGCTTGAGCGTCGAGGAGTTCCTCGGTGCTTTCCTGGGGGGAGCCGCGCATTCCTTCTGCAAGCGCACCGCGCTGTGAGGACGCTGCGGCTCCAGGAGCGTGGGCAGGCGTGAGCAAGTCGAGCGCGAGGAACTCGACGCCGGGGTGACGGAGGAGGTGGGCAATATAGTCCAACCCGCGCATATGGCGGAGACGGAAGCTCGTCCCTCGGAAGGCGATCCTCCACGAATCGCCTTCTTTGCAGAAGACGTTGAGGGCCGGAGATGGCGGGCGACTCGCAACCGGCGGTTCTTCGTGCGAAGGGATAACGTGCTCGTCATGCCCGCGTCGGCGGGCAGCCAGGCGTTTTGCCGTGTCTGAGGCGGGGTCGCTGGATTCCCGCTGGAGCTGTCCTGAGCGTCCTGCGACTTGGTTTACCCTGAGCTTGTCGAAGGGCTCAGGATGAGTGGAAGCGAAGGGCGGGAATGACGTACCTGCTTCTCCCTGCCTCCGGTTCTCCGTTTCGTTGACTTGGAGCAATAGCTCTCCATACAGCCGATACAGTTCGGCTTCATACAAACGTGCGCCTGTCGTCTCCACCTTCACGAACGCTTCCTCAACTACGCGCATACCTTCTGCATAGTGTCCGGCTCTCGCGTGAGCTTCGGCCAGTAGCGACAGAAAATAGACAAGCAAGAACTCCGCGCCCATCGCTTGCTGGGTGGTAATGCCGTCTTTCATCATGGCGATGCCACGTTCAAGCTGCCCCTCTTCAACCAGAGCCCACCCGTGCAGGACCGTGCCCCAGCACCGGACCAGCGCAAATCCCTGCTCGCTCGTTAGGGTCACCACCGCCTCGGCTGGCGCTCGCACGAGTTCCCTTTCGCCACGATGTTGGTGGAGGAACGCGCGATAGATCAATGCAATGCTCTGATCGTAGGGTGCCGTCTCCTGCTGAACAAAACCCAACACCTCCTGGCCGCGTTGCCACGCTTGGTCGGGGTAGCCGGCACACCAGAGCGCAATCATGGCGAGGCCGCCGCCAAAAATGCCGGGATCTTGCCCGTAGAGGAAGGCATGCGCCCGATGCCGCTCCGGTGCATAGAGGGCCCGCACCCGCTCGAGATGCTGTCGAGTCATCAACACATCGCCGTGAGAATAGAGATGAAAGACCCCAGCCATGAGCGAGGCTTCGAGTTGCAGTTCGCCATTCTGGGCACGCTCGGCGATGGCGAGCATTTGCTCAGTGAGCAGCCCTGTTTGTTCGAATTTGGAGCGCACGACATACGACGCGGCTAAACCCCATAACGCGCTGAACAGTTGGGGCGTGTGGTCAAGCTGCTGACTGATGTCCCAGACGCGGGCATAGGTGTGCTCGACTTCCTCGGCAGCCGGTCCTTTGGTGTTGATGAAAGACACGCCGAGCGACACCTGGAATTGCAGTTCCTGCTGGAGGCGGTCCGAGGTATCCGGCAAGAAGGGCAGGAGGGTAAGCCCGTGGGTCAGAAGAGTGATGGCTTCACGGTGGGCGCTGCGCCGAACCGCATTGTCTCCGGCTTTACCAAGGTAGTAAACGGCGCGAGGGAAGTCGCGACCCTTTTCCCAGTGTACGGCAAGTTCGGCGGCAATCTCGCCGGCCTGTTCGCCATAGGCATGGTCCTTCTTCTCGGCGATGCGACGATGAAGGTGTACACGCTGTCGCTCTGCCAACCGTGCATACAATACTTCCTGATAGAGGGCATGGAGAAAACTGTAGCGTCCACTGATGGTCCCGTCCGGCCACTCCACCAGCCCGTTGGCTCGGACAAACTGCCCTGTGCGGGCCAGCCGCTCACAGGCGTCCTCTATGGTCGCTGGCTCGGTTTGCAATCCCGCCGCAACCTCCGCCACGGCAAAGTCTGCCCCCGCCACACTAGCCGCTTCGAGCAGGCGCTGTTCGGCCTCGGGTAAGCGCTCGATCTGTCGGGCAATGAGCAGTTGGATTGTTTCAGGAATGCTGCTGCCCATGGCCTGGATCTTGTCGGCATGGAGGGTCCACTGTCCGGTTGCTGTGGACACCGCACCGTGCTGTATCAAGTAGTTCACGGTATTGACGACAAAGAGCGGGTTGCCTCCCGTGCGGTAATGGAGTAGCGCGGCGATGTCGTGGAGAGCAGTGCGGTCGTTTGCAACAACGGCGAACCGTTCGGTCAGATACTCGGCAATGCCTGCGGGAGCGAGCGGCGTGAGCGGCAACTCTTCGCAGCGATTCTGACCTTGTAACTCGTGTACCGTCCCAATCAGGGGATGGCCGCTGGCCAGCGCGTCCGTGGGACGATAGGTGCCGAGGATCAATAACTTCGTCGGCTCACGCCGCCGCGCCATGTAGACGAACCAATCCAGCGTCGAGACATCACTCCAATGCAGGTCTTCGAGTATCAGCACGAGGCCGTGGGGGTGCGCGAGCCCTTCTGCTGCCTCGGCCATTTCCCGCAACATACGGTCCCGACTCGCCCCTTGTGCCAGTTGTTGGAGTCGCACGAATTCGTGGGGGTCGAGGAGGCTCGGCAGTTGCGCCAACCAACTGGGCGCATAACGTTGCAGCAACGCAAGACGGTGCTGGCTGCTGGGGCCACGGCAGAGCCGCGTGGTTGCTTCAAGGAGCGGGAGGTAGGCTTCGCCCGCACCATACTGCTCCACACAATGCCCCATAGTGATAAGCAGGCGAGGAAAACGGCGAAGCTGACTGAGAAACGCATCGACGAGAGCGGTCTTCCCGATGCCGGGATCGCCGGCGAGCAGCACGACCTGCCGCTGACCAGCGAGTGCCGTTTGCAAGCGCTGATGTAAGAATGAGAGTTCCGACGTACGCTGAACAAACGGGGCGGCTGAGGGACCACCACTCGCCGGCTCTCGCGGAGGGAAAGGAAGAATCCGTCCACTCATCAAGAGTGGTTATCGCAGGTTGCATGAAGAATTGTCAAGGCAGCGGCGAGGAGGCCGGGGCGAGGTGACCTCGCCCCGGCCTGTCGGAGGAAGAACGACCCTCTCCCATTACTCAGCACTCATTACTCAGTCCTGATCTCTCCCTACTTCTGCCGCTTCAACACCGCCATTGCATCGCTCGGGCCCGAAGCGACATACACGTGCTTGCCGTCTTTGCTCAATGCCAACGTAGCACCGGACAATATCTTTCCATCAACACACTCTCCGCCAGAGCCCGTCTCGCTGATACATCCATCCGACCCGCTCAACTGCGCGAGTGTACCTGTCGTTTTGTCGCGTGCGAACACCGCTACCGCGTTGCTCAAACTCGCCACATAGACATGTTTGCCGTCTCTGCTCAGGGCAATGTCAAAGGGGCCAAGCAACTCCTTCCCATCGGCACACTCGCCTCCAGAACCAGTGTCGCTGACGCACCCATTCAGCCCTGCTAGCTGCGTCAACTTGCCGGAGGTCTTGTTCCGCGCGAATACCGCCACTCCACCATTCAGCGCCGCCACATAGACATGCTTGCCGTCGGAACTCACCGCCACGCGACGCGCATTGAACAACGCCTTACCATTCGCGCATGTTCCGCCACTGCCATCGTCACTGATGCAGCCATCCAGTCCTGCCAGCTGCGTGAGCACTCCTGTGGTCTTGTTCCGCGTGAACACTGCCACCGCATCGCTGAGGACAGACGCGACATAGACATGTTTTCCATCGGGACTTACCGCCACATCGCTGGGTACATCCAATGCCTTCCCGTCCGCACAGTCCCCCAGCCCGCCATTGTCCCGAACACAACCGTTCAGCCCAAGATCTTGGCTCAACGCCCCAGTGGTCTTGTCTCGCGCCAACACCGCCACTGCATCACTGTTCCCTGACGCTACATAGACATGTTTGCCGTCGGGGCTGACCGCCACGGCATTTGCTCCATCCAAGCCGTTGCCACTCGTACATGGTCCTGCCCCTGTCTCGCTGACACAGCCATCCAGCCCCGCCAACTGGGTCAGCGTCCCAGTGGTCTTGTCCCGCGCCAACACCGCTACCGCATCACTGTTCCCTGACGCTACATAGACATGTTTGCCGTCGGGGCTGACCGCCACGGCATTTGCTCCATCCAAGCCGACCCCGTCCATACACGACTCGCTGCCGGTCTCACTGAGACAGCCCTCCAGACCTGCCGCCTGCATGAGCGCTCCCATGGCCTTGTTCCGCGTCAACACCGCCACCGCATCGCTCAGGCTCGAAGCGACATAGACATGTTTGCCGTCGGGGCTGACCGTTACGCCAATGGGGCTATCCAAGGCTCGCCCATCCGTGCATTGGCCCCCCAAGTCTGTCTGCCCGATGCACCCATCCAATGCCGGTGCTCTGACTCAACGCCCCCGGCGTCTGTCCCCAACTCGCACTCGTTACCCCCAACATCACACTCAGCGCCCACGCGCTGCACGGTACGGCTCCACGCATATGCTCTTCCTTCTGCCCTGGTCAACGTCCTCGCACCAGGGTGAGTAAGATATTAGTGGGAACCTAGCGCTGCACGGAGCAAAAGGCAAGAAAAAAATGACCCAGCCACGCCCGGCGCTGAAGTCGCCGGGCTACGACACAACGCCCCATGAATGGGGCTTGGAAGCCGGCTTGAGCCGGCGTGGTTCTGTAGCCCGGACATTTCATGTCCGGGCGGTGGGTGCCAATCTCGTAGCGTTTGGTTGAGGGCTGGGCCTGGATGCCGGGTCGCGCTGCGCTTGCCCGGCATGACGAGGTTGCTGGGGCGGGATCACCTCGCCCCTACCTTTCAGAAGAATGACGACCCTCCCTCAGTCCTCAGTCCTCAGCACTTCCTACTTCTACTTCCCCTTGAACACCGGCTT
>SXGS01595853.1_pt1 | contig 25039 bp, 18 predicted proteins | sample 3174681 | NCBI WGS metagenome assembly SXGS01 (sample SAMN11356861, study PRJNA531348) | freshwater metagenome | isolation source: freshwater sample F1-80 | place: China: Fuxian Lake, Yuxi | collected 2017-12-25 | reverse complement strand
ACCTGCGACACCATTCCGCGACGAACATTCTCCACCGACTTTTTGAACCATCTCCATTGCCCTTGAAAGAATCTCCTTCTACCACTGACTACCGTTGACTGACACGCGGGTGACTACCTTTGACTGACACTTGGCCCATGAAAACAAGACTTTCAACGTTTGCAGAGCAGGTGACGCCATTCAAAGCCGCGAAAGTCTGTCTGATCGGATTTCAAAACTTGCCGGTCGAGCAACTCGTTCATGCGTGGCAGGTCCGAAGATTCGTACGCTCGAGCAGCTCCGGCCGTACATCCAGGCACGTCGTCTCGTCCAGCGAGTTTCCGCTCTCTTCCGCTTCCAAGAAATCCACGACCCAGGAATCAAGATCCGCATCCACCTGGCTGGGCCGTGCATCATTCATGGAGCCGTCTCCCGGTCTTCGACTTCTTCGAGCAACTCCCGCAACCGTTCCAATCCGCGACGCAGCAGTCCAGCCACCGAGGCGCGACTTCGGCCCACCTCAGTTCCGATCTCGGAAACCGTCAGTCCTTGCAAATGTTTCAACTCCACAACCACTCGCTGATCGTCGGGTAACTCGAAGAGTGCATTCGCGAGTGCGATCAACTGCTCCTGACGATGGAGTGCCTCCGAGGGAGTGGCACCCGATCCCGCCAGCAGCGACTCCAATCGTCCCGATGAGTTCTCGATCGAAACTTCGAGATCAATCGACCGCCGTCCGGCGTGAAAGTGCCGCACGGCATCGGTCAACGAATTCACCAAAATCTGCCGCAGCCACGCGGCAATCTCCGCATCGTTGCGGCCGTCGATGTCCGCTAAGTTCTGGTAGGCCCTGAGCAACGTCTCCTGCACCGCATCCGACGGATCAAGCTTGTTCGCCAACTGCGGATCAAGCTGTTGCCGCACCAACAACCGCAAGTAATTGCGGAATCGCTCCAAACGGCCGCCGGTCGGGTTTGCTGCGTTCGACATTCAGTCCCACCTTCCTAAACGGAATCTGAACAACCTTGAACCGCAGAATCTCCCGTCGATCAGAAAATCCTCAGAGATCGTCTCTTCCGATCGATTGACGCTTCGGACAGCGGTGCTGACAGCACCCGACCTCAGGAACGGGATGCTGCCAAAAGAACTCACATTGGGATGCTATTCGACACGGTAGTCCAGCCGCAGGCGGCGTTTCTGCATCAGCACATCGACACGCTGTTGCAGCGGGTCCGGCTCCAGCGCGAAATAGACGTTGAGCAGGCTTCCGGCGTCGAACAAAACCTCTTGCCCCGTGCGTTTGTCAATCAGATGCAGCACGCCGTCCGAGTGCTGACCGTCGGCCGAATCATCGCTCGGACGTTTGTACGGCAGCACAAAGAACGGCGAGTCATTGGGTTGGTCCACCGCGAACGGCAGATTCTTGGTGGGAATCGTCCACAGCGGCTTGAGCGACCGGCGGTCGAACGCATGCAGCCAACCGTTGAGCAACGGCCGACGGTAGTTGCCTCGATCTTGCTGAGTGTTCAGCCAACTGACTTCCGTCACCGGGCCGGACAAAATCACGAAAAGCCGTTGGTCGTCTCCGAACACATGCGCCGTCGAAAGCGTCTTCGGCAACGAGACGTCTTGGTTTGACAACTCCCGCCCATCGGCCAGCGACAGGAATCGCAATCTCCCGGCCGGCTCGACCACGCCGAACCGAGACTCGTCCACTCGCAGCACGACACTGCCGGCGGGATGCTCGCGCTGCCACACGGTCTCGCCAGTCACGGAGTCCTGGCAGAGCAGTGTTGTCGCCGAGGCGGCTTCGTCCGATTTTCCTGAGTGCGATGAGAGTCGCAGTCTGCCTTGCTCGATGACGATGGCGTTGGGATCAGATTCCTCGTTGCGTCGCGACAGCAATTTCCCGTCGAAGCCGCGCCGCACTTCGATCTCGCGAGTCGCCACCAGTCGCAGCACGATTCGCTCGCCATCGCCGGTGACCGAAACCAGCGGAGGCAAATGGTGTCGCGTCCACAGCCGCTCGCCGTTGGCGGGGTCGATCGCGATCAAACGATTGCGAGTGCGATAACCCAGCAATCCCGGACTGGCATGGACGACGTCCAGCACCGGCTGCTCGTACCGATCAAGATGTCGAAACGCATCCAGTCGGAGGCCGAGTTGCCCCGGCAACATCTGATGCGCCCCGGTTTCTTCATACGGCCCGGCCGAGATTGTCCACAGTAGCTTGGCGTTGGTTTCGCCACGTTCATCGAGCGGCTGAATGCCGTACAAGACCTCGCCGACTTGCAGCACCAGCAGTGGACCGAGTCCCCAACCGCGATGCGTGCTCCAATCGTGTCGAAACGGTGAGTTTGATGCTGGCAACGGCAACTCCCACAGTCCGCGTTGTCCGCCGCCGGTGAACCGGACCTTCTTGCCTTGCCGTTCGACGGACACGGACATTCGCCGCCAAAACGCATCGCCTCTTTCTACCGGGATCGGATGGCAGTGGACGTCATCGTGTTGTTCGTCTTGCGAAGTGACCTTCGGCAAACGATTCGGCCACGGATCGCGTGGCCCGTCAGTTAATGCTCGGCCAATCAACGAATCGGGCATCACATCGGCCAACCACTCGGCCGAGGTGTGCCCGCCCGGCAACTTCACGTCCGAAAAGCGATCGCGAAGCTCGCGATAACAGTCCGCCGCGTCGAGCGGTTCGCTGCGAAAATCATGCAGCAGCGCGAGCCGATACCACGCCTGAGCCGCCGCCACACGGTCGGTCCCGTGAGCGATCTCGCGAAGCGCGAGACTTGTCTTCAAATAGCCGACACCACTGCTCGTTCGCCCTGACAATTGCAATCGCTGTTCGCGACCGATCGACAAGCAGCTCAATTGCTCCGCAAACGATTGCAGCGCGAACGCATCCAGGCTGTCAGAGGCGCGCTGACGGCGCTCCTCCAACAAGGCGATCAACTTTGGCCGAGTCGCCTCGTCCGCTTCAGACAACAGATCCGCGATCACTCCCTGCGCCCAGCGATCGCGGCGAACCGTCAGCCCTCTTTCCACTTGTTCTTCGAGGCCCGGCAGCGATGACGCTCGCCCCGCCGTCACCTCTTCGTCGGGGTTCTTTCCCAGTACGTCGAGCACTCCGCGCAGACTCGCCACGAGGTCGCCGCTCTTTCGCGCGGCCTCAATGAGTGCGTGTCGAGTTTCGATTTCGATCGTCTCTCTCGGCGAGAGACGGAGCAATTCCTCGGTCAAGCGCGCATGCTCTTCCGGCTGGGCGAAGAGTCGTCGCAGCAAGAGTTCTCGCATCATCGGCGCCGCCTTGGGCTCATCCAACTCGGGCCGAAGGAATTGCTCGGCACTCTCCAGGTCATTGAACTGCCGAGCGATTTCCGATGCCTCGATGCGCGCCGCCGGATCTTCCGGCTTGTTCCGCAGGCGTTCGGCGGTGGCCGATTGCCGATCGGTGATATTCTCAAACAAACCAAGCTGGCTCGGAGACAAGACCGCCCAGCGCGAACCGACTCGCACCAGACGCCCGGTGTTCAGGACCAGCGGTTTTGGCGGAATTGTGTTGTTGCGATCCAAGTCCACGTTCCACCGAAATCCGGCCTCGGAGCGCCGAACTTGTCCCGTCGCAGAGTCGATGAGCGACCATCCGCCGAGCGTCGGACAAACATAATTGGCTCCGATCCAATCGCCTGGTCCGTCCGGGACGAGCAGAGCCGTCTGCCAGCGCACGCTTCCGTCGGCAGGATCAATCCCGGTCACACGAGTCCTCTCGAAGACCATGACGCTCGAATCGTTTGTCGCCACGAACAACGGCTCGTCGAATCTCGCTCGCCACAGCACTTCCCCCGTTTCGACTTGGACTGCACGGAGCGATCTCGATTCGGGAGAAGCCAGGAGCAGGGTTGAGGGGCGAGGGGCGAGGGGCGAGGGTTGCTGCGGTAGCCCCTCAACTTTCAACGCAGAACTCTCAACCAGAGTTACCTCCCGCCACGATTCCCACCAACGCGACGCAAAGGGTCGGTCGCGATCGGTCGCGAGGAATCCGATTGCCGAGGAAATGTCATCTCGCTCAAAACGAACGCTCCAGGCCAGCGCTCGGGTGATCGGATCGACGGCCACGAAACAGCCGGCCCCCGTCGGACAAATCAAGCGGCCGCTGGCCCAGGCGACCGGACACGCGACATGACGCCAACCCGGATCTTTGAATTGCTGTCGGTCGGTCTCGGCCAGAGGCAGCGTCCATTCGAGCTGCCCGTCGCTCGCGCGCAACACCCACAACGCGACCTGCAACTCGCGCTGCGCGACGACGTACAACAATCCGTCACTTGCGAGCGGTGGGCCGAGAAAATACAGCCCCTCGAATCCCGTCGGCGGCTCATTGACAGAGCTGCCGATGCGCCAACGCCGCTCGCCCGTCGCCATGTCCCAGGCTTCGAGATGATTCCGTACCCGTGATCCCGCTCCTGGTTTCAAATCGAGATCATCCAAGTCGCGCACGAGAAACAACCGCCGTCCGTCGCTCGTCAGGCGGCCTCGTACCGAATCACCGAACCATCGCCGCTGCAGTTCCTCAACCAGCGGCGTGCGAATTCCCGGATGCCGTTGCAAATCCGATGTGGTCGAACCGAGCGACCCTGTGAGCGACTGCTCCCACACCAACTTCCCACTCCGCACATCGACCGCAACCACTTTCGCCGGATGCGCGAACCGCGCGACCACGACATCGCCGACCACCATCGGATGGACACTCGGCAATGTTGGCACGTCGTAGCGCTCCCACTCGGCGACGATCTCTTTCAACCACGACGCCGGATCACCATCCAACTCCGCGGCAAATTGAAATACGTTGTGGCCGGACGGAGCCAAACCGAGCGAAGTTCGCCATTCGTCGGGTGTCGGGCTCTTGCCGCTCGCTGGGGGCAACTGCCGTTCCAGCCACTCGGCCAAGTTCTTGCCCGTCGCTCCAGCCGGCACCGGAGATGCCTCCAACAAATTCCGAAATCGCAGCCAAATCTCGCGAGCCGTTCGGTCGTGATTCGGCCGGCGAGATTCCGCCAACACCCAGCGTGCGATCCAACTGCTCTCGCGGTTGACGTTGGAATGCGGATGCCATGACAACTGCATTGATGTGGACGCTGCCAGCGACCATTCTCCACGATCGACATGTCTCGCCGCCAAGTCCCGCAGCGCGGACCAGCCGGCCGTCGTCGCACCGAATCGCGAGACGACTGCTCGCAACGCATCGAGTCGCCCGCTTTGCAAAGCGGCTTGCCACAGCCGATTCGCTTCGGTTCCGTGCGACCGCTCGTACGCTTCCCGTCCAGCAGCCGGCATCTCACGCAGTAGTCGATTCGCCTCTTCGACAAAGCTCGGCACGCTCGCTCCGCCACCCGCAAAAGCGTTCGGCCCGTCGAGCAACTCCTGCAACGCCACGATTGCTGCCGCGAAGTCCTTCTGTCGCAACTGTGCTCGCGCCGTTTCCAACACCGCATCCGCTCGCCGATCGCGAGCCAATTTTGCGGACTGCGGAAACTGCTCCGGCTCGGCCCTCGTCGGCGAGTCATCCGCGAACGTCAACGACGGCGCGATTACCGCGAACATCCAAGCCAGCAGGTCGCGCACGCCACGTCTCATGGCCGACGATTCTGCCACGCTCCGTCGTCAGCGGCAACAGGAGACGGCAACGAGATTGAAGGGCAGAATTGATCGTTGGTTATTGGTCGTTGGTCATTGGTTATCCGGTAAGCAAAATGAGGCTCTCCGTCATTCCTGTTGAAAAAACGTTTTGTTGAAGAGAACTCACGCAAAGGCGCGAAGACGCAAAGCTTTGAAATCCTTGGAATTCTTCCTCTTTGCGACTTTGCGTCTTTGCGTGAGAACTCCGTCAAATCAACACAAATGGCGGAGAACCCAAAATGACCAACGACCATTTTCGACAGTTCTCGCTGAAGCCAACAAATGGAGTTGGCTTCAGCGAGACCTGTCAGCGAAAAGGCCCATTTACGGCGGGCCTAGCTGATATCGCGGGTCCAACTGTCATCGACGCCGAAGAAGTCCTCGATCTCGCTGGAGGATCCGATGATGGATTCCCCCTGGTCGGTGCCATCACCGTCCCCGAGAACCACAGTGTCAGCGCCCGTCTGTCCATCCAGCGTATCGAGCCCGGCTTGGCCGACCAGCGTGTCGTTGCCGAGGCCGCCTTGAATGTTGTCGTTGCCGATGTCGCCGAGGAGGTAATCGTTGTCATTTCCGCCGTAGATCCAGTCATCGCCAGACTGTCCAGTGATCGAATCTTTTCCAGCGAGACCGTAGAGCGTGTCATTGCCGTTGTTGCCACCGACGATGTCATTGCCGGCTCCGGCGTTGACGTAGTCGTCGCCGATGCCGCCGCTGATCACGTCGTCTCCCGCATCGCCGTAGATGGTGTCATTGCCATCTTCGCCATCGATGGAGTCTTTGCCGTCGCCGGCCATTATGCTGTCGTTGCCGATCCCACCCGCCAACGTGTCGTTTCCGACGGAGCCTTCGAGTGTGTCGTTGTCAGCGCCACCCGTCATCGAGTCATGGCCATCTTGTCCGCGTAAGCGATCATTGCCTGCACCGCCGTCCAAAGTGTCATGGCCGCCGCCACCGTACAGCACATCGTTGTTGTCTCCGCCGCTGAGGACATCGTCGCCGGCCATGCCGTTGAGGTTGTCAACTCCAAGTCCCCCTTCGAGCGTATCTTTGCCAGCGCTGCCGTTCACAACATCGTTGCCGACTGAACCATCAACCTCGTCATTCCCAAGTCCGCCATCGAGCGTGTCGTTGCCGTCGTCACCGATCAGCGTGTCATTCAATTGGCTTCCCAAGACGTTGTCATTGCCGCTTCCCGCTGAAACCGACACTCCCGGCAACTGCGAAAATCTGCCGTCCACACCGCTGAGGTTGATCTTGTTCTTGAAGAGGCCTGTGGCGTTGACCTCCAGCGTGGTGACTTCTTCTGCGAGCGTTTCCTGGGAGACGCCATTGATCGTCACATAGCCGTCGTCATCGACACCGATTGTCACGTTATCGGCCGCGGACAAGGAGACGACGAAATCCACTTCGTCGGTCACTTCGACGGAGAGAACGGTACGTTGCTCAAGGATTTCGGACGAGCTCGCCAACGGGCGAACTCGACGCGAGGACGAAGACCAACCACGAAGCCAACTCGAAATCAGCATGATTCTCCCTCGCACTGCGGTAGGTGGTGGTCGCCAAAAAACTCTCAAGGCGGCCACCAGGAACGAGCAGATGAGGCTATGCCGATTCGAGGTGAAGTCAACTGACGTCATCCATCCAGCAGGACGGTGCGAACGAATGAACTTTGCGGTTCGGATTCTGTCAATCGTGTCAGTTTTGCGGATCGCTGGTCCGCTACGAAAAACGAAAAAGGGACAGGCGAAGCCGCCTGTCCCTGAGTTGTTTTACATGGTCACTCGCGAAACTAGCTGACCAAAGCCTTCCAGCCGTCAAACAGCGAGAACTCTTCGTTGATTTCGCTCGGGGCTCCGATGACCAAGTCGCCGGGATTCACGCCGCTGCCATCGCCGCCGAGCACGACGTCCGAGCCACCCTGGCCATTCACGGTATCGATGCCAGCTTGGCCAGCGACCGTGTCATTTCCGGATCCCCCCAGCAGATAGTCGTCGCCATTGCCGCCTAGCACGGTGTCTTTGCCCGCGTTCCCGTTGATGAAATCGTCTCCAGAGCCGCCGAACAGCTTATCGTGGCCATTGCCACCGTCGATGGTGTCGTTATCGGAAAGAAAATTCGTTGTGTCGTCGTCCTCCGGCCCGCCGCCGATGATGTCGTCTCCATCTCCCCCGTTGATCGAATCGTCTCCATAAGAGCCAGCGATGAGATCGTTACCGGCGTCGCCATTCAGTGTGTCGTTGCCGTCGTCGCTGCCTGGCGACTCGTTATCTCCTTGCACGACATCGTCCCCCTTGCCCGCCGTGACAAAGTCGTTTCCGTCACCGCCGGTCAATGTGTCGTTGCCGTCGCTTCCATCCAGACGGTCATTGCCCGAACCGGCATCGACGCTGTCGTTGCCAATCTGGCCTTTGACGTTGTCGTTACCTTCCTCAGTGTAACTCCCCGCGGCCGACCCGTCTTCGATGGTTTGCGCACCCAAGACATCGTCCCCGGCCCCCCCCAGCAGTGCATCATCGCCGCCTTGGCCAACAATCGAATCGTTGCCGTCTTCGCCATTAAGGACGTCGTTGCTGGCACCGCCGATGAGGACATCATTTCCCCGGCCGCCATAGACAACTTGATTGATCGTCGTCAGATCCGATCCGAAAACAGTGTCATTGCCGCCACCCGCCTGGACTGTCGCGCCTGACAGGAGCAGCCAGGGACCATCAACCGCGATGCCGCGCAGGTCGATTTCGTTGTTCGCCGTGCTACTGCTGCTGGTGGCCTTGATCGTCAGCGTCTGCACAGCGTTTAGGTTGATTTTTTTGTCGACTTTTCCATCTCCGTCGTTGTCGGTGAGTCCGTCGTAGACTCGATCCACACTGTCAACCGTAACGACCAAGTGTCCGCCACCGTCGTCGCCGACCGCGACGCTTTCGGTGCCGGTGATCTGAATCGTCAAAAACGACGTTCCGGATGGGGCAGGGACGGTCGGAACGACTCGGCGTTCCAAGACTTCTGCCGCAGTGACGCTCAGCGAACGGCGCGACCGCCGAATCCGATCGGGCTGCATCAATCGAGACCAGTTGCGGAACAACATGTTCATACTCCGAGGGAAAGCTGGGGCTTTGAATGCGAACTCCGCCCCACGTGTTGCTAGTCGCGCCGCGGGTCGGTGGAAGGAGCCTAGTCAGCAATCGACCGGTGGCAATGTGAAGTTTTCGGCAATTTCGCGCATTGTCCGAGGCAAATCGAAAGCGGAAAACAGCCTCAATGTTTTCTCTCAGCAAGCCTCAGAAAGCGGTCAGGCAATCCATGCGGATCACAAATCTCGCAGCGGTCGTAGGCCGACTTCAGTCCCGATCAATCCGGCAGAATCGGATCAGCAGGTTGCCGATGCCGCTTTTCGAGCACATCGCGGCCATTCAGCTCATTCGGACTCATGCCGCGTTCAACAGACATTGTTGCGGACGTTCAAGAGGCTTGCCGGTGTGCCACTGCCGTTACGCGTGCCGAACGCGCTGCCTCATGCGACGTGTCCAATGTCGCATCTCATCCGGCGCATCCATCGGCACTGACCAGCACATCGGATTTGATTGGCATCACGAACTCCCGCTACTCGTCGTCGTCCTCATCGTCTTCGTAGTCCGGGTGCAGCGGGTCGTCGGGGGAGAAGAAGAAATCGCCCAGCCCCATCGGGACGACATTGCCTCCCAGCGTGGACTGCTTGCGCTCGGCCAAGTCTTTCAAATCGAGTGCCTCTTCGCCGAGGCAACGATGCAAACTCTCTCGCCAAGCGGCATCCTTGCTCAGCGGGTGCGACGAGTCCTGAGCGACTCGCTTGATCGCGTACCGCAGCACGTTGATGCCGTCGCGGGTCGAGAAGTCCAGCTTCAACTCGTGCGCCTGCTGCAAGAACTCGACGGTCAGATTGAGCATCTCGTCATCGGCGAACGGCAGGTGATATTTCAGGATCGCCAGTTCGTCCTCGCGAGCCGGATGACTCAACTCCAGAGTCGGTTGTAAACGGCTGAGGATGTAGTCGGGGATCTCGAATGTCGATTCGTCGTCGTTCATCGTGACCGCGCAGCGGAAGTCGCGGTGGGCCGGAATCGTGATGCCGGCAACGATCGACTCGACGTAGCGGCGATGATCGAGCAGCGCGGCGAGGCTGGCCCACGACTTCTCGTTCATGCGGTTGCCTTCGTCGAGAATGCAGATGCCTCCAGTGATCATGGCCGTGACGAGCGGCGAAGCGTGGTAGATGATCTTGCCGCTCTCGGCCAGAACGGGAGTGACCAGCAAATCCTCCGGCCGGGTGTCCGACGTGCATTGATAGATGTAGAGCGACTGCTTTCGCGTGTGTGCTCCGGCGATGCCCAGCGTCGTCTTGCCGATTCCGGGAGCCCCGACCAATCGTGGCGTCAGCGGCAAGTCCACGTCATCGACGACCAGCCAGCAGGCCAGCAATTGCTTGAGCACTTCGCCTTGCCCGATCCACTGTCCGGCGGTCGGATCAGGCTCGGACAGAAACAATCGCACGCCACCGATTTCCACGGATTTCGACATCGAAGGAAAAGTCCTCTCGCCAGTGTGGGGACGGGCGGCTCGCCAAGTGGTCGTGAGTCTCGCCGAAGTGCCAATTTGATGGGACGCCGACGAAGTTACGGGTTGGATCAGGTGCTTGCAATCACTCGCGCTGCGACAACGGATTGAGTGGCGACCGGTTCCGGCAATTGCCGATGGCCGATACACTCGCCGCGTGATCGATCCGGTGAGCTTGCAGGTGAGTGGTTCGCGCAGCGACGGGCGCTCGCGAGCCAAGGAGGATCGCAATGCCACAGCAGAACCAGCACAACGTTTCGCGCCGACGATTTCTGTCGGCCAGTTTGTGTGCCGGCGGAGCGGGCCTCGGACTCGGAGACGTTCTACGTCTGCGATCGCTCGCGGCGGAGCAGGGGCAGATCGCGCCGGATACTTCAGTCATTCAAATCTGGCTCGGTGGCGGACCGAGCCAATTCGAGACGTTCGATCCGAAGCCGCTTGCGCCGGTGGAGATTCGCGGGCCGTATCGCCCGATCCAGTCCAAGATTCCCGGCGCGCTCGTCTGCGAGACGATGCCGCTGACGGCCGGAGTGCTCGACAAGACCGCGATCATCAAGAGCTTCACGCATCCCTACGACGACCACTTCGGAGTCATGCGCTGGTGCATCGAAGGTCGCAAGGAGCCGGACAAGCGCGAAGGCTATCCGTCAGTCGGTTCGATCGCGTCAAAATTTCGCGGGCCACGACAGCCCGGCATGCCGGCGTATGTCATGCTCGCGGAAGAGCCGGTGATGCACCATCACTTGTTCGACGCGATGGGGCCTGGGTATCTCGGCGTGTCGCATTCGCCGTTCGCCGTCTTGCAGGATCCGTATCCGTCCGACTTCCAGTTCGATCGCTTGAAGAGCGCGACCAGCAGCCTCGAACTTGCCAACGACGCGACGCTCGACCGAATCAACGATCGCAAGTCGCTGCTCGCGGTGCTGGATCAATTGCCTCGGCAACTCGATTCGAATCGGGTGCAAGAGGGGCTTGATCCGTTCGCGAAGCTCGCGCTGGAAATGATCACCAGCGCGAAGGCTCGCCAGGCCTTCGACCTCAACGCCGAATCGGCCGCGACGCGCGAGCGATACGGTTCGCATCGCTGGGGGCAGATGGCGCTGCTGGCTCGGAGGCTGGTGGAATCGGGAGTCACCTTCGTGACGCTCAACACGGCTCCCGACTGTCTGCGCTGGGACTGGCACGTCAGCATCACTCGCGAGAATCGAGCACAACCTGATCCTGGCGGCCCAAACGTCGGTGCAGATTGGAGCTGTCCGCCGCTCGACCGAGCACTCTCCGCGCTGATCACCGATCTCAGCGAACGAGAACTCTGCCGCAACGTCCTGCTGGTCGTGTGGGGCGAGTTCGGCCGGACTCCGAAGATCAATGTGACCGGCGGCCGTGATCACTGGCCGCGTCTCGGCAGCGTGCTGCTCGCCGGTGGAGGTCTGAAGATGGGGCAGATCATCGGCGAGTCGAGTCACGATGGCGGCCTCCCCATCGATCGGCCGATCAACCCCAGCGATGTGCTCGCGACGCTCTACAAGCATCTTGGCATCGACCCAAGCCAGAACGCCGTCAACCTGCAAGGCCGCCCGATCCCATTGTTGCCCGACGGACAAGTGATCGACGAATTGTTCGCTTGAATTTCGGTAACACGTTAGCGGCCTGGAGTAGTGACGGCCTTTCCAGGCCGTCGAACATGGGGTTCGCGCCACGACGGCCTGGAAAGGCCGTCGCTACGGGATGTCCCGCCATTCGGCTAATAAATTACGAATTTCGGAGACCGCCAATGACGAACGCATTCACTCGCCGCCGCTTCTTGCAGACGTCACTCGGATCGGCTGGACTCGCGCTGACTGCCAATCCACTCGCTCGCCATCTTTTCGCAGACGACAAGCCGCGAGCGAAGCTGCCGGTCGCTGCCGTGGTCACTGTCTATTACAGGAACTCGCACGCGGACGTCATCGTCGGCAAGGTGCTCGAAGGATGGGCGCAGGATGGAGGACTCGGCCCGGACTTGAAGCTGGTGTCGATGTTCGTCGATCAAGTGGGCGAGAACGATCTCAGCGTGCCGCTCGCGAAGACGCATGGATTTCGGATCGCGAAGACGATCGACGAAGCGCTCACCCTGGGGACCGACTCGCTGGCCGTCGCCGGTGTGCTGTCCATCGGCGAGCACGGCAATTATCCGACCGTGCCGGGGACCGATCAGGTGATGTTCCCGCGTCGTCGGTTCTTTGACGAGATCGCGGCCACATTCAAGAGGTGCAAGAAGGTCGTCCCGGTGTTCAGCGACAAGCACCTGTCGTATGCCTGGAGCGATGCGAAGCACATGTTCGACACGGCTCGCGAATTGCGTATCCCGTTCATGGCCGGTTCGTCCGTGCCAGTCATGTGGCGCAATCCGCAGGCGACAATTCCGATCGGTTCGGAAATCACGGAAGCGATCGCGCTGGGATACGGCGGGTTGGAGCACTACGGATTTCATTCGCTCGAAGGAATGCAATGCCTGATGGAGCGTCGCAAAGGGGGCGAGTCCGGCGTCAAGTCAGTGCAGTCGGTGACGGGTGACGGCATCTGGCAAGCGGAGAAAGATGGCCGCTGGTCAAAGTCGCTGTTCGACGCGCTCGTTGAGTTCTCGCCGACGCCGTACAACGGAAAGCAACCTCGTCCGAAAGAGATGGCGAAGGACGCTGTCTTTTATCTCATCGATTACCGCGACGGCACGAAGGCGACGATCGCCATGGGAACCGGCTTCTCGCACGAGTTCGCTTCCGCAGTCTCGATTCGCGGCCACGAGAAACCGTTCGTCGTCAATTTTCTCCCGCAAGACGGCCCGCCGTTCGGACACTTCGAGCACCTGCTGCGAGCCGCCGAACACATGATTCACTCCGGCCAACCCGCGTACCCCGTCGAACGAACGCTGCTGACGACGGGCATTCTGGATGCCGCGCTGCACAGCCTCGCCGACAAGAATCGACGGTTGGAAACTCCGCAACTCGCCGTGACCTACCAACCCGCCGACTGGCCCTTCGCGAAGGGAACTCCGCCACCTCCGCGCGCGGCGTCCTAATCATTTGGAGTGCTTCGACCTGACGGAGCTTTCCAAATTTGAAAACCTCTCTGTTTGCGGCTCTACTTAACGGCCACCTTGGTTTTGTCTCGTTCAATCTTAGCTCGGAAGGATGCAATGATGCTGCGAATGATTGGCCTGAGTCTGATTGCGATGCTCTCATTGATTCCAATTTCCCGCGCGGATGAAGCCGACTCGAAGCCGCTCGTCGAGCAGGTCGTGGCGACCGCCGGTGGCGAGGAAAGACTGTTGAAGTTGTTTCGCTTCCGCGAGCGGGTGCTCATCACCGACAAGCCGGCGGCACCCGTCAACGCAGATGAAAAGGAGAATCGCACCTCCGTCGTGCAGATCGGTGGAGATTGGTGGGTCGGAAAAAATAAGCGTGACAAAGACAAGGTGCGCGTGCTGTGCTGGGCCTGGAGTCTGCGGATTCTGCTCGAACCGAAGTCGAAGATCGCCACGATTCCCGAAACGACCATCAACGAGAAGCCGGCCTTCGGTCTGCGAGTGTCCGAGTCCATCAAGGAACCGATCGACCTCTTCTTCGACAAGGAGACGAAGCGTTTGGTCGCCATCGACTACACGGACACGCGGCACCTCTTCAGCGAGTGGAAGAAGACCGACGAAGGGCACAGCTACCCCTCGAAGGTGGTCGGCCACCGCTTCACCGATCGAGCGAAAGGGACTGTCAACGAGAAGCAGTGGTATCAAACCGACATCCTGGAACTGACTTCGTTGAAGGAGTTGCCGGCCGAGCTGAAGCTGTAGCACGCGATGTCGGTGCTGGCTGCCGCCTGACTCCCAACGCTCTCTGAACTACGATGTTCCGCGACATCGACTGACCCAATCCTTCCGCTTTCCACAACCGGAGATTCTCATGATTCGACAGCTCTTTTCGTTGGTGATCTTGGCCGCTTTGGGAATGTTCTGCTCTGACACGAGCGTTCGTGCCGCGGACCTGATCCGCATCGGCATCCTGGGCATCGATAACTACGGCTCGGTGGCGTACACGGAGTTCCTCAACAAGCCGCACGCCGAGGGAGTCTTCGAGGGAATGCGTGTCGTCGCCGCGTATCCGGTCGGCAGTGATGACTACCCGGACAGCGCGAAGCTCGGCGGGATGTGGAAAGATCAGCTCTCGAAGATGTACCAGAGTCCGAAAGACCCGAAGGACGCGGTGCCGCCGATCGAGTGGGTCGATTCGCTCGAAGCGCTGCTGTCGAAAGTCGATTGCGTGATGATCTTCAGCCTGGACGCTCGGCTGCATCGCAAGCAGGCGGAACCAGTCTTGCGAGCCGGCAAGAAACTCTTCATCGGCCGCCCGCTGGCGTCGTCGCCAGAGGATGCCGTCGCGATCATGAAGCTTGCCGCAGAGACGAAGACTCCATGCTGGAGCAGTTCGCAGCATCGTTTCAGCACGGGCTTCGCGGGGATGGTCAATCATCCCGAAGTCGGCAAGGTCATCGGCTGCGACGTCTACGGCGGCTGGGACCCGAAAGCTCCGCTGGCCGACCAGTTCTGGCGTCCACTGCACAGCATCGAAACGCTCTACACGATCATGGGCGGGGCTGGAGTTGTCTCGGTGACCTGTGCCTCAACGCCGACGACTGAGCTGATCACCGCCACTTGGAAGGACGGCCGAGTCGGTACCTACCGAGGCATCAAAGAGGGAGCGGTCAAATACAGCGCGACCGTCTTCGGCGACAAAGGAGTCTCGACCTCCGGCATCTACGGGCACGGCGTCCCCGTCAAAGGAGTCGTCCCCACGAACGACGAATACGTCGGCTACAAACCGCTCGCCACCGAGATCGCCAAGTTCTTCAAGACGGGCCAAGTCCCGGTGCAACCCGCCGAAACGCTCGAAATCTTCGCGCTGATGCAAGCCGCCGAGGAAAGTAAAACCAAGAACGGTGCCGTCGTGCCGCTGAAGAATCTGTGGGAAGCAAAGTAATTCCAGTCCATTCTTGGCGGGCCGGTGGGCGTCAGCCCCCGGACTCCGCTGATTTCGTCCGGGGGCTGACGCCCACCGGCTCGCCTGCATCACCATCACTTGGAGAGATCAAGATGCCCCGTCAGCTCATTTGGTCGTTGTTGGTTGTCGTGCTGTCCGTTCGCGGAGCATCCGCTCAATCCGTCTTTCCTGGCGACAATTGGGAGACGGCCACTCCGGCCAGCCAGGGCATGAATGCCGAGGGTCTTGAGAAAGCGAAAACTTGGTTGGAATCGCACAACAGCAAATCAGGCGTCGTGATTCGTCACGGCCGGATCGTCGCCGAGTGGTACTTCGGTGACGCGACCGCCAAGTCGAAGTTCGCGGCGTACTCCACCAGCAAGTCGCTCTCCAGCATGGCAACTGGATTGGCCATCGCCGATGGCAAGCTGGCTCTCGATCACACCGTCGGCAAGTATGTTTCGGAGGCGGCTCCCGAAGGAAAGAAATCCGTGACGGTCAAACAATTACTGAGCATGACATCGGGAGTCCACAATGACCCGAACGTGCCACAACGCGAAGACCTCTTCACCTACGCCGTGAAGATGGCTCCGATGGATCACCAACCGGGTGCGAAGTGGGACTACAACAACACGGGACTCGCGCTGCTCAGTCCGGTCTTTCACAAAGCGACCGGCAAACAGATCGACGAGTTCCTCAACGAGCGTCTCTTCCGCCCCATCGGCATCGCGGCCGAAGACCTGACTTGGGAACGCCGCGAAGGACTCGCGATCCCGTACTCCGGCTGTCACACGACAGCGCGATCGCTGGGCCGCATCGGCTTGATGGTCTTGCATCACGGCAAGTGGAACGACAAACAAATCGTCCCCGCCACGTGGCTGAGCGAATCGATCGCCGCGTCGCAGGACCTCAACAAGGCTTACGGCTACCTGTGGTGGAACAACACCACCGCCCGTTGGCCGAACGTTCCGAAGGATGCCTACGCCGCACTCGGCAAGTGGGACAACAACATCTTCGTGGCTCCGAGCCTCGACCTGATCGTCATCCGCCAATCCGACTTGGCCCCTGGCAAAGACCACAAAATCGCCGAGTACTATCAGTTGGTCTGCGACGCGGTGAAGAGGCCGTGACGAACTTCGGCCACAACGGCTGACAGATGGCGTCTCCGTCCGAAGTGTGAACAAGGGACTCATCGAGCAAATTTCACGCTCATGTTTTGAGCGAGTCGCTCAAGTACGTGTTTGGTGGAATGCTCGCAGTGGTTTTGCGCTCGATCGGCCACTCGTCATGAGAGAACTGCTGGCCAGGATTAAATTGATTTTTTTGTAGATCGGTGATGGAATCTATCACCACATTAGGCAGTCAAATGAGACGTTGTGATGAGGAGCGGACAAAATGGACGATGCACCGAAGGTGCCTCACGCTGATCAAATAGCGGCATCAGTGGATTTGAATCGTCTCCTGCCGGTGATCAGGATCCGCAAGTATCGGCGATTTATGATCGGCCGCCGGTATCAAGAGGTTGTCGGAGTTTACTCCGACCAACTCTTGATCGCGCGGATTCCAAAGTCCGTTGAGATCCCTGAAAAAGCCTATGAACTCGATGGAGCTGAAGTTCTCGCAACGCTGGGCCAGAAGTTTGGGCGGGCCACGATCGTCCCTTTTGACAAAATCAAGAAACTCGCTGGGTTGCGGCATTCTTTGCTTTCGGAAAATGATCGGCTGCGTGCAGTGACGAATGGCAGAACGACTCGTTTCTGCATCAATGGCGATGAGAGTTCAAATTTTTATCGCGCATTAGGGCTGCTGCTTGGTGCTCAATTCGAGTACAGAAACTGGCCGACCTTCGTAGGCGTTATTGCTCGACTGGCTCTTTTCTTTGGGCTGCTGCCCATCGCGTGGCACTGCATGTTTGGAGTTCCGGTGGGTCAATCGTTGTGGAGCGCTCTCGCTCCTGCGATCGTGACGCTCAATCTCTTTGCGCTGATATTCGGCATCTTTTCAATCATTCCCGGTCGAAGACGCTCAGAGGGAAAGACCAAGTCGAAGGTTCAAAAAGATCTTTCTGGGAAAGAGCCCCTGCGATATCGCATTGCCGGGAGAGTGATCCTCGTAACGGGTACTGGATTGGTCTTGTATTTTTACGGGGCGAGCGTCTTTCAGGAATTGGCCAACCGATTCTCAGCCGGCGTGGCCGAGAGTCCATCTCGGATCGTGGACCTCGTCCCATTTTTTGGATATGGGTTTGCGATATTTGTCATCCCTTGCGTGGTTTTCTCGTCGCGAACCTTCGGGAAGCTGTCCATCGCTCTGGTGTTGATTGGTGCGGTCCTTACCTGTGGATTGGCATCGCTCAGTCTATTGTTGGCTCCGAGTGTTCAACAATTTTATCTGCTTCTGGCTGTCGCCAGTCCCTTTTTGGGACTTTGGCTTATTCATGTCGGTCGCTCGCTGCTGTCGCGCAACGCGCGAACGGCGATGGCTGAGGATCATCGGCCGCCTGTTCTTTACTTGAGGTCGTTCGAGGACGATGTCGACGACTCATTAACGCCGCACAGCGTTCTCGCCGCGATATTCGGGATCGCAATGCCGAAAGATATCAGACGGCTCCCGCTGTCAATGCGGGTGCTCTTCGAGAATCATCCTTATCGGTTGCTCCGTTCGCTCACCGGGCGAATCACCCAAACCACGGAACAACAGTTGGCGAATTATTTCAGTTCGAGTGGACCATTTATCGCCATTGGTAAGCCCGGCGAACGATTCGCGACCATTGGCGCAGATCGTGTCTACGTCAAGAACGAAGAGTGGCAACAGGTCGTGCTCGATTTCATGGATCGATCGCGGTTCGTCGTTCTGCAGGCCGCCGGGACTGATGGGTTTCTTTGGGAGTTGCGGACGTCACTCGAACGGCTTCCACCGGAGAAGATACTCTTCTGCCTCTCGAACTTTTTGGGACGGCAGAATGATTACGAAGACTTCCGACTGAAAGCAGAGGCCGTGGCGGGCTGGAAGTTTCCTCGCTCAGTCGGCAACCAAGATGAACCTCAGTTCGTGTTTTTCAACGCCGACCGTACCCCGATTACACATGCGGTGTCTTACCGTTCTCCGCTTCGCTGGCTATCACTCGGCGAGGTTACCGACCTGCGTCATACGCTGGCGAGATTCGTTGATCGAGGTCAGGCAGGAGCGGAATCGTATCGGCCGAGAACCTACACAGGTCATGGTATTTTAGCCGTCGTTCTTTTCTTAACAGTGCTGCCAGCCTTTTGGACGGCCTTGATGTATTGCACGTTACTGGCCGTCGGTCTGTTTCGATCGCCGACGGTGACAACAGATGTCTCAATTCCAACTTTCTCACCGGAGGTCATACGATGAGCCAAACTCAAAAGACTTGGGATCACTGGAAGCAATTGGCAGCTCGGTATCAGACAAAGCGCCCGCGCCGGATGCTTGCGCTCGATGGTGGTGGCATTCGCGGGTTGATGACGGCCCAGGTACTCGTTCGGCTTGAGGAGCTTCTCGCTAAACATTACGAGAAGCAGGCACAGATTAAGCCGGGCAGCTTCCGGCTTTGTCAGTTCTTCGACTATGTGGCTGGCACGAGTACGGGGGCGATCATTGCTGCTGCCATCGCGCGCGGATTATCGGCTAAGGAGATACTCGATTTTTATCGCGAATTTGGAACAGCGGCCTTTACCAAACGCCCATGGTATGACCGTTGGAAGAGCCTTTATGGAGATGGGCCTCTGGCCTCGAAACTCAAAGAAGTCTACTCAACAAAGGCGACGTTGGAGCCGCAACACTTGAAGACGTTGCTGCTCGTCGTCACGCGAAACGCTACCAGCGATTCGGCTTGGCCGATTACCAGTAATCCCGATGCGAAGTACAACGCCGCGATTCGGCCTGACTGCAATCTCAAGATTCCCCTCTGGCAACTCGTTCGTGCGAGTACCGCCGCACCGGTCTATTTTCCCCCTGAAGTGATCCAGTGGGATCGAGATGATCCCAACAAGTCATTTGTTTTCGTGGATGGTGGGACGACGGCGTATAACAACCCGGCATTCTGCCTGGCACGCATGGCCACGGAGCCGGCTTACCAACTCAATTGGGATCGTGGTGAAAGCAACTTGCTCATTGTTTCGCTGGGAACGGGACTCGCTCCTTCACTGGGCAATGCCGCTGAGGATCCCGAAAGCAATCTTGCCGCAAATGCAGTGAATGCCCTCTCCGCGTTGAGTTCACAGGCCTCGTTCGACCAGGACATCAATTGTCGCACCGTCGGACGATGCACATTCGGGCATCAACTTGATCGTGAGGTCTTGGATCTCGTTCCCCGGCAAGAACCGAGTGATCCAAATTCGGGCGTCGTTCCGCTCAAACAGGATTTGGGTCGTGCGTTCCTCTATGCACGCTACAACGCCGAATTGACTCAGGCAGGATTGACGGCTCTGAATCTGCCGCGCATCGATCCGCATTTCGTCTCGAAGCTTGATTCCGTGGATGCCATGCCAGAGCTCGAAGCAATCGGTATTGAGGTGGGAAAGCAAATCCAGCTTGAGCATTTCGGAAAGTTCATCGACGGATCTCTGTTCCTGGAGAATTAGTCGTGGATGTCTTCATCGTGCGTCCCTTCGGACTGAAGGAAGGCATCGACTTCGATCGCATGGAAGCCGTGTTAATCCGTCCGGTCCTGAAGGAGCTTGGTCTGGACGGGGGAACGACAGGAGAAATCGTTCGAGCCGGCAACATCCGCGCCGACATGATGGAACGGTTGCTAACGGCGGATCTGGTCATCGCAGACATCTCGATCCAGAACGCCAACGTCTACTACGAGTTGGGCGTGCGACACGCTTTGCGAGAACGCCCGACGATTCTGATTCGCTGCAAAGCTCACGATATCCCATTCGATCTGAAAACCGATCGCTATCTGGAATATGAAAAGAGCGATCCTACCCAAGCGATCCCAGCGCTCCGCGACACAATCAGGGCGACGTTGAATTCGGGTGTCGTTGACAGTCCCGTGTACCAGTTGCTTCCTGAGATCGAGGCTCAAGATGTCTCAAACTTTCATGCGGTTCCGCGTTCGTTCTTCGAAGCTGTTGAGCAGGCAGCCACTAAAAAAGACGTCGTGGAACTTGGTCTCCTTGCGACCGAGTCAGGTCGATGCACATGGCGGATTTCTGGTCTTCGACTTGTCGGCCGAGCGCTATTTGATCTGCGAGCATGGAGCCAGGCGCGAAACCTTTGGGTATTGATCAGAAGCGAGCGACCGGACGACACGGAAGCCAACCTGAAGCTCGGAACGATCTATCAGCGTCTTGGCGAGTTGACACTTTCATCGCAGGCGTTAGAGCGAGTTCTTCAGACGCGAACGTTGCGTTCCTATGATCGCGCCGAGGCACGTTCGCTGAGAGCCCGTAATTTCAAAACCGAATGGGTGACTCGTTGGCGGGATCTCGAAGTTGCCGAGCAACGGCAACGCGTCGCGCTCCAGTCGACGCGGCTCATTGATGCGGCGGCCGAGTATCAATCGGCGTTTCTTGAAGATTTGAATCACTGCTACTCTGGACTCAATGCCCTAGCCATTCACACGATCCTTATTGACTTGGCTTGCCGGTTTCCCGATGTGTGGGCCGCCCGGTTTGCCGAAGGAGACGATGAAGCAGATCGCGAGCTATCCCGCTACAGGAAGCAATCCGAACGACTTGTGGCGACGGTCGATCTGTCACTCATGGCGGCACGAGAACATTGCAAACGTGACGGTCTCATCGACCCTTGGCTGGAAGTCAGCTTCGCAGATTATCGTTTTCTAACGAAGCGCGATCGCCCCGACTCAGTGAAGCAGGGTTACGCCGATGCGAAGGCTCGGATTGCAAAAGAATTTCCCACCGAGTCGGCGGCTCGGCAGCTAACGCTCTTTTGGGATCTCGGCATTCTCGAAAACAACGCGAAGGCCGCGCTCACAGAATTGGGTTTTTCTACTGGCATAAGAGACAAGCATCGAGAGCTTGGCCCGCGAAACCTTGTGATTGTTTCAACTGGGCACCGAATTGATGCTCCAAGACGTTCTGCCCCGAGATTCCCTGCGGATCATGAAACAGCGGCGCGGGCTGCGATTACCAAGGCGGTTCAGACAGAGATCGCAATGACTCGCGGAAAGGTCATCGGTATCGCGGGCTTAGCGAGCGGAAATGACATTCTCTTTCAGGAGATCTGCGAAGAACTCGGCGTTCAAACGACGGCATTCCTTGCGATACCTCGCGCTGAATATGAAATGCGTTCGGTCCAAGCCTCTGGCCACGATTGGGTGGCTCGGTTCCGTCAGCTTGATGAGCGTCTAAACTCAATCGTACTCCAAGAGACTGACGAGTTACCTCTCTGGATGAGAGATCGCGCCGAATACGGCATCTTTCAGCGCGGTAACATTTGGATGCTGGAGTGGGCCTTTGCTCAGGAGAATTCGGACGTTGTGTTGATCGCCCTCTGGGATGGAAAGACCGGCGATGGTCCAGGTGGAACAGGCGACATGGTGGCACTCGCCAAAGATCGTGGTGCAAGAGTCATTGTTTTGGATACGGTGCGACTCTTTGAGACAGCCCATAGCAAACACGGTGCTGACGATGAATAAACAGCAACGATCACGGGCGACGTCGCAAGGTTTGCACGAAAAGATTGCCGAGTACTATCAGTTGGCCTGCGAAGCGGTGAAGAATCCGTGATCGATCTCGTCCACAGCGACGAGCGTTGCCTCACGCTGAGGCCAGAAGCTCGATGCGCTGCACCTCTTCGGGCGTCAGACAAAAATCACCGACATTGAGGTCCGCTCGCATGTGCTTGGCGTCACTGGTCCCGGTCAGCGGCAACATGCCGACGTCGAGCGCGAATCGGAAAACCATCTGACTGACGCTCCGCCCGTAACGTGCGGCCATCGCCGCCAATTCCGGCCGAGCCATCACATCGCGGTTCGCCGTCAACAACGAGAAGCCTTGATAGGCCACCTCATTGGCGTCGCAAAACTCCCGGACGCGACGATCCCAACCCCGCACGGCGTAGCAGCGGTTCTGAACGAAAGAGGGTCGCACGCGCGCCTCCTGACACAACGCCTGAAGCTGTTCCAGCGAAACATTGCTGACTCCGAGCAGCCGCGCTCGGCCGCTGTCATGAATGGCCTCCATCGCCCGCCAAGCCGCCCAATCGGCGGCACCCAGCCCGACCCGCTGCGTCGGGCCGTGTAACACATACGAGTCGATGAACTCAGTCCCCAAATGCTTGAGCGAACTGGCAAACGACTGCTCCACCTGAACCGCAACAGGAGCCTCCGGATCGTAAGGGAGCCGCTGATCCTGCCCGCCCCGAAACGTGAACTTGGTTTGCAAAAACAAATCCTCGCGAGCCACCACCCCTGCCGCGATCACCGCCAAGACCGCCTGCCCGACCGCCGCCTCGTCGTAATGCTTCCGCTGGTTCGCGGTATCGATTCCCCGAAACCCCTGTTGCACCGCCAGCTCGACCAGCCGCCGCGTCTCGCTCTCCTTCCAAGCCGTCCCGTAGACGAATCGAGGAACTCGAACACCAGAGATTTCCACAATCGGCTGTCGCATTATGACCTCGATTCTGCCGAGCAATCATCTTTCCAACGCGGCCGACATTGGACTGACCGGACGCCATCCCGGAAAGCGACTCCCTCGAACGAGACCACCACCCGTGAGAGAGCCGGAGCCAACGTGCTGGATGATCCGCGACTCGGCATGATCTGGATCGCCAACGAACTCCGCCCCCACAACTTCGGCCTCCGTGCCGGCGAAGTCATCACACCGGCACGAGCGTGGTCCCTATCCCCACCGAACTCGGCAGCCACCTTCTCGCCGATTTCGGCTGCTTCGGAACCGAGACAACCGAGTTGGTGTAAAATCTCAACAGCATTGCGAACCATCCAGCCACCAATGGCGAGGACGGTCTTCGGCATGTGATTGACGTCATCCGACGATGCAATGATGATGCCGGAAGTGCCTGTGTCGCCAACTCCAACCATATTCAACGCCAGCGCCGAGCGGGTCGGGCATTGAGATCATTATGCAAGTCTCGATCGCCCATCTCGTCTTTCTGGCTGTCGGCTTGTTGGCAGGCGGTCTCGTGGCGTGGCTCTTGTTGAGGAGCAAATTGGCGCTGGCCGATGCGAATGGCCGCGCCGTTGGCGAAGTGGAACGGACCTCACTCGCCGAGCAACTCAAGGCCGCCTCGCAGGACATCACGGACCTCAAGGGGCGCTTGGTGGAAGCAGAGGGACTCGCTCAGAATCTTCAGAGCGAACTGAATCAAGCCAGCGGAGAGTGTGCTCAATCTGTCGATCGTGCCAAACGGCTGGCCGACGTTGAGCAGGAGCGAGACAGTCTTCGAGATGCGCAGGAGGGATTTAAGGTCAAGATCGCCGAACTCAGCACGACACTGGAGAACGAGCGGAACGAGATTCACGAGAAAATCGCCCTTCTTACTACGGCGAGAGAGGAGTTGAGTAACCAGTTCAAAGTGCTCGCCAGCGAAATCCTCGACAAGACGAGCACGAAGTTTACCGAACAGAATCAGACCAAACTCGGCGAGCTGCTCGACCCACTCAAGACACAGCTCACCGAATTCAAGACGAAGGTGGAAGAGGTCTATGTCAACGAAGGCAAGGACCGCAGCGCGCTGACCGAACAAGTGAAGCAACTCTTGCTACTCAACAACACATTGAGCCAGGACGCGCAGAACTTGACTCTCGCTCTCAAAGGGGATCGCAAGGCTCAGGGCAACTGGGGCGAAATCATCCTCGATGACGTCTTGGAGAAAGCCGGCTTGCGGGCGGGTCAGCACTACGAACGTCAAGGCAGCGTCAAGAACGAGGACGGGCAGTCGCGAGACATCCCTGACGTCGTCATTCATCTGCCCGCCGACCGCCATCTGGTTGTGGACTCGAAGCTGACCCTGCCGGATTACAGGGCGTTCGCCGACGCCGCGAACGAGGATGAGCGCGCCGCAGCTCTCAAACGACATCTGACCTCCATCCGCATGCACATCAAGGGCCTGTCGGAGAAGAAGTACCAAACGCTGTATGGCCTCAAGTCTTTGGACTTCGTGGTCATGTTCGTCCCGTTGGAGCCAGCCTTCATGCTGGCAGTGACCAACGACAGCGAATTGTTCCACGATGCTTGGAACAAAAATGTGTTGCTGGTCAGCCCCAGCACGCTGCTGTTCGTCGTCCGCACGGTTGCTTTTCTGTGGCGACAGGAAGACCTGAGCCGTAACGCGAAGGAAATCTCGAATCGCGGCGCGGAGTTGTACGACAAGCTCGTCGGCTTTTCCGCCGACCTGCTCAATGTCGGCGAGAAGCTCAGGCAGGCGCAGGGCTGTTACAACGACGCCCGCATGAAACTCAGCGAGGGCAAGGGAAACGTCATCCGTCAGGCGGAGTTGCTCAAAGAGTTGGGTGTGCAACCCAGCAAACGTCTTCCCGCGACGTTGGTTGACCGCGCGATGGAAGAACCTCTCGCGGCAATTACGAATGAATCAACGAGGGGTAGCAAAGACTGAGTCCTCGAAGCCACAACCAGACGAAGCCCGGCAAAGACGGAGAGGCTAAGGGGCCAAGGAAAAATGACTCCGTGTTTTTCTGCGCGCTCCCCTCCGAGCTTGTCTCGGTGGAAGCCATGATTGATCACTAGAACGAAGACGAAAACCGGTGCTGGCCCCCGCCGAGCTTGACTCATTGGTATCTACACAACTCTGCGAACCCCATGAAAACGTGT
>SXGS01212448.1_pt1 | contig 25044 bp, 23 predicted proteins | sample 3174681 | NCBI WGS metagenome assembly SXGS01 (sample SAMN11356861, study PRJNA531348) | freshwater metagenome | isolation source: freshwater sample F1-80 | place: China: Fuxian Lake, Yuxi | collected 2017-12-25 | reverse complement strand
GCTGCCAAGAAGGCTCCGGCCAAGAAGAAGGCAGCGAAGAAGGCTCCGGCCAAGCGCAAAGCAGCAAAGCGCAAGTAGCCGTTCTCGCTTCGATTCGAAAGAGCCCGGCCAACTGGCCGGGCTCTTCTCGTTGTCGCGGCCGTGTCAGAGATCGTCGATGCGCTTGAACGCTTCACCGAGCACCGCGCCGACTCGATGCCCGGCCTGGGCGCACTCGTGACGTTGCGCAGCCTCGAAGCGCGTGCGCTCGGCGGCAGGATCCGCGGCGATGTGCATTGTCGACTCCCACTGGCTTTCGTGCGCGAGCAGCGACGCGACGCGGGCGTCGACATCGACGTCGTGCACTCGTTCGACATGGTCGATCACTTCGGCCTCGAACAAGAGCAACGACTCCGGTCGGTGCGGCGCGAGCTCTTGGTCGGCGAAGAAGTGAGGATCTCTCGCCGCAACGATGGCGTCGATCGTCAACTGCCCCGCATGACGATGGTCGGGGTGCAGCCGGTACCGCTTCCACGGATCGTGGCCGAGCACGACATCGGGCCGAGCTTGGCGGATCACCCGACACAGGTCGGCGCGCGTTGCGAGGTCGCTGTCGAGTTCGCCATCGATGCGTCCGAGCATGTGGACGTGCGCGGCGCCGAGTCGATCGGCTGCGGTCTGTTGTTCGCCGGCGCGGATCCGAACGAGTTCGGCGATGTCGCGGTTCGGATCCCAGGTGCCCTTCGAACCGTCGGTGAGCACGCAAAGGTGCACGGTCGCACCTGCGCGGGCCCACTTCGCGAGTGTTGCTCCGCAGCCGAACTCGATGTCGTCGGGGTGCGCGCCGATCGCCAGGACCCGAGCGGGCGTGACGAGGTCGGTGGTGGTCGAGATGGACGTCATCGAGGCTCCGTCGGGTGCAGGGCGGCGAGATCGTCGGGCAGGTCGATGTCGAAACCGGCGCGGACATCGAGTGGAATCGTCACCAGTAGCCCGCAACGTTCGGCCGCGCGTTCGTGGCGCTCGAACGATCCCGGACCGTACGCGAACTCGAACGAGGTGGCGGTCGGAATCGAGAGAATCGGTGTGCCGTCGTGACGTTGGTCGGGAACGAGAACGCAGACGGGTTGATCGGCCGGCGCCGCGAACGGGGCGAGATCGGTCAGATACGGCAGATCGGCGTGCACGACGACCACGCGTGCGAAGCCTCGGTCGCGAGCCCACAATTGACCGAGTGTGGCCGCGGCGTCGAGCGACCCCGGATCGGCGAGGACGTCGGCGCCGAACCCCGTCGCGAGTTCGCGCACCTCGCGATCGCTGGTGACGACGACCGTGGCGCACGTGCTCGCCACCTCGAGTACGTGGTGCGCGAGGGTTCGCATCAACTCGATGCGTTGATGGTCGTCGAGCACGTCGGCGAGCCGTTGCTTGGCATCCGCGAACGATCGAATCGGAACCACGACGGCGCACTTCGGTGCCGCGTCGGGGTCGGCTCGGCTCATGGGCTGCGTAGGATATCGGCGGTGAAGGGTCGGCAGGAATGAGCAACGACGCAGGCGTCGCGGTCGCTGTCGTCGGAGCAGGATCTTGGGGAACCGCCGTCGCCGGACTCGCCGCCACCAACGTCGACACGACGCTGTGGGCCCGCCGCGACGAGCTGGCGACCGCCATCAACGACACCCACGAGAACGCGGCGTATCTGCCGGGTGCCCGACTACCCGAGCGGTTGACCTCGACGTCGTCGCTCGAACTCGCACTGACCGGTCGCGAGGTCGTGGTCATGGGCGTGCCGTCGCACGGATTCCGAGCCGTGCTCGAGTCGGCCCGCCCGCACATCCGCCCCGATGCCGCCGTGGTCAGCCTCTCGAAAGGGGTCGAGCAAGCGACGCTGCTGCGAATGACGGAAGTGATCGCCGATGTGCTGGTCGATCACGACCCCGGCCGCATCGGTGTGCTGTCGGGGCCCAATCTCGCCAAGGAGATCGCGGCCGGACAGCCGGCCGCAACCGTCGTCGCGTTCACCGATGAAGCCGTGTGTCGGATGGTGCAAGACGCGTTCATGACGCCGGCGTTTCGGGTGTACACGAATCCCGACGTGATCGGGTGCGAGATCGCCGGCGCGCTCAAGAACGTTGTGGCGCTCGGTGTGGGCATGGCGCACGGCATGGGATTCGGCGACAACGCCAAGGCCGCGCTGATCACCCGCGGCCTCGCCGAACTCGCGCGGCTCGGCGTCGTGCTCGGCGGCGACCCGTTGACGTTCGCCGGCCTCGCCGGAATGGGCGACCTCATCGCCACCTGTTCGAGCCCACAGAGCCGTAACCGTTCGGTTGGTGTTGCGCTGGGGGAGGGTCGCTCGCTCGACGACATCGTCGCCGAGATGAACATGGTGGCCGAAGGGGTCAAGAGCACGGGCGCCGTGCTCGAGCTCGCGCGTCGCCACGATGTCGAGCTTCCGGTCGCAGCGTTCGTTGGCCGCGTGCTGTACGAAGGCGCGAAGCCTGCGGACCACGTTGGTGAGTTGATGGGCCGCGCTGCGAAACCCGAACTCGAGGGCATGCGCGACGCATGAACGATCCGAGATCGGGAGTTCCGCTCGGAACGCTCGCTGGTGACGTGCCGTCGTATGTGTCCGACGACGGCAGTGTGCTGCGGCCCGACGGCATTCACGCGAGCTGGCTCGTCATCGGCGAGGACCAGTTGCACGATCCCGCCGACGCGCCAACTCGCCGCCAACGCGACGACGGCGCGGTTGTCGACACTGCGATCCGTGTGCACGCCGGCGATTTCAACGCAAGCGTTTTTGCCGTTCCGGGCAGCACCGTGATCGAGTTCTCGAATGGCGGCGAGGCCGCGGTTGCCGTCGGGTTGGTGATCGAGGGCAGCCTCGACGCGGTGACGTGGGCTCGCGACCCCGCACAGATGGCGACGGGTCCGACGCGTGCTGCGGTGCGAGCACTCGTCGCCGAACACCGCACGATGGCCTTCTCCTCCGAGCCGAACGAGCGGCGAGCCACTGCGAGCGCACTGGTGTGGCCGCTTGCACATGGCGCGTCGTTGCGAATCGCGCTCGGCGACCCGGCCGGCCTGGACCACGATCCTGCGTCGGTGCGGCGAGCTTGGGCGCAGCGGCTGCGTTCGGGTCTGCGGGTCGACATCGACGACCGGAATCTGCAAGACGCCATCGACCGAGCACGAATCGCGATCCTCGCCGAGTCGTCGATTGCCGACGGCGAGATCGTCCACGCGCTCGAAGGGTGGGGGTTCGATGCCGAAGCCGCAGGAGCGTGGGACCGTCTCGGATTCCGAGCCCGTCGAACGGCCCGTCGCCGTGGCGACCCGAGGACTGCATGGGCACGCCTGACCACGGCCCAAACCGAACGTCCGAGCGCGACGCTCTTGAACGCGATGCGCGACCTCGTCGTGACCGAAGAACGCGCCGGCGTCGCGATCGTGCCCGAGTTCCCGACCGCGTGGCTCGGCCTCGCGCTCGCAGTCCACAACGTCCCACTCAACCGAGGCCTGCTGTCGTTCGCCTTGCGATGGCACGGCCGCCGTCCGGCGTTGTTGTGGGAGCTGTCGGAGCCGATGGCCCTGCGATGCCCGGCGCTGGCTCCCGGTTGGTCGACGACCGAACGAAGTGGCGAGACGCTCTTCGCCGAACCTCCGGGTCATCTGGTTGATCTGGCCACCGCAGCCGAACCGTCGTCGTCGGGCGACGCCACGATCACGACCAGCTTCGACTGAGCTCGCTTCGTCACACGCATCGATCCAGGAAACGGCGGACGCGGTGCAGCAACGTGTCGGCCAGGACGGGCGGCACCGCCGCCGCGGCCTGCGTGGGTTGGTCGGCGTCGGCGACCGAACGCACCAGCGCCCAACCCCGAACGAGGTCAACGAACGTTGCGGAAACATCTTCGCAGCGTTGCGTTCATCGCTCGTGCACACAGTAGTAACGGTTGGTTCGTACGGTGATTTCGTGCAATCGGACAGCTCTCGTCACCAGCATCGAGCCTTGGACCGCGCGAGCGGGCGACGGGTGCTCTTGCGATCCGGGGACGAGCCCGATCGAGACCTCGCAGTACACCCCTGCTGTGTGGGTCTGATCGGCGCTGCGGAACGCAAGCGCGAACAGGGGTCCGGTCGCGACCGGACCCCCGTTCGCATCGCGGCCTGGTTTGCGGCTGGTTCGAGGTCTCGGCTCGCCGGACGGTCGATCAGATCGGGCTCAGGATCGGAACCCGACGCTGGCGAAGTACTCCCTGGCCTCGTCGGTCGCGAAGGGGTGTTCGCTGTCGGGTTCGAGCACCGTCGTCGCAGCCGCGCCTGCAGCGTCGCCTTCGCAGGGCACCGACGGGGACGCGATCGCAAGATCGAGGTCGAAGCCGATGTCCGGATCGGCGACGTCGAGGGTCAGGGTCTTGCCGACGTTGTGCGCATGGCGATCGCGCTGGGTCAAGAACCAGGTATCGGTCGGCTGGCCCGGACCTTCGGGCGGTGCACCGAGGAAACGCCATTCGAGGAATCGCAACACCGAGGTGTGGTCGTACTGGCGATGGGTGACGAAACCCGGACGCGCCCGCGGCGATGCGATGATCGCGGGGACTCGGAATCCGGCTTGCGAAAAGTCGTTCGCGTCGTCGGCCGGGTTGCGACGGTCGTCAGGGAAGTGGGGTGGCGTCACGTGATCGAAGAACCCGCCCCACTCGTCGTACAACACGATGAAGGCGCCCTTGGACCAGTGTGGTGAGCGTGCGAACGCCGCAAACGCTTGTTGCACGAATCGTTGGCCCGCTCGGATGTCGCCGTGCGGGTGGTCGTCGGTACGGTTGCCGCCGCTGAACGCAGGATCGACGAAGCACACGTTGGGCAAGGCTCCTGCGGCGCAGTCCGTGTAGAAGTCGTCGATCGTGCGCAGGTGCGGTGTCATCCGCGCGCCCCACAGCAAGAATGGCGGCAAGTCGGAGGCGTAATCGGCGACGCCAACGCCCGCGGACGCCAGACGATCGACGATCGTCGGCCACGGGAAACCGCCTTCGGCGATCGGCAGGTAGTTGGTCTTGTTGCCACCCGACTGCCCGGCGAGCAGGTACTCACGGTTCGGGTAGGTCGGGCCGAGGATCGAGCAATGCCATTGGTCGGCGATCGTGAACCGGTAGGCGAGCTCGCGATAGAACGGCAGATCTTCGCCGCGGTAGTACGACAGCGCGAAGTCGTCGTTGCCCGATCCGTCAGCGACGAAACCTTGGTCGCGCTGGACCCGACCGGAGTTCCAACCGTGGCCTGGGTCGGGGTGACCACAACCTCGGAACGCGTCGGTGCCGGCGGCGTTCACCGTGAAATGGCGCGTCAGGTGATAGTCGCCGCCGGCATCGAGGTAGCGCTGTTTCGACTCGCCGTTGACCCGATGCTTCCATCCGAAACGCGACAAGCCGGTCTGCATGTACTTGGCGTCGTCGCGCAGCCAGCCGAAGTAGCTGTCGAACGACCGGTTCTCCATCATCAAGACGACGACGGTGTCGATGCCGCTGTCGCCCGGCGCCGCGTCGGTGATGGGGCGTGATGCTGGGAACCGTCCGGCCGCGCCGTGCGCGGGATCGCTCGAGAGCAGCGTCGGCCCGACGGCACCAACGCCTCCGACGGCGCCGGCACCGACTGCCATTGCTCCCGACCGCAAGAACGACCGTCGATCCATCAGGTCCTCGTCTCTCCGCCCGGAACCTCACGTCGAGGTTCGCTCCGCGTCCATATCTTGCCGTCCCGCACGGTCGAGGACCAATGCTGCGTGCAACCCTTGTCGTCCTCGCGGCCGAACTCGTTGCGTTTGTAGACCCGCCCGTCCGCATCGATCGACCAACCGTGGCCCGGGCAGCGCAACGTCGAGCCGTCGGGAACGCCTTCGACGAGGTCCCAGTCGAGGTGTGGGCACTGTCGAGCGACGATTCCGATTGATCCGTCGGCCGTTCGCCACACGACGACCTCGACGTCGTCGACCCGCGCGCCGACCGGCGTGGGTCCGAGGTCCGCGAGATCGAGGATCGCGACTTCGGTCACGCCCGAGTCTGGCATGCCGATACAGTGCCGAGCGTGCCGACCTACGCCATGCTCACGAACCTCGGCCCTGACGGCTGGGAAACGCTCCGCAAGAACCCCGAACGGATTCGAGCGGTGCGCGAGGAAGTCGAATCGACCGGCCTGAAGGTGGTTGCGCAGTACGCGCTCCTCGGCCAGTACGACTTCCTCAACATCATCGAAGCGCCCGACGAGCAAGCGATGGCGAGGGCCGCAATCATGCTGGCCGCGCGAGGCACCATGCGAACGACGACACTGCAGGCGATCCCCGTCGACGATCTCGTTTCGATCCTGCAACAGTGACCCGAGCCGCATGAAGACCGGCGACCACGTCGAGGTACGCAACAGCTTCGACAACCAGTGGTCGCGCGGGTTCGAGGTCACCGAGGTGCTCGACGACGACACCCTTCGAATCCGTCGACGCAGCGACGGCGCGATGCTCCCGGTGGTCTTCGGGCGCGACGACGTTCGTGAGGAAAAGCGGCGCAAGATGTGGTGGGTGTGATGGCCCGGTCGGCAACGCCGACGCTGCGACTCGAACGGACGTGTTGGAGATCCGGCGAGTCGGTGGTCGTTGGCATCGACGAAGTCGGTCGGGGCGCCTGGGCGGGGCCCGTCACGGTGTGTGCCGTCGTTGCTCCCGACCTCCACCTCTCCGGCGTGCGGGATTCGAAGTTGTTGTCACCCGTCGAGCGTGAGCGCGCCGCGACCCGCATACGTGGCTGGGCGCGAGCGATCGGCGTCGGCCACGCGAGCCATCGGGAGTGCGACGAACTCGGGATGACCCTGGCGCTTCGCCGCGCGGCGGAACGTGCGCTGGCCCAGATCGAGTCCGTCGGTTTCGTCGCCGATCGGGTCATCCTCGATGGCAAGCACGACTATCTCGGGTTGGGTGCGCGTTGCACGACGGTGATCAAGGGTGACATGAAGATCTTGTCGGTCGCCGCCGCGTCGGTGGTGGCCAAGGTCACGCGCGATCGGCTGATGGCCGAAGAAGCCGAACATTTTCCGCATTACGAGTTCGAGTCGAATCGCGGCTATCCCGCTCCTGTCCATCAGACGGCGTTGCGCGCCTACGGCCCGTGCGCGATCCACCGACGGAGCTGGGTGTTCATGGACAGCCTGCCGTGGCGGCACCTGAAGTTCGAACGCGAGCCGCGCCTGTTCGACGTCGACTGAACGATCGCAGGAGCGGCGAGGGTCGAACGGCGCCGACCACGCCGGGAATCGACTCGCTCAGTGGCTACGGCGAGTGAGGCGGAACGAGCGATGTTCGGCGGGGCGCGGGGTCGGTTCGGCGAGCAGGTCGGAGTCGATCACGTCGTGGCGGTCGCCGAAGCTTGCGATGAGCGCTTGGATCACCGCGGCGGCGGGCAGTGCGAGCAACGCGCCAACCGGCCCGATCAGTGCGGCACCGATGATGACCCCCGCGAACGCGATGGCTGGGTGCAACGACAGGGTGTGGGCGGTGACACGCGGCGCGAGCAAATAGTTCTCGACCTGTTGATAGACGACGACGACCGCGAGCGCGAGCGCGCCTTTCCACGGATCGTCGAGCAGCGCGATGAGCACCGCGAGTGCGCCCGCCAGGTACGTGCCGATGACCGGCACGAACTGACTCATCACGCCGACCCAGACGCCGAGCGCGAGCGAATAGGGCACGCCGATGATGGTGAGCGCGATCCAGTGCGCGGTCGCTGAAATGATCGCGAGCAAGAACCGCGAGTAGAGGTAACCGCCGGTCTTGTCGATGGCGAGTTCCCAGCCGCGGAGCACTTGGGCCTGGCGGTGGGGTGGGAGGCGAGAGCAGATCGTGCGACGCAAGCGTGGGCCGTCGGCGACCAGATAGAACGTGAACAAGCCAACCGTCAACATGTTGAAGAGCACGCCGAGCGCGGTGAGACCGAACGCCAACGCTTTGCCGGCGGCGTCTTCGAGGAAGCTGTTGGTGCCTTCGCTGTCTTCGATCTGTTGGCGAAGGTCTTCGAAGTCGACCTTGGCATCGAAGGTGTCGTTGATCCACGTTTCGATGCTGTCGAGGTAGTTCGACGCCTCGTCGACGAAATCTTGGATCTCGTTGACGACGACGGTTCCGATCGCGAAGACGAACACCGAGGTGGAGAGCAGGAGCGCCAGGAACACCAGCAAGGTTGCCGGGCCCCGACGCCACCCGCGGGAGGCGAGCCAATTCACGGCGGGTTCGATCGCGAAGGAGAGGAACAACGACACCAACAAAGTGATGAAGAACCCACGCAACGAGTGCATGACCCCGCGCAACACCCACAGCGTTGCGAAGCCGAGCCAAAAGACCAGGATCGCTCGATTGACCAGACGCGGGGTCCAGTTCGCGGTCGGGGCTTCGTCAGGCACCATTCGCAATCTACGAGCGCCCTTCCATTTCCCCGCGGATGGCACGTGGGGGCGTATCCTCGACGACGTATGGGCCAGTCGATCACCGTCTCCGTCCGCCCCGGCGCTCGCGCCAACGTGCGGTTCTTCGAGCTCAACCGCTCGATCACCGGCATGGACATCGAGCGGTACGCCGTCCGTCCGCCGAACTCTGCGATCCGGCCCCCAGATGTGGTGGCCCGCCGCCTGTTCGATCTGGGCGCTTCGTCGGTCACGGTGTACTCCAGCATGATCGCGGTGGAGGCCGACGACTGGGCGAGCCTCGAATCCAAGGTGATCGAGATGCTCGAGCACTTCTTCAACTACTACGGCGACGACGCCGGTTGGTCGTTCGAAGCCCGGGGGTTGCCGTACAAACCCTCACCGGTGCAGTGACCTTGCACTAGCGAACACTTGTTCGATACTCTGGCCGGGTGGAGTCAGGGGCCGTGACCGGCACCGCGGTCGAGCCAGTCGGAGTCGAGCCAGTCGTATCGGTCGAGCCAGTCGAGCCCGTCGTCATGGACGTCATGGGGTCGATGCCTTCGCCGACGGATCGTCAACGGGCCGCGGGTCGGCTCCAGCTGGCTGCCCTGGCCCCTCGCGTCGCTCCGGTTGCGCCCGCGCACCTGCGAGCGCTCCCCGTCGCGGCGCCGCTCGGTGACCTGCTTCCGGGGGGTGGTTTGGCTCGGGGTGCCACCGTGGCCATCGATGGTCCGCTCGCGCCAGCGCTCAGCCTGCAGTTGCTCGCGGCAGCCTCAGCGGGAGGCGAGTGGGTCGCGGTTGTCGAACCCGATGATCGCCCAGGGGATTTCGGTGCGTTGGCCGCGGCCGAAGCGGGGGTTGCACTCGAACGTTGTGCCGTCGTGCGGCGGGTGACACGCGATCGCTGGCCGGTGGTGGTGAGCGCCCTCCTCGAAGGGGCTCGGTTGGTGATTGCGCCGGTGCCCCAGCGATTGCGTCATGCCGATGCTCGTCGACTGGTTGCACGGGCCCGAGAACGTCAAGGCATCTTGGTCGTGGTCGGTTCGGGCTGGCCCGCCGAGGCCGCGTTGCGGATCCACGGTCAGGCCAGTCGTTGGCATGGGCTCGAAGCGGGTGAGGGGTTGCTCGTGCATCGTGATCTGCTCATCGAGATCGACAGCAAACAGGGGCATCGTCGTACCTGGTGCGCGCAGGCCTCGTGAGCCGCACCGTGATGCACCCATGAACTCCGATCCGCGCACCGTGCGTTCGGCGTGTGTCCGCGTGGCCGACTGGCCGATCATCACCGCGTGGAACGCCGAGCCGAGTCGTCGTGACACTGCGTTCGCGGTGCTCGAACGCGTCGGCCCACGCGAGCTCGTTCGGGCGGCGTCGCCCGCTGCGCGTGCGCTCGGTGTCGTTCCCGGTCTTCGGAAACGAGAAGCCGAAGCCCGTGGCGTCGACCAGTTCGTTGAGGCCGACCTCTCGGGCGAAGCCCGTCGGTTCGAAGTGGTGGCGCGGGCGTGCGAAACCGTCACGCCGCGCCTCACCATCGACACACCCGGCCGACTCGGGTTCCCGACCCGTGGCCCGGCCCGCTACTTCGGGGGCGATCTCGCGTTGGGCGAGCACGTGCACGCGATCGTGGGAGCGGTGCTCGGCGACGACGCGGGTTCGGTGCGCGTCGGTATCGCCGATGGGAGTTTCGCGGCCCGGTTGGCCGCGCGTGAAGCACGCCATCACGACGGTTGTCTCGTCGTCGTCCCCGGTTCGTCCGCTCGATTCTTGGCCCCGTTTCCCTTGGCCGCACTCGGTGACGCCGACTTCGCCGGGTTGTTGGAGCGGCTCGGCATCCACACGCTTGGCGACTTCGCGAACCTGCCTTCGGCTGACGTGCTGGCTCGGTTCGGCCCGTTGGGCGCGACCCGTCACGCACTCGCACGGGGACTCGACCCGGCACCGGTCGATCTGTCGGTGCCGCCACCCGATCTCGTCGAACGTCACGAGTTCGACCCACCCGTCACCCGCGTCGACACCGCGGCATGTGCAGCCACAGCGCTTGCCGATCGGTTGCTCGCGGCGCTGGCCCGCCGCGGGTTGGGGTGTGTGCGGGTGCGAGTCGAAGCCGAAACCGAACACGGTGAACAACTCGTGCGGGTGTGGCGGCACGAAGGTGCGTTGAGCGCGACCGCGCTCGCCGAGCGGGTCCGTTGGCAGCTCGATGCCTGGCTCGATGCCAACGAGCGAGGGACGCGCATCGTTGATGGCGATGTACGTGCGGAACAAGACCTCGCGGTGCTGAGCGAGATGGGCGTCGACTCGACGACCGGCGCGCTGGTGATGCTGCGGCTCGTACCCGAAGAGGTCGTTGCCAGCGGCGAACGGCAAATGGGGTTGTGGGGCGGCGATGCCGCCGCGGCCGAACGGGCCGATCGGGTGCTCGGTCGGTTGCAGGGCATGTTGGGCATCGATCAGGTCGGTACGTTCGTGGTGCAAGGCGGCCGTACGCCCGCCGAACGAGTCGCGTTCGTGCCGTGGGGTGAACCCCGCGAACCCCGCCGACCGCTGCACCTCGGCGGCGAGGTGGCGGTCTGGCCGGGTCGACTGCCCGACCCGGCGCCGACGCAGGTGTTCGACCCGCCGTCACCTGCCGAATTGCTCGACCGCGACGGATATCCGGTGGTGGTGAACGGGCGGGGTGAGTTGCGCCGCCCACCCGCCTGGTTGCGGGCGGCCGCCGTTCCCGATGGTGGTGGAGCCGTGCGTGGTTGGTGCGGGCCGTGGATCCACGACGTGCGTTGGTGGGACATCCGACAACGTCACCGTCGTGCCTTGTTCCAGATCACGATCGGTGACGACACCGCCGAGACCGCCTGCCTCGTTTCCATCGAACATGGCCGCGCCCATCTCGACGGGGTCTATTGATCGTCACGAAGCGCATCGGTTCGCTGGGTCGAGCCCAGCCGCGCTCGCCCCTCTCCGAACGTCGACACGAGGAGTTCGCCGACTTGGGTGACGGTATCGGGGGCGCCGAAGGGGATGTTGAAGATCAACGTGTCGAGTCCGGCGGCGATCAGTTCTTCGACTTGGGCGACGAGCTCGGCGGGTTGGCCGATGTTGAAGCCGGTCAGTGCTTCGGGGCCGGCAGCGCTGACGATGAACTCTTTGGTACCGGCGGTTTCGTCGGGTGAGCTCGTCAAGAACAACGACGCGAGCCTGGTGGTCGTGATCTCGTTCGGGTCGCGTCCGATGGCGTCGCAGTGTCCGCGCAGCACGGCGAGCTTGTGGCGGATCGTGGCGACGTCGCCGCTCACGTTGCAGAGCTGCGCGTATTGGGCAACGAGCTTGAGCGTGCGCTTCTCGCCGCCACCACCGACCATGATCGGAATGTCACCGCGGAGCGGCTGCGGCACGTTGCGAACTTCGCGGGTGTGGTAGTGCCGACCGTCGAAACTGGGCGCGGATTCGGTGAACATCGCGCGGCAGATCTGCAACGCCTCTTCGAGACGATCCATGCGTTCGCCGACCGACGGAAAGTCGAAGCCGAGGCCAACGTGTTCGATGTCGTGCCATGCCGCGCCGATCCCGAGGATGGCGCGGCCCTTGCTGATGATGTCGAGCGTGGTCACCTGCTTCGCCAACATCGCAGGGTTGCGGTAGGTCACTCCGGTGACGAGCGTGCCGAGTTGCACGCGTTCGGTCACCGCGGCAAGGGCGCCGAGCAGGGTGTAGGCCTCGAGCATTGGCGCGGGCGCGCCACCGAGTGGGGGCAGTTGGTAGAAGTGGTCCATCACCCACACGCTCTCGAACCCGGCCGCCTCGGCGGCACGTACCCGTGCGACGGCTCCGGCGAACATTTCGGCGTCGGGTGTGCCGTAGTCGAAGTTCGGGAGCTGAAATCCAAAGGTCGTCATTGGGGGAACCCTACGTCCGAACCGTGTCGAGCGTGAGAGCTGACCCGGCGATGCGATCGCCGAACACCGGAACTTGGAGGGCGCGTTACACGAAGCTGAACATGGGCTCGTCGCCGAACAACAACTGTGCGGCCGCGGCGAGGGTCTTGCGTTGCCCGATGATGTGCGCGCTCGTCGTGGCGAGATCACGTCGACGTCGATCGAACGGGCTCGACGCAAAGATCGACGCGGCGCCGACCGCCTCGCAGACGAGTTCGGCGACCTCGTTTCCGGTGCGAATGGCATGCACCGACATCAGCGAGATCGCCGCGCGTTGCGATGGGGTCGGAGCGTCCCCGTCGACGAGGGATTGCCACAGACTGGCGAGCACCTCGTTCTGATAGGCGCGGGCGGCGCCGATCGCCGCGGTGCCCTCGGCGAGCGCGAGCTGGACTCGGTACTCGTCTTTCATTGCGACCATCGATGGCATCGACACCTTTGCCATCGCGAGCGACTGGAGGTCGTCGAGCATGCGTTGGGCACAGCCAATCGCGACCGCGGGAAGATTCGAGAAGAACACGCCGTGATAGCGGTAGAGCGGCTCTGGGCGTTTCCCGGCGACAAACGGGTCGAAGGTGCGCTCGCTCGGTACGAAGACGTCATCGGCGGAGTAGTCGTTGCTGCCGCTCCCTGCGAGCCCGGTCGTGTACCAGGTGTCGTGGATCGTGATGGTGTCGCGTGGGAGGTAGACCGCGAGCATCTCGGGACGGCCCCGCGCGTCGAACTTGATGCCGTCGGCGTTGTGCACGAGGCACCCACCGACGATGCGATCGGCGTGCAGACAACCTGACCCGAATTGCCAACGGCCCGTCACCCGGTATCCACCGTCGGTTTCGATTGCGGTGCCGGCGGGGTAGAGGTAGCCGGAGGTCAGGAGGTCGACGTCGGGGTAGAGCTCGCGGGCGGTGGCCTCGTCGAGGCGGGCTGCGTAGTGGCCACTGTCGGAACAGATCATCGCGATCCAGGCCACCGAGGCGTCGTGATAGGCGAGGATCTCGATCAGGCGTGATTGCGACACCAGGTCGAACTCCGGCCCGCCCCATGCCCGCGGGAAGGCAATCGAGAACACCCCGGCCGCACGCATCGCGGCGATGAGGTGTTCGGGGAGCCGCCGGTTGCGTTCGATGTCGTCGGCGGCGGCTTCGATGGTCGGACCCAGGGCCCGTGCCGCGGTCAGGATCTCGTCGATGGTGCGCGTCATGGCCGCAGTCTGACCCGATCGTCCACCTCCCGTTGACGACACGAACAAGTGTTCGGTAGTCTCCCGTCGGTTGTCCAGGGGGAAATGGTCGGGGAGATGGTCGGGGAGATGGCGGTGCGCGAGGTCGAATACGCGGAGTTGCACTGCCATTCGAACTTCTCGTTTCTCGACGGGGCAAGTCATGCCGAAGAACTGGCCGAAGAAGCGACGCGGCTGGGTCTGGCGGGTCTGGCGATCACCGACCGTGATGGTTGCTACGGCGTCGTGCGTTTCGCCGAAGCGGCACGGCCGCTGGGGCTTCCCACCGTGTTCGGGGCCGAACTGACCTTGGGTGCGACTCGTCCGGCCAACGGGATCGCTGACCCTCGCGGCGACCATCTGGTCGTCCTTGCTGAAGGCCCGCTTGGCTACAGCCGGCTGGCGCGAGCCATCAGCGACGCGCAGCTACGCGGTGAGAAGGGCGCGCCGCGACTCGACCTCGAGCAACGCGCCGAGGTCGCGCGCTCGGGAGTGCATCTGAACGGGGACCGAACGAGTGCCGACAACGATTCGTGGTTCGTGCTCAGTGGCTGCCGCAAAGGGGCGGTCCCCGCGGCGTTGCTCACCGACGGACCGGCAGCGGCGCGGCGCGAACTCGATCGGCTGGTGCATTCGTTCGGTCGCAATCGGGTGCTCGTCGAACTCTGGGATCACGGCGATCCCATCGATCGTCACCGCAACGACGCGTTGGCGCAGGTTGCTCATCGGGCCGGGGTCGAAGTCATCGCGACGAACAACGTGCACTACGCGACGAGCGCGCAGCGCCCCCTGGCCACCGCGTTGGCCGCCGTGCGGGCGCGCCGCAGCCTCGACGAGATGGACGGATGGCTTGCGGCCTCGCCGCTGCTGCATCTTCGCCATCCTCGTGAGCAGCAGCGACGGTTCGCTCGTTGGCCAGGTGCCGTCGAACGCACGGTCGAGATCGCGCGTGCGTGTGCCTTCGATCTCAAGCTGGCGGCACCGAATCTGCCCGACCATCCTGTGCCCGAGGGACACACGCCGATGAGTTGGCTACGCGAACTCGTCCGGCGCGGCGCGGCGATCATGTATCCGCCGCAGCATGCACATCACGACGCAGCGCAACGTCAGATCGCCCACGAACTCGATGTCATCGACGAACTCGGTTTCGCGGGCTACTTCTTGATCTTGCACGACATCGTCGAGTTCTGTCGGGTGCACGACATCTACTGCCAAGGGCGGGGGAGTAGCGCGAACAGCGCGGTGTGTTACGCGCTCGGAGTCACCAAGGCCGATGCTGTCGCGTTGGGGCTGTTGTTCGAGCGGTTCTTGTCACCCGAACGCGACGGCCCGCCCGACATCGACCTCGACATCGAGCACCAGCGCCGTGAAGAGGTGATCCAGTACGTCTACGACCGCTACGGACGCGAACGGGCGGCACAGGTTGCCAACGTCGTCACCTATCGGCCGCGCTCGGCATTGCGCGAGATGGCCAAGGTGGTTGGGGTGGCGCCGGGTCAAGCCGACGCGCTCGGGAAGTGGGTGGATCGGTGGAGCGCCGGGCCCGAGGCGTTTGCCGAGCTGGTCGACCAGAGCGCAGCACGCGACCCGCAAGCCCACGCACTCGCGGCGTCGGTGCATCGCGGCGGCGCGCCGGTCCAGCGTTCGACTGCTCGACACGACCGTCGTTTCGTGCGCACCGCGAACGACGCGGTGACCTCACCCGACAGGGTCGACATCACGAGTGCCACCCGCCCGCCCGAGATCCCACCGCTCGCGCTCGAGCTGGCCAGCCAAGTGCTCGACTTCCCTCGCCATCTCGGCATTCATTCAGGGGGAATGGTGATGGCCGACCGGCCGCTCATCGAGTTCTGCCCGATCGAGTGGGCTCGTATGGAAGGTCGGTCGGTTCTGCAATGGGACAAGGACGATTGCGCGGCCGCCGGGTTGGTCAAGTTCGACCTGCTGGGGCTGGGCATGCTCACGATGTTGCATCTTGCGGTCGACATGGTGCGCGAGGTCGAAGGGGTCGAGATCGACCTCGCGACGATTCCCCAAGAGCGCGAGGTCTACGACCTGTTGTGCGCGGCCGACACGGTCGGTGTGTTCCAGGTCGAAAGTCGCGCCCAGATGGGGCTCTTGCCGCGCCTGCAACCCCGAAAGTTCTACGACCTCGTCGTGCAGATCGCGCTCATCCGGCCCGGTCCCATCCAGGGCGGCGCCGTGCATCCCTTCGTCAAGCGCAAGCTCGGCGAAGAGCCGATCGTCTACGACCACCCGAAGCTCGTCGAGCCACTCGAACGCACCCTCGGGGTACCCATCTTTCAAGAGCAGCTCATGCAGATCGCCATGGCGGTCGGCGGCTGCACGGGCGACGACGCCGACCTACTGCGCCGCGCCATGGGCTCAAAGCGCGGCCTCGAACGCATCGAGTCGCTGCGTGAAACCCTCTACGCCGGCATGGCCTCGAACGGCATCACCGGGCGGCTTGCCGACGAGATCTACGCCCGCATTCAGGCGTTCGCGAACTTTGGTTTCGCCGAAAGCCACTCGCTGAGCTTCGGCCTGCTCGTCTACGCGAGCTCGTGGATCAAGCTGCACTACCCCGGCGTCTTCCTCGCCTCCCTGCTGCGCGCCCAGCCGATGGGCTTCTACTCCCCCGCCTCGCTCACCGCCGACGCCGAACGGCACGGCGTCGAAGTGCGTGGGCCCTGCATTGTGCGCTCCGGCGTCGAGGCGGGCCTCGAACGGGTCGACCTCACGGTCGACGACCCGTTCTCGCCCCTTCCGGCGGATGCGCACAGCGCCTCGCCGACGGGGCTCCGCTCCTGCACGAATCGCGCACAACCCCCCGTGCCAGTCTTCCGACCCGACTCCCCCGACGGTGAACTCGACGACCTCATCCCCCACCGCCGCGACGGCGAACTCGCGGTGCGCATGGGCATCGGAGCAGTGTCGGGGCTCGGGAAGGACACGGCCGAGAAGGTCATCGCCGAACGCGAGCGGCACGGGCCGTACCGCGACCTCACCGACCTCGTGTATCGCACGGGGCTCACCGCCGCCCAGGTCGAGTCGCTCGCCACGGCCGGCGCCTTCGAGGTGTGGGGCATGACCCGGCGTGAGGCGCTGTGGGCGGCCGGGGCAGCAGCCCAGGCGCGACCCGAGTTTCTCCCCGGCAGCGTCGTCGCCGTGCAGCCACCCCTGTTCGACGACCTTGAACCCGCCGAGCGCATGGTCGCCGACCTGGTCTCGACCGGCGTTGCCCCCGGCGACCACCCCGTGCGCTACGCCCGCGATCGCCTGCGGACTCGCGGAGTGCTGAGTGCCCGCGAGCTGCGCAGCGCCGAACCGGGCAGGCGCATCGAGGTCGCCGGCGTCGTCACCCACCGGCAGCGACCCGCGACCGCGAGCGGCATCACCTTCTTGAACCTCGAAGACGAGACGGGGCTCGCCAACATCATCTGCTCGGTGGGGCTCTGGGGCCGCTACCGGCGCACGGTGCGCGAGAGTCGGGCACTCATCGTGCGCGGCATTCTCGAGCGCTCGCCCGAGGGAGTCGTCAACGTCGTCGCCGACCGCGTCGAGGCACTGTCGCTGAAGGCAACGATGCCGAGCCGCGACTTCCGCTGAGCACAGCCCGAACGTTCGCTCCATGCGGCCGCTCACGGCACTATTCTCGCGGCATGTCCCCCCGCGCATCCCGATCACCCGCCCACGCGAGGGCCCACCGCCTGCGCGACAGTCGCGTCTGGCGAGGGCTCGCCCGCGGAGGCTTCGCCGTCAATGGCCTCCTGCACATTCTCATTGGCTTCATCGCGCTCGGGCTCATCGCCCCCGGCGGCGGGGGCGGCGACGCCGACCCGAGCGGCGCCCTGCAGGGCCTCGCCTCCACACCGTTCGGGGGCATCCTGATCTGGGTCGTCGCCCTCGGGCTCGCCGCGCTCGGGCTGTGGCTCATCGTCGACGGCATCCTCGACCGTCCGGCCGACGACACCGCCAAACACGTGGGTATCGCGGTCGCCAAGGGGCTGACCTATCTCGCGCTGGCGGCGACCGCGGTGCGCATCGCGCTCGGCGGCTCGTCGAGCTCGTCGGGCGATGCGCAGAGCGCGACCGCCACCCTGCTGCAGGCACCGGCCGGGGTGATTCTCGTGGTGATTGCCGGCCTCGTCGTGCTCGGAATCGGCGTCTACTTCATCGCGAAGGGCATCAAGCGCGACTTCCTCGACGACATCACCACGCCGCGAGGCACCGTCGGCCGGGTCGTCACCGCGCTGGGCATCGGAGGATACATCGCGAAGGGAATCGCCCTACTCGCCCTCGGCGTCTTGGTCATCAGCGCGGCCGTCGCCTCCGACTCGGCCCGCTCCACCGGCCTCGACGGCGCGCTGCGCTCGCTGCTCGAGTTGCCGTTCGGTGCCGCCGTGCTGTTCGTCGTCGCCCTGGGGCTCATCGCGTACGGCGTGTACTGCGTCGCCCGCGCCCGCTACGCCCGCCTCGACTGAACCGGCGGCGACAAACTCTAGGGTGAGCACATGACCTGGCTCGTGATCCAGCAGATGTGGTTCGAAGGCCCCGCCGCGGTCGGTGACGTCGCCAACGAGCGCGGCATCGAGTTGCGCATCGTTCGCACCGATCAGGGCGAACCGGTACCCAGCGTGGATGCGCTCGACGCCTACGAGGGAATCATCGTTCTCGGGGGCGCACTGGGCGCGCTCGACGATGACCAGCATCCGTCGCTGGCCGGGCAGCGCGCGCTGCTCGCCGCCGCGATCGAGCGCGACCTGCCCGTGCTCGGCGTGTGCCTCGGCGCGCAACTCTTGGCCATCGCCGGCGGGGGTGAGCTGCTCGACGGCGACAACGGCAGCGAAGACGGCCTGGGGCCCGTCGACCTCACGGCAGACGGCCTCGCCGACCCGGTGCTCGGCCCGGCGGGGCCGCGCTTTGAGGCGATGCACTGGCACGAAGACACCTACGCCCTCCCCGAAGGCGCGGTGCACCTCGCGACGAGCCCGCAATATGCGCAGCAGGCGTTCCGGCTGGGTTCGTGTCTGTACGGCATCCAGTTCCACCTCGAGATGGGCGGCGCCGAGGTGCAGTCACTGCGCGACGACTTCCCCGACGACGCCGAGCTCGACCCCGCGCGCGCCGATCAGGTCGTGCTCACCGGCCGCGGTGTGTTTGAGCGCTTCTTCGACCGCGCCGCCGAGCTCGCGACGGCGCGCGCCGATCAGTAGGGCACAGCCGCTCGCTGCGGCAGCACCGCGCTAGGTGTTCGCCCCGCGCGCCGCGACGACCCAGATTTCCTCGTCGCCGTGTCGGCCGACGGCGACGAGCTCGTCAACGAGGTTGACGGCGGTACACACGTGGTTCGGCACCACGGTCAGCCGCTCGCCGAGGGCGAGACCCGATGCGGCGCCGTGAGGCACCACGATGGTCGCGTGATGCTCCGAGAGCGCGACGATCCGCGCATCCGGATGCTCGACAACGCGCCCATACCCGCTCGCCCAGCTGGCGCGGTCGCTCGCGAGCGCCTTGCTGCCCGCATCCACGATGAGGCGCGCTGCTCCGTCTTCCCCATCCCGCCGGCTGACGATGGTCGTCACGACGCCGAACGCGATGGACGCGGGTTCGATCACCCCGAGCTCCCACTGTTGTGCGTCTCCGAGGGCGTAGACGCCGGGGCGAAGTTCGGTGAGCACGTCGTCAGATTCGACAGCGAGTTCATCCCGGGCCGTGGTCGGTGTCGACCCTCCGCTCACGAGCGGACACGGCAGGCCCGCGGCGGTCACGCTGTCCCGCGCGACGCGGAGCGCACGCCCCTCGTCCATGGCGGCCTCGCTCATGCCGTCTGGCGTATACGACTGACCGGGGAAGGTGAACACGCCGTCGACCGTTAGTCCAGAATCGTGGGCCCGCTGCGCCAGTTCGCCGGCCGCGTGCGGCTCTATGCCGCTGCGGTGATGCCCGCAGTCGACCTCGATCGCGACCGACAGTCGCGAGCGGTCGACGTCTGCGGTCGCGTCGGCGAGCATCCGAACGCCCTCCACCGAATCCACCCCGACGCGCAGCCGCAGGCCACGCGTGAGGAGACCCGCAAGCCGCGCCGCTCGCGGTCCGTCGAGCCACAGCGGGTAGGCGATGAAGAGGTCGTCCACGCCGTGCGCGGCGAACACCTCGGCCTCGGCCACCGTCGCAACGGTGAGCCCCACGGCGCCGTGAGCGAGCTGCCGCGCGGCGATGTCGGGCGACTTGTGGGTCTTCGCGTGGGGGCGCAGGGCCACTCCGCGCGCTCGCGCGTAAGCCGCCATTCGCGCGAGGTTCTGCTCGAGCACGGCGACGTCAATGCGGGCATACGGGGTATCGCGCACGGGGCCATCCTGCCGCAGGCTGCCGCAGGCTGCCGCAGAAGGGACCCCTACCCCGTGCGAGCCCTAGTGGCTCTGCATTTGGCGCCGCAGCAGCTCGATACGGGCCTGCAGCTGCGCCACCGTCGCTTGCCCGACAGCCGGCCCGCCGCAGATGCGACGCAGCTCGGCGTGGATGTGGCCGTGGGGCTGACCGGTGAGCTTCGCGCGCAGACCCACGAGGCTGTTGAGCAGGCTGCGCTGTTCTTTCAGCGAGCGGTACATCGGTTCGGGCGTCGACACGGGAGCGGTGGGCGGACGCTCGGCGGCTCGGCGCGCCTGACGGGCCTGCCGATGGCGCAGCAGCTCTGTCACCTCGTCGGGTTCGAGAATGCCCGGCAGCCCTAAGAAATCGAGCTCTTCCAGGCTGCCCACCTCGGCTTGCTGCCCAAACTCGGCGCCCTCGTACACGACCTTGTCGAAGGTGACGGTCGATTCGAGCGCGGCGAAGGTGTACTCGGCGAGCAGCTCGTCACTCGCCTTCTCGTCGCGGTTCGCGTCGTCGATCAGCGAGTCGTCGAGAAGGTCATCGTCGCCCGCACCTTCGCGGTCGAGAGCGTGGTCGCGCTCACGCTCGAGCTCGTTCGCCAGCCGCAGGATCGGCTTCACGCTGGGAATGAAGATGCTCGCCGTTTCGCCGCGCCGGCGCGCCCGCACGAATCGCCCAATTGCCTGGGCGAAGAACAGGGGCGTGGATGCGCTGGTTGCGTAGACGCCGACGCACAGTCGCGGAACATCCACGCCCTCCGACACCATGCGCACGGCGACAAGCCACCGCGAATCGCCGGCACTGAACGACTCGATGCGCTCGGAGGCGCCCTGCTCGTCACTCAGAACGATCGTGGGGGCCTCGCCCGTGATCTGGTGCAGCAGCGCCGCATACGCCCGAGCCACGGTCTGGTCGGTCGCGATGACGAGGCCGCCGGCATCGGGCACGTGGTGCCGCACCTCGGTGAGGCGACGATCGGCCGCCTCGAGCACCCCGCGCATCCACTGCCCCTCGGGGTCAAGGGCCGTGCGCCAGGCCTGCGAGGTGACGTCGCTGGTGTCGTCTTGCCCGAGCACCGCCTCCATCTCATCGCCGGTGGTGGTGCGCCACCGCATGCGCCCGGCGTAGCTCATGAAGAGCACAGGGCGAACGACGCCGTCGCGAAGGGCCCGCCCGTAGCCGTAGTTGTAGTCGGTCGCCGACATGCGGATGCCCTCATCGTTCGGCTCGTAGCGCACGAAGGGAATGGGCGCGGTGTCGCTGCGGAAGGGGGTGCCGGTGAGCGACAGTCGGCGCGTCGCCCCGGCGTAGGCGTCGCGAATGGCGTCTCCCCAGCTGAGGGCGTCGCCGCCGTGGTGCACCTCGTCGAGAATGACGAGCGTCGGCACCTGGTCGGTGAGGGTCTGGTGCAGGTACGGCTTTGCCGCCACCTGCGCGTACGTCACGGCGACACCGTGAAAAGCACGCGCGATGCCGCCCGACGAGTTGCGAAAACCGGGGTCGAGGCGAATACCGACGCGGTGCGCGGCGTCGGCCCACTGCTTCTTGAGGTGCTCGGTAGGGGCGACCACCATCACGCGGTCGACGGTGCGGCGCGCGAGCAGTTCGGTCGCGAGCCTCAGGGCGAAGGTGGTCTTGCCGGCCCCCGGCGTGGCCGCGGCCAAGAAGTCACGTGGTTCGGTCTCGAAGTAGCGGTCGAGCGCCTCGGCCTGCCAGGCGCGCAGACGACTCGCGGTGCCGCGGGCGGCGCGCTCGGGGTAGGAGGGAGACAGGTGCTCGGCCGCGAAGGTGCCGACGTGTGGGGCGGCGCGGAAGGAGGCTGTCACGGTGACAAAACCCTAGTCGCTGGGACTGACATCGCGGCTCGACCGAGCCGAGCGCCGGCGCCCCTCTGAGCCCAAAAGGCTCGCCCGCTGGATCGCGGCGTCCCCGAAGCGCGCGGTGAGCGCATCCATCGTTTCCTCCGTCTCGCGCCAGCCCTCGTCGTCGTCCCAGAGACCCCGCTCGACCTGCCCGGTGGGCAGCAGGTTCTCACCGCGGACGCCCAGCAGGCGGATGCCCCGACCGTCGGTGTGCGCCGCCCGAAACAGCGCCCGCGCCTCCTGCGCGATGCGCTGCGCGACGTCGGTCGGCTCGCCGAGCGTCTGCGAGCGCGTCAGCGTGGTGAAGTCGCCGAAGCGCACCTTGACGGCGATCGTGCGCGCGACGAAGCCGGCCCGCCGCAGGCGCCGCGCCACGCCGTCGGCGAGCCGCAGCAGCTCGCGGTCGATGGCCTCCTGCTCGAGCAGGTCGCGCTCGTAGGTTGACTCGTGGCCGATCGACTTCTCGGCGCGCTCGGGGGTGACGGAGCGCGGGTCGCGCGCCCAGGCAAGTGCGTGCAGTTTCGCCGCGCCGGCCTCGCCGATCGCGCGCCGCAGCGCATCAACGGGAGTGTTCGCGACGTCGCCGACGGTGCGCAGACCCAGCCGCGCGAGGCGCTCTTCTGTCGCCTTCCCGACGCCCCAGAGCGCGCTGATCGGCAGCGGGTGCAGGAAGCTCAGTGTCTGCTCGTGCGGCACCACGAGCAGCCCGTCGGGCTTCGCGCGCGAGGAGGCGAGCTTCGCGACGAACTTGGTCGACGCGGCGCCCACCGAGGCGACGAGGCCGGTGTCGTCCCTGATGCGCTCGCGCAGCATCCGCCCGATGTGCCACGGCGACCCGAACAGCGCGCGCGAGCCGCCGACGTCGAGAAACGCTTCGTCGATGCTAAGTGGCTCGACGAGCGGCGTTACATCGCCGAGGATCGCCATCACCCGCTTCGAAAAGTGCACGTAGCGGTCGTAGTGCGGCTCAAGCACGACGGCCTGCGGGCAGCGTCGCAGGGCCACCGCCATCGGCATCGCTGAGTTCACCCCGAAGGCCCGCGCCTCGTAGGTGGCGGCCGTCACGACCGAGCGGTGCCCGCGATGCCCGACGATGACGGGCTTGCCGCGAAGTTCGGGTTTGTCGAGCAGTTCGACCGACGCAAAAAAGGCGTCCATATCGAGATGCAGGATGCGCGCGCTCGCGTCATCGCTCGGCTGCTCGGTGACCTGCCGCCCCGATCCGTCCTGCTTGCTCACCCGATGATCCTCGCACCGCGGTCTGACGTGGGAGTCCGTCGCGCGGCGGATGCGCCCTGACCAGCCCATCTGCCACGCTGGTGGGTATGACTCAGCTCCACCCCTGGTCTCGCTACGTGGCAATTGGTGACTCGTTCACCGAGGGCATCGGCGACCCTGAGCCCCAGAGCCCGGGCGGCCACCGCGGCTGGGCCGACCGCGTCGCCGAGGTGCTCGCCGACCAGACCGACGACTTCGCGTACGCCAACCTCGCGATTCGCGGCCGCCTGCTCGGCCAGATCACCGACGAGCAGATCGAACCAGCGCTCGAGCTTCGGCCCGACCTCATCAGCATCTCCGGCGGCGGCAACGACATCATCCGCCCCGGCACCGACCCCGACGAGGTGGCGAGCCGCTTTGATGACGCCGTGGCGCGTCTGCGGCGCGACGACGCGACCGTCGTCATGTTCAACGGCCCCGACATCGGCATGACGCCGGTGATGCGGCGCATTCGCGGCAAGGTCGCGATCTACAACGAGAACCTGCGGGCCGTGGCCGCGAAGCACGACGCGATCGTCGTCGACATGTGGGCGCTGCGTCAGTTGCGCGATCCGCAGATGTGGGATCGCGACCGCCTGCACTTTTCGCCGCTCGGCCATCACACCATCGCGATCGCGATGCTTGAGGCGCTCGGCATCGATCACGGTCTCGAACCGCGCCACCCCGAGCCGCTGCCCCGTCAGTCGTGGCGCAAGGCCCGCACCGACGACATCGGCTGGGCGCGCGAGTATCTCGTGCCGTGGGTACTGCGCCGCATTCGCCACCAGTCGTCAGGCGACCTCATTCAGGCGAAGCGCTCGACCCTGGCGCACCCCCGCGGCACGCGCGACTAGCTGTGGTGCCGGCTTAGGCCGAGTCCCGCCAGACCACTTCCGTCGGCAGCAGCACGACACCGCGCTGGCGCTCGCCGCGGCGAATCTCGTCGAGCACCAGTTCGGCGGCTCGGGCGCCCAGCGCGCCGGCGGGCTGCCGCACGGTCGACAGCGCCGGCTGGCACCGCAAGGCCCACGCGCTGTCGTCGAAGCCGACGACGCCGACATCGTTCGGGATGCGCTTCCCGGCCTCCTTGAGGACGTCGACCGCGCCCGCCGCGATCGCGTCCGATGCCGCGAAGATTCCGTCGAGATCGGGCGCGCGGCGGAGCAACTGCCGCATGCCCTCCTGGCCGGAGTGGAACGAATACAGGGGGACCTCGACGACGAGTGCGTCATCGAACGCGTCGCCGAGCGCATCCCGGAAGCCGGCGAGACGATCGCGACCCGAGTCGCGGTCGAGTGCGGCCGCGATCATGCCGATGCGCCGGCGACCGGTGCTCACGAGCCGCTCGGTGATGTCGCGGGCGGCCGTGCGGTTGTCGATCGAGACCGACGGTAACTCCGGCGCCGTTTCGGGGCGACCGACGAGAACGGTGGGGATGTGCAGGCGCTCGAGCGCCGCCGTGATCGGGTCGTCTTCGCGGGCCGACACCACGATGGCGCCATCGACGAAGCCCCCTCCCAGATACGAGACCACGCGGTCGGTGTCGCGATCGCTGTCGATGATCAGCGAGACGAGTTGGTAGTCGGCATCGCTCAGCGCGGTGTTGGTGCCGAGCAAGATTGCGCCGATGTTGGGGTCTTCGACGAAGACCGCATGCGGCTCGTGCACGATCAGCGCGACGGCCCCCGACGTCTGAGTCGCCAGGTTGCGGGCTGCCGTGTTGCGCACGTAGCCGACCTTGTCGATCGCGGCCTCAATCGCTTCGCGGGCCGACTGCGACACGTATGGTTCGCCGTTCAGCACGCGCGACACGGTGCCGCGCGACACCCCCGCCTCGGCGGCCACGTCGAAGATGGTGGCGCGCTTTGGGCGGGTGCGGGTCTCAGACACGGGGTCAGTGTATCCACGCGGCGCGACACGCCGATTGCCAATTGATGGTTGACACGCGCTGCGACCTGTTCCTATTCTGTGAGCG
>SXGS01759910.1_pt1 | contig 25058 bp, 16 predicted proteins | sample 3174681 | NCBI WGS metagenome assembly SXGS01 (sample SAMN11356861, study PRJNA531348) | freshwater metagenome | isolation source: freshwater sample F1-80 | place: China: Fuxian Lake, Yuxi | collected 2017-12-25 | reverse complement strand
TGATCACGTCTGGAACCGTGTTTCTCGCCACGGTCTCGCTCTATCTGCTCGGAGGTGGTGTGATCAATGACTTCGCGTTCACATTCCTGGTGGGCATCATTACGGGCACCTATTCGAGCATCTACATCGCGAGCGCCTTGGTCTTATGGTGGCACAAAGGGGAACGGCCAAAAACAGCCGCTCCTCCGGTAGTCGCCAGTCGTGCCGTCGCCACTGGTGCGTGACGGCAAGCTGAAAATCCGTGCGTGGGTAAAGCATTCCCTCTCACGAGGGTTCCTCATCCGCCTCGCCAAGGCCTGAACCTTTCACCCCCTCCGCCTTGGCCGAACGCGGTGGCAGGGAAACAATGACTCCATGGCCTCATGCCGGCAGAGGCGCTGGCGGCCAAACTCAATCGGCTCGAGCTCCCTTTGAATTCCGTGATGCAACATCGCTGGCTGCTCGCGGACGAAATGCCCGGCCGCGCCAAGTTTGCGCAACTGTGCGGCCTTAGATCCCCTCTTGCGGCACAGTGTCTTTGGAATCGAGGCCGCCGGGACGCGGCCTCAGCCGCCCGATTCTTGGATCCGAGATTGAAAGATCTTTCGGATCCATTCCTTTTGCAGGATATGGAGATCGCGGTGGAAAGGCTGATGCAAGCCCGCCACTCCGGAGAATCCGTGGTGATTTTCGGCGACTACGACGTCGACGGCGTGACCGCCGCGGCGTCGCTGAGCGAAGTCCTCACGACGCTTGGATGGAGCGCCGACGTGTACCTGCCTCATCGAATTGACGACGGTTACGGACTCAGCCATGGCGGCTTGGCCAACTGCTTGAAACAGTTTCCTGCGACACTGCTGATCGCGGTGGATTGCGGCTCCAATGCTGTCGATGCCATCGCCGATCTTGGTTCAAAAGGCGTGGACGTGCTCGTGGTGGATCACCATCAAATCGGGGGCCAGCGCCCCGACGCCGTGGCGTTGGTGAATCCCCGCGCTGGGGGCTCGTTGAAGGAAAACCCGCCATGGCAGGACCTCTGTTCCGCCGGCTTGGTTTTCAAACTGGCCCATGCGCTGGTGAAGCGTTGCCGGGCGGACGGAATTGCCGCCGCGTCGTCGTACGATTTGAGGGGGCTGCTGGACTTTGTGGCATTGGGAACGATTTCAGATCTCGTTCCCTTGACCGATGAGAACCGGATTCTGGCGAAAGCCGGCTTGAAACGTCTGGCCTCAACTCCACGCCGCGGACTTCAAGAACTCAAGCGCATCGCCCGCATTCAAAGCACCGTGACGGCGCAGGAGGTGGGGTTTCAATTGGGCCCAAGGCTGAACGCCGCGGGTCGGCTGGAAACCGCGATCGACGCGCTGGCGCTCTTGCGGGCGGAGGATTCAAGGGAAGCACAACGGCTCGCGGCTCTATTGGATGCCCGGAATCAGGAGCGGCAAGGCCTCGAACGACGAATCGTGGAAGCGCTTTTGGAAGATCTCCGCGCGCGCTTCGATCCGGAGCGCGATCTCGTGATCGTGGAGGGGTGTGATGAGTGGCATCCTGGAGTGTTAGGCATCGTCGCCTCCCGTGTGATGCGCGCTTTCCATAGGCCGACGCTCATCCTCGGCGGGGGAGAACGGGAGTGGAAAGGGTCTGGACGAAGCATCGAAGGGTTCGACTTAGCGGAGGCTTTCCGATCCTGCGACGGCCTCCTCATCAAGCATGGCGGGCATTCAATGGCCGCTGGGGTTACCCTTGATCCTGAAAATGTGCCTTCCTTGCGCCAGTCGTTGAATGCTTTGGCTAGGAACTGGCTTCGTGCCGATCATTTCATCCCCGAACTACGCTTGGATGCGTCTACTGATCTGCAGAGCGTAGATTGGGAGCTGATCGAGGAGTTGGAACGGCTGGCTCCATTCGGCATTGGCAACGCGCAGGCACAGTTCATGGCGCCCTCAGTCCGTGTCGAAGGAGATGTGAAGAGGATGGGAAAAGACGGGCGTCACATGAAGTGTATGGTGCGGGATGGCGGCGTGGGCCATGAAGTCGTCTGGTGGAACTCGGAGTCGAAGTCTTTTCCAACGGGCGAGTTCGATCTGGCATTTGTTCCCGGAGTCAGTGAGTTTCAAGGGCGGCGGAGCTTGCAGCTCAGATGCCTGGATTGGCGAGCCCGCGGCGATGGGGCTTGACCCGGAATCGCGAGAAAACCGATGAATGTCGCGTTATTGGTGGCTGCCGGCCGCGGGACCAGGATGGGCCCGGGTGTCGACAAGCTTTTCTTGGAAGTGGCCGGACTGCCGGTCGTGGCTCATTCATGGCGGCGTTTGGACGCCTGCCCTTCCTTGGATCGTGTTTGTGTGGTGATTAGAGAGGATGCGAGGCAGGAATTTGAAAACCTGGCTAAGTTGGCGGGATTCCGGAAACCACACCAGTTGGTGATCGGAGGAGAAGAGCGGCAAGACTCGGTCTGGAATGGGATTCAAAGCCTTCCTGATGAGGCTGAGATCGTTGCGATCCACGACGGCGCCCGGCCCTGCGTGTCCGTTGAGGATGTGGAACGAGTGATCGCGGAGGCCGGCAGGAGCGGCGCCGCCGTGGCCGCTTCGCGAGTGGCCGACACCGTTAAAGCGTCGGATCATGGACAGGAAATCGACCATCATTTGGAGCGTTCCCGTCTCTGGGCCGTGCAAACGCCACAGGCCTTCCGATCGGACGTGATTCGGAGGGCGATGACCTGTGTGCGCGAGAAGGGGCTTCGCATTACCGATGACACGGCTGCTTGTGAGCTGATAGGTCAACGGGTGCGTCTGGTTGAGGCGACGCATCCGAATCCCAAAGCGACTTGTCCAGCCGATCTCCCCTATATCGATCTGCTGCTGCGAGGACTGATGGATGCTCCCCGAGCGCTTTGATCTCGCTCCCGTGGGCTCTTGGATCAGCCGCCCATTCCCCGGGAGACGGATCGATTCATTTCGTCTCCGCGATTCGTCCACTGCCCGCCCGCGGGTTTAGGCTTGGAAAATGGAAATTGATGGAAGTTCCGTTTGCGCGGCGGGAGGATTTTGATAGGATAGTGCCGTTCCCGCAATCCCTGTGAATACAGATCCACACCGCTCTTTGCCTGTGGCAGCCACGAGAACTCGCCACTGGGTGGTGGTTTTCGCGGTGACCCTGGCGATCATTCAATACATCGACCGCGTTTGCATTTCCCAAGCCGCCCCGGAGGTGTCGAAGGATTTGGGGTTGAACAAAGAGCAAATGGGATGGGTGTTTGGAGCGTTCACTCTGGCTTACGCCCTCTTTGAAATCCCGACGGGCTATTGGGGCGATAAGATTGGGCCCCGGCGCGTGCTGGTGCGTGTGGTGCTCTGGTGGTCGTTTTTCACCGCGGCCACTGGATGGGTCTGGAATTATGCCTCGCTTGTCATCGCTCGGTTTTTGTTTGGCGCGGGCGAGGCTGGTTGTTTTCCGAACCTGACCCGCGCGTTCGACAACTGGCTGCCGGCGCAGGAACGGGCGAGGGCGCAAGGCATCATGTGGATGAGCGCCCGATGGGGCGGGGCCGCGACACCGTTCTTGGTTTTTCTGGTCTTAGGCGTGATGCCTTGGCGATGGGCGTTTGCGGTGTTCGGCGCTCTTGGGATCGTGTGGGCGGTGGTGTTTTTCCGGTGGTTCAAGGACGATCCCCGCGAGCACCCCGGAGTCAACGAAGCGGAGCGTGCCCTGCTGCCCGCGGTTGAAACCGGTCATGCCGGGCATTTCGCCGTGCCTTGGTCCAAGCTGACACGATCAAGGACGATCTGGCTGTTGTGCGCCCAATATTTTGCGTGCAGTTACGCCTGGTATTTCTTCATCACATGGTTCCCGACTTATCTTTTGGAAGTTCATAAGTTCAACGTCAAACAGAGCGCTCTGCTGGCGGGATTACCCCTTCTGTTGGGAGGTGTGGGATCAATGTTGAGCGGTTGGATGATGCCTCGGCTTCAACGGTTCTTTGGCGGAACCTCACTCGCCCGGCGCGTCGTCGGTGTCTGCGGGCTCACGGGCGCCGCGACTTGCCTCTTCCTGGCGACCTTCGCGCGCGAGCCTCTCTATGCCGTGGCCGCTATAGCGATGGCCAGTTTTTGCAACGACATCACGCTGCCAGGATCCTGGACGACCTGCATGGACGTCGGCGATAAATACGTGGGCACTGTGTCAGGCACGATGAATATGATGGGCAATTTGGGAGGATTCGTCTCCCCCATAGTGCTGGGTTATATCGTTCATAACACTGGCAATTGGAATCTCACTTTTCTTGTGACCGCGGCGCTTTACCTCTTCGGCGCGTGCTGCTGGTGGTTCCTTGATCCTGTGACCCCTCTCGAGGACCAGGTGCGTGACTGAGCCGCCAACTTTAGGGGCGAAATCGCATGATCCCAAACCGGCTCGGAGTGTGCGCCGTTTGGGTTGCCGTGGGATGCCACGCGAGGAAAGATTTGTGGGCGATGTCATGCCGATAGAGATTCAACCGCCATTGATCCCCTGGCTTCGGGCTTGAGTGGGCTAGCTTGCCCATGGGAATTTTCATTTCGCAGGTCCAAATCTTTCGTTCCTGATCAACCCACACCCTGGCTTCGAAGCCGCTCTGCCATTCCAGTCGTTTGTCCTGCAAACCCAGGTTGAGATCCAATTTCTCGCCCGTTGGCGCGACTTCATACTCCGTGTAGTTCCGAGTGTTGGAAGGATCCGATCCGATGAAAGCCTCCACCACATCACGGTCCCATAAGCCGCTCCGCTCCGAGGAGAAGTTCGGTGGATCGAACACCGTCAACACCGTGAACGGGCATTCATAACCGATGTAAAGGAACTGCTCCGACCAGAGCAGCTTGGCTGTGGTCGCGATTTCTGGCTTTGCCTGCCCGGACCTGAGCAGAGCGTCTATCACGACTGGCTTTGCACTCTTCCAAGCGTCGTTGTCGAGTTTTCCGTTCAATTCGAAGTCTTGGGCGACTCGAACGCATTCTGTGGCGGGCAAGGGCATCGAGCGCACCAGGAGCGCGCGGGCATTATCAAAATAGATTTTTCTAAGCACCGACGTTGGAAGGCCTATAGCGTCGATTTTCCAGTCCCCCTGGATGGGAGTCATGTGGTCGAACTGGCGGTCGTAGGTCTCCATCCACCGCCAATGCTTTTCAAAAAAGACAACTGCGTCATCCTCAGTCGGGGCGGGGCCGCTGCCGCTGGATCCCAGAATCATGTTGTTGTGAACCTGGAAATCCGTCGCGAAGAGGATCCGGTCTTGATGCTTCGTGAACAAGCGCCGAACTTTCTCGGGATCATGCCGTCCAATTTCTGGAATCCGCGCCGCTAAATCCGCGCGCATGTTTGGACGGGAATCCAAGGCTTTCTCCACCCATTCCAAATCCTCGGCGTTGTTCGCGAAATGAACGCAAACAAAAGCGGTGCCAGGGTGCCGCGCGATCACACGGTCGAGCGCGGCGAGCAGTTCTTCGCGGGGAGGATACATGGCCGGGTCGCCAAACCACCAATTCCGATGGTCTTTCAGCTCCTTCCACCTTTCGTTCTTCGCGTCATAGGGCAGCCAGAATGCCCGCGGATCGGCCACATGAATCGAGACCGGCATATTGAGCTCGCCACACCTTTTCCAAACCGGATCCAGCTTCGGATCATCAATCCGCAGTAGTTTGCCTTCCTTGTCGCGCAGATAAAGGCCAAGCCGCTTATACTCCTTCAACCCCGCCGCGCCGAGCCGATGGCCCTCCTCGATTTGGCGGGCCGCTTTTTCCCCAAAATCAGGTTCATCCCAGCCCTTATAATCCAGATTCATGTAGTGCATGAACCTCCCAGGATAGAGCCGGTCCGCCATTTCCCTCGCTAATTCAAACTGAGACTTCTCCCCCGGAACGTTTGTGGTTGAGTAGCTGGTGAGGTTGACCGCGATCCCGACGCCGCTGCGATCCATGATTCGAACAGCACGGTGATAAAACTCTTCCTTCGTCGTGATGTGCTGATGCAAATCGATGATTCGACGCTGCTCCCGCCAGATTTTTGGAGTGCTCTCCGCCGAATAGGACGACGTTTCCATTCCAAGCCAGGCAAGCGCTGCCACCCAAGAAACGGCACGGGGCCAAGAGATGCGTGTGTGTGTCATGGTTCTGTCGCCGTCGTTGGTTTGAGTTCCCATTGCTCCCCGAAAAAGCCCGCGTCCGCGATCTTGCCCGGAAATCTTGAATTAGGCGGAGTGGAGAGATCAACGACCGCGTAGTCTGGAAGTTTTGAGACTTGCCGCGCGTTGTTGAGGTAATCGTAGTCTCGAAAAGTGAACCCGCTGTTAAGCACCACGTAACGGTTCGGATTCAGCGGGTTTGGATAAATCATGATCAACGCATGTCCGGAGGAAACGAATGTCTTCGGGCCCACGGCAATCGAATCCGCCGTCCAGGAGATGGGCAGGCTCTTTGCGATGTCACGCAGCACCCGATTGCTGGAAGGATCACCCCAGAGCACGAGATTGTGCTTCGCGATCATTTCGGGTGTGACTTCGATGTCGGCCACCTGGCGCGCCTCGCCTCTGAATTGTTTCCTCCAGTGCTTGAACGCTCGCTGTTGCTCCGAAACGGCCCAGGCGCCCGGTTTCGTGTGCCACCCGCTGCCTGACGGCGTGACCATCAGGAAACTGTCCATGAAGGCGTCATCGACCGGTCCTTGGAGTCCTGGCCTCTTTTCCAGCCCGGCGTGTGGAAGCGCCGCGGACGTTGTCCATCGCCCGTCCTGCATTCGAAAGTGGACTGCCCACGAACGGTCCGACCGTGGACTGGTGGCTTCAATTGATTGACCGTCTAATACGATGGTTGGCCGCCTCGTCATATCGAGTGGACAGGTCCCGGGCGCCATCACGAAGGACAGGGCGCGGGCATTCTTCGTGCTGGCGACAACGCGATGGTCATCGACGATTTCAGCGTCGACGCGAGCCTCCTCCCAGTGGGCCTGGAGCGCGTCCAGCCGCACCCACAGCATGTGGTTGTAGCGCAGGGTGTAGGTTTGGAATCGAACCACGCGCGGGACCGGATTGCGTCCGAGCGCGGCGATGGCGTCGATGCGGCGATTGATCTCCGTCTTGGCGTCCGGATGGTAACGATGCCCTGTGCCAGGACCGATGATATGCACGAGGTCCAGGCCATGAGTTTTCATGGCCCGGGCCATGATGTCCGCGGCCTGCTTTTGGTTGTCCAGCTCGCCACTGTAGGCGACGGTCGGGCAATTGAAGAGATTGAGCGCGTAGTCGGTGCAATCATACATGTGCCACAATTTCCTTTCGTACCACGCCGGGCTCAGGGTCTCTTTTTGGAAGACTTTCAAAAAGTCAGGCGTCTCGGAAAACCCGGCGCCGGGAGCGGCCGCCGCCCACTGCCCCGCGTAATGCGCCGCGAATTGCCAGCAGGCGGCCCCTCCCATCGAGAAGCCCCGGATCACCAATCGGTTGTCATCCACCCTGTAATGAGACCTCACATGGTCGAGCGCCTCGAATAAATCAATCTCGCCCGCGAACTTGTTGGCGTTGCAGTAACGACCGTAAAGATGCAGCACCAGGGCGTCCGGGGGGGTGAATTCCCCTGGGGATTTGCGGCGGTCGTTCAAAAAATTCAACTCGCTCAGAGTTTCCCCGCGCCCGTGAAACCAGGCGTCGAGCCTGTGACGGTGGGGTCCGGACGGTTGATAGCTCGCTGGCACGACGAGCCCATAGGGTTGGATCGATCCATCAATCTTCGAGGCATAGCCCCGCACGACAAGACCCGTTGATTGGGTCCAAGCCGGGTTGCCGCTAAGGAGTTGCTCGGCGCGCTCTAAACCGGCTGAGAGGAGGCTCTTGGCGGCGGGCACTTCGTTGGTCGGATTGAATATTTCGCCATAGGTCACGGCGTCTCTCACCGCTTTATGGAATATCTGAACGTCAGGCAGGAGGCGCGCCACCAGGGGCTTTGTCTGGGAGAGTTCGCGAAGCGACGCGATCCTTGATTCCAATTGCTTCAAGCTCGATTCAATGGCCTCTCGATCTTCGGGCGCGATCGGTTTTCCCGGCGGCGGCACCGGTCGTACCGTTTCCGGAATGTTGTCGGCAGGGCCGTCGGCCTCGACTTGGCAAAGGCACATGACCAACACGAGAAGCGTGGGAAGCAGGGCGAACATGAGTGTTGAAGAGGTACAGTAATTCCTATCGTCGCGCAAGGCGCTTCGCCAAGCCACGAACACTGGCCCGTGCGAGTTCCGTCCATCATTCTTGGCTAGTGTGCCGTTCACGAATTGGGTGGACATTTGCGGCAATGGATTTTTGATTCAGACGAGGCGAAAACGACGAACATACCCTTCGTGGGTCTGAGAGGAGCGCACAACGAAGTCTGAATCAAAAAGGCGTGCCGCCCATCGGGTTGTGCCACAGTGAACCTCTGGCTGCGTTGCTCCTCGGTCACAGATCCATGTCCGGATATGCTCCCTCCTCGCGCCTTGCCAGAGAATCACTGTGGCACAACAAATGCCCACCGAATTCGTGAACGGCACACTAGAGCCGCAGCACCAGGTCGTGGCTGTTTTCCACAGTGCCGAGCTCTCGGTGTTGGCGCATCGCCAAATGAGCTCTGCTCGTCACCGCGCTCAGATCCGTCGTCGGCTCGAGCGCTTGGATGGGATTGGGCCAGTCCTTCAGCATCGGAACATATCTTTCGAGCAATTCTTCCCCTCGAAAACCTGCCCACTCCTCGGCGAGGATTCGGCAAGATTCGCCAATGAAGCAAAAGTGAACCTCCACCTGCGACCATGCCCCGAGCCCAATCCCGCAACGCACGGCCTCCGACGGCTTATGGCTTACGCGTGGATCGCCGGCTGACTCCATCAGCACGCGTCGGAGCGAACCCCGCGGTCGAGGAGCCGGCGCCCGTTCAAAAAAACCGGCCCGGCTCGCGTGGGCGAAGCGCGAGACGTTGGCGAGCAAGTCGCCCAAAATCGAAAGCCCGCCAAAGATTGCGCTCGAGGTCAACGGGACGCCGAACAACCTGGCAGCGTGACTGCAAGCCGAGAGATGCATGCCCTGGTCTCCCATGCGAGAGAGGGCAGCCTCTCCAACGCCTTGGACGGCTTCATCAAGGAGATAGACCCCCACCCATTCGCCCGCCTTCAAGGCATGCTCCGCCGCGGCGATTCCTTCCGCGAACGCGCGGCTGCCAGGCGGATCCGAGATCAGTAAACCAAACGAATTCACGCTGAATGAAGATCCGGTCCCGCCACTCGATGGATCATTGCCATCTCGTTTCGGGTTATTCAGCTGAGCCACGCGGACCTCCGGTTCGATAACAGCCGGAGCTTATCGATTGAAGAAGGTGTCGAAAAGGGAACCTTTCTCCGTGGTGACCACCGTTCCGGGGCCAATGGCGTTTCGGGCAAACCAGCCCTGCCTCATTTCCAGAACGTACTGAACCCGGTCTGTCGCCGCTTCAATGGGTGTTTCATCCAGGGGTTTCATGTCCCGCAATTCAAGGATGACACCGTCGGGATCGATGTAGGCGCACGTCAGCGGTATCTTGGTGTTGCGCATGTAAAACGAGGCCCGATGCGGCCCGCCAAAAATGAACAGCATGCCTTCGGACTCGGCCATCTCGGTTCGATGCATCATTCCCGTCTGAATCTCAACCGGCCGAACCGCCAACTCGGCTGAAATCTCCTTGGGTCCGAGGAACAGCTTAATCGTCGCCAGCTTTGGCTGGGCGACGCTCAAATGCCGTGGCGTGGCGACTGACTGGACGGGAGTGCTGTTTGAGGTGACGGGCTGAGGCGGCGCGGCAGTGGGAGAGCGATTGCAGCCGCCGGAGAAACAGAGACCAATCACCAATGCCAGTCTGAGACAACTCAACATGCCCAGACAGTCTAGACCCCGGGACACGCTTTTCAACCGGGAAGGCATCGATCCGTCAATCGCGCGTCCAGACATCGGCAGGCAGGAGGAAGGTTGCAAGTCGCTCTTGGTGAATTCTTACTTGCAGAAGCTCTCGCACCGCTTCCACGTGGCATCTCACGACGACGCCATGCTCGTTGTCGCGCGTGGTGTCGCAATTTCTTGCCAACAAAACCCAAATCACTACGATTCCTCCTGCTGGCTTGCCTCCATAGCTCAAATGGATAGAGCAGCGGTTTCCTAAACCGTTGATCCCTGTTCAATTCAGGGTGGGGGTACCATTCTTAGAGATTACTCCGCTTCGAGCTGGCTGATGTATGCCGGTTCCTCGACTTCCACGCGGCTCATTTTAGTGAGGCCGAATGGCGCCGAAAGCTTTTCGATTCGGCCCTTTCGTTCCAGCCACTCGCAGGCGGACTCGATATGCCAGGGAAACAGTTGCGAATGGGCAAAGTAATCGGCGAGTTCGGTCAAGGGCACGAGCCGTCCTTCCTTGCGGAGATAACGCAGGACGGGGAGCAACCGGGCTTCGGCGTGCCGGTCCAAATAATCATCAAAGGCTTTCAGTTTTTTCGTCAGCCTTGGGGCGGTCCGGGCGCCCGCGAGAAGGTCCACATAAAGAGCCCGCATGAGATCAGGGACGAGTTGAATGGCCCTGTCAATTGCCAGATTTTCGCAAACTTCCCCCGAGGCGATCACTTCGGCGGCGGCCACGCAGTGGGCGCAACAGAGAAGTCCCTCAAAGACTAGGCCGAGGTCGCTTTTGTGTTCGAGCAAATGCGATGCGTGGCGGTGCGAATGGATCAGCCAAGTGGTGGCCACGCAGAGTTCACGCTCCTGATCGCGGCGCGCGAGCGTGTCAGCCTGCTCGAACCATTTCTCCAACGAAGGGTCGACGCAGTAGACCAATGTGCGTCGCGCGAAAAAACTGTAGCTAAACGCGGTTCGCGCCGAGCCCTCGACCATTCGCTTGAACCGGCTGCGCGGGATCAATTCGACATGCAGATTGACGCCTTCCTCGACCAAAGTTCTGAAAATGCGCGGCTCCTCGCCATCGGCCCGCAGGCGCTTAGTGACGCCGTCTTTTTCAATCAGCCAGAGGGAGATCGTGTCACGGCGCCAGATCGTCTCTTCCGACAGGCTGCCGACCAGCACCGCGGCCAGCAGGCATTTGTCGGCTCGCACACGGCCCAGGAACAGCGCGAGCGCACTTTCGAAACGGGCTAGTTTATCCGGAATAGTCATGGGCTTCAGAACCTAGTTTTCGACAATTCAGAAGCGTCATCCATCTGTTCGTCCGTCCGCCGGACAGAATCCCGGAGCCACCCAGCCACTCTTCGGTTTCTTGAGCAGAAAGCGTGATCATGTCCTAAATGTGTCCTAGAATGTCCTAAATAGGGATAGATCTAATCGGCTCTCTGTGCTATTGAATGAAGCGTGATGGGAACAGTGGGTGCGGTGGTCATAAGTCAGAGAAACCCAAATCGCGGCACTAGACAAAACTAACGAACCATGAAACTGAATTTCAAGAATCGAGGCAACGTATTTTTGGGCTCCTTGATGGCCGGCGCCTTGCTCGGTGCTTCAACTGTGCCTGCCAGCGCGGCATTAGTCCATCTCTACGAATTCAACAGCAATTTGAACGACTCGATCGGCAGCCTTTCGCTGACTTCCAATGGAGGCACCCTCAATGCCACGTCGCTTTCCTTTGACGTGAATGAGGGCCCATCGTTGGATACGTCCTCGGCGATCACGTCCGTGTACTCAGTTGGGTTGCGGTTCTCGTTCGACGACGTGAGCGGTTACCGCAAGATCGTGGATTTCAAGAATAAAACCTCGGATAACGGGCAGTATAATTTGTCATCAAAGCTTAATTTCTACCCGGTTCTCGGCGGTCCAGACAGCTTCACCGCCGGTGACACAGTGGATGTGGTCTTCACTCGGGATGGCTCGGGGACTTACACCGCCTATTTAAACGGCGTTTCCCAGTATTCTTTCGATGATTCAGGGAGCGTGGACGCGGTGGCCACCGGGGGTCTTTTTCATTTTTTTCAAGACGACGCTGCCACCTCGTTCTCCGAAGCCTCGGCCGGTGTAGTGCATGAGATTCGGATTTGGGACAGCGCTCTGACCGCCGGACAGGTTCCTGATGCATTCGCTCCCGTGCCCGAGCCCTCGACCTACGTCGCCGGTGTAATGCTGCTTCTGCCTTTCGGGGTCCAATTATTGAAACGCTTTCGTCCTCGCGCGAAACTCCAGATTTAATGCCTTTGTCCTGATTGTTCGAGCCCTGAGGGCGCTGGCTTCGGCCAGCGCCTTTTTTTGTCGCGTGATTGCCTCAGGGTGGTCGCTTGGGATTCGCCGGAGATTTGATCCTTAAAACGGCAGTTGCCCCTGGCGAATCTTCGCGAGATCCTGGCGATAAAGCCTTTCCGCATCGCTCACGAGATCCACAAGGGATATGCCTCCCTCTTCGTCAAGCCTTTCTCATCCAGGCTTTTGCAAATCTCCACGAGGTTCAACTGCCGTTTCAAGGTTGATTCACTTGGCCTCGCTCTTCGGCATCGGTTTCATCGTCAATGGATCCCGAAGCGGGAGTTCCGTGAGCCCGCCGCCGCCGAGCGATTGGAGTGTCACCGCATGGTTCGGGTGTCCTTTGAGGATTTCGTCCTTTTGGCCGACGACGAGAATCACGGCTTTCGCGGGAATCAACCATCGGGCCGCGGTTCGCTGCACATCCTCTTTGCTCACGGCCTCGAATCTAGAACGGTAATTCTTAAGCCAATCAGGATCCGTCTTGTAACGTCCGGTGAATTCCTCTTGGGCGAGAACGGATGCGACCTGCCGTTTCGTGGCGAACGCGCGGGGGAAGGTGTCGATGAAGGAACGTTTCGCGGTGTTCAATTCTTCATCGCCCACGGGTTCCTTGGCGATTCGTTTCATTTCCTCCAGCACGATGCTGGTGGCATACGCGACAGTGCGCGACTTTGACTGGAACCCGGCCGCGATCGTGAGGGGATAATAAACGCCGCCTTGGGCGCTGCTGCCAGCGCTGTAAGCCAGGCCTTCGTCAGAGCGAACCCGATTCATGATTCGCGAGGTGAATCCGCCGCCGCCGAGGATATGATTCATCACTTGCGCGGCGATGTAATCAGGCGCGTCGCGCTTGAGGCCTGGCAGCATGATGCCGACGCGGCCTTGGTTCACATCCTTGTCCACGATGTAAACACCCGGAGCGGCCATTTTCGTGTTGGTGGGCACCGCCATGACGGGCTTGCCAGCGAATGGCCAGTCCGAGAACAACGTTTCGAGCTTTCGCACCATCGTGTCCTTGTCAAAATCCCCGTTCACCGCCACCACGAAGCCGGCCGGATGAAACCAACTGCGGTGGAACTGCTCCAAATCGGAGCGCGTGATGGCGTTCAAAGACTCTTCGGTCGAGTGTCGATTGCTGAAGAACTCTTCGCCGAAAGCCAGGAAATCGCGCTCACGATCCTCGATGTCCGCGGAATCATCGTTTCGCTGCTTCATGGACTGCAAGAGCTGCTGTTTTCGAAGCGCGATCTTGTCCTCTTGAAATCGCGGGGCGGTCAGCACCTCGCGGAGAATGGCGAAGCCTTCGTCCAGATCCTTGGAAAGCAGATTCAATGAAACGATGCCCTGCGTGTCGCTCACACTGGAACTTAACTGCGCGGCGAGGTAGGCGAGGCGGTCCTCCAGATCTTCGGCGGTCTTGGAGCGCGTGCCGCCCCGCGCCAAGAGATAGCCGGTCAAGTCGGCGAGCCCTTCCTTGCCGGGAGGCACGGCGTAGCTGCCGGTGCGCGCATGGACGACGATGTTGACCAGGGGCAATTCGCGATCAGGCACGACATAAGCCACCGGGCCGCTCTTGAGAGCGACTCGGTAATCCGCCGCTTTGGGGGGCTCGTACGTGAGTGGAGGAAACTGTAATTTCTCTGGCCTGTCGGGGATCCCGGATTCGGCGGCGAATGTCCCGTGAATCGTCGCCGCGAGCAAACCGAGCGCGAGAAAAAGATGCATGAAGTTCATGGATAAATGGGGATTTGTCCGGAATCGAGCCAATGGGATCATTTGGCACCCTGCTCCAGTTCGGCGATGCGCGCCGCGAGTTTCTTCCGAAAAATGTTGAGGAAGGGCTTGGTTTTGTCGTCCGCCAGCCTGGCTCGGCCCTCCAACTCCTGCATTCGGGCCTTCAGTTTCGACAAGTCGGTCTCGGTCTTTAAAGCGCCCGCGATTTGGCGGATCACCGGCTTCTGCTCCGCGGTGAGGCCGTTGAGATCCGGGTCCTCATCGGTTTTGCTTCCCGATTTTCGTGTATAGATTCCGACGGCCCTATTCTCCTTGATGAAATATTTTTCGGCCACTCGTTTCACGTCCCCGGCGGTCACGGCTTGCAGTTTGGGTCCGGCCTCGTTGATCTCGCGCCAATTTCCCATGCCGTCGTTTTGAATCAACTGCATAAGGATCGACATGTTTGAGGAAAGCTTGCGATATTCGTTGGCGGCGAAATTATTCTTCACCTTCTGAAGTTCCTCCGCGGGCACTTCTTGCTCCTTCAGCTTCTGCAACTCGGCATAGAGGCCCTGTTCGACTTCTTCCGGGGACTTTCCTTCCTTGGCTTCCCCGGTGATGTTGAAGATGCCCGACCATTTGAGCGAATACTGGCCGCCACCCGCTTCGGTCGCGATTTGAGAGCCCAGCACAAGTCCCCTGTAGAGGCGGCCGGTGCGGCCATTGAGCACTTGAGCCAGGACTTGAAGGGGGTAGCTGTCGCGGTGGCCGAAAGGCACCGTGTGCCAGTAGATGTCCACTTGCGGGTTGGTCTCGGCCTCGGCCAACATGCGCTTTTCGGCGGGCTGCTGAGGTTCGAGAGTCACGACGTCGGGCACTTCGGTTTTGCCCCGAGGGATGCGCCCGAAGTAACGCTCCATCAGCCGAAACGCCTCCTCCGTTTTGAAATCTCCCACCAGAATCGCCGTGATATTCTGGGGAGCGTAATAGATGGCGAAGAATTCATCCGCCTGTGCCTTGGAAATCGCCGGAATGTCGGACGCCCAGCCAATCACGGGCCACCCATACGGATGCGCTTCCCAAAACATCGACTCGAACGTTTCCGCGAACTTGCCAAGCGGGGTCGATTCCGTGCGCATTCGCCTTTCCTCGAACACGACGTCCCGCTCAGCGTAAAACTCGCGAAAGACGGGGCGCAAGAGCCTCTCCGACTCCATCCAAAGCCAGAGTTCCAATTTATTGGCCGGCACCGTGATGAAGTAACCCGTGAGATCCTGGGTGGTGAAGGCGTTCATGCCCGAGGCGCCGTTCGAGGTGTAGATGCGGTCGAACTCGTTCTTCACCAAAATCTGCCGCTGCTCCGTGATCAGCGCTTGGAATTCCTTCTCGAGCTCCTTCCAACGAGCTGTTTTGTTCTCCGGCTTGGTGATGTCGTCGACTTCACCGCGCCGGAGCCTGGCGCGCATGGCCGATTCCTCGGCGCGCATCTGGTCCCGCACCCGCTCTTGGGCGGCAATGATTTCGAGGTCGCGCTGGTAATTAGTGGTTCCGATGGTGGGAGTGCCCTTGAACATCATGTGCTCGAAGAGATGCGCGATCCCGGTCATTCCTGGCTTCTCGTTGCTGCTTCCGACGTGCGCGACCCATCCCCCGGCAATGCTGGGCTCATCATGACGCTCAACCAGCAGCACGCGCATGCCGTTGGGGAGGGTTTTATCCGTCACGGGAACTTTTTGGGCCAGCAGCGGCGCGGCGGCGAGAACCACTAAGGCGAGGACCAAGGCGGCTCTGTTGGAATTCGCCGCCGCGCGGGCGCTGAAGGAAGTAAGAGCGTTTGTAGGCACGATGTGAACACAACCCAAATCCTGGCCGTGCGTCAATGCTCAAGGTGGCCCTGGACCCTTGCCGCGCCCGGCTCGGGGAAGGTTCTTGACACGTCTCGCGATCCACCAATTAGAACTCGCCAAAGAGAGCTGCCGCGTAATCTTTTACGAAATGCCGTTTTCCTTTTTGCAACACAAGGTGGCCTTCCGCGGCTAACCGCTGGCTCAATGGCTCCACGCCTCCGGGATACTTCGGATTCAATTCTCCCTTGGACTTGAGAGTTCTCCAATAAGGCGTGGTCCCTTGCTTGCCCTCGCTTGCGGCTTCCGCTGATGCGTGCGCCGCGATCCACGCAAAAATCCCGGTCGTCAATGGGCAGGCCATCGTTGTTCCATGCCGTTTCGCGAGGGCTTCGCGCAGATGGTCGATTGTCGTGAGCTTGCCTTGGGGCACGCGGCGCATCAGTTCGTCGACCTCAGCGGGCGCGGGTATAACAAACGTGCCCGCGCCCCAGCGTTTGGGCTTGGAGTCGTCGATGCGGCAGACTTTGGGCAGCCCCTTATTGTCCGCAAGTTTCTCCTGCCACGATTTTCGTTTATAGGCCATACAACTTGGAAGCTTAGCCAAGTGGGAGGAAGGTTGTCACGTTCATGGCCGGGAGTCTCGAGAAACTATAACCGACGCCCACGGCCGTCATCCTGTCGAGTTTTCAACCGGGATGTTCATGAAGCTGAGCCAAACTATCGCCGCCCCTTGGCATCCCTCCCAGCGGAACAGCTTACTTCCCAGTTGAATCAAGCGGGAGCCTTGGCGTCGAATGTTCATGCGGCGCGTTGGCTTCCCGCTTGCCAGAGAGGCTTATTTTTGGCGACCTCATTCCAACAGGCATTAAAGATGATTTTAAGGCAAGACGGAAATCTCGATCCTGGGAAGGCGGCTGACTTGCCGGCTCGAGGGCTGTTCGCCTCTGGTCTAGGGGATGTGCCCTCCTCGCGCCTAGCATCTAGCCAAGCCGCGCTCGCGCCAAAATCGGAAGTTATTTTTGCACGGACCCTAAGTCCGAGTCTTTCGGCTATTGGCGGAGGATGGAAGAAACCTCGGGCCAGGGGTGAAGCTCGGCGAAGGCCCCGTTTCGGGCTCCCCGCGGGATTCTTTTTGAGAGGCATCGCTTTAGTTCTTTTTGGCGTCTCATCCACGGTCACCGGTTTGGGAGCGGTGGCGGCGGCAACAGACGAACTGATTGACCCTCGGGAGTTGGTGGCGGAGCTGCGGGAGCGTCGTCCAGAGACTGGCTCGGAAATATCGGCGATGTTGACCATCCGCGCCAAGGGGCGCGAGAAGCAGCAGTTTGCCGTCCGGTTGACCACGCGTGTGGAACCCGAGTTCTGGTCGACTCGGTACGAAATTCGAAGTGCCAGCCAAAAAGAGTCGGGAACCGTGCGCGAATCGGCCGTGGTGACGCATTTCGGCGACGCGCCCCCTCGTTATGCTTGGGAAAGCACTGAGACGACCGAGCTTGAGGCGAAAGCGGGCGCTCAATTCGAGGCCGGATCCAAGGAAAGTCTCAGGCCTCTCGCGGGCAGTGATTTTTGGATCACGGACTTGGGGCTCGAGTATTTATTTTGGCCAGCTCACAGGCTGTTGGGAAAGCAAACCCGGCGGACGCGCGAGTGTTACGTGGTGGAAAGCCGTCCTGCTCGGGCGGTCGAGGGAGGTTACGCGAGAGTGGTTTCGTGGATTGATTTGAAGTCGCGGCAATTGGTTCGCGCCGAGGCATTCGACAACTCGGGTAAAACGGTGAAAATATTCAAGCCCGACGAGTTCGTTTATTTCAAGGGACAATGGAGAGTGAAACAGCTCGCGATCGACTCTCCCCTCGCGGGTTCGGCGAGCTACTTGATTTTCAATTTTCGCAGCGAATCCATTGAGGAGAAACCAGGTGGCAAGCCTTGACTTGGAACTCTTTTTGGTTTAGCCCCTGAACATGGCCTATTCCCCTTTCACAGCCAATCGCGCGCACCCAAAATCCATCCTTCCGGCCGCGATCTCACCTGTTCGAAACGCGTTTACTCTTATTGAGCTGCTGGTTGTGATCGCGATCATCGCGATTCTGGCGGGCATGCTCCTGCCCGCATTGTCGCGGGCCAAGGCCAAGGGCGAGCAGGTCTTCTGCCTGAACAACATGAAACAGATCGGCCTTTCGGTCGGGTTGTACTCCATGGACTACAATGAGAAACTGCCGTTATGCCGGAATTGGGGAAAAGCCTGGGGTGGCGATCATGCTTTGAGGACCGATAACACGTGGCTTCCAGAACTCCTGGAGCCTTATTTAGGGAAAAATCCCGGAAAGCAAACCAACGCGGCGGCGGCGGCCGTCAAGAAGGTGGGCCTCCCGCCGAGGACGTCGTTCTTCTGCCCTTCCGGATTGAAGACGAAGGAGCCCGACGTGTCTTGGTTCAACGCCAATTTTCTATCCGCCAATGATCAGGTGACTTATGTGTGGAACCACATTTACAGAAAAGCGGACGGCAATTACGAAGAAAAGAAGCCCGTGTCCGGACGCCCGGCTGGTGATGTGAAAGAGCCATCGAATGCCGTTTTGGTGTGGGAAATGCCTTACTGGAACGCCCATCGTTCGCCGCACAACAAAGGTTTGAACCTCGTGTTCGCGGACTCGCACGCCGGTTGGGAGCGCCGCGAGCCCAAGGAATTCGATTGGTGGGCTTACCACAGCAGGCGTGGTTGGGACTGATTCTAGAGCTTGCCCGCCGTCTTTTGTTTCTCTCCGCTGAGGAGCATTTCTTTTACTTTCTCGGGTGATGACGTGGGAAGCTGGCAACTGTTCCCGGTGCAGAGATAGACTTGAGCTTGGTCTCCGGCCGCTGGCTTCAGGGAAGCGGCGAAGGATTCCACGGGGCCGGTGGTGCCCATGACGATTTTGTTCGGCTCGTAAACGCCGTGAGCGGCTCGGACGAGTGCTTTGCATTCCGGAGAAGCAGGATCTCCCGCCACGACGACTCGAGTGGGTTCCTGCAGTGAAAAGTCCAACGAGGCGATCATCGATGGAAGGCCTTGGGGAGTTTGCTGCATCTTGGCGGCAAATAAGCGCAGCGTTTTTCCAGCAGCCTCTTTCCATTCTTTGTTGTCGCAAATCGCCGCCATCTTCAGCAAGGCCAAGCTCGCGACAGAGTTGCCGGAAGGCTCCGCGCCATCATAGTCTTCCTTGATCCGGAGGATCAGATCGGTGGACTCCTTGGCGCTTTGCCAGAAGCCGCCTTCCTTTGGATCGTAAAACCTCGTGATCATGGCGTGGGTGAGATCTATGGCGAACTGCAAATGGGGGGCGTGCAACGTGGCTTGGTAAAGGTCCAGGACGCCGGCCAACAAGTTCGCATACGCATCCAGGAGCTGTACTGAGTCGCGTTCGCCGTCCCTCCAGCGATGATACAATGTTTTGGTGGATGCATCCCAAAGCTTTTGCTTGAGGAACGCCAAGTTTTTCTCAGCGGTCTTCAGATAGGCCGGGTCGCCTAGCACCGAGTGCGCTCGGGCCATCGCCCCAAGCATCATCCCGTTCCAGGAGGAGAGGACTTTGTCGTCAAGATGCGGCCGAATTCTTTTGGACCTCGCCTCAAACAGTTTCTGGCGCACACGCGCCAGAAATTCAGGCTGGGCACGGCCTGTTTCCTCTTGGGCAATGCTGAGCACATTCTGGTTCGGCAACGCCTCGGGATCGCTGTGGTCCAAAAAATTCCCTTTTTGAGTGACCCCGTAATACTCGACGGCAAATCTCAATTCCTCGGTCGTTAAGAGCTTCTCGAGCTCTTCCGTGGTCCAGCAATAAAACTTTCCTTCCTTTCCCTCGCTATCCGCGTCTTCGGCCGAGAAAAATCCGCCCTCCGGATGCGTCATGTCCCGGATGATGTAAGCCAGCACGTCGCGAACCACGCTGGCCAGGCCTTGGTCTCCCGTAACCAGAAAGGCGTCCAAATACAGTTGTACCAGTTGCGCGTTGTCGTAGAGCATCTTTTCGAAATGCGGCACGAGCCAGCGTTCATCAACGGAATAGCGCGAAAAGCCTCCGCCGATCTGATCATACATGCCCCCCGCCGCCATCCGTTTGCAAGTATGCAGGACCATTTTCGTCCCCTCGAGATCGCCCGCGCGTTTGGTGTGGATGAGCAACAGGCTGGGTTGGCTGGGGCGCGGAAATTTCGGAGCGCGGCCAAAACCGCCGTGAACAGGGTCGTATTCCCGCTTGAACCTCGCCGCCGCCGCGCGCACGACGGCGGGAACCAAGGCCGCCTCGCGCGAAGCTTCTTGCTCTGTGAAGTCGGCAAGTCTCTTGTGCATGTCGTCCGCCGAGTTCAGGATCGCGGCTTGGCGCGTCCCCCAGGATTTGTGGATTTCCTGCAGGACCTGCAGAAAGCTCGGCTTCCCGTAGCGATTGTCCGGAGCGAAATAGGTGCCGCCGTAGAATGGTTTTCTGGACGGAGTCAGAAACACGTTCAATGGCCACCCGCCTCCGCCGGTCGTGGCTTGAACAAAGGTCATGTAAATTTTATCGACGTCCGGACGTTCCTCTCGATCCACTTTAATGCTCACGAAATGCGCATTTAAGAACCGGGCGACCTCCTCGCTTTCGAATGATTCCCGTTCCATCACGTGACACCAGTGGCATGTGGAGTAGCCGATGCTCAGAAAGAGGGGCTTGCCCTCTCGCTCCGCCTTTTGAAAAGCCTCTTCGCCCCAAGCGAACCAGTCCACCGGATTATGCTGGTGTTGGAGCAAATAAGGGGATTTCTCCATGGCGAGCCGATTGGTGTGGGAATGAATTTTATGAGTGTTCTTCGGGATCATTCGCTGGTCTTTCGCCGGTTGGTTCTGAGGTGCCGAGAGAGGCTTGGCCGCCGGTTCGCCTTTTCCGGGTGTTTCCGCCAGAGCCCAAACTGCAAGCCACATAATGCAGGCGAAACGGCATCTCATGCCACATCCTGGACTTTTGGTGGAACAAAGCCAAGTCCGGACATCCAGCAATTCTTATTAGATTGGCGACCGATGGCAGAGCAGGGTTCTCGACCGGATACCGTGCCACACCGCGGCCACACGGTGGGCACTGGCTTTGGCCTTGCCTCGGTGTCCAATAAGGAATACAAGAACCACATCTGGCCCAACCCGGGTAATCTAAAGTCCCAAATGTCGCCAGCTCCAATCTTGACGGGACGCTAAACGGGTGACGGGACACGCGCCGCGAATTGGGAGTGTTGGCTGGGTTGGCCAGAGGTCATATCAACGCAACCATTAGTTTCCACAAAACATAATAAAATTATGAGACAATTATTGCGGCTTGCCTTGGTGCTTACCCTGACGGGGTGGGCGCAGGCTCAAAATGCCCTGCCTGGAAAACCGGAGGACAACGGAGTCATCCCCCTCGGGGACACTATCTACGTCAATACTTTGGATACCATCAACAATTCCAAAACGGAGAGCCTTGGAGTCGGCATCGCCCGGAACGGGAATGTCTTGGTTGGATGGGAGGACGACGGTTCAGATCTCACGGACCTAGAAGCCGTTTGGACCCTATTTACCCGGGAGGGAACCCAACTGACACCTGACACCGAGATCACCTCCTTGAACCCGAGTTACGCCGGTCAAAAGCTCACATCTAAGTTCCTCTCCTACTTCCGATCCAATGGCATCGCCATTTCGGGACGCACGTCCTGGGGGCCAAAAATCAAGGCCAACCTCTTCGGAGATGGCATCGGCATGGGCGCCACCTCATTCGAGCTCGGCATCGAGTTGACACAGTTCGCTGATATCCAGATGGATGCTGGTGGAGGCGGCGATTTTCCCTCGGTGCAGTTGCTGGACAATAATGGCGGGGCCATTGGCGTGTTGTCGGGACTCTCCGACGCGGATGCCGAACCCGCGGGTGATGTTCGTATCGGTGACTGGGATTTTCTCTCCACGGGCAATGTTGTCATCGTCGGTGAAAGCCGCCAGCGGGACGATTTGGTAACCCGTTACAAGGGAGCGGAAGCCCAAACCCACGCAGTGGTCCGAATCTTGGACCGCACGGGCAAGGAAATTAAAGCCACCCAGTTGGTGAGTGAAACACCCACCAAGAGCGAGATCTGGCACGGTGTCGGAGTCACCAAGAACGGATTTGCCGTTCGCTTCGCGGGCGCCAACGGACGGGCCACCGTTCGTTTGTTCGACAACGCGGGCTCTGCCACGTCCACCAACATCGACTTGGCCACGGTTGCAGGTTCTGAGATCGCGGCCGGTGGCGGCCGCGGTGACAGTGTTGGTTTCCACGGCAACGGGAATGACGCCTATGTCGTCGCCAACGTCGGCAATGACGCCGAAGGCAAACGTCGCGTGTTCGTCACGGTCCTGAATGCCAATGGAACCCTCCGTTGGGCCAAAGTTGTTAGCGATGATCTGAACCTGGTGGGTGGCAGCCGTGTGGACGCCGCGATTGACTCGCTGGGGCGTGTGGCTGTCGCTTTTGACGACCAGGCTGGGACCGGCGGGGCCGCTCGGTTGGTGATGGCCCGCGTCTTTGCCGCGGACGGCAAGCCCTTGGGAAAAACGTTTCATGTGAGCGAGCTCGAGTTGCCTTCGGACGCCACTCTCGAGGCCCGTAATCCGCGTGTGGCATTCCGCAACGACACCGTGGCCATTGTTTGGGAAACCCTCAACGCCCCGGGCACCGAGGCGCGTGTGGTCGCCCTTCGCTCCTTCGTGCTCCCCATCAAACCGGGAAGCATTGAGTCCGTCGGATTAACCCGCATCGTCCCTGACACCGCGGTGATCAACCAGAGTCTTCCCGCTTTGGGGAACTGGGAACCTTACTCTTCCGTCCTTGGCACATCCACGTTCCTCATCGAAGGCAATGCCTTCGCGGATGGCACCACCGATATGCAACGTTATGTCGTCGCTCTCCAGCCCGCCGCGGGCGGCGCGATGAAACTTGGCGAAGGCTTTTTCGCTGACAACGGGCAGCCCTTCAAAGGTCCTATCAATGCCTCACGCCAAAATGGCAATCCCGGCCGCGTGGCGGGTGACACCCGGCCTGGCGCGGTCAATTTCATGGTGGGTGCCGAGGCTTCCCCGCATGTCTACCCTGAGTTCCAGAGCAATAACCGTTGGAACCTGGGCTTCGACCGGCTCGTGGACGGCCGGTATGGCACCGTGCAAACATTTAAACTGGATCCGGCAACGCTGACGCAAACCCCGCTCAGCAAAGCCCAAGACTCCGCCCTCGGCCGCCTGACCACCGGGGACAGCGGCGGCAACAATCAGATCAGCCGTTTCGGCGGCGATATCGTTGCCCTGGAAAACGGCAACTTCGTTTCGGTGGTGGAAGATCGATCCCGCCAGTTCAACCCCAATGGCAATGGCGCGGTGGCCACCATATTCGCGCCCGATGGCACCGTGGTGAAAGACAGCTTCCTGGTGGCAAACGGGGATCTCTGGTCGAATGTCGCGGCTTACAAAGGCGGTTTCGCCGTGCGTGTCGCCGGGGTCCTCTATTTCTTTGACAACCAAGGCGCCGCCCAGGGATCCGTGGACCAAAACACCTCTGGTGAGTCCTTCGACCGCGGGCGTGGGGACGGGACTCGGATAGCCGGACACATCAACAGCCATTACATCTATCTCGCGGGCAAGGTGTCCACGGCCACTGTGGTGCGAGTGACGGCTTGGGATACGCGCACCCGCACTTTCTTTGCTGTCACGGATGTCAGTGAAGGCGGGTTCACAGGAGGTTTCGATCGCGCTACTGTGGCGGTCGACGCGCTCAATCGGATCGTCGTTTCCTGGGTGTCGCAGCCCCCTGGATATGAAATGCAGCAAGTCGCGGCGCGCGTCTTGGCGTTGGACGAGGCTGGCAAAGCTTTCAAGCCTCTCACCGGGAGTTTTCTGGCCTTCATCAACGCCGCGCCGACGGGAAATATTCGCTCCCTTCAGATGTCCCTCGCCCTCACGACAAAACAGATCATGATTGCCGCCAAAGGCGAGATCAACCTTCAGAACAAACCTGATCAAGGAGCTAACTCGGAGCGCGAGATTAACTTCTACACGGTGATCAGTCATCCCGCTCCCGCAGAGGATCCAACTCCGGCTGTGGGCGGCGGCGGCGGCGGCGGAGCGGCTCAAGTCGCGGTGACCCGCAACGGCAACAACGCCGTCCTTTCTTGGACCGGAGGTCGCGCGCCCTTCACGGTGCAGAAGCGCGCCGATGTCGCATCCGGAACTTGGGCGGCGTTGACCACCACCAACGACCGCACTTTAAGCGTGCCGATCGAAGGCGCCACCATGTTCTTCCGAGTCGTGGGTCAATAATCGTTCCCACTTCTTTCTTCTTTCGCACGGGGCGGCCGGATCGGTTCCGGCCGCCCCTTTCTGTTGTCACCATGTCCTCAATGACAACGTGATCCGCTTGTTGGGCTGACCCCGGACACGCGGGTGAAGGCCTTTGGGCTTCCGCCCGGCCTTTCCTCCTCTACTTAAGGATTACGTCACTCACACTTTCAACAACTCGCGAGCCTCGGCGATGCCGGGCGCGGGCCGGCCGAACTCGCTGGCCGTGACGCGAGCCAGGGCGATCAGTTGGCGCCAGCGGAAAGCCGGCCGCGTGGCCAAGAACTCCTCGGATACCGTGCGGTAGAATTTTTCGGCATGCAACGCGCCGTCTTCACTCACGGCATAACCCAGCATCAGATCAAACACGGGGCGTGGTGGATGGCCTAATTCTCCGTAGCGATGGACGATCGCCGCGGCGCGAGCTTGGAGGTTTTGCCGGATCGCTTCGTCCGCTTCGGCCAGCAACGAACTCGCCTCCGTTGACTTGATGCCATCAAGGTGCCATTTCACGGGAACCGGCTGCCAGTTCAGAAAATCCCCACCGCGGTCGACGCGGTCGAGTGCGACTTGATACGCCCCGAGAATCAAGCAGGCGAAAGTATTTCGCGGATTGCCCACGCGAGCCATGTTGCGCCAGGCGTTCGCGCTGTCGCACGCATGCACGCCGATGCTGTCACCATGGACACTCCCTACAATCTTGCCAGGTTGCTCCTCTTTCGGGGTGCGGCCGGAATCACGCAAAATAAGCTGATTCGCCGCAAGCGAAATAGCCTCGCCGATGACGCCAGGTGAAAGGCCGTCGGCCAGCGCGGACGCGGCGGCTTCGGCGGCTTGCGTGGGAGTCGACTTAAACAGTGTCTGGCTCAGCTGATCCACCAAGCCATCGTCCGCTTCGCGTGTTCCGGGCTTGCGATCCAAC
>SXGS01243800.1_pt1 | contig 25061 bp, 14 predicted proteins | sample 3174681 | NCBI WGS metagenome assembly SXGS01 (sample SAMN11356861, study PRJNA531348) | freshwater metagenome | isolation source: freshwater sample F1-80 | place: China: Fuxian Lake, Yuxi | collected 2017-12-25 | reverse complement strand
GGCGGGGCGACGCAGGACAAAACCCAAGGCCCGGGCGCAAGCCCGGGTGGACCGTCAACGTTCAGAGCTCACCATCGAAGTCGACTCGCCGATCTCGACGTGCCCATCAACGAAGTCGACTCGATGATCTCCCCTTGCCCATCAACGAAGTCGACTCGCCGATCTCGACGTACCCGTCAACGAAGTCGACTCGCCGATCTCAACGTGCCCATCAACGAAGTCGACTCGCCGATCTCAACGTGCCCATCAACGAAGTCGACTCGCCGATCCCCCTTGTCCGTCAACGAAGTCGGCTCGGCGGCCTCTGCGCGAGGCGCAAGGTGGCGATCAGCCGTTCTCGCCGATGAGGCCCTCGGGGCCGACCTGGCCGTTCTCGCCGATGAGGCCGTTCTCGCCGATGAGGCCGTTCTCGCCGATGAGGCCGTTCTCGCCGATGAGGCCGGCGCTGGGGATGTCGGTCGTCTCGGTGACGTCCAGGGTGCGGGTGTTCTCGATGTCGCGGGTGCTCAGCTCGACGCTGACGGTCAGGCCGTCCAGCAGCGTGTCGCGCTCGGGCGCGCCGTTCTGGGTCAGGAAGCCAAAGACCTCGTCGGCGAGCTCGCCTTCGGGCGGCGTGATGGTGATCTGATCGAAGTCGAAGGCGGTCTGGAGGCCGGGCTCGTCGGAGGTGCCGTCGAGCAGGAGGCCGACGCGCTCGTTGGCCTGGATCTGGAGGTTTCGAAGCGCCACGCTGCCGGAGGTGCCGACGAGCTGGATGCCGTCGCCGACGTCGGCGATGGAGGCCAGCCCGACGACCTGGGGCTGGAGGCGGGTGTTGGAGATGGAGGCGTTCTCGATGAGGACGCCGGTGACGTCGCGGGCGAAGACGGCCACGCCCTTGTTGTTGCTGATCTCGGAGGCCTGGCCGGTGATCCTGAGCGCGGTGGTGTCGCTGTCGCGCAGGGCGTTCTGGACCCAGACGCCGGTGTCGTTGTTGTCGCGCACGGTCAGGTCGGTGTGATCCCCGAAGGCGTTGTCCTGGAGGAGGCCGACGCCGCGGCCGCCGAGGATCTGGAGGTCGTTGGAGGTCAGGCGGCTGCCGGCCGAGGCGACGACGCCGATGGAGATGAAGTTGTCGCCGAGCTTCTGTCCGGCGCGGGCCTCCTGGACGGTGAGGCCGGCCATGTCCAGCGTCGAGGCCTCGATCAGCACCGAGGTGCCGACGTTGCCCGAGACGGTGCTGTCCGACCAGCTGCCCTGGACCTCGAAGAGCACGGCGCCGAAGCCGGCGAAGTCGGTCACGTCGACCCGGGCCAGCTCCACCGCGCCGCCGGAGACGATCAGCCCGGCGATGGCCGTCTGTCGCCCGTCGATGGTGCCGCCGATGTCGGGCAGGTCGGCCTCCTCGATGGGGCCGTCGAGGGTCACCGACTCCATGGTGAGCTTGTCGAGCGCCTCGGCCGCCACGCCGACCCCCGTGATCGCGGCGACGGCCACGTTGTCGATCTGGACCTCGCCGCCGCCGGAGGCGAGGATCCCGACGCCCCGGCTCTCGATGGTCAGGTTGGTCAGCCGCGTCGGGGTCTCCTGGCCGCCGGTGAGCTTGAAGACCGCGCCCGTGGCGATAAAGCTCGCCCCGTCGCCGTCGAGGGTCACGCCGGCCGGGACGACGAAGTTGCCCTCGAAGGCCTTGCCCTCCAGGGTGATCACGTCGCCGCTGCGGGCCTGCTCCAGCGCCGCCCTCAAGCCCTCGGGGGTTTCCACGCTCAAGCTCGGCGGGGCCTCATCACCCTCATCCCCACAGGCTGCGGCGACGAGGGCGAGGGTCAGGATGGACACGCGCAGCGATGAATGTCGGGCAAGGGGTCGTGCCATGATCGTATCTCTCTCTGGGGTGTGTCACGCCATCAGTGTAGCGCGGATGCCCGCGTTCTGAAAGGCGATTTGATGTCTCCGCCGGAGCCTCAGGTTTGCTCAGGGAAGGCTCCAGGCCCCTTCCACGTGGTGGGTGCAAGCTCGACGCCATCGTCGCGCTGCGCGATCCTTGAGCCCATGCGCTCGGATCCAGAAGACCCCTTGGGGTCGATCCTTCCAGATCCGACAACATCAAGAGGCCAGAAGGCGTCGATGGCTCCCCGAGGATCACCGACAGGTCGATTTGAGGGGCCAATCCTTCCGAAGGCATCAACGGTGACGCCCTTTTTGAGGTCGATCCTCCTCGTGCCATCGACATGAGGTCGCCTTGAGGGGTCGATCCTCCTGATGTCATCAACATGGAGCGCCTCGCAGGGGTCGATCCTCCTGGGCGGCGCTGCAAAATGGCCCCTTTCTGTTCCCATCCTCCCAGAGGGCATCAGCGTTGATGCCCTCGGAGGCATCGACGCCTCGGCGAGCATCACCGTTGATGCTCTTTGAGCCATCCGTGCCTCTGCGAGCATCACCGTTGATGCTCGTTGAGCCGTCGATGGCTCGGCGAGCATCAGCGTTGATGCCTTCGGAGGCATCGGCGCCTCGGCGAGCATCACCGTTGATGCTCTTTGGGCCGCCGATGGCTCGGCGAGCATCACCGTTGATCCTCGCCGAGCCATCAGCCGCCCGCTGGCCTTCGTCGTTGACGCCCTCCAGATGGATCGACCCGACGGGGCGAGCTGTTGGCAAGTCGAGACACAGTGGGCGGGCCGCAGGAGCCCGTGGCGGGATCGCTGGCCGGCTGGGGCGGGTCGCGAGGTCGTCGTGGCGGCGTTGGGGGGAGGTGCGAGGCCCACTGTGTGCACATGGGCTGTCAGTCAGGGGTGTGGAGCAGGCTGTGATCATGGGGGGAGCGCAGGGGTCGCCCCGGGCCAGCGGGCTCCACGATAGCCTCCCGAGGCTCGCGCCCGGCGCTACAAGCCCAGGGACGCCCCTGCGGGGCTTCCGACAGCGCGTCAACCTGCCGGGATCGTGTCACTCGACACAAGTGGCGCTTGATGTTGAGGCCATCGAGCCGAGCGACACGACGCTGATGGCTGGCCCAGAGTTTGTCGAGAGCCTCGAAGAGGCGTCCCTTCTCTGTAGCGCCGGGCGCGAGGGCGGCGGCCCTACGCCTGGGGCGGCCCAGTGCGCTGGCCGCACGATCAGAGCCTGCTCCACACCCTGCGCGAGGGGGGAGGGGATCATCTGGGGCCGAGGAACCTGTCGCCGTTGAAGTGCAAGAGGTGCGTGGGGACGTCCGAGATCCAGACCTCTGTTTCCCAGGCGATCTGGTCTGCGTGCCTCTTGAACTCCTGGAAGTCGAGAAAGGCGGAGACGTAGACGAGGCCCGGGGAGGCGCCCTTGAGGGCCTCCTGCAACTCCAGGCGCCGTTTGGGAGAGACAGGGCCATGCGAGGTGACGGCCTCAATGAGCAGGAGCCAGTGTCGGTCGCGGTCGTAGGCGACGACGTCCGGCAGCTTGTCGTGCCGGGTCATGGAGATGCCGAGGGCGGCCAGCCCTTCGGTGTCCAACAGGAGCGTCTTGTGGTCCGTGTCGCCGAGGTAGAGCACCTGGGCCTTGGGCGCGAAGGCGGGGAGAAAGCGCTCGATGATCAAGCGCTGGAGTTCATTGTGTGATCCTGGTGAGAGGGTGATCTCCTGCCCTGGGAGTTGGACCGTGATGGAGGCTTGAGCGCGCGGCTCTGCGTAGCGCGCTGCCAGCCCGCCGCCAACCGCCATGAGGAAGTCCCTGGCCTTCTGTTCAAAGGCGTCGGTGCCGAAGGCGCGCACCACTCCAAGCGCTTCGTCTGTCAATGCGTAGTGGGTCCTGGGGCTGTTGGTGGGGAGCGAAGGGTCATCGGGGTTGCGGGCGAGGACGCCGCCCTGGATGAACTGGTGGATCGCTTGACGGCGGATCGTCTCGCGAGTGTTCTCTGCGTATTGCTTTCCGTACTGGTCGCGGGCGAACGCGATGACGCCGTGCGGGTTGAGCCTCGGCTGCTGAGCGTCAGCCCAAGGGGTATCCGGGCCGATGTTCGCCATCGCGACCAGGGTGTAGATGGCGTTCTCGTTTTGCTGCCGGGGGGGCATCCCCAGCGCGGCCAGGATCGCCCTGGTCTGGTCGATTTTTGACAAGCAGCACCTCATCCATCAGCGCGTCGACGGGGCAGGCCGGGCGCTCCAGGCGTTTGCGGCCAAGCTCGGTGATGACATCGCGGGGGGGCAGCGGGAGCGCGCGCAGATCGGTGGCATTGACCTGCGTGTTGCCGTTGACGATGCGGAAGTACTGGTCAAGCAGCGGGGAGTTCAGCAGCGCGGCGAGCCCGAGCGCCTCTTCGATGTCCACCAGCCCCCCAGGTCGGTGGATGAAGTTGAGGTGGTTCTCAAGCCCGATCTCATCGCCGGGGAGATCGCCGGCGCGCAACACGGCGGCGGTCAGCCGTCGGGCCTCTTCCTTGGCGGAGAATCGGCGAAGGAGGATGTAGGTCCGGTTTGGGATCGTCAGCTTGTCGGTGGCCGAGAGCAGGAGGTGTTCGGCCTTGCGAAATCTGGCGCCGAGGGGCCAGGTGACGCCTTCGGCTCTGACATGCTGCATCCAGAGCAGCGGGGCGGTCGGGGCGCCGTTGGGATGGCGGGTGAGCGACTCGGTGGCCCGAAAGGGGACAACCGGCCCGGTGGATACCTTCAGGCCGTGGCTGTCCAGGGTATCCTTCCAACGCTCAAGCGTGCTCAAGAGAGCGACATCCTCGGGCGTGGAGGGCAACCTCAGGACGCGCTGGGGATCGTCGCGGCGGAGCATCAAGTCGCGAGGAACCTCCAGAGTCGTGCGGGTCTGGAGATCCTCGGCGCCCGTCGAGCTGGATACGGCGATCGAGGCGGGCTGGGGGGTGTTCTTGACGTAGCGGACGATGACGTTCTCCTGCAAGACCCCCTGGGCCTTGAAGGCGTCGCGGCGCGATTCAAAGGTGTGGACGTGCGTCAGCGCCAGGGTGTCGTGGAGATGACGCCGGAACTTCTGGAAGTAGAGGCCAGAGGCGAAGCTCCTCGGGATGATGAAGGCGAGCTGTCCGCCTGGCTTCAGGAGGTGCGCGGCGATCTCCATGAAGCGGGCGTAGATGTTCGGAGCGGTGCCGCCGCGTGGGTCGTTCGGGCTCATCTTGAAGTAGGGCGGGTTGGCGATGGCGACATCGAAGGGGGGCGGCGTCGGGGTGTCAAGGCGCGGCTGGGCGAGATCGAGGAAGTCCAGGTCGAGGATCTCGACGCTCAATCGGTCACCGTGACGCGCGGTGGCCTCAAGCAGCGTGTCCTGGAGGAGTCTGCGCGTGGCGGGGTGGGGTTCTACGGCCACCAGATGGACCCGCGAGATCCCATCGGCGAGCAACGAGTGTGCGGCGGCCAGCCCAAGCAAGCCGGTGCCGGCTCCGGGGTCCAGGACGCGGATCGAGCCGCCGGGGGAGCCTTGCGCTGGTTTGAGGAGGGAGGCCATGAACACGGCGACCTCAGGGGGGGAGAAGTATTGCCCCCAGCGCTTCTTTTCGACCGCCGTGGTCCTGGCCGCGCACACCTCGGCCGCCTGGACGGCGCCTCGGAGTTCGTCGTCGATCAGGCTCATGGTTCTCCTGGGTTGGCGGCATGGCGGCGCGTCGAGTCGCCTTCGAGCAGGGTTCACAGGGCACAGGCTATCTCGCCCGAAGGGAGATGTTCAAGGTGTCTGGGCGCGCGGTGGTCATTTTTCGGGCGGGGCGCGATCTCAGGGCAAGAGGGGCGCGCCCTCGGCGAGCGCGCCGGGGTCGCCGTCAGGGGTGAGGCGTCAGGTTCGCTCAGTGAAGGTTCCTACACCCCACAGGTCACTCGGGCCGACGGCGTCTCGCCCCAGGCTCGCGCCTGGGGCTACAGAGAAGGGACGCCCCTTGGGGGCTCTCGACAGGGAGTCGGCCTGCGGGCGTCGTGTCCCTGGACACCAGAACCCTCAACCCATCGCGTCCCTTGTGGCTTGTGACAGGGTGCTGCGAAGGCATTGACCCTGTCGTGAGCCCCGCAGGGGCGTGCCTGAGCTGTAGCGCCGGGCGCGAGCCTGGGGCGGCCCGATCGTGGTCCATGGGGTGGGGCGCTCGTGGGGCCTGGATCCTTCACTGAGCGAACCTGGGTGAGGCGTCGGGCTATACAGATCAGGGCGTTCTTGGTAGAACTTCCGATCCAGGGCAGGGGTTGCGCAGCGGGAGACAGGCTCTCACCGCGGCGCGTCGAGCTCCGCCCTGGATGGATCCTGCGATGACCCTGGAGAGGGAGTCACCATGCGAATCGCGTTGATCGTCGCCGCAGGGCTCGTGGCCTCCGTGGCGTTGGCGTCCCCGGGCCGGGTCTGCGCCCAGGAGAGCACCGTCATCGTGTCGGTGGACGGGGTGGTCTTCGAGGAGGCCGACGACAGCAGCCGGGTGATCCTCCGGATCGAGGCCGGTCAGCAGCTCAAGGTGATCGCCCAGTCGGGCGACTGGGTCCAGGTCCAGCTGCCGCGGGGCAAGGGCTGGATCCTGCGCAAGATGGTCCGCGGGCTGACCGACAGCCCCCAGCTCTCGGGTCTGGGCGACAAGCCCGCCGAGCGGGTCACCATCGTGGACGAGTTCGCGGACGTCAAGGCCGGCCCAGGCGAGGCCTACCTCGCGCTCAAGCGGATCTTCCGGGGTGACAGCTTCGCGGTGGCCAGCCGCTCGGAGGACGGCGAGTGGGTCCAGCTGCGTATCGACGGCGACATGGGCTGGGTGCGCGCCGATCAGATCATGGCCTCGGCGGCGGCGCTGCCCAACGGCGGCGGCGGGCTTGACGGGGGCAGCGGAGACGGCGGCGAGGTCGGCGACGGCGGCGACGGCGGCGAGGTCGGTGGCGGCGGCGGGGAGCTCGGCGGGCTGGGGGACATCGACGATCTGGACGGGGGGATCGGCGAGCAAGATCCCGGCCCCACGCCGCCAGGGGCGACGGTGTTGGAGGTGACTCTGGGGGGGAACTTCCAGCTCGCCTCGCAGACCTTCAACTCGGACACGCCCTCGAACCCCTTCTTGCAGCTCTACAACGTGGATTCGTCGCTGGCCGGCCCCTCGGTGGGCGCGCGGGCGTGGTTCCTGGATTACCTCGGGGCGGGGGTGGAGTACCAGCTTGGGCTTGGCGCGCCGATCGAGGTCCAGTTCAGCAATGCGGCGCCGGCCGTGGAGCTGTCCAACCAGACCCACCGTATCCGGCTGGACCTGACCGGCCGCTTCCCGATAAGCGACGCGGGCGGCGGCAGGTCGACGTGGGCCGGCCTGACCGTCGGCGGCGTCTACCACGAGTTCAACATCCAGACCGTCCAGCAGCAGCCCAACACCCCGCCGGTCTTTCTGACCAACGCCTACATGGGCTTGCGCGTCGTCGCCGAGGCCAACGCGGCCCTCGGCCCGCTGGATCTCTTCGCCTCGGGGGGTGTCGTCCTGCTCGGGGGCCTCGATCAGGGCCAGTTCAACAGCGGCGAGCAGAGCGGCGCGACCTTCATCACCGCGGAGGGGGGCGTCGGCTTCGCGCTCTCGCCGGACCTGGGGCTCTTCCTCAAGGGCGGCCTGGACAGCTACGAGGTGAACTTCTCCGGGCCGGCCACGCGGCAGGAGGACATCACCACGGCCATCAACAAGGATCAGTTCATCTCGGTCTCCAGCGGGCTGACCTGGCGACCCCTCTGAGGACCCCGATGACCCTCTCCCCGCGACCCGCCGCCGCTGCGCGCCACTTCAGGGCCATCGAGGTGGTCCTGTGGGGAGCCGTTGGGCTCTTGTCGCTGGGGTGCGGCGCGGTCCAGCTCGTCGATGGGGGAGAGGCGGCCCCCTTCGCGCTGCTCCAGATCGAGTGCGATCCCCCCGACGCCACCATCAGCGTCGACGGCTCGCCGGTCGCCGTCCTGACCAGCCTGCGCGATCACACCCTGCCCGTGCCTGCCGGCGTTCGCCAGATCGAGGTCGCCCGCGAGGGCTACCTGCCCTACCTCCTGGATCTCAAGGCCGAGGCCGGCCGACAATATCGCCTGGAGCTGGACCTGCTCCGGGATCTCGACGAGGAGCTCGACGCCGAGGGCGAGGGCTCCGCCCCCTTGGATGAACGCGGCGACCCGGCCTCCGGCCGCTGGTGAGGCACCATGTCTGACAGACTCGATCGCACCATCGAGCGGCTGACGCCCCTCAAGACCCTCATCGACGACCCGAGCGTGAGCGAGATCCACCTGCTGGTCGGCGGCGGCGTGCGCTGGCGCCGGTCGGGCCAGAGCGCCTGGGCCGATGAGCCCCTCGACGCCCGGGAGGTCGATGGCGTCTGTCAGGCGCTGGACTCGCTGGCCGCCTCCAGCCCTCTCGGGGCGCTTGAGCGCGGCCCCTTGAGGTGGCTACGGCTCGAACCCCACGTCACCAACGCCAGCCCTGCGGTCTTCATCCTCCGCGTCCGCCCTGCGCGCCCCAGCGCCGCGGATCTCGTCAAGGAGGGGCTCGCCAGCCCCGACGCGCTCAAGATGATGACCGGGATGCTGTCCGGGGGCGCGGGCTTCGTCATCGCTGGCGCCGACCCACACATCAGGGCGAGGCTGCTGGGAGGGCTGCTCGGCACTCTGGACGCCTCTCGCCACGCGGTCTACATCGAGGCCCGCGCTCGCATCGACCTCTCCGATCTGCCCCTGACCAGCCTGCGCCGATCCATGCTCCCGGAGGCCGGCTCCGACCGGGCCGTCGTCGAAGACCTCATTGATCGCGCGGACTTGCTGATCGCCGACGAGCTCAACACCGATCGAGACTGGGCCTGGGCGATCGGGCAGCCCCCCTCTCCGCAGCAGCGCCTCCTCACCGCGCCGGGCGACGACCCGCTGGAGGTCGTCAAGGGGATCGCCCGCCGCGCGCTGGCCGCCGGGGCTGACCCTGGCCGCGGCCTGCGTGATGTCCTCAACCTCAAGGCGCTCGCGGCCCTGGCCCAGGAAGGTCAGAGCGGGCGGCTCCTTGGCCTCTTCAAGATCCCCGACGATCCCGTCGCCGCCCTGGAGTCCCGCACGGCGCCCCTCGAGGCGCTGCTCGCCGCCGCAGGCGCGCCGCCCAGGGCGATGACCCCTCCCCCTCGCGCCGTCGACGATCGCGCGCTGACCTCCGCCGGTCGCCCTTCCGAAGAGCAGCCCGCCAGGGCGCTCCCTGCGGCGCGCCTTGAGGCGGCGCGCCCTGCGGCGGCGCAGGAGCCCTCCACGGATCGGCTCGTCGCGAGGCGGGCCTCCGTGGAAGGTCTCGACGCGGGCCGATCCGAGGCCGCGCAGCCACCGTCGCCCCCTGCGCCCGATCCGGTGATCCCGACCTCGGCCGCCGCTCCCGTCGACAGGCCCGCGCCGTCGAGCTCCGCAGACGCCAAGGTCGATGCGCCGTCGAGCCCGACGCCAGCCGCCAATCCTGCGCCCGACGTGGCGCCCCTGGGTCGGTCGCTTGCCTCGCCCTCGTCGAGCGCGGCGCAGCCGCCGATCCAGGCGCAGCGGCCCGAACCGCTCGACGAAGAAGAGGGAGAGTCGGCCCTGGGGCGGACGTCCTCCTCCGAGCCCCTCCAGAAGGGAAGCCGGACGCCCTCCTCCGACATCCGGGCGAGGGTGGCAGAGGCCAGCATCGAGCGGCGCAATGCGGAGGCGCTCGCGCGCAGCGGCTCCGTGCCGACGCTGCGCCCGCCCCCGTCCAGCGCGTCGAGGCCTGCTCCCTCCATCATCCAGCCGGGCGCGCCCTCCAGCGCGCCCGGGGCCGGCCTGGGGCGCTCCGCCGGATCACCCTCCTCGGTCTCGTCCAACGCCCACCCTGTCTCGCCTGAGAGCCGCTCGCGCATGCTTGCCCAGAGCGGCCCCGAGAAGTTGAGCGACGCCCCGCAGCCCCCGTCGACGAGCGGGCCCAGCCGCCAGCCCGTCGCCTCGAGCGCTCCGGCGTCCTTCGGCGCGCAGCCCGAGGCGATCGAGGCGCGCCCCTCCGGCCTGAGCCCCGAGGTGGCCGCGCGGCTCAACCGGCGCCTCGGCAAGCCCCCCTCGTCAGGCCCGTGGGCGGGCGAGGTGCCCTCGGAGGGGTTCGCGGGGGCGGGCGACGTGAGCCTGGCGACCGCCCGGACGCAGGAGAGCCGGGGCCCCGACGCCGATGACGTCATCCTGGACGAAGGCCTCAGCCCGACCCTCGATGACGGCAGCGAGCCCCTCGGGACCTCGGGTCGCCTGACCCCCATCCCCCGTCGCCGAGACAGCACGCCGCGCTCCTCGCCGAGCATCCCGGCCGTCTCCCCCGGGCTCTCCCTGTCCGGCGCGAGCCCCTCCGGCGCGAGCACCTCCGGCGCGGCCATCCTCTCGCGGAGCGCCCCATCGAGCTCGCCGCCGCTGGTGCGCTCCGGCGCGCCGACCGTCGAGCTTGAGGAGGAAGAGCCCTTCGAGGCCGACGGCGACTCCGAGTCTCCGTCCTCAGGCTCGGCGGCGCTGACCGAGGCCGAGCGCGCTGCGGGCGTCATGGGGGGGGTCGCCGGCCAGCGCCGGATGCTCTCCGGCACCATCAACCGCCTCCAGCGCCAGCCTCCGCCCAGCTCTGCGCCCCCCGTGGCCGCCTCTCAGGAGCAGAACAGCCTGCCATCGAGCCGGCGCATGTCCCGCTACTCCGCGATCAACCGCTCGGCCACCTTCAAGCCCTCCGACGACGAGCCCCCGATCCCAGGCCGCCTCCGCCCGGCGGGGATCGAGGTCCATGTCGGCGGATCCGCCTCGCCCGACGCCCAGCCCCAGCGCTCGATCCCCGACGAGACCATCGAGGACGAGACGACGGTCCAGCGCGACACCTCGGCGCTCAAGCCCGTCCAGCCCGATTCCATCGACGTGGACGAGACCACCGAGCTGAACGTCAACAAGATCAAGAAGGCCCTCGAAGAGCAAACCCGGACCAACCCGGTGGTGCCCGTCAGGCGCGACCCCGACAACAAGTAATCCTGCCCGACGCAGCCTTCCGGTCAGTAATGTCTTGTTTTTATTGATCTTTGTCGGCTGATGGGGAGATGGCTTCGATCGCGGTCACGCGGACGGCCAGCGCCTCCCCGGCCCGAACGAGCTCGCCCTGGCCGACGCGCCGCCCGCCGACCATGATGGCGACGGGGCGCCGCAGCGGCTGGCCGAGGTCGATCACGTCGCCGGGCCTCATCCTGGCCAGCGCGTCGAGCGGCACCGAGGTCCTGCCCAGCTCAAGGGTCACCTCAACGGGCAGCGAACGGACATCGATCAGACCTTCGTCGCTCATGGGTTCATGCTCCTGGGGTGTGCTGAGGGGCGTTGTCGGCGCGAGGCGCCAGAGATCCGGGCGGTCGGCGGTCGAGGCGTCGATCAGGCGGGCCAGGGGGCGCTGGCCGGCGCGCAGCGTGATCGCGACCTGTCCCGGGTTGGCTGCGGGGGCGCCGGCCTCATCTCCTGGGGTGGGCGCCCGGTCGAGCGCGCCGACGATCAAGCCGCCGATCTCCAGCCTCGCCAGCGCCCCGACGCTCAGGTTGAAGCGCGCAAGCTCCAGCGTCGCTTCGAGGGTCGGCGCGACCCGGTCGAGGAAGGGCAGCAAGGGCGTCGGGCGCCAGCGAGGCGGCGGCCCGTCGCTCAGGAGGCGCTTGAGCGCGTCGGGGTGGGCCAGCGCCCAGGCGAGCCCCCGGACTGGGCCGACGGTCACCTCGATCCGCCAGAGGGCGACGCTCTCGAGGGCCCCGAGCGCCTCAAGGGAGCCGGGCGTGTCCCTGTCCGCGCCGAGGTGGAGGTCGGCGCCGATGTGCGCGGAGAGGCGCGAGGCCAGGGAGGCCAGCGCGGCGCGGGCGAGCCCTTGCTCGGCGGGGCTCAGCGGCCGCAGGCGGCGCGCGGGGTCGGGATCGCGGTCGAAGAGGGCGTCGAGCGCGGCCAGCAAAACCTCGATCTCGACGCAGAGGGCGCCGAGGGGTTCACCGCCGCGACGGACGGCGATCGCGTGCCCGTGGTGGCTCAGATCCAGCGCCTGGGCGCCCTTGAGGACGAGGAGGTCGCCGGCGTCGAGGCGGACCTCGCGGCCGGTCAAGGCGACGAGCTCTGCGGCCAGGGGCGCGAGCGAGGCGTCGAGGTCGGGCGAGCGCCAGGGAGAGAGCGCGCGTCGGGTGTCCACGTCGTCGGGGTGGAGCGCGGGGAGGTCATCGGGGCGCGGGAAGGGGTCGAGGGTCATGGGGTGGGCTCGGTGTCGTTCATGCGCGCCTTCTGGAGCGTGACGAGCTTGTTGTAGAGGCCCTCCCGGGCCATCAGGCTGGCGTGAGCGCCGACCTCGGCGACCTCGCCTTTGTGGAGGACGATGATCTGGTCGGCCCGCTGGATGGTCGACAGGCGGTGGGCGATGACCACGGAGGTTTGCTGCGCCAGCATGGCCGCGACGGCCTCGTCGATCAAGGCCTCGGTCTCGGTGTCGACGTTGGCGGTGGCCTCGTCGAGGATGAGGACATCGGGGTCGCGGGCCAGGGCGCGGGCGAAGGTGACGAGCTGGCGCTCGCCGGTGGAGAGGTTGCTGCCGCGCTCCTGGATATGGCGGTCGTAGCCCTCCGGGGCGCGCTCGATGATCTTGTCGACGCCGACGATGGCCGCAGCGCGGCGGATGTCGGCGTCTGCCATGGCGGGGTCGTGCATGGCGATGTTGTCTCGCACCGAGCCGGTGAAGAGGAAGCCGTCCTGGAGGACGATCGAGAAGAGGGCGCGGAGGTCGGCCAGCCGCAGGCGCCGGATGTCCACCCCGTCGATCAGGATGCGTCCGCGCTGGACATCGACCATGCGGGTGAGCAGTCCGATGAGGGTGGACTTGCCGGCGCCGGTGTGGCCGACGATGGCCACCTTCTGGCCGCGCGCGATCTCGAAGGAGACGCCCTTGAGCACCCATCGCCCCTCTTCTGCGGGCTGGTAGCTGAACCAGACGTCCTCGAAGGTGATTTTTTCGGCGAGGGCCTTGATGGGCAGGGGGTCGGGGTCCTCGGGGATGAGGTCGTCCTCGTCGAGGATGCCGAAGATGCGCTCGGCGCTGGCCAGCGCGGACTGGACCAGGGCGTACTTCTGGGAGAGCTCGCGGATGGGGATGAAGAACTTCTGGACGTACTCGATGAAGGCCACTAGGGCGCCGAGGGTGATCAGGTCGCTGGCGGCTTCTCCGGCGCCGAACCAGATGATCGAGGCGATGGCGATGGAGCTGATCATCTCGGCCAGGGCGTAGAGGATGGCGTCGTAGCGGATGGACTGGAAGGAGGCGTCGCGGTGATCCTGGTTGACGGCGTCGTACTGCTGTCGGGAGGCGCCTTCGGCGGTGAAGAGCTGGATGACCGACATGCCGGTGACGGACTCCTGGAGGAGGGCGTTGAGGCTGGCGATCTTGACGCGCAGCAGGCGGTAGGCGCGCCGCATCAGGATGCGAAAGATGACGCTGATGCCGATGAGCAGCGGGACAACGGCGAAGGTCACCAGCGCGAGGTGCCAGTTGCGGGCCAGGAGGATGACGACGATGCCGACGAGGGTGAAGACGTCGCCGATGATGGTGACGACGCCGCTGGAGAGGGCCTCCTGGAGGGAGTCGACGTCGGTGGTCAGGCGGGTCATCAGGCGGCCGACGGGGTTTCGGTGGAAGAAGGCGATCTTGAGGCGCTGCATGTGTTCGAAGACCTGGCAGCGCAGGTCGCGCAGGGCGCGCTGGCCGGCGTGCTCCATCAGGTAGAACTGGACGAAGCGCAGGGCGAACTCGCCGACGAGGGTGGCGGCGTAGGCCAGCAGGAGGAGGCCGAGGCCGTCGATCTGGCGGGGGACGTAGTGGTGGTCGATGGCCTGCTGGATGATCCAGGGCTGGACGAGGGAGAGGCCAGAGATCGCGGGCAGAAGGAGCAGGCAGGCGGCGAAGGTGAGGCGGTAGGGTTTGATGATGGCGCCGAGGCGCCGGAACATGATCGAGTCGCGATCGACCTTCTCGGGGGCCAGCGCCTCTTCGCGGGCGGAGGGTGGGGCGGCCTGGGGTCGTCGGCTCACGCGCCCTCCTGCTGCTTGAGGGTCAGCTGGCGGTAGAGCCCGTCGACGGCTGCGAGCGCGTCGTGGTGGCCGCGCTGGACGATCCGCCCCCGGTCGAGGACGACGACCTCGTCAAAGAGGGCCAGGGCGTTGGTGCGGTGGGTGACCATGAGGGTGGTGCGGCCGGTCATGACCTGCGCCAGCGCTTCGAGGATCTTGCGCTCGGTGTCGGCGTCGACGCTGGCCAGGGCGTCGTCGAGGATGAGGAGGCTGGGGTTGGTCAGCACGGCGCGGGCGATGGTCAGGCGCTGCTTCTGGCCGCCGGAGAGGGTGACGCCGCGCTCCCCGATGAGGGTGTCGAGGCCGTTGGGCAGGGCGTCGAGGTCGCCGCTCATGCAGGCGACGCGCAGGGCGTCGTCGAGGGAGAGGGTCGAGTCGCTGCGGGCGCCGAGCAGGACGTTCTCCCGGACGGTCATGGAGAAGAGGAAGGGGTCCTGGGGGACGATGGCGATCTGGCGGCGCAGGTCGGCCAGGGGGAGGCGGTCCAGGGGCAGGCCGCCGACGGTGATGTGGCCTTCAGAGGGGTCGCGCATCCGGGGCAGGAGGCTGAGCAGGGAGCTCTTGCCGGCGCCGGTGCGGCCGACGATGGCCACCTTCGAGCCGGCCTTGATCGTCAGGTCGAGGCCGGCGAGGGCGCGCGTGCCGTCGTCGTAGGTGAGCGAGACGTTGTGGAGGGCGATGTCGCCCAGGGGGCCTTCGAGGGCGAGCGCGTCCTCGGGGTGGGGATCGGCGAGCGAGGGTGAGGCGTCGAGGATCTCGCGCAGGCGGTCGAAGGCGGCGATCCCGCGCTGCCACATGGCCAGCACCCAGCCCATGGCCAGCGTGGGGAAGGCCAAGATGACGATATAATTGGAGAACTCGACGAGGGCGCCGAGGGTGAGGTCGCCCTCGATGACCTGCAGGCCGCCGTAGCCGAGGACGACGAGGGTGCCGACGCCGGCGATGGAGCCCATGATGGGGTTGAGGGCGCCTCGGACGCGGGCCAGGGCCATGTTGCGGTCGAGGTAGAGGTCGCTGACGGCCCGGAAGCGGGCCGACTCCCTGTCTTCGGCGCCGAAGGCCTTGACGACGGCCATGCCGGCGAGGTTCTCCTGGGCGCGGGCGGAGAGCTGGCCGAGGGCGTCCTGGGCGGTCTGCGTGCGTGTGTAGATGGCGCGGGTGAAGAGGCGGGTGACGACCAGCATCAGGGGGTAGGGGATCAGGGCCAGCAGGGCGAGGCCAGGGTTGACGTCGAACATGAGGCCGATGACCAGGACACAGGCGACGAGTGTGTTGACCATGTGGAGGACGCCGAAGCCGTACAGGAGGCGGACGTAGGTGACGTCGTTGGTGATGCGGCTGACCAGATCGCCGGTGGAGGTGCGCTGGAACCAGGCGGTGTCCATGCGGGTGAGGTGTTCGAAGAGGTCGGCGCGCAGCTTGTACTCGATGATCCGGGCGGCGTTGAAGATGAGGATCCGGCTGAGGATGCGGGCGACGGCGGAGCTGACGGCCAGCAGGGCGATCGTCAGGGCGAAGCCCTCGACGAGGGCCACGTCGATGGCGGCGGGGTCGCCGGCGGCGCGCAGGTGCTCGATGGCGGCGCCGATGGCGCGCGGGATGCGCAGCGCCAGGAGGTTGGTGGCCACGAGGAAGACCGCGCCGACGAGGAAGCGGGGCAGGACGGGGCGGAGGTATCGCCACAGCTGGCCGAGGCGGCGGGCTTCGAAGGGCCTGGAGTCGATGGCGGGCCTCTGATTCAATCGACGCGCAGGCCGATCCGCTCCCAGCGGGTCCGGGATGAGGCCTCCTGGGGCGGCGCCTCCGAGAAGAGGATGAAGCGGGGCTGTCCGATGATCTGGTCGGGGGAGACGGTGACGAAGGGCTCGGGGCCGATCATGCCTCGGTTGTCGCTCAAGAGAAGGATCTCGTCCTTGCCGACGACGACGGGCTCGCTGGGCTCGTCGGAGTGTGGGGTCACGTCGCCCGCGATGAGGTAGCGCGCGCCGTCGTTGTCCTCGACGTAGGGCCGCGCGTTGCCGGGCACGGGCGCGCCGGCCAGCGCGCCCTCGGACAGGTCGCCCTCGTCGCCGTAGGTGAAGCGGGCCAGGCGCGTGCCGTTGATCGCGACGTCGCTGTCGTCGAGGATCACGCGGTCGCCGGGCAGGCCGACGATCCGGCTCAGGAGCACCCGGCTCGGGTTGCCGCTGTCGCTGGTCTTGACCACGACCTTGTCGCCGCGCCGGGGCGCGCGGCGCTTGAAGACGAGCCGGTCGACCAGCAGGGTGTCGCCGGGCGCCAGGGTCGGGTACATCGTGTTGTCGTTGATCTTGACGACGCCCCACAGGACGCCGGTGGCGGCCTGCCAGGCCACGGCGCCGGGCAGGACGCCGACGAAGACCAGCACCAGGGCGTAGATCACGGCGTGGTTGAAGCCCTTGAGCACGTAGCCCTCGCCGAGCCTGTCGACCTCCCTCAAGACGTCCATCAGGCAGAGCGAGGCCAGGACGATCCAGCCGGCGATGGCCACGAAGAGCGGCAAGAGGGGGAAGAACTGCAGGGCGCCCCAGACCACCATGAAGATCGCAACGTAGAGGCCGAGCGCCGTGGCCGCCATCACGGCCGCGCCCGTCTTGCCGACGTAGAGGTATCCGAGCGCGGGGTGCAGCCCCGTCAGCAGGATCGCCGCGATCTTGCTTCGCCGGGCGGTCTCGCCGTGGTACTCGATGGGCGAGAGGCCGGGATCCGAGGGATCTTGTGGGTCAGCGGTCGTTGTGTTCATCGAGGCTCTTCCCTGATGGGCGCTCAGGGCCCTGACCTTGAGTGTATAGGTCGATCCGGACCTGTCAACAGTCCAGCCGGCCCGACGCTGGCGCCGCGCGCCCTCGGCGAGCCCGTCAGGGGCGCGGATCTCGAGTGGAGTTGACAAGCGTTCGTTCTTGAACAGTGGATATGGCATGGGAATGGCACACGCCGACCCGTCTGGACGCGATGAAGAGGGTTGAACACTTCCATGACGCAAGAATCGAAAGAGAGCGGGGCGGAGCAAGGGGCGATGTCGCCGGAGGGCGGCGTGGTGCTGGCGCTGCTGGCGGCCTTGCCCGTGGTGATGGCCAGCGGCTTTACGACCTACGAGGCGCTCAAGGGCGGCGTGCTGCTGCTCGGCGGCGGCGTGCTGGCGCTGATGTGGCTCGTCAGGGTGCTGCGCGGTCAGCCCCTTGAGCTGCGGGGGTGGCTGGTGCTGCTGCCGGTGCTGGGGCTCGGGGTCTTCGCGCTCGCCAGCGCTCTTTGGGCGCCCGCCAGCTGGGTCGCGCTCGAGAGCGGCGCCCGCTGGCTGGCGCTGGCCGCCGTGATGGCGGCGATCCTCGGCGGATCGCCGAGGCCAATCCGGCTCGGCCACGCCGCCGTGGCGCTCTCGATCGGCGCAGGGCTGGCGTCCGCCGTGGGGCTGCTGCAGGTCTTTGGCGTCGCCATCGACACCATGGCCCCCTCCGGGCCGACCGACGGCCTGCGCGGCAGCTTCGACGATGCGAAGCACGCGGGCCTCTCGCTGGCCTGCGCGCTGCCGCTGATGGCCGCGGGGCTCTGGCTGGTCCGCCACCCTGCCGCGCGCGCCCTGATCGGGGCGTCGATGGCGTTGACCGCGCTCTGCGTCGGGGCCACGGGCGCCTCGCTGGGCTGGGCCTTCGCCGCAGGCGGCGTGCTGTGCGGGGTCGCGGCGCTGGGCATCGGTCGAGGCCTCGGCGGGCTCAAGGCGCTGGGCAGGCCGCTGGCCACCCTCGGCGTGGCCGCCGCCCTCGTCGCCCTCGGGGCGATTGCGCTCGACAAACCCCCCAAGCCCAGGATGGCGCAGGTCAACGGCAAGCTGGTCGAGGCCACCGACTCCTCCATCGACGACGGCGTCATCGACGAGCGGGATCGGGCCAGCCTCGCCGTCGGCGCGGTCGACTGGGGCCGCACGCCGGCCCCCAAGGACTGGAGCGCCCACGAGCACGCCCTGTCGACGGCGTGGAGGACCGCCCTGGCCAGCCCCGTCGTGGGCGTGGGCGCCGGCAACTGGAGCAACATCCAGGCCCGAAACCTCGACCGCGCCTCGACCTGGTACAACAGCCACCTGCTGGCCTTCCCCATCCCCCACGTCGCCCACAGCAGCTTCCTCCAGCTCGCCGCAGAGCTCGGCTTCGTCGGCCTGCTGCTCTTCTTGATGGGGCTGGCGCTGATCGGCGCCGTGGCGCTCAGAGCGCTGCGGGTCAAGGAGCAGGGCGAGCCCGACGTGCGCTGGATCACGGGCGTCTTTGGCCTGATCGCGACCCTGGACGCCCTCGTGTTCAGCTTCGCCCTGAGCGCCTCGCTGGAGCTGGCCTTCACGGCCCTGCTCTTTGCCGTCGCCGCCGGCCTGCTCTGCCGCGAGGCGCTGTCGAAGCTGGACGACAAGGGCGCCGCCTCGCCCTGGGTGATCGACCCGGCCCGGCAGGGCTTCGGCGCCCTGGAGCGCTACGGGCTGGCCGCGACCCCCGCGCTGGTGGCCGCAACGCTGGCCCTCGGCCTCGGCGTGACCTGGACGATGAGCGACTACTACAAGGCCCGCGGCGACGTCTGGCTGCGGGCCGGCAACCTGGACGAGGCCAACGCGGCCTACAGCGCCGCCATCGCCGTGATGCCCGGCAATGATCTGGCCGTCTTCAACCAGTCCAACCTCGCCGACGTCGTCCGCACCCAGGCCGAGGTGGAGCAACTCCTGATGCGAGGGCTTGAGCTGCGCCCCCACGATCCGAGGCTCTACGTCGCGCTCGGCCAACTCCAGATGCGCGAGGCCGCCCGCCGGGGCCGCGACAAGTGGAAGAAGATCGAGGGCGAGCTCCCTCCCCCCGAACCGGGGAAGCCCCCCGCTCCCAAGGCGCCAGGCGGGGAGAAGATCGACCCGTCCAAGCTCATGGAGTTCGTCGATCGAGAAATGATGAACCGCGCCGTGGCCAACTTCAACCTCGCCAAGGAGCTCCACCCGCGCTTCATCCTGGTCTACGAGCGCCTCTCGAACGCCTACATGGTCGACAAGAACATCGAGAAGTCCCAGACCGAGCTGCTCCTGGCCCTCGAGAAGATCGACGGGCAGGACATCCGGACGGCCTCGCGCCTCCACAGCACGCTGGCGCAGAGCTACATGGCCGATCAAGACTGGCCCAAGGCCAGGAAGCACCTGGATCTGGCCCTGGAGATCCACCCCCTGACAAGCCGGCGCGACGCCATCCTGCGCGATCTGGCCGAGGTCGACGCGCGCTCCAAGGGCAAGGTCATCGACAAGCACGACCACGGCCACGGCCACGGCCAGGGCCCGCCTGGCCTCAAGCGCCCGCCCCAGCTCCCCCCCGGACAGGATCCCGGCGGTCAGAGGCCAGACGGCCAGGCCCCTGAGGGCCACGGTCATGAGCACGATCGTGAGCAGGGCGAGGCGCCGAGCGACGCGCCCAAGGCGCCGAGCGACGCGCCCAAGGCGCCGAGCGACGTGCCCAGGCCACCGCAGGAGGCGCCAGCGGCCCCTTGAGTCGTCGAGGCCTGCCCTCGGCGCCCTCTCTCCCCGAGGGGATCTCAAGGGCGCCCATACCAGCGCGTCCAGAGTCAACAGCGGAGCGCGAACCATGATGACAGGCTCACCGGATCGAGATCATATCGTCGCGCAGGTCTGCGCCGTCGGCGACACCTGGACGGCGCAGGATCTCTTCGCGAAGGGGGAGCCCTTCGACCTGTCGCCCATCGACGGGCTTGAGGATGGCGACGTGGTCCTGGTGGCCCTCGGCCCGGGCGGGGCTCGGGCGCTGGAGCGGCTGGCGAGGGCGGGCAGCGCGCTGGCGGGCCTCTATGAGCTCCTGGCCGAGCGCCAGGTGGACCCCTTCTTTCCGGCGTCCGTGCGCCTGGAGGTCGAGGCGCTGCTGGCCTCCCCCGGCCTCGACGATCCGGCGCTGATCGACCTGGAGCACCTCCCCTTCGTCACCATCGACAACGCCAGCTCCCGCGATCTGGATCAGGCGCTCTTCATCCAGCGCGGCGCGGCCTCCCTGCGCGCGCCGGGCGAAGAAGCTGGCGAGGCCGCCGATCGCGGTCAGGGCGACGCGACCGTCCAGAGCGGCGGCGGGCCGGGCTACACGGTCTTCTACGCGCTGGCCGACGCGGCTTATTACGTCCGGCCAGGGACGGCGCTGTGGCGAGAGGCGCAGCGGCGCGGAGCCAGCTTCTACCTGCCCGGCGTCGTGGCCCCCATGCTGCCCAAGGCGCTCTCCGAGGGGATCGTCTCGCTCAACGCCGAGGTGCCTCGCCGGGCGCTCGTCTTCCTGATCCGCCTCGACGAGCAGGGCGCGCGCGCTCAGACCGAGATCGCCCAGGCCAGGGTGCGCAGCCGCGCGAAGCTGACCTACGACGGGGTCCAGGCCCTCCACGACGACCCCTGCGGCAGCCCGCTGACCGAGCGCCCGTGGACGGAGAGCCTGATGCTGCTCGGCGAGGTCGGCAAGAAGCGCCTGGCGCTCTCCGAGGCCCGCGACGTGGTGCAGTTCAACAGAGTCTCGTCCGAGATCGGCTTCACCGACGACGAGGGCTCGGCCTTCGAGGCCCGCCTCGACGTCCGCAATGACATCGAGCGCTGGAACGAGCAGATCTCCCTGCTGTGCAACATGGAGGGCGCCCGCTTCATGAGCGCCGACGCAGACCCCCACGTCCAGCCCATCTACCGCGTCCACCCCTTCCCCGAGGGGCGAGATCTGGAGCGCCTCTCGGCCCAGATCGACGCCCTGGTGGCCGCGCGCGGCCTCGACCCGGCGGTCTGGCGCTGGCCCCTGGACGGCGACGGCCCCCGCGAGAGCCTCGCGCGCTTCGTAGAGCGGTTGCCCGCCGATGAGGCCTCGGCGCGCGTCCGGCAGGCCATCGAGCGGCAGGCGATGATCACCATCGCCCCCTCGTCCTTCACCGACGTGCGCGGACCCCATTTTGGCATCGGCGCCGAACAGTACGCGCGCTTCTCGGCCCCCATGCGCGAGATCGTCGGCATCTTCACCCACAAGGAGGCCCTGGAGAAGCTCCACGGCCCCTCGCCTGAGGCCGACAACGCCGCCGATGAGGCGCTGCGCGAGCAGGTCATCGAGGCCGGCAACCGCTCCAAGGGCCTTCAGCGGGAGCTGACCAAGGCGGTCCACCACCGGCTGATGGATCAGCTCTTCGCCGACGACCTCCAGCTGCCCGTCGAGCGGCGCCCCGCCCGCGTCGGCACCGTCCTGGGCGTGCGATCCTCGCGCCTCTACGTCCAGCTCGACGACCCGCCGATGGAGATCAAGGTCTACGCCGAAGATCTGGCGGCCCTCGACGGCGCACCCCCGACCACCAACGACAGCCGCACCATCCTGACCCGCGCCACCGGCGCCGCGATCAAGATCGGCGACGCGGTCCACCTCCGGGTCGATGGCCGCGATCCGACCACCGGGCGCTGGCTCATCCTCCCCCAATAGCGCCCCACCTACTCGTGCCGACGGCGTCTCATGCCGACGGCGTCTCGCCCCTTCGGGGCTCTCCTCCTGATCGATGGGTCCAATGGATGCCGCCCCTCGGTCGTGGTGACCGAGGGGGTCGGTCGCGAGACCGAGGTCGTCGGTCGCGATGACCGAGGTCGTCGGTCGCGGTGACCGAAGGGGTCGGTCGCAATGACCGAGGGCGTCGGTCGTGGTGACCGAGGGCGTCGGTCGCGCGTATCGCGGGCCTCGATCCCCTGGCCGGGCGGGAGCGGCGAGAGGGATCGTCGAGATCGTCGCGCTGGCTTCGTCGTGGGTGGCTGGATCTGGGGCAATTTTTAGAAGAGATTCCTGTCACACAAGCAGCGTGGCCTGCTCCAAAGGATCGAGGTCGCGGCGCCGGGTCGATCCAGATGCAGAGACGAGGTCGCGCCCGAGCGGTGAGCCAGAAGATCAGCGGCTCGGGATCGAGCGACGAAAGCCCCGCTGGTGTGGGGCAAAGGGATGAGGGCAGCCGCCATGAACGAGAGCGTGAAGGCGCGCAAAGCGAAGGGAGACAGGTCGATGGAGGAGACGCAATCCAGGTCGGCGGCGCGGATGGCGCTCTGGAGAAGTCAGCAGGGGGCCGCGTCGAGCGCTTGGCGCGGGGGCCGAGCTGGTCGTCGCCGGGTGCTGCGCGGTCGCTGTGCGCGGTGTCGCTCGCGGTGTCTCTTCTGATGCTGGGGGGCTGCACGCTCGGGCCTTTGAAGGGCGATCCTGATCCTGGATGGCGAAGCCACCAAGGAGCACATCGCCGAGGTCATCACCAACGTCTTGCGCGGGGAGGTCGTCGGGCGCGATCGGGTGCTGATCTACTTTGCGGGCCACGGCACGACGCTGAGCGACGAGGAGTCCCCCATGGGCTACCTGCTGCCGGTGGGTGGAAAAATGGAGTCGCCCGCAGGGACGGGGATCTCGATGGAGGAGCTGCAAAGCTGGCTGGGGTTGTTGAAGAGCAAGCACGTCATGTTGGTGGCCGATGCGTGCTACTCGGGGTTTGCGCTGCGGGGATCGGCGTGGTTGAGCACAGGCCGCCGACGTGGAGGGTGGGCTGGGCTGTCGGGGGTCGGGATCAGGAGCCGTCAAGGGCGGGTGGAGAGGGGGTGCGCTGCGGAGACCCGATCGAAGAGGCTTGCCAAAGGGAGCGAGGCGAGGGAGAAGAGGTGGGGTGGGAGAACATGAGTGCAGGGGTCGGCGCAAGGAGAGAGGGAGCGATGGCCAGGGACAACAAGGACTCGGACACGGACAATGAGGACGCTGACGGGGCTTACCGAACCCTGTTTGCCCAGCCCGACCTCGTGCGTCAGCTCCTGGAGGCCTTCGCACCGGCAGGGATCGTCAAGCTCCTGCGGCTGGAGGACATGGAGCCGATCCAGACGACGTTCTTGACGCAGGCGCTGGGCAGGCGGCACACGGACTGCATCTGGGAGATCCCCACGCTGGACGACAACCCCCTGTATCTGTGCCTGGTGTTGGAGTTCCAGTCGTCGGTGGACAGCTTCATGGCGGCGCGGGTGGCCACCTACGTCAGCCTGCTTTATGAGCACCTGATCCAAACCCAGCGCAAGCGTCTCGACCAGCGTCTGCCGCCCGTGCTGCCGATCGTGCTTTACAACGGTGAAGCGACCTGGGGGGCCAACCGCTCCCTGGCCAACTTCATCCCCATGGTTGTGGGCTCGCACCTGGAGCGCTATCAGCTCCAGATCGAGTATCTTCTGATCGACATCAACGCTTTGGGGGAGGCCGACAAGCCCTCCGAGCCCAACCTCGTCTCGACGCTCTTCGACATGGAGCAGGCCTCCCATCACGAAGGGTTGGGGGTCGTCGCCATCTTCGATCGACTCTTGAGGCTGACCCAGGAGCACCCCGCTCGGGTTGAAATGCGCCGGGTGTTTCTTATTTTCTTCAACGGCGTGCTCAGCAAGCGCGGGGCACAGATGCCCACCGGCCAACTCAACGACCTCATGGAGGTGCGCACCATGTTTGAGAACATCGACCAGAGGGAACAAAGACGCTTTGAGCAAGGTCGCCTCAAGGGCATCGAGGAGGGCCTCAGGGAGGGCGTCGAGAAGGGGCTCAGGGAGGGCGTCGAGAAGGGGCTCAGGGAGGGCGTCGAGAGGGTGGTGTTGAGGCTGTTGGCGTCGAAGTTTGGTGTGGACGAGGCCGCCTGGAAGCCGCGACTTGCGGCCATGAGCCAGGAGCAGCTCGATGCCTTCATGCAGCGGGCGCTTGAGGCCACTTCCGAGAGCGAGCTTTAGGTTGCGCTGACCTTCGCTTCTGGGTGTCCTTGTGCCCGTGCTCCGAGTGCCGTGCTGAAAAGTTGACCCGTGAAGGGGGCATTGCCACTCTGAGTCTGGGCGTCGGATCGAGAGCCTGAAGCGCACGACCAGAACGCCCACGATCCCCTTGGTCCACATCCCCCCAACGCCGAGGCCGCCGAGCAACGATCGGTCGCTCTGGAAGCGGATCTGAGGGCCTTGGGCGCGGCCTTGGGCGCGATCCCTGAAGACGGTCCCCGCGATTGAACCGTGGGGCAGGCTCGCCCGCTCGGCCTCCGCCCGTCAAGCCCGCCCACGCTTTGCGCCGCGTCGCGGGCTTGCGGTGGCGTTCCCTGAGGGTTGTCTCTGGGGGGTGTCGTCTGCGCCACAGCGCGTGCCAGCGTCTGGGCTGGCGGTTTGAGGGTTTGAGGGTTTGCGGTGGGCGTGACCTTGACTCTCCGCGGCGCGCCGATTAAGGTCCGCCGCCTTAGAAAGGGGCCTTTCGTTCCACGCCGCCAGCCCCGCGCCAGCGAGAACCCTGGGAGCCTGCGATGCCGCGCAATTACCTCTTCACCTCCGAGTCTGTCACCGAAGGCCACCCCGACAAGATGGCCGATCAGATCTCCGACAGCGTCCTGGACGCCATCCTGAGCCAGGATCCGACCGCCAAGGTCGCCTGCGAGACCTTCTTGAACACCGGCTTTGCCATGATCGGCGGGGAGATCACCACCTCGGCCGTCGTCGACTACCCCAGGGTGGTCCGCGAGGCGATCCGGGACATCGGCTACGACGACTCGGCCAAGGGCTTTGACTGCGACACCTGCGCGGTCTTCGTCTCTCTGGACAAGCAGTCGCCCGACATCGCCCAGGGCGTTCGGACGGACCTGGGCGTCGTCGCCGAGCAGGGCGCCGGCGACCAGGGCATGATGTTCGGCTACGCCTGCAACGAGACCGACGCCCTGATGCCGATGCCGATCCACTTCTCCCACCTGCTCACCCGTCAGCTCGCCCTCGTGCGCAAGGACGGCACGCTGCCCTTCTTGCGCCCCGACGGCAAGAGCCAGGTCACGGTGCGCTACGAGGCCGGCCGCCCCGTCGAGGTCACCGCCGTCGTCGTCTCGACCCAGCACGCCGACTCCGTCACGACCGCCGATCTGCGCGAGGCCGTCGTCGAGCACGTCATCCGGCCCATCATCCCGGCCAACCTGCTCGCCGCCAACGTCAAGTACCACATCAACCCCACGGGCCGCTTCGTCGTCGGCGGCCCCATGGGCGACTCCGG
>SXGS01143856.1_pt1 | contig 25061 bp, 16 predicted proteins | sample 3174681 | NCBI WGS metagenome assembly SXGS01 (sample SAMN11356861, study PRJNA531348) | freshwater metagenome | isolation source: freshwater sample F1-80 | place: China: Fuxian Lake, Yuxi | collected 2017-12-25 | reverse complement strand
TGTTGCAATCCGAGATCGGAATCTGGGCGGATAAAACGAATGCCAAACAACGCGGGGTAGACTGGCAATTCAAAATCGACGACGCTCGGACAAAACTGAAGCGGCTCTACCCGAAGATTAAGAATGGATGAGGCACTAGTTTAGATCCTGCCTCGCGCGCGCTGGCCGCGCTTTCTTTTTCGCACGTTTTCTTCCGGGGGGTTGACCATGAACGCTACCTACGCTTGCAATTCGCCGATTCACGCTATCTCGCGCCGCAACTTCCTGGCCGGGACCGCAGCCGGCGCCGTCGGTATGCTCGGCTTCAACGACATGCTCTCACCGGCAAATGCCAACGAGATCCGCCGGCAAGACAAGCGCGTTCTCGTCATCTTCCTGGCGGGCGGCGTCAGTCAGTTCGAGAGCTGGGATCCGAAGCCAGGCGTTGCTACCGGCGGCCCGTTCCAGGCAATCCCGACCGCCGTGCCCGGAACGCATATCAGCGAGTTGCTGCCGTACACTGCCCGGCAAGCGCATCATCTCGCCATCGTCCGCAGCGTCACCGTGCTCACCGACGATCACGGCCAAGGCGCCTACTACATGCAGACAGGGCGCCGTCAGAGCCCGGCCGAGCGTTTTCCGCACCTCGGCTCCGCGGTTGCCAAGCTGCTCGGCAATGAGGACAGCCCGCTGCCCGGCTACATCCACGTGTCGCCGCGCGGCGAGTCTGGCTTCAACCGCAACGACTCGGCCTTCCTCGGCCCGCGCTATGCCTCGGTCACCCTGGCTGACGGCAATCCGCCCGCGAACCTCATCCGTCCCGCGACGTTGACCGAGCTCGCCGACCAGGAACGCAACGACCTGCGCGATCGCCTCAATACCCGCTTCGCCCAGACGCGCCGCAGCGCCGACACCGAAGCCTACACCAACTCCTACGCTCAGGCCATGCAGGTGATGCAGCGCCGCAACCTCTTCGACCTCAGCCAGGAGCCGACGTATCTGCGCGATCGCTACGGCCATCACGAGTTCGGCCGGCATTGCTTGCTCGCCCGCCGCATGCTCGAAGCCGGCGTGACCTTCACGAAGGTGACGCACTCGAACTACGACACGCATCACGAGAACTTCGACTTCCACATCGAACAGCTTGGCGAATTCGACAAGACCTTCGCAACTTTGCTCGAAGATCTCGAACAGCGCGGCATGCTGCAAAAGACGCTCGTGGTCGTCATGTCCGAGTTTGGCCGTACGCCGACGATCAACCGCAACTATGGCCGCGATCACTGGGGCCGCTCGTTCGCGGTGGCCATGGCAGGCTGCGGCATCCGCGGCGGCGCACTGATCGGCCGCACCAACGAGACCGGCACCGCGATCGCCGATCGGCAGGTCAACGGCGGCCACCTGTTCCACACCTACTTCCGCGCCCTGGGCCTCAACCCGACGCGCAACTTCCACCACGAAGGCCGCCCCATCCCGATGGCGGACCCGGCAGCGGCGGCGATCAGCGAGGTGTTGGCGTAACCATCCAGCCGCAAGCGGCCAAACGGAGCTACCTTCATGGGCGGCATCCTCTCACGCAACGGTCCCCCCTCCCCCGACGGCCAAATTGCGCCGACGCGCACGCGCATGGCCCTGGAGTTGCGGCACAATAGCCCGCTCCTGTGCTGCCGATTCGATCCGTCGGGCCGCTTCGTTTTCGCTGGAGCGCAAGACAATACGATCCAACGCTGGGACCTCACCAGCCAGGCGAAGGTCGCCTTCGCCGGACATCGCAGCTGGGTGCGCGCGCTAGCGTTTCATGCCGCGTCGGGCAAACTGCTCAGCACCGATTACAACGGCAAGGTGATGGTCTGGACGTGTGAATCGGCAACGCCGCAAGTGGAGCGCGTCCTCGACGCTCACGACGGCTGGGTCCGCGCCATCGCCATGAGCCCCGATCAACGCCAGTTCGCGACCTGCGGCAACGACAACCTCGTCAAGCTCTGGAACGTCGCCGACTTCTCGCTGGCGCGCGAGTTCGCGGGGCACGCGCATCACGTCTACAACGTCGCGTTTCATCCGAGCGAACGCTCAATCGTCTCCGGCGACCTGCGCGGCAACATCAAACAATGGGATTTACAGACGGGACGCGAGACACGCACGCTGGACGCCTCGGTTATTTTCCGCTTCGACCCGACGTTTCGTGCCGATCACGGCGGCATTCGCAGCATGGCCTTCAACGCCGACGGCGCGCTGCTCGCCTGCGCCGGCATCACTAATGTCAGCAACGCGTTCGCCGGCATCGGCAATCCGGCGATCGTGCTCTTCAATTGGCAGACCGGCCAGCGTACACAAGTCTTGCGCGTCAACCCCGCCTTCCAGGGCACGGCGTGGGGCGTTGTCTTTCATCCACACGGCTACGTTGTCGGCACCGGTGCAGGGGGGGGCGGCGGCCTGTGGTTCTGGCGGCCGACCGAGCAAAACTCCATTCACAACGTCGCCGTCCCGAACAACGCGCGCGACCTCGCCATCCATCCCAACAACCGCCGACTCGCGGTGCCGTGCTTCGATGGCGTGGTGCGTATCTACGAACTGTCTTGAGTGCGCGCAGCATTGTAAGCGGTGTTCGTCACCACGAAGTGATCTACTTTGGCAAGTCACGGCATAGTCCGCGGGGAACGCGCGCGGTTCAATACTGCGGCAAGCCCGCGAGCATCACGCACAACCAGACCAGACCGCCGATGATCGTGGACAGCACGACGAAAACCGCGGGAAACGCGCCATCAACTACTGGAGTGTTGGAAGCATTCATGATCGTTTCATCCAATTGCGGGGCGATCCGCTAATCAAACATAGGTCACGATCTTCGCGAGGGCAAATGCCAATTCTCCCCGTCCTCGATTTGATGGGCGGCCACGTCGTGCGCGGAATTGCTGGCCGGCGCGAAAATTATCGCCCCGTCGTCAGCAGCCTGACGGCGTCCGCCGAGCCTCTGGCAGTCGCGCTGGCTTTGCGCAACTACTTTGGGTTCAAGGAGTTCTACCTTGCTGATCTCGACGCGATCCAGCATGATGGCCCGCCCCATCGGGATGTGTACCAGAAGCTGATCGACAACGGGTTCCGCCTTTGGATCGACGCCGGGCTATGCGACTCGGACGATGCGAATCTTGACGCACTCATGGACTTGCAGACCAGCGTGATCGTTGGCCTGGAAAGCGTCGCGGGCCCTGAAGGGTTACGGCGGATCGTCGCTCGCGTCGGCGTCGAGCGCGTCGTTTTTTCGCTGGATTCAAAAGCCGGGCTGCCGATGGGGCGCGTCGAGTTTTGGCCGAGCGCCGATGCGTGGGCGATCGCTTCCCATGCGATTGAAAGGATCGGGCTGCGCCGACTCATCGTGCTCGATCTGACGAAGGTCGGCGTCGGGGCAGGCGTCGGCACGGAGGATCTGTGCGCACGCGTGAAGCAGACGTATCCGGACGTGCAACTGACGGCTGGCGGCGGCGTGCGTGGCATCGAGGACGTGTTGGCGTTGACGCGCATTGGCGTCGATTTCGTACTGGTCGCGTCGGCGCTGCACGATGGACGCATCACCCCCGACGACGTCAAGCGCGTTTGATGTCGCCGCGCCATGTCCACGACGCCGATTGCCCGAAGCTTTCTTCCACCTCGACGCGCATCACCTCGGGTACGTATTGGTACGTCGTCCGTAGATCATCGCGCAGCCGTTCGCCGATGTAGCGGCCAAGGAGTTCCGCCGTCGTGTTCTCGATCGGCAGCAAGACGCAATCGTCACGCGGGAATAGCCACTCGCGGTCTTTATAGCGCACGCGAATGCTCTTGGCCGATTCCTCCAGCGCTATCACGCGATTCTTGGTCGGCAGCATCATGCGATGGTCGAGCTCGTCGGTGATGGCCTTGGCGCATCTCTTCAGGGTGATGAAGTCGAACACGTAAAAATTCTCATCGAGCGTCCCTTCGACCTCGATGGCGGCGCGATAGTTGTGCCCGTGCAGCCGTTCGCACTTGTCGCCTTCGTAGCTGATGAAGTGCCCGGAGCAAAAGACGAGATAGTCCTTGCTGACGCGGACTTGAAAGCGTTCGGGCATGAGCCAATCCTCTCGGCTTCGCGTGGGCGCCGCGCGAGCGCTAAGCTGCACGCGGCGCGAATGCTATTTTTTGGGCAGCCAGCCGCGCGCCACGAGCACCTCCGCGATTTGCACCGCGTTGGTCGCCGCGCCTTTGCGCAGGTTGTCCGACACCACCCACAGGTTCAGCCCGTGCGGGACCGTCGGATCGCGGCGGATGCGGCCCACGAACGTCTCGTCGCGGCCGACGCACGTCAACGCCAGCGGCACCTCGCCCTTCGCGTAATCGTCGAGCACGATGACGCCCGGCGCCTTTCGCAAGGCCGCGCGCGCCTGCTCCGGCGTGATCGGGTTCACGAATTCGAGGTTGATCGCTTCGGAATGGCCCGTCCGCACCGGCACCCGCGCTGTCGTCGGCGAGACCTGGATCGTGTCGTCCCCCATGATCTTTTTCGTCTCTTTGATCATCTTGATCTCTTCCTCGCTGTAGCCGTCCTCGCCGAGCTTCCAGTCGTGAGGCAACACGTTACCCGCGAGTTGAGCTGCATGCGCAGTCACGGGCGGCACCTTGTCGCCTTTGCCGATGGCCGTAATCTGGGCGTCGAGCTCGTACACCCCTTTGGCGCCTTTGCCGGACGACGCTTGATACGTCGAGACGACGACACGCTTGATGCGCGCCAGATCGTGCAAGGGTTTGAGCGCGACGACCATCTGAATCGTCGAGCAATTCGGATTGGCCACGATCCCCTTCGGAATCTTCTTGAGGACATCTGGGTTCACTTCCGGCACGACGAGCGGCACATCGGGATCCATGCGCCAGGCGCTCGAATTATCGACGACGATCGCCCCCGCTTTGGCCGCCATCGGGCTGGTCTCGCGACTCACGGACGCAGGCGTGCTGGAGAGAACGACCTGCACACCGGCGAACGCCTCGGGGCGGATCGGCTCGATGGTGTAACGCTTGCCCTTGAAGTCGATCGCTTTGCCCGCGCTGCGTTCGGAGGCGAGGAATTTGATGGTGGAAAACGGAAAGTCGTGCTCGACGAGCACTTGCCGCATGATTTCGCCCACGGCGCCGGTGGCGCCAACAACCGCAACGCATACTGACACGGGAGGATCCCTTTCAAGAAGAGAAGCGCATACACGCGCGAATCGAAGCCGAAACGTATCGTCATTTTCACGCAAGCGACGCATTTGGCAAGGGCAGGTTGTGCGGACGCGTGGGTTTCGGTGTTGGCGTCAGTTACCTTGGCGATACGCGAATGGTAACCGTTCACCTCCCCTCTCCCCCTGTACTAAGGGGAGAGAGGTGAACGGTTACCGCGAAAGTTCAGCCAGTATATTTGGTGTGTTTTGGGTTATTCAACCGATCCGGACTACGACGCAGGTCCGCCGCTGGATTGCGCCGCCGTCGGCAACCTTCACCAATCCTTCACGCAATCGCCAGGCCACCGTGTACAACAACCACCATGTGGCGTTCGCAGATCTTTTGGCGCTTGTCGGGTGCGTACTGCATCCTCCTCGCGATTTCCCTTGGCATCCTGGGCTGGGTGCTGGTCAACCGCATCGAGACCCGTCTTCTCGCCGAGATTCGCCACAACCTTGAGATGAAGACCCTGCTGATCGACGAGATCACCGCCCGGCAAACCGATACCAATCTGCAGCAACCGATTACGCGCCTCGCCGAGCTCACCCGCACGCGCATCACGCTCATCGCCGCGGACGGCAAGGTCCTGGCCGACTCCGACGAACGTCCCGAGCGCCTGGAAAACCATCTCGAGCGGCCTGAGGTCCAGGCCGCAAAGATCTCGGACTCGGGAGTCGGCGTGTCAACGCGTTTCAGTACGTCGGTGCACCAACCGATGATGTACGTCGCGCGCCGGCAGAAGACGGAGTCGGTGCGCTATGTGCGCGCGGCCTTGCCACTCGATGCCGTCGCCCATGAGATCCGCTGGCTCGGCCGCGGCGTGTGGACGGCGACCGGCGTCACCTTGCTGGTGGGGCTCGCGTTGAGTCTCATCATCGCGCGGCGTTTGAGCGCGCCGTTGGTGGAACTATCGGCAGCGGCGCGTTCCATCGCGCAAGGCGACTATGGGAAGCGCGTTTCGGTCGGGTCCGGCGACGAGGTCGGCGCCTTGGCGTCCACCTTCAATGAGATGAGCCAGGCCTGCGCCGCCTACATCGCGCAGATGGATCAGGATCGTCAGCAGTTGCTCGCCGTCTTCAAGAGCATGGTGGAAGGGGTCCTGGTTTTGGACGCCGATCAGACCATTCGTTTCCTCAACGACGCGGCCGGGCAGCTGCTGGGCACGACACCAGAAGCCGCCAGGGGGCAGAAGATCTGGCAGCACTTTCGCCATCGTCATCTGGGGGAGGCGGTTGACAAGATCCTCGCCTCCGCTGAGCCGTATTGCTGCGAGCTGGAGTGGTTCCCACTCGAGCGCAAGGTTCTCGCGGTGCAAGGCGCGTGCTTGCCGGGCCAGCCACTGCGTGGCGCCGTCCTCGTGTTCCACGACATCACGCATGTTCGCATGCTGGAGCGGGTCCGTCAGGATTTCGTCGCCAACGTGTCGCACGAATTGAAGACTCCCCTGGCCGCCATTCAGGCCACGGTCGAAACGCTGCTTGATGGGGCGCTGCAAGACCCGGAACACAACGTCCGCTTCCTCGAACGGGTGCGTGAAAACGCTGACCGCTTGCATCGTCTTGTCCATGATCTCTTGACGCTGGGCCGCATCGAATCGGGGCAGGAGGTCATGGAGATGGGGCCCGTTCCGCTGCAATCGGCGATCGAGTCTTGCGTCTCGCGCCAGGCCGATCGCGCCAGGGCGAAGGGTTTGCAGATGATCCAGGCCCCGCCGCCGCCGGCGCCGGTGCTGGCGCTGGCGGACGAGGATGCGCTCGCGGAGATCCTCGACAACCTCGTTGACAACGCCATCAAGTACACCCCCGCCGGACAAATCACGTTGCGCTGGTTCGCCAATGGAAGCGACGCCATGTTACAAGTCGAGGACACGGGCGTCGGCATCCCCGAGCGCGATCTGCCGCGCGTCTTCGAGCGCTTCTATCGCGTCGACAAGGCGCGCAGCCGCGAACTCGGCGGCACCGGGCTGGGATTGAGCATCGTCAAGCATCTCGTGCAAAAGCTGAACGGCAACATCACGGTCATCAGTGAGATCGGCCAAGGCAGCACGTTTACGGTTCGCTTGCCGCGCGCGGAGGCATGACGACCGCCGCGCATTTGGCATGGAATCTTCACCGAATCTACACAATTGCCTACTATCTTAACTTTCGATCCAATCGCGAGCATCCGGCCTTGTGAGGTGTCGGGTGGAAACCGCTATCACTCCCGTGGCGCCCGGCGGCTTCGCCAGAAATATGGTCGAACGGCACGAATCCGGGCGCACGCTGCCGAATACATCGCCGAGCGCGCCCTTGCCCTGGCGAAGGGGGAGGGAGTGACTGCCCCGGCCACGTTACGACGGATGACCGACCTGTCGAACACCATGGTGCGCGACAGCCTCGACGCCATCGTCAAACTGGACCTCGGACTCGCCAAACGCATTTGTCGCCTGGACGAAGAAGTGGATCGCTACCATCGCACGATCATCGATCAGGTGAGCTTGCACTTGTTCTCGGCGGCGCGGCAGTTGGAACGCCTCGCCGATCACGCGACCAACATTGCGGAAGACGTCGTGTATCTTGTCGAAGGTCGAATCATCCGCCATCAACCCGAGGCTCTCAATGGATCCTTCGCTCTCTGGGGAAAGATGTGCGGGGAGACCCACAACCACCCTGGGTGCCTATGGCCAAGAGCAAGATCCTGATTGTTGAAGACGAACCCGCGCTCGCGGAAGTTTTGACCTACAACCTCCAGCGCGAAGGCTATGAGGTCGTGGCCGCGCGCGCAGGCCACGAAGGCCTGCGCAAAGGCCAGATGTTGTTGCCGGATTTGATCATTTTGGATTTGATGCTGCCGGGCCTGAGCGGCCTGGACATTTGCCGCGAGTTGAAGGGATCGGCGCGGACCGCGCACGTGCCCATTCTCATGCTGACAGCCAAGGCCGAGGAGACGGATCAGGTCATCGGCTTCGCCGTTGGCGCCGACGATTACGTGACCAAGCCGTTCAGCGTCAAGGTGCTACTGCAACGCATCAAGGTGCTGCTGCGCCGGGTCGCCAATCCCGAACCGGCGGGGGACATACTGGAATCGTCGGGCATTTGCATCGACAAACGCGCCCACCAGGTCTCGGTGGAAGGTGAACCCGTCTCCTTGACGCCGACCGAATTCCGCCTGCTTGAAACGCTGCTCAAGCAACCGGGCCGCGCCTTCACCCGGCCCGACCTGTTGGAATCCGCCGTGGGGGACAGCATCGTTCTCGATCGGACCATCGACGTGCACATCAAATCGCTGCGCCGCAAGCTGGGCGACGCCGGCCAACGCATCGAAACCGTGCGCGGCGTCGGCTATCGCTTTCAGGAAGACCCACGCAATTAGGCGCGCTTGGCGGCACAGCGGGTGCCTGGCAAGTTCAACCACTCACACGCGGCGGTTTGCGTCCCCACTTCACCCAGTGCGGCAACACGAACAGGTAGATGCCCGTCAGCCACAGGCCGAAGACCACCACGCCGCTCGGCAGGAACACCCACAGCTTGGCCGATTCGTGAAACCACGAGCCGTCGTGGATGCTCTCGAGCCAGTCGCTGCGGCGATAGGCGACTTGCAGGACCTTGGCCGTCCGCAGATCGACCTGCACCTCCCATTGGTTGATGGCCTGCACCTTGACGTAGCCTTTCGTGGGCCGAACATCGAGCCGGTCGATGTCTGCCCAGCTCTCGACCTCGGCTTCCTGCACGCCGCGCACCGCCTTGAGAATCGCCTCGAAGTCGATCTCAGGCGTTTTCCCTATCCCGCGGCTGGCGGGGGGTTGGACCCAGCTCCACTCTTTCTTGAGCTGAAGCAGAATGCCGGTGACGATGACGACGACAAAGGGCAACGCGACGAGGACCGCGCCCCAGCGATGCAGTTTGCGCAGCCAGATGCGCCAGTTGATGTTCATTGGTCCGTCGATTCCATTGTCCAGGAAGGATCGTACGCCCGGCGCGAGGGTTCTATTTTGGCCCCGGCGGCACGTGCTTCTTTAGCCAGGTGAAGACCTCGCGATGCCAGAACTCGCTGTTGCGCGGGCGCAGCACCCAGTGCCCCTCGTCGGGGAAGTTGACGAAACGCGATTCGATGCCTTGCCGTTGCAGCGTCGTGAAAAGTTGGATCCCCTCGCTGACCGGAACGCGGAAGTCCAGGTCGTTGTGGATAATCAGCATCGGCGTTTTGAATTTACCGAGGTTGGCGGCGAACTTGTGCGGCGAATGTTTTTCGTACGAGTTGCGGTTCTTGCCCCAGGGTGGTCCGCCGTGCTCCCATTCGTCGAACCACAATTCTTCCGTCGTCGAATACATGCTGTCGAAGTTCCACACGCCGCAGTGGGTGATGAGCGTCTTAAACTTTGGCGTCTTGACGGCGAACCAGTTCATCATGTAGCCGCCGAACGACGCGCCGGCGGCGCCCATGCGCTCCTTGTCGATCCAGGGTTGTTTTTCGAGATGGTCGAGCCCGGCCATGAGATCGTCGTAGCATTTGCCGCCCCAGTCGCCGGAGATTTCGTCGACATATTGCTGCCCGAAGCCGGTCGAGCCGCGCGGGTTCGGCAAGGCAACGACGTAGCCTTGCGCGGCCCAGACCTGCGGGTTCCAGCGGAAACTCCAGCCGTCCTCCCAGGCGCCTTGCGGGCCGCCATGCACCATGAAGGCGAGCGGCCATTTCTTCTTGGCGTCGAAGCCCGGCGGCTTGAGGATCCACATCTGCATCGGGTGCCCGCCGGCGCCGGTGACGTTGACGTACTCCGGCCGCGGCATGTCCAGCCCCGCGAGAATCTTCTCGTTGGCCTTGCTGACGTTGAACACGTCCCACTCCGTGTTGCGATCGACGGCGACGTGGACCTCGCTCGGATGGTGCATGGCCGCGCGTGTGAAGGCCAGGCGCTGGCCGTCCCGCGATACCGAGAGTGCGTGATTGGCGTGGTGGCTGATGAACGTCACGCGCGGCGTCGGGTTCGCGTCCTTGATGTTGGTCACGAAGTACCAGTGCTTGGCGCGGTCGTCGGCGCCGAAGTAGATGCGCTCGTTGTCGGCCATCCACACGAAATCCTCGGCCGAGCCTTCGAACTCGGCGGTGATGCTGCGGGCCTTTGGACGCTTCTTCTGGTCCTTCTCGTTCAAGGCGTCAGCGGGAAGCAGCATCAGGTCCCAGCGGTCGGCCTCAAAGCCGGCGCGTTTCTGGGCGCGGTAGACGAACCACTTGCCGTCGGGCGAGAACTGCGGCGAACTGTCGGCGGCGCGATTGTCCTTCGTCACGGTTTCCCACTTCGTCGTGCCCCCCGTCACCGGCACGCGGCACACGTCGTAATCGGTGCTCCACGCCTCGTTCTTTTCGGGGACGGCCGTGAAGTAGACAAATCTCCCGTCGGGGCTGAAGGTGAAATCGTCGCCGATCGAGAAGGTGGACGACGTCGGATAGGCGTCGCGATCGCCGGGCGTGATATCCTTTGGATCGCTCGCTTTGCCGTTGGCGTAGCCGAGGACGAACAAATGGAGCCGCTTGTCTTCGACGTACTCGTCCCAGTGGCGGAAGAAGAGACGCGTGAAGACGCGCGCCTTGATCGGGCTTTTGTCGATTTCATCCATGCGTTTCTTGGTGAGGGCGTTGCTTTCCTTGAATGGCTTCTCGGAATATTCGGGCAGAACCGCGGACATGAAGGCGATGCGTTTACCGTCGCGCGACCAGGTTCCCAGCGAGGCGCCGGTGGCGAGGTTGGTGAGCTGGCGCGGTTCGCCGCCGTCGATGTCGATGATCCAGAGCTGGTTGGAGCCCATGCGCGCGGACTCGAACAGGATCGACTTCGAGTCCGGGCTCCAGCGCGGATGGCGATCACTCTTGGGGCTGGAAGTCAACTGTTTCGGCGCTTGGCCTTTGTCCGTGGAGACGAGCCAGAGACTGGCGGTCGTCTTATTCTTGTCGAGATCGACGTCGCCGACGACGTAGACGACCCACTTGCCATCCGGGCTGATCTGTGGATCGGCGACACGCTTGAAGCGGAAGAGATCCTCAACCGCAATGGGCCGGACCTTGTCGCCGGCCAACGCAAATGTGGGAACCAACAACATGACGAGAACAGCGATTCGTTTCATCGGCTTTCCTCTGTAAAGGCGCAACCGCAATTTGTCGTGCAAGCGGCTCGCTTGCCCTACGTCAGTTTGTCGATTGTTCGGTCGGTTGCAAGAGGGGACCGCAATTTCTCGCGGTTGGTCACCAAGGTCTACGCGGCCGGAGGCTTCGGTTGGATGATGGTCGGTCCTTGAGACGGCGCGCCGGCATCGCCCAGGTCGGGGCTTACCCGTCGGAAGTGCTTGACAAGCAGAACCCCGCGAAACAGCAAGATACCGATGGCGAACACGAGGCCGATGATGCTCCAACCTTGCCACGCCATCAGCGCGAAAGCTACGAGGACGCCAAGCTCCGGAGCGATGCCGCGCACGATCGACGTGCCGCGGCGGAAATAGGAAATCAGAAACAGGAAGACGCCGCTCAACAAAAGCCACTCCGAGCGCGTTCGGAAATCGGCACTTTCGTGGATGGGCGCAGATCGCAGCGGCACGAGTTCATGCACCAGCGTAACGAGCCAGGGAATGCCCTCGGCATCCGTGGTTTCGCCCGCCACGGGCACGAGCGGCGCTCGCTTCGCTTTCTTCGCGGCGTCGCGCTGTCGTTCGTAATGGAATTTCTTGGCGAGGGCGGCATTGTCCTTCGCCACATCGTTCAGGCGTTTCTGCCAACTCGCCGCATCAAAGCCGGATCGCGACGATTGTAAGACCCCCAGCGCGTAATCGGCCTGACGGATCGAAGCGTAGAAATCGTGCTGGCTCAACTGAATCCATGCGCTTGCATCCTCCTGAGCGGGCGCATCCTGCGCAAGCGCTGCCGCGCGTTGAGCGTGCGCCTCGGCCTGATCGAGCAGCCCCCCCAGCAGGGTAGGCGACGGCATCGGGTCGGCACGCGTGCGCAGCCACTGCGGCACCCACAGACGCCGAGCATGGGCCGGCAGCACCGCCGGCTCGATCTGAACGGCGCCCAGGTTCGGCTTGTCGATGCGCTGCGCCGACGCCGCGTAGGTCCAGCGCAGGCGAATCTCTTGCGGCCGGTTTCCCGCGTCAACGGGGAGCGCGGTCAGACTTGGGGTGAGACTGCGGGTTTGCATCAATTGATGCTCGCTGAAAGCGCTCAATTGCTCGATCTCCGCGGGAAAGCGGATACGCAGCTCCATCGCCTCGGGCGCATGAATGCGCAGGGTCAGCGTGTGCGACCACTTGAGACGGTCATCAACGAAAATCTCCTCGGCGGCTGACAGGATCCTGGCGTTGGTGCGTGCCGTAGTCTTCGGCAGCACGGCCTGAAGCGAACGCGGCCGATCTGAATAATTCCAGCCGGGCTGATCCCCGAAGCGCCCCTCATCCCGCAAGATCACGACTTGTTCCTTGATGAATGGCCGATGCGGCAGCTTTTTGCCGGTATCCGCGTCGAGCAACTCAACGTCCTTCCAGGCGACCCAGTTCGAACGGAAGGGAACGTTCTCCAGCTCGACGGTCGGCAACACGAGCGACGCCAGCTTGTCGATCGCGGCCTGATCGCGCAATGTGATGAAGACCTCCTGCGGTTGTCCGGGCGGATACTTGATCGTCCACGCGGCGTGATCGGGATTTTTGAGCTGTTGCACGCTCGCGCCAGGGGCATCGACGATGAGCGCAGTCCCCGCCTTGTTCCTGACGTGCAGCGTCAAGGTCGGCAGCGTCCCGCGCTCGGTCGTGATGCGGATGCCGTGCCTTAGCTCGAGCCCGTCTTCGCCCGCGTGAATCTTCGTCAGGAGCGCAGCCGCCGGCGCCCTGGTTTCCGGCCGCAGCCAGAACGTGGCGCCATAGGCGGCGTCTTCAATCTGAAAGAGGAGCGGTTCCGCGGCGCTCGGGCGCAGGCGGCGCGGTTTCTCGACATCGATGTGGATGCCGGGGACCGGGTGAATCTGCACACTCGCGGCCAACGTCTGCGCGTCGAGTGGATGGATCGTGGGCAAAACGAATAATGTTTTGCCCGGCAGATTCGACTTGAAGGGGAGAGCGCGCCAGCCGATCAATTCCAGCGTCACCTGCTTGCGCGGCGCGCGCAGCCACACTTGCAGAGTCGTATCCGTGATTGTCCAGCGCGCCACGTCGGGGCCGACGACATCCGCGAGCGTCATGGCGGCATCGAGCGCGAATTCGAGCAGGATGATATCCTCGAACGAACTGGCTATCGTAAACTTGCCGCGCAAATCGGCGTGATGCAGATCGACGGTCCAGTCGAGCTGGAACCGCGCTTGCCGGGTCTCGGACTGCGTCGCGAGTTCCAGACCGGCTTGCACGCCCTTGCGCTGGAAGTTGTACGCGCGCGCGGGAGACGTCGGGCTGGCGCGTAGGGTCTGCTTCTTCCAGAGTTGTTCAAATTCGGCCGCGCTGATGCCTTGCACTGACAAGTTCTGAGCGGTGCTGCGCAGCTCCAGCGCGTCGAGACGATAGCCGACAAGGCCGGCGATCGATTTGCTCTGCAGCGGCGCCGGCAACGGCAGTAGTAACTGGCGTTCACGCAGGCTGAGCCGTGGGTGAATCTCCAGGTTGAGAATGATCTGGCCGCTGACGGGTTGAGCGAGTTCGACCGTAAGGCGGCGCTGTGCGCCCTGGCCGAGGATTTGCCAGCTTTTGACGATGATCGGCGCGGCCGCCGGGACCTGCGGCCCGGGCAGCACATCCACCGCGCGCACCTGCAACGCTTCGGGCAGAGCGACGTTGAGCTGCGTCAGCGCGTTCTTGCCGATGGCGTATTGAAACGAACTGACCAGGCCGAGCGAACCGGGCCGTAGATCCCAGAGGTGAGCCTCCTTGACATCGACGCTTTTCACTCCAGGCGCCGGCGCGGAACCCGTCCAACGCAAGTATACGGTCCCTTCGTGGCCGAGTTGCGCCCGCAGTTCCTTGACGGTTTCCCCCTTGCCGAAGACGCGCTCTTCGGCGCCCCAACCGTGCACAACATCAACCGTCTGTACCGGGACGGGCCATTGCAAGGAAACTTCATTCTGGATCAATTTCGGAATGGTGAACTTGAGCTCGGCATGATCGGCCGACGAGGTCACACGGACGGAGAAAGAGAAACGCAAACGGTGGCTGCCCTTGGCGCGAATGGGGATCGCGTAGCCGTTCTTCTGCACGCTGGGGAAGACCGGCGTGCCGTCCAGGAACACGCCTTCGTGCAGTTGCACTCCCGTCAGCGGCAGCAGAAGGTTCGTCTGGTCCTTGAAACTTTGGATGTCGTACTGCGCGTCGAAGCGTGCGACGGCGTCGTTGACTTTGCCGACGTATTTGGCGCTCACCAGCACTGCGTTTTGCGTGCCGACGGGAGGAAGATTGTCCAGCTCGTCAAGCTTGGCGATCAGGTCCGGCGTCAGGATGGCCGCGGGTTTGGCCCCGTCAATGATGAGCACGGAGTAGCTCCGCACTGCGGGGGGCTGCGCCAGCGCACTGCACATTGCGAATAAGGACACGAGCAGCAGACCCGCCATGACCGTGCCGGGAATGCTGCGCGTGGATTGTCCACCGATGCCGCTCGGCGCGCGGGCGAGAAGGAGCCGCGCCAAGCCCAGGAGACTGGCGATCACCTCCATCAGAAATGCGGGCCAGGCGAGAAGTTCGCGCACGTTGATGGGCAGCCAGACCAAGAGCAGGACGCTTGCCGTCATGATGAGGAGATGGCCGCGAAAGCAGCTGAACGTCTCCAGAGTGCGTTGCATTGACCACAAGGCCAGAGCGGCCAGGACTGCGAGCATCCAGCCGAGATACCGAGCCTGCGTCGCATCAACGACGATGAACCGGCTTGACGGGCCCGCCAGTGCCACCCATTCGGTCAGGTTGCGCCGCGCACCGATGCGGGAATCGAAATCGTCCCCGAATGGCAACGCCTCGGCCGGCGCCTTCAGCCAGCTCAGGATCAAGTGAAAACCGGCCGACGCATCCTGGCCGTGGAGCGTCGCCTCTTCGAGCGCGCCGTCAAGCCTGGCGATGTCGGACAACTCGTGAATGCCAAGCTGTTGCAAACGTCTGGTGGAGGTCAAGAGGGCGCCGCTCGGACACGGGAGATAGGTCAGTCCCAACGCTTCCCAGAACGGTTTGCTCGCTTGCGGATTGAGAGCCGACGACGGCACGAGCGTGTCCAGCGTGAGTCCGAGATCGTGAAACGCGACCGCATCAACGATCAACGGCGTACGGTCCTTCAGATGGTCCAAGGCCAATCGTTCCAGCGCGTGGGAAAGCTTCAGAGCCTTGAGTCCCGCCGCGCGCATCTCTTGTTCACGCGCCAGCACGGTTTGCTTCTGAGTCTCCAGTCTTTCTTGAAGCGAGGTAGAATTCGCGAACGGGAGCCAGGCTTTGCCCCAGGTCCACAGTTGGCGGACGCCGCGCAGCGTTGCCGATTGATGCGCCAACGGAAGCGGAACGCCGATCGGCGCGAATGATTCTTGATCGAGCGGGACGACGCCATCCTCCAGGAAGATGCGTGAACGGAGGGTCATGGGCGGCGCGGGCCATTCGATCACCGGGACCTCGACGCTCGTCATGCCGAAAAGAAAGCCTCCTTGCGCCGGCGCCCGCGCGAGGATTTCGCAGTGAACCGAATCGCCGCTCTGATCGATCGGCAGCACAAGGCGAATCCCGGCAATGTCCTCCTTGATATCGAGACGCTCCAAGGCTTGCCGTTGAATCCTCGCGGCCACGATCTGATACCCCGGCGGCAGACGCAGCTCGCACGTTCGTTCACGCCAGTGCCAAAGCTGGAATTCGATGCGTTGAAATCGTCGGCCGTCCTGGTAAAGATAGGTTGCCAGCGCGGCCTCATCACAGCGCTGAAGTGGGGAGGCGGTGCGTTTGTCAGGGCGCGTCCAGAGCGTGAGCTCCGGCCGCGCACGCGACAGGCTGATTTTGAACGTCGCCTCGTGGCGTGACTTGTCCGACGCCGGCGCGAGCACTTCGACACCGGCGGCCTTGCCTGGAAGGACGAAAGAACGCGATCCGGCGACTGCCGCGCGCTGGATTGGCTCGAATGGAGAGTCAACGACTATGTCATCGTCCGCGCGCCAACGGTCTAGCGGGGCTGCGAGCGGCAGCGCCCAGATCTTCACGCCCGGCGAGCGCGGCAAGACTTCGCGCGCCAGCGCGCCCCCAACAACTTCCCATGGGTTCGCGCTCGGTAACCCAAGCGACACGCGCCGCCAGTCGTCTTCGATCATCCCAGCCGGTACCATCGCCTCAATGCGGAACGTGGTCTTCTTCCGCAATGGCTCCGTCAGATGAAAGCGCCACCGCGAACCGACAGGCAGAGCCCCAGCAAGCACGGTCGCGTGCAATCCGTTTGACGCCCCGAACCGCAGGAGGTGCGGCAACGCTTCTTCCACGGGAAGGCGCTCCCAATGATGTACGCGCACGTCGCCGTCGCCGGACAGCACCTTCCAGTTTGACGGAAAATTCGGCGCGAAACGCAGGTCGAAATACTCCGGCGCGCCGGCAACCGGCTCGATGTCCCAACGAAAACGCAGTCTGGCCGTTTCCTCCGTCAGCGTGAGGCGATGTTTGCCGCGCCAATCCAATTGCACGCTTTCGGGAATGACGCGGATCGACGCACTCAGGCGTTGATTGCGAAACGCGAACAGAAAGCTCGGCGCCGCCTGGCGATTCGCACGCACGGCCGGATCATACGGCGCGGGGGGCAACGATGACCCCAGCAACTGTGCGTGCAGCATCGGATCGACACGAATGGCCGCCGTCCCTTCACGCTTGCCGACACTCTTCGGTTCCAACTCCGGGTAACTGAGAATGCGCGCGACTCCCGGCAGCGGGCGCGCGCCGGCGCGCATCTGGATCTTGAGCGTCGCCTTCTTGCCCGGTACGAGTGCCTGCTTCAATTCGACGATCAGTAGCCCGCCCGCCGGATGCCAGCTCTTGAACATCTCGGCGGGTTGCAATTCCAGCGTGTCGATCTGATAGCTCGGTAGTGTCTTGGGCAACTGGACGATCAGTTCAAACAGACGACCGCGCGTGACAGCATAATCGATCTCTGCGTGAAGAACGGCGTCGCGCGGCGTGATGTGCCAATCGCAGCGCTCCGTCGTATGTACATCGGGTGTTTGCCGATCGAGCGTCAACGAGGGTCGGCGCGATGTGGCCGGGGAGGCGGCTGTATCGGCGAGCGTCAGAATTTGCGTGCCGTCCTCGGTTTTGATGTCCAGAATCTGGAACGTGCCCGGATCCCATTGGGAGGCCTGCACATTGGCTAGCAGATGGAGCTGTAGCGTCTCGCCGCGCCCTTGTGCGTTGCGCACATGCAACGCGGGACTTGTCCACGCTGTCGACGACGGCCGCGGCGCCAGGCTCTTTACGCGCAAACCCTGGATTCGGCCTTGCACGGGTTGCTGAAATTCAATCGTCAGCACACCGACGGAGCCGAGGAGTAATTTCCCCTTGGCGTCCTTCTTCTCGACATTTTCCTTCCAGTGCCAGGTCTTGATTTCGCTCCCCTTGAGCGCGACATCAAACGGCTGCAGCTCATCATCGGTCTCCAGAGTCAGCTCTTGCACACTGCCGTGAAGAACGTCGATTTGAAAGTCATGCTCCAAGGCGATGCGATCGGGCGTCAGCGTCTGGGTGCTCTGCACGCGCGCGAACATCGTCGCGGCGGGGCCTTTCGGATTGGTGACTTGGCGGATCACTACGTCGATGGCCGTCTGCCCTGTTGCCTGCAGCCTCCACAGTCGATGGTTCGGCGAATCGTCCTCGTGCGGACCCGTGACAAGCGCGAGGTTTTTGGGCGCGAAAAGCCATCGGTCCGCGGGGAGCTTGAATTCGAAGGTGGTCAAGGCGCACGCCGGCACGGTGAGCGTGAAGGCGATGCCATCGTTGGCTGGCGTGCCGCGCGCGCTCCAATCGAAATAGCAAATCTGTGTGCCTGTATGTTTGACGAGGAGGCCGAGTGATTTGCCGTCGAATTCGGCGAGAACGGCGTCGCCTCCTTGTTCCCAGGTCAACTGGTGCATCGCGAGATTAAGCGGTTCGATCGGCAACAGGGCCAAGCCCGCGCCTGCGTGTTGTACCGCCCACTGACCGCGGCCATTGGTCAGCGCGCGGCCAACCAGTTCGGCGCTGTACGAGGCGCGCGTCAAGGCCGGCACTAGCTCGCGCGCCTGGAGTAACTTGCGCGCTCGGTCGAGCCGGGTCTCGAATTGCTCCAGCGGCCAAAGGACCAAGCCGCCCGCCTGGACCTTGTCCATTTCCTTCGCGGCCCGTTCGGGCTTGATCAGAATGCGCTGGATCGGCAGGAGCGCGTCGGCGGATTGAGCGCACAGGCTCGGCGCGGCGCACGCCAACAGCGCCGTGACGACGAGAAGTCGGCAACACCATCGGGCACAATCAACCATTCGGCGTCGATCAGTCGGCACGTTCACCTGCTCCAGACCCTGGTCAAGTCAGCAACTGCAAATTCAAGTGCAGGCAAGACGCCCGCATTACGATGCTGTCGGCGGCGTGGGCGCCGGCTCGGAGTCTTCGGGCGGCGCGGCAAGAGTCGAGGCTTCGCGCGGCCGTTGCGACCCGCTTGAACGCAGCACCGTGGACCCCGGCTTCGTCCGCGTGAAGCCCGGCAGGAACACGAGTTGCCTGCGATAGCGTTCCTGTAAGATCCAGTACACGCCCATGACGACGAACAGCAACACCACCCCCGGCTGGAGCCCGAACAGGATCGGCGGCAAGAGCGCGGGACAGACGACCTGGAGCGTCAGCAACCCGAAGCCCAGAACCAGCAGGAAGACCCAAAACGCCGACCGCGGCAAAGGCGAAAAGTACGCTCCCAGGGCGACAATCAACAACAGGCCCGAACAGCCGAGCAGCCACCACGTGCGCGGCAGATGATAGACGGATACCGACTGTGTGCCGGCGTGCGCGAACACATACGTGACGCTCTCCGCGGGTTGCAAGGAGTCCGCGCCCGTCAGCCAGGCGTCAAGCTCCGCGCTGGTGACCGCCGGCTCAGGCGTCAACAGCCCGCTCTGCACGCTCCACTGATTTTGAGGACGAGCCTTGCGACTCAAAGAAGCGGCCATCATCGGCGTCGGCGCGTTGAACTGCCAGCGCATCTCCCGAATCACCACGTCGGAGCGGAAACTCGGCGCGTGCAGCGTCGTCTTCCAGAAGTAGTTGCGCTCCATGCCGTCGGCGGGAATCGCGTAGCGGACTTCAAGGATTGCCGGCGCCGCGACCAGCTCAGGATGCAACGGCAAACGCACGACCTTGTCGCCGACGTCCTTTTTTTCCGCGAAGATCGGCCGACCCGCGAGCGTGAAGTGAAGATCGCGCAGACGCGACACGGACAACGGCAACTCGATCTCGACATGCGTCGCGTGAATTTTTCGTATCCAGTAGCGGGCCCGGCACTGTTGGCTGTCGTCGTCCCCCATGCGAACCTGAATGAGCGCCCGGTCGGCCAGAAACGCCGCCATGGGGGTTGCGGCCGACTCATCGATCTTCAGCGTCAACGGCAGGTCGGCGCCGTAGCCCTGCAACACGAGCGACGGAAAGTGCTCCTTGTCTTTGACCACTTCGATGCCGCGTTCCTTCCAGACGCCGCGCGATGCCGCATCGTCTGCAAAGCGCGCCTGGAGACCGGCGCGACACCAGACGCGAACTTTGACGTCTTTCTGCGAAACGTGAACGGGCCAGAGCGGCGTCACATGCAAAACGCCAGACGACGCCACCTCCGCGCCGGCTTTCTTATGCGCAACCGCCAGATCATATTCGAGGATGACCTCAATCTTGTCCGCGCCGTCCTTCGGCTTGAGCCACAGCATTTGTTTGGCCGGATCGAACGTCGAGGTGTCGCCTCCCGAATCAACCTTCTTGATAGCGCGCGGAACCTTGAACGCGATCAGTGGATTCTTGCTGTCAAACCCCGCTGGCGCACGATCTCTGGGGAACGACAATCTCTGCCGAACCTGAGCGGTATGTTCGAAGACAGTAATATCCAGAGTTGCTTGGGCCACGACCTCGCGCTCGAAGGGTCGCCAGGCGATATCCACCATGCTTGGCGCCTGATCCAAGGGGAAGTCGAAACGATGACGTTCGGGCACCGGCTCCTCCGCCCCTTCCGGCCCGTGCACCAGCTCCACGCGCTCGTCGGACTGAATCGACAGCTTGGCGCCGCGGTCAATCGTGTTGAGAGGGCGAGGCAACTCCACGCGGATGCGCTGCTGCTCGGGCGCGGCCTTTATCGTATTCCTCACGATGAGCGTCATGGACTTGGCTGGCGCACGCTCGGCGATAACGCGCGTCGTGCCAGCGGCGTCCTGCGCGACGAGCTTGAGCGGGTTGCCGTTGTCATCGAAGACGGCGCTGTCTTCCGGCATGGCGAACGTCGAGGGACCGCCGAAGGTCTTCCAGATGCCGCCCCAAGGCAAGCCGGCCGGGAAGGATTCCATAGGCGCCACCGCGAGCACCGACATGCCGCGCGGGCGCGGCGAGGGGAGTTTGAGCTCGACGGCGTTGAACGCGGACAGGGCCTTCACCTGGATGCGCGTTGTGGTTTCCAATTCCCATCCCTGCTGCACCGTCTTCAACTTGAGCGTGTGATCAACCTGCGTCTCGAGTTGGTTCTTCTCATTGCGCCATTCCAATTCGACCGGGGCCTTGATCGCCAGCGCCGCCTTGGTGCCGGGCGCCGGCGTGGCCGTATATTGGAACGTCGCTTCCGTATCCGTGTTCTTGACCTGGTGCGTCTCGGCATTGCGGGTGAACATCAGCCGCTGCCCGAAGCTGACGTCCGCCGGCATCTGCACTGTGATCGTGCCATGATGCTGAAACGCGCCGAGCACGTGATACAGCCCGACCGGGATTTTCGCACCAGGCGCTGGTCGCGGCACACGCTGTGTGATCGACACTTGCCAGCGTCCGGGTGTCAGGTCAGCGATACGCCAATACGGCGCGCCCGGCTCGGGAAGCGTGAACGCGTGGGCTGCCCCGGTTGGCGTCTTCACTTCCGTCACCTTGGCCTGCGCCGGCAGCAGCAATTGCCACTCTTTGGTCTGCGGGCGAACGTCTTCGAGGAAAATCTCCGCGCTGATATTGACGTGCGTCTCATCGATGCGGACGTGGATCTGCCCTTCCGCCTTGGCAAGCGGCGTATTGCCTTGAATGGGCGTCGGTTCATTCCAGGCCAGACTGAGCGCCTTGGCCTTCTCGAAGCCGAGCAGCCAGCGGCCAGGCGTCTTGGTCTTCTCGACGGTTTCGTTCCAGCGCAGTTCCTTGACGCTGGTCGGGAGTTGCAAGTCGACGATCGTCAGTGCCGCTCCGGGCAGACCCAGGTTGATGCCGCGCTCGATCGACCCGGTGGTCTTCTTGCTTTGCACGGGGACGCGGAATTTCAAGGTCAGTTGATGCGTCCCTTCCTTCTCGACGCGCGCGACGAAGCCATCGTCCGTGTAGTCGAGGATCGGCGCTTTGCCGTCGAGGTCTCCCTCGTCCAGAAGATGGCCGCCTTGCAGTCCGAGGAGGACGCTCGTCTTCGGCTGCTCTGTCGAGAAGCCGTACTCGGCGCGCAAGACGAGGAAGTCGCCTTCCAGCTTGCCGTCGAGCAGCTTGCACGAGAACGGCGTTTTCTTGTCGGGCTTGAGCTGGCGTTCCAGGGCTTTGAGTTTCTCGCGCAACTCCTGGTATTCCTCGAATGACAGTACGACCGACTTCCCGTAGATCTGCGCGGCTTCGAGGATGTCTTCGACAAGGACAATGATCGCGTCCTTGGGCAGCTTCGCCTTGTCGAGCAGGATCTTATCCTTGCTCGGATCTTTGCCCTTGCCTTTGAGCTCTTCCTTGCTTTTGCCGGCATCGCCCTTCTTGTCGGGCTGCGCAAGCGCGACGACGCTACAGCAAGTCAGCGCGGCAGCCAGGGCAAGTACGGCTCGCAGCATCTCCGTGCTCCTCAGAGAATGCCCGCTCCCACAGGCGCAGGGATTGGGGTGAGGGAAAGGCAACCGCCCCCATTATAAGTGATACGGGCGGAAAACGATGCCCAAGAATCCTAATTTGCCCAATTTCGCTGAATACGCTTGCGGGACGACACGAGAATGCCGATTGTGACGGATGGGGCCGATTTGCCGCGCGAAACCGCGAGCGAAGGACGAAAATCCGATCGCCTACCCGAGCCCCTTTTTGAAGGTCTCAACCAGAAGCGGGTGAAGCAACGGGTTCGCCGCGAGAGCGTCCGGCGTGAACGGGTCGTACACGCTGCCATCGACATCGGTGACGATGCCGCCCGCTTCACGCACGAGCACCGTGCCGCCGGCGACGTCCCAGACGTGGTTGTCGAACGCGTAAAATCCGTCAAAGCGACCCGCAGCGACGTAGGCCATGTTGAGCGCGGTCGAGCCAGTGCGGCGCAGCGCCTGCGTCTGGAAGGAAAGCACGCGCCACCATTCGAGGGCCTGTTCGTTGCCGCGCAGATCGGGCGCGAAACCGGTTGCCAAGAGGGCCTGGGCGAGTGCCGGCGTGGCGCTGGTCGTCAGCCGGCGCGTATTGAGCCAGGCGCCGTGCCCCTGGGCGGCCGCGAACATTTCCTTGTGCGGCGGATCGTAGACGACGCCGACGACCAGCTCGCCCGCGATTTGCAAACCGATCGAGACGCAGTAAAACGGGCAATCGTGGACGTAATTGGTCGTGCCGTCGATAGGGTCGATGATCCAGGTCGGCGGCGCGTCGATAGGGGGCCGCGTCTTGCTCGCGCCTTCTTCCTCGCCGAGAAAAGCGTGTTCGGGGAAGCGCGCCGACAAGTACGCCTGGATTGCCCGTTGCGACTCCACGTCAGCGTCGGTGACGAGGTCGAAGCGTCCCTTCTCCTTCACTTGAAATTTCGCCCGCCATCGCTCCAGCACTTCCGCAGCGCGCAGGGCGGCTTCCTTGGCGGCATCGAGAAATATTGCGAGATCCATTTGAAATTCGCTCCCACTCAGCAGTCGGGGTTTGAAAAAATCAAACACGACTCACAGCCAGCCACGCCCTTCTTCCTGAATCAACACGCGCATCGCCTCGATCCACGCGGGATGATCGTTCAGACACGGACACACGTGCAACAGCTCGCCGCCGGCGTGCTGGTAGATCTCACGCGATTCGTTGCCGATCTCATCGAGCGTCTCCAGGCAATCGACCGTGAAGCCCGGCAGCGCGACGAAGACTTTCCTTTTGCCTTGCCGCGCGAGCTTCTGCAGCACGTCATCCGTGTACGGCTTCAACCAAACTTGGCGTCCGAACACCGATTGAAACGATTGCGTCCATGAGACCCGCGGCCAACCCAAGCGCCGAATCAGTTCGCGCGTGGTGCGTATCACATGCGTCGCATAAGGATCGCCCGCCTTGGCGTAACTCTTGGGAATGCCGTGAAAGCTGACGACGAAGTGGTCCGGCTGCCACGCGAGCTTGGCCAATTCGTCCTTGATGACCTGCGTCATCGCGTCCAAGTACGCGGGATGCTCAAAATACGGCGGCACGATACGCAACGCCGGCACGCGGCGTTGGTCGAGCAAGCACTTGAAGAGCACGTCGGTCGCGGAGGCGCAGGTCGTCGCCGAGTATTGCGGATACATGGGCAGGACGATAAGCCGTTCGACGCCGGCGCGGATCAGTTCGTCCACCGCATGGGCGACGGGCGGGTTGCCGACTTGCATGCCGAAGCGCACGGGGACATTGCCGAACTTCGCTTGCAGAAGCTCGGTCTGCCGTTTCGTCCAGTGCAAGAGCGGCGAACCGGTGACTGGATTCCAGATGCGCGCATACTTGGCGGCCGATTGGGCGGGTCGTTTCCAGAGAATGTAGCGGAAGAGGAGCGGCCAAAACCACGGCGGATTCTCGATGACGCGTGGATCGCCGAGGAATTGCTTGAGATAGGGACGAAGGGCCTCACCTGTCGGCGCGTCCGGCGTACCGAGCTGAATGAGTAAAACGCCAAGCCGAGTGCGATCGTGCAAAGCCATGGTAAATCTAAACTAGCCCGCAGCGCATACAAGGGCACTACGAAATCCCTTGTTTGCGCCGCGGGCTAGTGTGTCGCGGCTCGATTATTTCTTCTTGCAACCGGCGCCTTCCTTGGCGTCCTGTTTCTCGGTAATGTGCCCCGAACCGGCGGCCTTGATCTCGGCGGATTTCGTCGCGTTCAGCGGCGTGTAGCTCTGCCACTGGGCCGGGACGTTCGCCTCCGCGAAGATGGCCTCGACCGGGCATTCCGGCACGCACGCTTCGCAATCGATGCAATCGACCGGATCGATGTACAAAAGCATGTCGTCCTGATAGAAGCACTCGACCGGGCAGACAGCCACGCAATCGGTGTATTTGCAGTCATTACACGGTTCGCAGACAGTATGCGTCATGATTCCCCACCCATTTCCAGCCCGCCCATGGAAAGGAACAAGATGCCAGGCCCATCCGCGGGTCGATGGACGGCGTTTCGTCTGATTTCTTCCCTGTTATCGGTAGGAATTGGACCGCGAAATGGCCAGACCCGATTTCGTTTAGCGTTCGCGCGGCGGCATGCGAACGCTAAACAAGTTCGCCTACAACATGTCTTGCGGATCAATGTCCACAGTCAGTTCCACGCCCGACGGCACACGCACCGTCGGCAGCACCGCGCGCAACACCTGATGCAACGTGCCGGAACGGGCGCTGTGCATCTGAAAGTGGAAGCGGAAATAGCCCTTCAAGCGAAACACCGGCGCCTCCGCGGGGCCGAGCAAACGCAGGTCGGGTTGGCCGTCGTTAGCCGGACGCGCCAGCGACGGTTTACCCTCTCCGTCGCTTGCGCGTCCGGCT
>SXGS01343724.1_pt1 | contig 25067 bp, 19 predicted proteins | sample 3174681 | NCBI WGS metagenome assembly SXGS01 (sample SAMN11356861, study PRJNA531348) | freshwater metagenome | isolation source: freshwater sample F1-80 | place: China: Fuxian Lake, Yuxi | collected 2017-12-25 | reverse complement strand
TGATGCTCGTGCTCTTGATCATCTTCATGGTGGCCACGCCGATGATCAAGAAGGAGGAGAACGCCGAGCAGCGCGAGGTCGACATTGATCTTCCGGTGACGAAGGACAACCCCAACGTCGTCAGCCTGGAGGACACGACGAAGATCATCCTCAAGATCGACGAGAAGCTGCGGGTCCGGATCGGCGACGTGGTCATCACCGATTGCAGCGCGCAGCTTGGCGGCGCCGACCCCAAGCGCTATGAGCCCTGCTTCGAGGAGATCGAGAGCAAGCTCTTGCTCAACGCCCGGCTCCAGGAGGAGAAGACGCTCTTCCTGCTGGCCCACCCGGACATCCCCTACGGCTTTGTGGTCGGTTCGATGAACCGGATCAAGCGCGCCGGCGTTAACAACGTCGGCATGGTGACGAACCCGGAGTACCTGCCCGCGGAGGGCAAGGGCAAGGGCAAGGGCGGCGGGAAGAAGAAGAACTAGCGGGGCGGCTCAGATGGAAGACGAGCAGATCAGCCCGACGGGGACCTTTCAGTCGGTCGGCTTCAAGGCGGAGCGGCCAGCGACGCGGCCCAACGTGCTCCAGGGCATGGCCGTCTCGCTGGTGGTCCACCTGGGGATCGTGGTGTCGGTGGTCATCGGGACGATCACGGCCTCGGAGGCGCTCGTCGAGGAGGCCGAGATCAAGATGGCGCCCTTTACGCCGGTCGAGCTCGTGGCGCTGGGCGACCCCACCATCCCGGACAGCGCGCTGCCGCGGCTGCCCAACCCGGCGCCCAAGACGGTCCAGGAGGAGGTGGTCAACCTCAGGGAGAAGCCCGACGACCAGGCGTTGGAGAAGCCCAAGGAGCGCCCCAAGGATGCCAAGGAGGTCAAGGACAAGCCCGCGCTGCGCGACAAGCTCCTGGACGAGTTCGAGCACGACCCGAACCGCCCGGTCAACGACGATCGCCCCAAGGGCCACGCCGAGGGGGTCCCGGAGGGGACCTTGACGGACGCGTCGGCCAAGCACCTGATGAACACGTGGCAGGCCAAGGTCCAGGCCCGGGTGTTGAGCCGCTGGGCGGTGCCGACGACCATCGGGGAGGAGAAGCTCAAGGAGCTGGCCGGCAAGACGCGCGTGGCGATCCGGATCAGCCCCGAGGGTCACATCGTCTCCTTCAACCTCAGCGCGCGCAGCGGCGATGCGGTCTTTGACGCCTCGGTCGAGCGGGCGGTCAAGGCCTTCATGCCGGCCTTCGGCGGCGGCACGCTGCCGATGCCCGAGGACGCCACGATCAAGGATCTCGTCGTGCGCAAGGGGATCACGCTGTCGGGCTGGCGAGGCATGATCCGCTGAGGATCTTTCGCTCTCGAGCCGGTCGGTTTAAGGTAGACCTTGTGGGTCAGGGGGAGGTGGCGGCGGCGCCTGGAATACAAGGGCGCCGTCGGTGATGTTCTCCCGGCGCGGCGACACGAGGCCGCCGCGGCGCCCACCCCGCGGCGAGGTGGCCCGCGGGGCCTTGAAGCGGAACCTCAAGAATGAGACGACGAACCATGAACACACCCCTCAAGAAGCGCCTGGGCCCTTTGCAGCGCGTGTCGTCAGCGGCGCTGCTGTGCGCGCTCGGCGTCTTTCTCTGCTGCGCGTCGGCCCTGGCCCAGGACAAGGTCGACGACAACGAGAGCATCGACATCGACATCCGGGGCGCGATCCGCCGCGCGCTCATCCCCCTGGCGCTGCCGCCGGTCAGCGGCGACAACGCCGAGGTGGCCCGCGAGATCAACGAGGTCTTGCGCCAGGATCTGACCCTGAGCGGCTACTTCTCGATCCTGCCGGCCGACAGCATCTTCTTTGATCTGTCCTCCGACGGGATGACCGCCTCGACGATCAACTTCGAGAACTGGTTCAACGTCGGCGCCTCGGGCGTGGTCAAGGGCGCCTTCAAGGAGTCCGCCGGCCAGGTCAAGATGGACATGCGCCTCTTCCTGGTCGAGCGCGGCATCCAGGCCAACCTCAAGTGGCAGCCCTCGACCGCCGACCGGGTCTCGCTGCGTAATGAGGTCCACGAGTTCGCCAACGCCATCATCGAGTTCTACACTGGCAACCGGGGCATCTTCGGCACCCGGATCAGCTTCTCGGCGCGGGCGCGCTCGGGCGAGAAGCACATCTACGTCATGGACGTCGACGGGGCCGCGCTGCAGCGGATCACCGAGGGCAATGGCCTCAACATCCTGCCCTCCTTCGGCGCCGGCGGCATCTACTACACCGGCTACGCGCGCGGCAACCCCGACCTCTACTTCTGGAAGGGCGGCCAGTCTCGCCTGGTCTCCTCCCAGCCGGGCCAGAACTCCGGGGGCGCCTTCTGCAAGGGCAAGCTGGCCGTGACGCTCTCGCGCGAGGGCTCCAACACCGACATCTACGTCGTCCACCCGCTGACCGGCGAGATCCAGGCGCGGCTGACGGACCACTGGGGGATCGACACGAGCCCGACCTGGTCTCCGGACTGCTCCCAGATCGCCTTCGTCTCGGATCGCTCGGGGACGCCGCAGATCTACCTGATGAAGGCCGACGGCTCCGAGCAGCGGCGCTTGACCTTCAAGGGCAAGTACAACACGGCGCCGGACTGGTCGCCCAAGGGCGACGTGGTGGCCTTCTGCGCCCGCGACGAGCGCGGCGCCCACGACATCTTCACCGTCGACATGACCGGCTTCATCGAGCGCCTGACCCAGGATCAGGGCAGCAACGAGGAGCCGAGCTACTCGCCGGACGGCAATTACATCGTCTTCGTCTCGTCTCGCGGCGGGGCGGGGTCCCGGATCTACATCATGACGGCCGATGGCCAGTCGCAACACTTGATCACCCGGCAGGGCGGCGGCTTCGGCACCCCGAGCTGGGGTGGGCGCTGAGATCTGGCGTTCGCCCGAAAGCAGGAGATCCTCATCATGCACCTGAGCACCCCCACCGGCCGCGCGAGCTGGGCCGCGGCCTTGATCCTGGCGCTGGCGCTGGCCATGGGCGCCTGCGCCCAGCCCCCGGAGAAGGCGCTGGCCGACGCCGAGCAGGCGCTGCGCGAGGCCGTCGTCGTCTCCGAGTGCGCCAAGGCCGAGTTCGCCGAGGCCGAGGCGATGCTGGCCGAGGCCCGGCGCCTCGTCGAGGCCGGCGACTACGATGAGGCCGAGGTCAAGGCGCGCTCGGCCAGGACGCTCGCCGAGCGCGCCCGCAAGCTCGGCGAGGAGCGCTGGGAGGACTGCCAGAAGGCCAAGGCCACGCCGCCGGTCGAGGTCGTCAAGGACGACATCGACGGACTGCTCAAGGACGGGCGGCTCGGGACGATCTACTTCACCTACGACGAGGCCACGCTCAGCGATGAGGCCCAGAAGACCCTCCAGGCCAACGCCGAGTGGATCCGGCGCCACCCCGAGGCCAAGGTCACCATCGAGGGCCATTGCGATGAGCGCGGCACCGCCGAGTACAACCTCTCGCTCGGCGAGCGGCGCGCCAGCGCCGTCCGTAAGTACTTGATCCAGCTCGGGATCGAGGGCCCTCGCCTGGACGTCCTCTCCTACGGCGCCGAGATGCCCGCGGTCGAGGGCAACACCGACGAGTCCCTGTCGAAGAACCGGCGCGCCGAGTTCGCCGTCAAGTAATGAGCGCCAGGAAGTTGCCCAGCCCCGACCAGTGGCGCCCCTCCGGCGCCCAGACCCCGGCGGCCCGCGAGGGCTTCGGCTTCAGCGAGGCCCGCAAGGCCCTCATCCGACGCCTGGAGACCCTGCGCGAGAGCAAGGTCATCGTCTACGTCGAGTCCGGAGATCCGCCGCCCGACGCCCTGCGCTACCTCTACGAGCACCTGCGCTCGGCCCACCGCGAGACACACCGCCAGCTCGACCTGATCCTCTTCACCCGCAACCCCTCCCCCTCCGATCTGGAGCGCGCCCTCCAGATGGCCGCCCTCCTGCGCGAGCACGCCCGCGAGGTCCGCGCCCTCGTCCCCAGCCTCGCCTGCGGCCTGGGCACCTGCCTCGCCGTCGGGGTCGACCAGATCGCCATGCACCCGCTGGCCACCCTCGGGCGCCTCCACGGCGCCGCCGGCCTGGCCTCGCTGCGACACTTCGAAGCCCTGCTCGCCGAGGCCCCCTTCGCCTCCCCCGAGCCCCGCGACGCCACCCTGCGCGCCTTCTTCGACGCCGCTGGCCCCGAGGCCCTCGCCCAGGCCCGCTACGACCGCGCCCGCCTCGTCGCCGGCCTCCAGGCCCTCATCAACCACCGCGTCCGATCCCAGGCCGCCGAGGCCGCCTCGCTCGTCGACCTGCTCGACGACCCGGCCTGCCCCCTGGCCCACCCCTTCGACCGCCGACAGGCCCGCGCCCTGCTCGGCGTCCAGACCGAGCCCCTCGACCTCGAATCCGAGTCCATCCTCTGGGACCTCTTCTGCGCCTACGAGCACCCGCTCGCGCTCCTTGACCCCGGCGATCGCGCCCACACCCCCGACAGCGTCATCGAGTCCGAAGGCGCCTGCCACTGCCACACCCCCGCCCAGGGCAAGAACCCTCAAGCGAGCGGCTGGTCCTCCGTCGTCGGCTCAAAGCTGCACTGACCGCCACACCCCGCCCGACGCTCGACGAGCGCCTCACCCGGCGAAAAACCAACAGAGCGCCAGGGGCGTGGGCGCCCGCCTTCCACGAGCCACGCTGCGGAGCGCCATCTCAGACCGGCTATGGACTTGCGCGCCGCTCGGGCCTACTCTTGGTCGGGGCCGCGATACAGAGGGTACGGATGGCAGAGGACATGGGCGTTCAGCCCGCTGGGGACGGCGCGACGGTGCTTGAGGAGCTCAACCGCCACGCCGCCGCGCACAACATCCCCCTGGGCGCTCACATCGATCTGACCTATCGGTGCGATCTGGCCTGCGTCCATTGCTACCTCGTCGACCGGATCAAGCCGGAGCTGAGCGTGGCCGAGATCGAGCGCGTCCTGGATGACCTCCAGAGCCTCGGCGGCCTGATGGTCCTCTTCTCCGGCGGCGACCTCTTTTTGCGGCCCGACGCGCTGACCATCCTCAAGGCCGCCTGCGACCGCCGCTTCTTCGTCCAGATCATCACCCACGCCAACCACATCGACGCCGCGGTCGCCGACGCGCTCGAAGCCATGGGGATCGGGGAGGTCAAGGTCAGCATCTACTCCAGCCGCCCCGAGGTCCACGACGCCATCACCAAGGTGCCCGGCTCCCTGCACGCCTCCCTCAAGGCCATCTCCCTGCTGCGCGAGCGCGGCGTCGAGGTCGAGATGAAGTGCCCCATCATGCGGGGCAACGAGGGCGCCCAGCTCGAGATCCCCATCCTGGCTGCCAAGTACGACAGCCGCTTCGCGCTCGACCACACCATCCGCTCGGCCCAGGGCCAGGGCCTCGACCCCCTGCCTCCCGTCGGCCTCTCGGGCGGCTGCGTCGACCTTCGCGCCCTCAACGCCGACGTCGAGGTCAAGATCGACCTCATCAGCCACATCATGCCCTCGCTGCGCGGGCTGGCCGACCTCGGCAACAAGTCCCCCTCCCAGCCGGTCTGCACCGCCGGGCGCTCCAGCGTCTACGTCGACCCCGAGGGCAACGTCTTCCCCTGCCTGGAGTGGGAGGAGCCCGCCGGCAATGTCCGCCAGTCCTCCTTCGCCCAGATCTGGCGCGAGGGCGAGGTCTTTGGCCGCGCCCGCGGCCTGAAGCGCTCGGCCTTCAAGGGTTGTGTAAGTTGCGAGAATTTCTCGTTTTGTGATATCTGCCCTGGTCAGGCGCACCGCGAGACAGGCTCGGCCACGGGCGTGAGCCCGTCGAAGTGCCGCGACTCGTCGGTCAAGCGCATGGCCGTCGAGCGCATCGCCGGGGCCGCCGACTCCGGGGGCGGTTGCGGCTGCGGGGGTTGAGCCCCGTGTCCGAGCCTGTGCTCTCGTCGCCGCTGGAGGAGGCGCTTTTTCTGGACGCGCTGCGCCTGGGCCACCGCGTGTGGCTCGCGGCCCACGGGCGCAGCATGTGGCCCTGGGTGCGGCCCGGGGCCCGGCTGCTGATCGAGCCGCCGCCCTTCGTGATGCCGCCGCTGGAGCCCGGCGACCTGATCCTGGCCCACGCTGGTGGCTGCCTGCGCCTCCACAGGCTGATCGAGCTTCGCCCCGAGGGCGGCCTCGTCCTCAAGGGCGACGCGGCGCCGAGGGCCGATCCCCTGGTGAGGCCCGAGCACGTCCACGGGCGCGTCGTGGTGATCGAGCGCGGCGCGGCCAATCGCGGCGCTGTCGAGCGCGGTGAGGCCAGCTGCGCGGCGGTCGATCCTGCTCGCGCCGTGGCGGTCCGTCGCCCGCTCGCGGCGCCTGAGCGCGCTCTGGCGCGGGTCCTGGCGAGGCTCTCTGGCGCGCAATGGCGTTTGCTATGTGCCGGTGAGTTCGTGTTAAAGAGGGCGTCGGGCGCGTCGCGCCTGAAGAAGTAGCTCCTCATGACTCTGAGACAGGTTGAAGATCCCATGGACAGGCGAGACATCAAGGCGCTCCTCGATCGGGTCAGCGCGGGGCACCTGGCGGTGGACTCGGCGCTGGACGCGCTGACCGCGATGCCCTTCGAGGACATCGGCGTGGCGCAGATCGACCACCACAGGGCGCTGCGGACGGGGATGCCGGAGGTGATCTTCGGCGAGGGCAAGACCAGCGCGCAGATCGCGGCGATCGTGCTGGCGATGGTCGCCAGGGGAGGCAATGTCCTGGCGACGCGGGTCTCCTCGGAAAAGGCGGCCCAGGTCAGCGATCTGCTCGATGCCCGTCGCGAGGCCGGCGATCCGCTGCCTGACTGGTCCTACGACGTCGAGGCGCGCACCTTCTCCATGCGGCAGCGGCCCTTCGAGGACATGGGTCGCGGGCTCGTCAGCGTCGTCTGCGCTGGCACCAGCGATCTGCCCGTCGCCCGCGAGGCGGTGGTGACGGCCGAGATGATGAACAACCGCTGCGAGCTGATCGTGGATGTCGGCGTCGCGGGCCTGCACCGGGTGCTCGCCCACCGCGAGCGGCTGGTCCGCTCGGAGGTCATCATCGCGGTGGCCGGCATGGAGGGCGCGCTGACCGGGGTGATCGCCGGGCTCGTCGGCCGCCCTGTCATCGGCGTGCCGACCAGCGTGGGCTACGGCGTCTCGTTCTCCGGGGTCTCGGCGCTGTTGACCATGCTCAACAGCTGCGCCCCTGGCGTCACCGTCGTCAACATCGACAATGGCTACGGCGCGGCCGCCGCCGCCACCCTCATCAACCGAAGGCGAGAGGGCTGAATCCGATGCACCTGCACTTCGATCTCATCTCGGGCATCGCCGGAGACATGACCGTCGCCGCCCTCCTCGACCTCGGGGTCCCCCTCCAGGTCGTCGAGGACACGCTGGCCCTCCTGCCCGTGCGGGGCTATCGACTTGAGGTCAAGCGCGCCGACGTCGGCATGGCCATGACCGCCCTCAAGTTCGACGTCCTCCTCGACGACCCCCCCCAGCCCGATGGCCCAGGCGCCGTCGAGGCCGCCGCGCCCTCATCGGCCCCGCTCCCATCCCTCTCGCTCACCCCGGCCGCGCGGCCCCGGCATCTGGTGGGTTTGTTCAATGAACACGGTCGCTTGCATGATCATGGCGCCACCGGGCGCGATCATGATCACGGCCACGATCACGGCCACACGCACGATCACGGCCACGATCACGGTCGTGCTCAGGGCCACGACCACGACCACGGCCATACGCACGATCACGGTCATGATCACGGTCATGATCACGGCCATGACCACGGCCCTGAGCACGGCCATGACCACGGCCGTGCTCAGGGCCATGATCACGGTCATGATCACGACCACGCTCACGCTCATGGTCATGATCACGGCCACGCGCACGATCACGGCCCGGGCGGTGGCTCCTGGGCGGCGATCCGCGCGATGCTGGAGGCCGCGCCGTTGCCTGCGCCGGTGCGCGAGATGTCGCTGGCGATCTTCGAGCGGATCGCCGTCGCCGAGGCCCGCGTGCACGGCATGGCGGTCGAGGATGTGGCCTTCCACGAGGTCGGCGCCGTCGACAGCATCGTCGACATCGTGGCCGTGGCGGCCTGCATCCACCACCTGTCTCCGACCCGGATCACGGCCAGCCCGGTCCCGCTGGGGAGGGGCTTCACCTGGAGCCAGCACGGGCGCATCCCCCTGCCGGCGCCTGCCACGATGCTCATCCTCGAAGGGATCCCCGTGGTGTCCTCGGGGCTGGACAAGGAGCTGGTCACGCCGACGGGGGCGGGGATCCTGGCGGCGCTGGTCGACGAGTTTGTCGAGCTGCCCTCGATCATCCCGGCGTCGATAGGCCACGGCGCCGGGACACGCCGGCTGCCTGACCGGCCGAATGTCGTGCGTGCGATCTTCGGCGCGCCTCACGGGCAGCCCGTGGCCGTCGAGGGTCCGTTGATCGAGAGCCACGATCAGGTCATCGAGGCCAACATCGACGACATGAGCGGCGAGCTGTGCGGGCACGTCGCGGCGCTCCTGCTCGACTGCGGCGCGCTGGACGTGTGGTGGACGCCGATCTTGATGAAGAAGGGGAGGCCGGCCCACATGCTCTCGGTCCTGTGCGACGGGGATCACCTCGACGCGCTGGTCGACGTGATCCTGAGGGAGACGACCTCGCTCGGCGTGCGGATCGTCCCGACCCGTCGGCTCAAGGCCAGGCGAAAGATCGTCGAGGTGGAGACGATCTACGGCGTGGTGCTGGCGAAGCTGGGGTTGCGCGGGGAGGAGGTGATCAACGCGGCGCCGGAGTATGAGTCGGCGCGGGCGGCGGCGATGAGGGCCGGCGTGCCGCTCAAGCTGGTCCTGGCGGCGGTCGCGGGCGCGCTCAAGGACATCCCGCCATCGAGCTGACGCGATCCATCCTGAACTTGAAGCCCTCGGACTGCCGCGCCGAGTCGGAGAAGTCGTAGAAGAGGCGCGCGGTGCGGAGCTTGAGGCAGGCGGCCTGCTTGTCGCCGGCGTGTGCGTGGGCGTGTGCGGCGTAGAGGTAGCCTTCTCCGGCGACGGGCAGGAGGTAGGAGAACTCGTCGCAGCTCATCACGGCTATCTTCTTGTTCTTGCTTTGGTTTTCGTCATCGGGGGCGGCCTCCAGGGCCTGGATGGCGTCCTCGCAGGATTTGGCGGCGGCGGTGAAGTCCTTGTTGTCGGGGTCGCTCTCGCGCAGGGTCTGTCCGAAGATCCCGGTGGGGTAGAGGGAGAGGTCGGTGGGGTACTGGCGAGGGAGGGAGATGGCGTGTGCGGCGAGGCTGCCGACGATGGTCAGGGCGGCCAGAGAGGAGGCGGCGGCGTAGGCGATGCCGGCGGCGCGGCTGGCGCGGTCCTTGAGGGGGAGGACGAAGCCGAGGGCGAGGCCGGCGAGGAAGCCGCCGATGTGCGCGGCGTTGTCGATCTGGGGGACGGCGATGCCGAAGAGGACGATGAAGAGCATCCAGCGCAGCATGACGTTGCGGATCTGTGCGCCCTGGGCGGTCTTGAGGCGGTGTCCGGCGGAGACGCCGACGCCGATGAGGCCGGTCAGGGCGCCGGACATGCCGACGGTGGGCGTGGCGAAGGAGGCGTCGGCCAGGAAGCCCAGGCCGGTGGTCTGGGCCAGGTCGAAGGCGGCGAAGCCCCAGCCGAAGCTCACGAGGGTGGAGACGAGCCCGGTGATCAGGAAGATGATGATCATCCTGGCCTTGCCGAAGGAGTTCTCGATCAGGGGCCCGAGGAGCCAGAGGGCGTAGAGGTTGAAGCCGATGTGGAGGACGTCGCCGTGCATGAAGAGGGCGGTGACGAGGCGCCAGAGCTGGCCCTGGGCGATGTAGGGGGGGAAGGAGGCGCCGAAGTGGATCAGGGAGTAGGTGCTTGGCGCGACGAGGGAGCTGCCGCCGGCCAGGAGCCCGACCATGGCGAAGTAGGCGACCGACAGCGCGGCGATCCCCTTGGTCATGGGGCGGTCATCGGGCAGCAGATCTTCGAGGAGGCGGCCGAGGGCGCCGTAATTTTCGAGGGACTTGCCGCAGAAGGGGCACTCGACCTCCTGCGCGGGCATGACGCCCTGGCAGAAGCCGCACTTGCGATGGGTTCGGGCCATGTGCGTCCGGGGTGATCAGCCGGGCTGCTTGAGCAGGAGCCGAGGCTGGCCTGAGTCGGTCGGTTCGGCGTCGAGGCAGAGTGCGGAGCCCTGGGCGACCCGCGTGTTGAGCAGGGCGTCGGTGAGCAGCTCGATGACGACGCGCTGGACGATCTCCTGCGAGGACCCGACCTGCTCCTGGCACAGCGCCCGGAGCGCGTCGCGGGCCTCCAGAGTCCAGGTCAGCGTGACGCCGTACTCCTCCTGGAGGCGCTCGGTGAGCTGTTCGAACTGTCTGGAGATGAGGGATCCGATGAGCTCCAGGCCGCCCTGGTCGCTGAGGGGTCGGAAGGGGACGAAGGCGTCGACGTAGCCCTTGAGCTGGAGGTAGAGGCTGGGCAGGCGCTCCTTGAAGAGGGCCTCGGCGTCGGTCAGCGCGTCCTGGGCCTCGCCGGAGAAGCCGATCCGGCTCTGGCCGCGCGCGCTGAGGTCTGCGCCGAGGGACAGGATGAAGATCGCCTGTCGCGCGTCGGCGGTCAGGCCGCGTGTGTCGGTGATCTCGCCCTCGGCGAAGACCCTCAGGAAGCGCTCCAGGACGCGGGGGTGTGCCTTGTCGATGTCTTCGAGGAGGACGAGGCAGCTCGGCCGGCGGCGCAGGGGCGTGACGAACATGTCCTGGTCTTCGTAGCCGACGTAGCCGGGCGGCGAGCCGATCAGGCGGCTGATGGTGTGGGGTTCGGAGAAGTCGGTCATGTCCAGGCGGATCAGGGCGCGGGGGTCGCCGAAGACCTCGTTGGTGACGACGCGGGCCAGGGTCCCCTTGCCGACGCCGGAGGGGCCGAAGAAGGCGAAGATGGCCAGGGGCCGGGAGCGGGCCTCGGGTCGGAGGCGGCTGGCGACGAGGGTGCGCGCGACGCGCGAGATCGCCTCGGTCTGGCCGATGAAGTGGCGCTTGAGGCGGACGTCGAGGTCGGTCCACCAGTCGTCCTGGCCGCCGACGAGGCGCTCGACGGGGACGCCGGTGCGGTAGGAGACCTGCTGGGCGATGTGGCGCCGCTCGACCTTGATCGGCCCGGGGAGGCGAGGTGCGTCGTCGGCGGGGGGATCGAGGGGGTGGGCGGCGGCGATGGCCGCGTCCATCAGGAGCTTCTTGGCCTTGTCGGGCAGGCGCTGCTCGGGCAGGTAGCGCGCCGAGTCGTCCAGGGCGGCGCGCACGACCTCGTCGCCGATCTTGACGCCGTAGTCGCGCTCGAGGTCGGCCGCCAGACCCTTGAGGATCATGGTGGTCAGCTCGATGTTGGGCTCGCGGATCTCGATGCGTTCGAAGCGGCGCTTGAGGGCAGGGTCCTGGTCGATCCAGCGCCGGTACTCGGCCTCGGTGGTGGCGCCGACGACGGCCAGCTCCCCCGAGGCCAGGGCCGACTTGAAGTGGTTGGGGATCTCGGCCGGCCCCTGGTTGCCCGAGCGGGGCGCGAAGACGGCGTGGGCCTCGTCGATGAAGAGGATGACGCCCTTGCTGGCCTCGGCCAGCAGGTTCTTGATCCGGCTCTCCAGCTCCCCCCGGTAGCTCGTGCCGCTCATGAGGCTGGCGCCGTTGATCTCGACGACCCGCTGGCCCTGAAGGGGCTCGGGGACGGTGCCGTCGGCGATGCGCTGGGCCAGCGCCACGGCCAGGGCCGTCTTGCCCACGCCGGCCTCGCCGGTCAGCAGGGGGTTGCGCTGCTCCTTGCGCAGCAGGACGTTGATGACCCGCTGGAGTTCGAGGTCGCGGCCGATGATCCGGGGCAGCTTGCCCTCGCGGGCCTGCCGGGTCAGGTCGCGCCCGATCAGGTCGAGCGTCGGGGTCGGCGGCGCCGACTCCCAGACGGCGTTCGCCCGCACCGCCTTCTCGATGTCCACGGCGGTGTGCAGGACCTTGGTGTCGCTCAGCGCCTTGTTGATCTCCGCCTCCAGGCCCAGGGCCTGGACCAGCTCGAGGCTCGATCCCCCGTCGCTCATGAAGGACTCGACGAGCTGGCGCTCGCCGACGCGGGCCTCGTCGGTGCTGCTGTTGTCGCGCGCCTCGCGCAGCGCCAGCGCCAGCATCCTGACCATGCGGGGCGTCAGGGTCTTGCGCCCGAGCAGGAAGTCGGGCAGCGGGCCGGGCTTGATCCCGATGATCCTCAGGAGCTCCTCGCGCAGCCTGGAGGGCTCCAGCCCCCGGCTCATCGCCCCTCGCCACACCACGCTGTCGCGCACCGAGCAGAAGGAGGCGATCAGGTGCGGGGTGCCCAGGAAGGGCGTCCCAGAGCGCGCCGCGATCTGCATGGCGGCCTGCAGAAAGCCCCAGGAGACGTCGTCGAAGACCTCGCGCTTGAGCTGGCTGCGGCTGTCAAAGAGCCGGTCGCCGCCGCCCTCGGCCAGCCGCTTGATCGCCCACCGCACCGAGGCCGACTCGGTCACCTCCGCCCGCCACATGATCGCCCGCAGCATGTCCTGCTCGTCGATCAGCGCGCCGACCGATCCGGCCTTGCTCACCCTGCCTCTGGCCTGCTCCTGGGCCTCGTCGAGGATCCTCGCGAAGGAGCGGCTGAAGGCGTCGCGCTCCAGCGTGGCCGGGACGTGGTGGCGATCCTCGATCTCCCGGCCGAGCTCGCGCAGCCGCCCGAGCACGTCGACCAGATCCACCGTCCCGACGGCGCTGCCCGCCAGCGCGTACCCAAGCTCGGTGTGGCCGCGGTCCAGCAGCACGATCATCAGGTCCAGCGGCAGGTAGATGCCCCGGCCGATCTCCCGCAGCCACCGCGTGATGCTATGAACCACCTCCTGGGCCGCAGGCGTGAGCGCCTCCAGGCACAAGTGGCCTGCGCTGTCGTATAAAGGCGTCTGGGTCACTGCGCTCTCAGGCCCTCCTCGGCCCCCTCCCTGAGTCCCCCTGCGCGCGCCACGAGGCTTCGCGCGCCCTCAAAATCACCTCGCCGGACTGCCCCGCGCGCCAGGGCCAGAAGCGCCCTGCGCCGACCTCGCTCGGCCTCCAGCCCTCCCTCAAGCCGCTCCGATCGCTTGATCGCGGCCAGCGTCACCGCCTCATCGCCCGAGGGCGCCAGCGCCTCCCCGAGAGTGTGCCACGGCCACACCGGCGTCGGCAACTCCTCGTCGATCAATCGACCTCTTATCGCCCGCTCGAGCAACGCGCCGCGCTGACCCGCCTCGACGATCAAGGCCATGAGCCGCCCGGCGACCTTGTCGACCACGGCGCCTGTCGTCGCGTCGCCCGCCGCCAGCGCGTCGGCTCGCCCGAGCGCCTCCAGGGCGGCCCGGCGCTGCCCGATGGAGGCCGCCACCAGCGCCCGCGTCCCCAGCAGCCGCGCCGCCCTGGGCACCCCCGCGCCCTCCGGCTCGGCCCCGGCCAGCGCCGCGGCCGCCTCGACCGAGCGCCCCGCGCCGTGGTGATCGAGCGCCTCCAGCAGCAGATACAAGGCCCTCTGCTGGCCCTCGGCGGCCTCGACCTGGGCGTCAAAGCCCCGGTCGCCCTCCGTCAGCAGATCCAGCACCGAGGCCAGGGCCGAGATCCCCGGGTCGTGGCGCCGCGCGCGGGCCTGGGCAAAAAGATCCATCAAATCAACGGCATAGCCTTCGTCCAGCGCCTCCAGGCCGCCCGCCCTGCCGCCGACGCGCCGAAGGATCGCGATCCGCAGTCGACCTCCCAGCGCCTCCTCGGGCTCCATCCACCGCGCCATCAGGTCGTCCAGCCGCGCCAGCGCCAGCAAGGCGACCGCCCGGTCGACCGGCTGCGCGTCGCTCGCGGTCGGCAGCGGCAGGCTCGCCCGGCTCGCCGCCGCGCTCAACGCCGCCTTGAGCGCCGCTCGCCCGCCCGGCTCCCCGTCCAGCGCCTCGCCCTCTCGCTCCAGGACCTCCACCGCGTCGACCAGGGGCGCCCCCGCGCCAGCCGCCATCGCCAGGCTCCGCCGCCGCGCGCTCGACGCCCGCCCCTGAGCTTCGACACGGAGCAGCGCCCACGCGCGCCGCCACGCCCCCTCCTTGTCCGCCGAGGCCGCAGGGCCAAGGGCCGCCGTCAGCAGGCCCAGCCGCTCGCGCATCAGCGCGTCGAGCCACGCGGGCAGCCCGCCGCCCTCGATCAGCGACAGAGAGGCCGCCGAGGCCGCCTCGAAGGTCGCCGACAGCGCCTCGTCGCCGCGCCGCGCCAGCCTCGATCGGGCCTCGTCCGCCCTCAGCGCGCTTGCAGACTCGCGCGCCGTCGCCCGGCAGCGGGCGTCCAGCGCCAGCGCCCGAGCGGCGGCGACCTCAGGGACCTCGCCGAAGATCTGCGCCAGCAGAGTGGCCTGCGCCTCGATGGCGCGCGCCGCCTCGGCTTCAAACGCCCGTCCAGACGGCGACAGGTCGCCGTCCGATCCCGCCGCTGGCGCCTCGATGTCGTCGCCGTCGAGCATGGCGGCGATCTGCTCCAGCGCGGCCTGGGGCGTGCGCCAGGCCAGGGGCCTGAGGCCAGGCTCGACCCGCTGGAGGTGGCCGGCGGCCTCTTGCATGAGGTGCCCGTCGTCGATCCTCCTGGCGACGCCGATGAGGTCGGCGGCCACGAGCGCGCGCAGCGCCTCGTCGGCGCGCCCTGCGCCCGAGAGCGCCAGCGTCCGCGTCAACAGGCGCCACGCCACGGCGCCCGCCTCGTGAGGCCGCCTCCTGGCGCGCGCCAGGGCCTCGCGGCGAGCCAGCCGCAGCCACAGCCGCGCGGCCGTCGGGCTCCTGGCGGCCCACCAGAGCATCCCGCACAGCAAGAGGAGCGCCGCGAGCGCCTTGAACTGGTGCTCGACCAGCAGGATGCCGACCTCATAGAGCCGCGACCGGATCGGCGCGTGGGCGCGGGCCTCGATGAAGAGCAGCCGAGCCTCCTCGAGGGCGCCCGGCTTGCCGCGCTGGTAATGGAAGATGAACTGGCCCTCGTTCCACGCGATCTCCCGCCGCGCCTCATCCCGCGCTCGCTGAGCCCCCCGGAGCGGCTGGCCGGGGTCGAGGCGCTGGATCAGCTCGATCAGGGCGTCGAGCTGCGTCATGACGAGGTTGGCTCTGCGGAAGTCGCTGTCCTCGGCGCGGGCGCGGGCGAGCGCGGCCAGAGTCGCGGCCACGTCGCCGAGGCGGCCTTTGAGCGGGTGGTCTGGCGCCAGCCGTTCCAGCGCTTCGAAGCCCTTGATGGCCTCGGCCAGATCGAAGAAGTCCAGCGCCTCCTCGGCCTCGGGATCCAGCCTCGTGAGCGGCTGGCCTTCGGCGGAGGGCTTCAGGAGCTGTCGAGGGAGGCGGGTCAGGATGCGCCGGGTCTGCCATTGGACGAGGGCGCGCTTGAAGGGCTCGGGCGTCGCGAGGCCCTGATCGAAGCGGGCGGAGATGTCCTGGGCGACGCTCGCCGCGTCGACCTCGAGGGCCTCGTTGACCAGCGCCTCGGAGAGCGCCCGGTCGGCGTGGACGCAGGCGCGAAAGCCCGCCTGTTCGCCGCGGTTGTAAAGGTCGAGGTGGCGGTCGAGGGGCTGGCCCTCGTCGAGCAGGCGCAGGGCGTGGCGGCGCTCGAAGGCGCAGGCGAGCGGCGCGAGCGCGTCGAGGAGCGCGCGATGGGTCTCGGAGGCCAGGGCGGCCTCGGCGGGGCGGTGGGAGGTCTGGGAGGCCAGCGAGGCCTCCTGGCGCGTCAGGTGGGCGAGCAGCGCCAGGCGCTCGACCTCTCGGTAGGGCGAGTCGATGAGGAAGCGCCGCCAGCCCTGGTCGCCCTCGTCGATAGCGTCGGGGAGGGGGTCGGTCGGGTCGGCGTCGAGGGCGCGGCGCAGGCCGTCGAGGGTCTCCTGGGTGCTGGTCTGGTGGGCCTCGGTGGGCAGCAGGAGCATGCGGATGGGGGGCAGGGGTCGCCGCGCGTGGGCGGCCGAGTCGACCTTGACCCACTCGGTCGCCTCAAGGCGGAGGAGCGCGACGGCGAAGGGCGCCAGCTCGACGGGCAGCGGGGCGATGTAGAGGGCGTCGAAGTCGGAGGTCCGCCGAGGGACGATGAGGTCGTGGACGGCGATGGGGAAGGGGTTGAGGTTGGAGATCCGGATGGAGGCCGCGCCGGGCTTGTCGGGGCCGCTGGCGTCGAAGCCGGGGCTGATGTGGACGTCGCCGCGCGCGGCGGTCAGGCTGACCGGGTGCCAGTCGACGGCTGGGGGCAGCGCGAGCGCGGACGCGGGGTGCAAGGCCAGGAGGGCGAGCGCGGCGATCGATCCAAGGAAGCGCCCGCGAAGTGAGATCGTCTCTGAGGGCGAAGGCGGCACGGCTTCTCTCCTGGTCATAGGGTCGGAGCGTGATCGGCGGGCTGAAGCGGTCGCGGTGCGACATCGATCCAAACCCTCTGCAGCCTAAGCATCTTCCCGCCGCCTGACCAGCGCGCCGGGCGTCTCTTTGGGGGTCTTCGGGCCTGGGCGCGGTTGTTGTGGTTGAAGGCGGGCGGAGAATGCGCGAAGCTGTCCTGGCGAGCGTCTGGACACCTGGCGGGGTCACCCCGAAGCGCCGAGCGCCATGAAAGCATCGATTGCATCCGAGCCTCAAGTTGACGTGGAGCCTGCCCTGGAGGGCTGGGCGAAGATCTGTTTTGACGGCGTCGTGGCGTTGTTTGACGCCGCGCACGATGGCCTGGGGCGCTTCGTGGAGCGCGACCTCCAGCCCTTGGAGCTGCAGCTCGCCCTGAGCGCGGATCTGAGGCTGCTGGGCGAGGACCTGCGCGAGCTGGCGCAGCGGGCGGCGCAGCGGGACGCGGGGCCGATGGCGCCGCTGGTGCTGCCCTCGGAGCGGCGGCTGGCGCGCGCCTTTGCCCGCGAGAGTCTGGGGCCGGACGCGCTGGATCGGCACCTGTCGCGGACCTTCGCTCAGGTCCAGGCGGCGCTGGCGAGGCGCCACGGCGCGACCTGGGCCGCGGAGCAGGTCGAGGGCGCGCGGAGGGACTTCGAGCCGGTGCGCCAGGAGGCCGCGCGGCTGCTCAGCGTCCGGCCGCGGCTCCTGCGTGCGATCCTGGGGCCTGCGCGCTACCTCGCCGTGCCGCTGTTCTGGGTCGGGGCCTGGAGCCTGGATGGGGGGGCGCGGCGGCGGCAGGCGGCGCGGGACGTGGTCCGCGAGCTGGGGATCTCTCGCCGCCCGCCGCGCGGGATCGCCGCGCGGGCGGCGGGCGCGGTCTTGATGGGTTCGATGTGCGTGCTGGGGGCGGGGCTCGTGGCGGCGGTGGCGCACCGGGCGCTCGACGTGCGCGCGATGTACGGCGCCATGCTCGACGACGTCGAGGCGCTGGTGCTCTACGGGTCGGTGTCGGACGAGCCGGGCGCGAGGCGCTTCGGGCCGGGGCTGGTGGACATCATGATGGAGCTCGAAGGGGCGCGGCCCTGAAATGCGAGGGCGCGCCCGGTCGTTTGGACGAGACGAGGCCGGCGACCTGGGCGCGCCATGAGAGGCGCCCGGCGGGTTTTTTAAAAGGGCCTCGGGGCGTGAGCGGGAGGAAGCGGGATGAAGCGAGCGGGCGAGCAGAGCGTGGTGGCTTCGGTCAAGGGGGCCCTCGGGGCGGCGCGCAAGGCGGCGCGAGCGGAGGAGGCGTTGACGCGCAAGGCCGCCGCGTGGATCGGCGGGCTCTCGGAGCGCGCGCGCCAGTCGGCGCTGTCCGATCCGGCGCCGGTGGCGCCGCCGAGGCTGCCCAGCCCCGCCGAGGTGCTCGACGAGGCGCGGCGCCGGGCCTCGAAGGTCGGGGCGGTGACGGCGGCGGTGGCGGCGTGGTCGGAGACGGCGACGCTCTACAGCAAGCACCGCCACGGCGACCCGGTGACGGCCGGCGACGTGTGGCGCTCGACGCGCAAGGTCGGCCAGCGGGCGATGGACGCCAGCCGGGCGGCCAACCGCCGCTACCTGACGATCGTGGGGATCGACACCACGGCGCGGGTCGTGGCGTGGCAGAGCGCGCGCCGGGCGGCGGCCAGCCCCGTCTGGAAGGCGATCCACTTCACGTCCAGCCGGGTGGCGGGCCGCGCCGGGGTGATCCTGATGGCGGCGGACGTCTTCATGGCGATGCGCTCGGATCTGGATCGCTACAAGCGCGGGGAGCTGAGCCGGGAGGACTTCAACCGCAACTGCGCTCTGACCGGCGTGAGCATCCTGGCGCCGGTCGTCGGGGCCTCGGCCGGCCCGCTGGGCGCGACGGCCGGGCTGGCGGTGTCCATCGGCGCGGGCATGGCCCGCCGCTAGATCGCTTCTTGGCCATCGGCGCCGTCCTGGGTTATCCTCCGAGGGGCTTGTCTCCTTGCCCCGCGGAGGTCTCATGAAGCAATCGGCGCCCTTGCGCCAGCGCGCCAGCGCGCTGATCCCCCTCCTGGTCGCGCTGGCCTTGAGCCTGGCGGCGACCTCGGCGCTGGCCCAGGCGGCCTCGGGGCGACAGCAGGCCCAGGTGATCTTCAAGAAGGGCCAGGCCCTCTACGACGAGGGGCGCTTCGTCGAGGCGGGCATAGAGTTCCTGACGGCCTATCAGCTCGATCCCCACCCGGCCATCATGTACAACGTCGCCCGCGCCCACGAGGAGCAGGGCAAGCTGGTCAATGCGCTCCAGTATTACCGCGTGGCGCTGGGCCTGAAGCCCTCGGAGGCCGTCAAGGAGGAGCTTGACCGCAAGATCGCGGAGCTTGAGTTGATCCTGAGGGCCGACGGCGTCGACGTGCTCAACCTCGACACGGCCGCCTGGGTCCCCAAGGGGAGCTTGACGGTCCAGTCCGAGCCGCCGGGCGCGGAGGTGATCATCAACGGCCAGAGCGCCGGCACGACCCCCATCAACGGCAAGGTCTTGCCCCAGGGCGAGTACTCCATCACGGTGCGGCGGCGCGGCTTCAGGGCCGAGGAGCGCGCGCTGACGGTGGTCGGCGGCAAGACCTACGTGCTCAGCCCGCGGCTGACGCCGGGGTCCGACGAGGACCCGGCGCTCAAGGTCCAGCCCGGCATGATCGACGTCAGCGCCCCGCAGCGCGGCCTGATGGTCTTCGTCGACGGCGAGCCGGTGGCCACGACACCCGTCGGCCAGCTGGAGGTCCCCGCGGGGCTGCACACGATCTCGGTCGAGGGCAAGGGATTTCCGACCTACGAGGAGCGCGTGGAGGTGGTCAGCGGCCAGACGGCGCGGATCGTCGCCCGCAGGCCCGGCCCGATCATCGTCCAGAAGAGCGATGAGGTCCTGGTGAGCCAGTCGGGCTGGGGCTGGATCGTCACGGGGGCGGGCGCCGGGGCGGTAGGCTTCGGGGGGCTGATGGGGGCGCTGGCGCTGTCCGACGCGGACACCTACAACGCCGACCGCGGCGCCCCGCTGCGGGCCCAGGTGCGTGAGGACGCGATCTTCAAGGGGATCGTCGCGGACGTCTCCTACGGCGCCGGGCTGGCGCTGCTGGTCACCGGGGCGCTGCTGATCACCTTCGACGAGGGCGTCGAGGCCGAGGAGCCTCCGGTCTACGGCGAGGAGCTCGTCTGGCAGCTCGGCCCCCAGCTCCTGCCCGGTGGGGCGGGGGTGGGGGCGGGCGCGTCGTGGTGAGGGGCGGATGTGGATCGCGCGCCTGACGGTCGGGGTCACGGCCCTGGCCTTTGCGGCCACCGTGGCCCTCGTGGTCGCCGCCGTTGTCGCCATCAAGGGGCTGGCGCTGGTCGTGTTCATGGGCGACTTTGGCGGCTGGCTGCTGCCGATCCCCTTCGTCCTGATCGTCGCCACCTACCTGCTGCGCTACAGCGCGGGGCTGCTCATGCTCCGGCGCGGCCACTTGCCGGCCGCGCTCCATTACTGCCTGCCGCGCCGGACCACCTCGCTCTCGGTCGGCGCCAACGAGGCCGCCATCAACCGCTACGCCGCCGCCGAGGCCCACCGCCTTGCGGGCCAACCCGAGCGCGCCCTGCGCCTGCTCGACGAGGCCCACAAGGCCCCCTGGCGAGGGGACATCAAGCAGCTGCTCTTCGCCGCGCGCGCCGAGGCGCTGATCGACCTTGAGCGCCGCGAGGAGGCGCGCGCCATCCTCGACGCCCTCGTCGCCCACAAGCCCTCCAGCGGCGCCCGCCGCGCCGTCACCAGCGCCCAGGTCCGCCTCGGCGCCGCGCCCTCGCCCGAAGGCGGGCCGCGCCCCGGCTGATCGGGGACTTCAGTTCAACGTGTTGATTTTAATGTTGATTTTTGTGGATCAGGGCGGTCGTGGGGCGCCCGTTCGAGGGCCGTTGCTCGTCGGATCTTCACCATCTTGAGGTGCCGCTCAAGATCCCAGCGCTCAGCGCCGATGGGATCACCGAGGTGCGCCGAGGGATGTCGAGGAGGTGGTCGGGCGATGGCTATGACGAGCAAGGCCAAAGGGATGATGCAGGGGGGGCGGCGCCTCTGGGAGGGCCTGTCGACGGTCCACCGGATGGCGCTCGGGACGCTCGTGATCTTCATCGTGGTCGCGGCGGCCTACGTGAGCTGGCTCGGCTCGGAGCAGGAGTGGGCGACGGCCTTCAGCGGGCTCTCCGATCAGGACGCGGCGGCCGTGGTCGCGATGCTCGACGAGAAGAAGATCCCCTACCTGCTGTCGAGCGGCGGCGGGACGATCCAGGTGCCGCCGGAGCAGCAGCACGCGGTGCGGCTGATGGCGGTCGGCGGCGGCGCGCTCGGCGGGCAGGGCGGCTACGAGCTCTTTGACGCCCCGCGCTTCGGCATGACGCCCTTCGAGATGAAGATGAACTACCGCCGCGCCCTCGAAGGGGAGCTGCGCCGGACGATCGCGAGCCTTGAGGAGGTGCAGGACGCGCGCGTCCACCTCGTCCTGCCCCACAAGGCGACCTTCACCGAGGACGATCAGGAGGCGACCGCCTCGGTGGTGTTGACGCTCAAGCGCGGCTCGTCGCTGAGCAAGGACAAGGCGCACGGGATCGTCAACCTGGTGTCGGCCTCGGTCGAGGGGCTCTCGCCGGAGAGGATCACGGTGGTCGACCAGTCCGGCAAGACCCTGACGGCGCCCACCGACCCCCTGGTGGCCGGCTCGATGAACGCGATGGAGGCGCGCTCCCGGATCGAGCGCCAGCACGAGACCCGCCTGCTGGAGCTGCTCGAGCCCGCGCTGGGCGGGGGCAACGTCCGGGTTCGGGTGACGGCGGAGGTGGACTTTCGCAAGGTCGAGCGGGTCGACGAGACCTGGGACCCGAAGGTCGTGCCGCGCAGCCGCCAGGTGCGCACCGAGAACCGCCCCCAGGCCAACGCCCAGGCGGAGGGCGTCCCCGGGGCGCGCTCCAACGTCGCCGGGGAGGGCCAGAGCGCCGGCGAGATCGGGCAGGGGCAGGTCGGCACGACCTCCGAGAGCGTCAATTACGAGGTGTCCAGCAAGGTGATGCGGACGGACGAGTCGGGCGAGTCGCTCAGGCGCCTCAGCGTGGCGGTCCTGCTCAACGGGACCTGGACCGGGGAGGGCGAGCAGCGCCAGTACGTGCCGCGATCCGAGGAGGAGATGGCGCGGATTGAAGGGCTGGTCAAAGGTTCAGTGGGCTTTGACGGCGAGCGCGGCGACGCGGTCGTGATCAGCAACATGCCCTTCCAGGCCATCGAGACGCCTCTTGAAGATGCGCCCGAGATGGTGATCCCGCCGGACGTCTGGCGCGGGGCGCGCTATGGAGCGGCGGCGCTGCTGGTGCTGGCCTTGCTGGTGCTGGTGGTCAGGCCCCTCGTCAAGGCGGTGACGCTCGCGGCGCCGGAGGCTGTCGGAGAGTTGACGCCGGCCGGGCGGCTGGCGGGGACCGAGCCCCCTGCTGAGCGCGCGCAGGTCGACCAGAGCGACGTCGACGGCGCCATGAGCCCTCGCCTGATCGCCATGGAGTACGCCACGGAGCACCCAAGAAAGGCGGCACAGATCCTGCGAGGGTGGTTGCTTGAGGACGGCGCAGGCGCCCAGGGGCAGACGCTGGCCGAGATGGTCCAGGAGGCGCGGACGAAGGAGCCCTCGTCGAGGGCGGGATGAGCCTTCGTCGAAGGCGTGATCGGGCCGGGGCGGTCGAAGGTTCAGGGGGAGGTCATGGGGACGAAGGTGGCGAGCAAGCCCGGCAGGGACCGGCGTGCGGGGGCGGCGGCGAGCGGCGCGCTGCCCAGGTCGGCCGAGGCGCCGCCTCGGCTCAGCGGCGCGCAGCGGTCGGCGATCTTCCTGCTCGCGCTGCCCGAGGAGGTCGCCAGCGCGATCTTCAGGACCATGGAGGCCGACGAGATCCGCCGGATCATGGCGGCGATGGAGACGCTGGGCAATGTCTCGTCGGCCTCGATCAAGGCGGTCTTTGAAGAGTTCGCCGGCTGCGTGCGCAGCGGGCCGGTGGCGCTTGAGGGCGGCGCGGACTACCTCCGGGGCGCGCTGAACCGGGCCATCGGCGCCGATCGGGCGCGCTCGGTGCTCGGCGAGGCGCCCTCGGCGGAGGCCGCGGGCCCGATCGCCCTGGGCAATGTGGACCCGAAGGCGCTGGCAAACGTCCTGGCGGTGGAGCATCCGCAGACAATCGCGCTGCTCCTGGCCAACATGGACGCGCGCCAGGCCGCCGGGGTGCTGGCCTGCCTCAGGGAGGAGGTCCAGCAGGACGTCATGGGCCGCGTGGCGCGGCTCAAGCGCGTCAGCCCCGAGGTGGTGCGCGAGATCGAGCAGTCGATCCTGGGCGCACTTCAGGCGCTCGGCGCCGGCCAGCAGCGCGAGGTCAAGGGCGCCGAGCAGGCCGCCGCGCTGCTCAACAACATGGAGCGGAGGGTGGGCGTCGAGCTGCTCTCGCGGCTGGAGGCGGTCGACGTGGGGCTCGCCGGTCAGATCAGGCAGTCGATGTTCACCTTCGAGGATCTGCAGTCGGTCGACGACCGGGGGATGCAGGCGATCCTCAAGGAGATCAGCAGCGACGGCCTCTTGCTGGCGCTCAAGACGGCCAGCGACACGCTCAAGGGCAAGTTCTTCCGCAACATGTCCTCGCGGGCCGCCGAGATGATGCGCGACGACCTGTCGGCCATGGGGCCGGCGCGGCTGGCCGACGTCGAGCGGGCCCAGCAGGAGATCGCCCAGATCGCCCTGCGGCTCCAGGAGGAGGGGACGATCGTCATCGCGGGGGCCGGCGAGGCCATTGTTTGAGGAGAGCGCCCATGTCCAGCAGGAACGTCTTTCGCGCGGCCTCGTCGGTCGAGGTCAAGCTCGCGGTCTTCCCGCAGGGCGACGGCCTCCCCAGGGCCAGCCACGCCCCGCACGCCGACAGCCTCGCCTCCGGCGCGCGCCCCCCGCAAGGCGCTGGCGCCCGGCCCGGCTCCTCCAGCCTCGCCGCGCTCGACAAGCCCGCCTGGGCGACCGGGCAGGCCGCCGCCGTCGAGCGGTGGTGGCCCGCGCCGAGAGGCGCCGCCGGCCAGATCGACGCAGCGGCCGGATCGACCTTGACGGGTTCGAGAGGGGCCGAGGCGCGATCAATCGCCGCAGGCCAGATCGCCGCCGGCCAGATCAACGCCACCGGCCAGATAGGCGCCGCCGGCCAGATCAACGCAGGCCAGATCAACGCGCCGGCCGATCTGGAGCAGGCCTTCGAGGAGGCCAGGGCGCGCGGCTTCGAGGTGGGGATGCAGGAGGGCCTCGCGGACGCCGAAGAGCAGCTCAGTGAGGCCATCGAGGCCGACGTGGCCGAACTCCAGGCCGTCCACAGGCGGCTGGTCGAGGAGATCGAGGCGCTCGCCAGGCTCCGGCGCCAGATGATGGACGAGGCCGAGGGGCAGATGGTGTCGCTGGCGATGGACGTCGGGCGGCGGCTGGCCTGCGAGTCCCTGATGGCGGACACGGCCTGGGTCGCGCCGCTGGTGCGCGAGGCCGCCGCCGCGCTGACCGAGGCCGACAAGGTCACCTGCCGCCTGTCTCCGGCGCTGGCCGAGCGGCTCGAACGCGACAGCGCGCCGCTGGACGTCGCGGGAGTCGGTTTTGAAATCTCCAATGATCTCAAGGAGCTGGAGATCGTCGTCGAGAGCCGCTTCGGCCGCGTGGACGCCAGCTTCGAAGAGCGGCTCGATCACCTGACCCGCGCGGTGCGCGATCGGGTCGGGCAGCCCCCGGCGCGCTCGCAGGCCGCGTGGGGGCCTGCGGAGGCCGTCGGAGCGCAGGGCCACGCCCCCGCCGCGGCCCCCGCGCCGCGCTTCACCTCGGCGATCAGCGCCGGCCAGGGGCTCCCGTGAGCGCGGCGCAGCCCTTCGCGCGGCTGGCCGGGGCGGCCGAGGCGTGCCGCGGCGCCTCCGTGCTGCGCGAGGAAGGCAAGGTCACGCGGGTCGTCGGGCTCGTGATCGAGGGCTTCGGCCGCGGCGCCTTCGTCGGAGAGCTGTGCCACATCGAGTCGACCCTGGGGGGCTGGGTCCCCGCAGAGGTCGTGGGCTTTCGCGACGATCGGGTGCTCCTGATGCCGCTGGGCTCGCCCGAGGGCATCGGCATGGGCTGCCGGATCCGCCCCACAGGGCGCGGGCCGCAGGTGGAGGTGGGGGAGGCGCTGCTGGGCAGGGTGCTCGACGGCATGGGGCGGCCCCTGGACGGCCGGCCGCTGGTGGGGTCGTGGAAGACGCGCTCGCTGCACAGCGCGCCGATCAACCCCATGGCGCGCCGACCGATCCGCGAGCCCCTGGATCTGGGCGTGTCCGTCCTCAACGGCCTCTTGACCGTGGGCAAGGGCCAGCGGGTGGGGATCATGGCCGGCAGCGGCGTCGGCAAGAGCGTCCTGCTGGGGATGATGGCGCGCAATGTCCGCGCCGACGTCTCGGTCATCGCCCTCATCGGCGAGCGAGGCCGGGAGGTGCGCGAGTTCGTCGAGGAGATCCTGGGCCCCGAGGGCCTCGAGAGGTCGGTGGTCGTCTGCGCCACCAGCGATCAGGCCCCCCTCGTGCGCATGCGCGGCGCGTGGCTGGCCACGACCATCGCCGAGCACTTCCGCGATCAGGGCCTCGACGTCCTCAGGGTGATGGACTCGGTCACGCGCTTCGCCATGGCC